>Ga0214481_100323_pt1 | contig 25560 bp, 21 predicted proteins | sample M1_20Mar14CPVII9_4_FD_165057 | JGI IMG/M metagenome (GOLD analysis project Ga0214481, IMG submission 165057) | Marine eukaryotic communities from Monterey Bay, California, United States - M1_20Mar14CPVII9sort6BwellG10 | ecosystem: Environmental > Aquatic > Marine > Unclassified | place: USA...
GATTAGACAAAGATGAAATAGTTACTGAGTCTTTTGATCCATTAGAATGTAGTGATAGATGGCATGAGTCGTTACCTATTAGTACCAACAATCATATTGATTGCAAAACATCATCAGATACATCATCCAAAGCAACAACCCCAATCTTAGCATTATCAACACTAGTGATAAACCCAGCAAAATCATATGCTGTTAGTAAAATATCTGAGGGTGATTATAACCCTGACTCATTTAAACCGGTATGTGCAACATCTGACGGATTCTATCGCTTCTTACAAGGTTCGACACGTGCAGTTGTTGGTGATGAGAACTTTTCAGAGTATGGTCCATTAATTGCAGGGGGATTATTACGTATCCGGTTAGAGTTATGTGTTGTCGAATCATTCTTTAATGAGGCCGTCGGACCATTTATCAAAGAGAATGGATTGAATTGGATACTGCCATTGCATGAAAGTGTTGAGACATTCTTGGCTGGAACGATATTTGCATTGGCAACGACCTTTATATTAGTTGGTTCTACAAAGTTGATACAGATTATAGCATTCTATGGTGATTTGATTATTGGCGGACCATGTAGATTGCTTGGTGGCTTTGCCTTTGACAGAGCAAGAGGAGAGCCTGTCACTTTGGATGTATCATTATTTGGATTCTTCAAGACTAGATTGGTAGGGCCGCCTATTGATTTCAAGGAAGAGAAGTTGTCAGGTGGAGAAAAGAAGAAGTTGTTGGATCTTGATAATGTAGATCCCAAGGCCTATCCTCTTGTGATCGTTAGTGGTGGAGTCAAATTAGTTGGTGAGGCATCAAAGGTGAGTTATTTGATTTGTGATGCAAGTGTGAAGCATATGTTGTATTATTCTCATATCTTCTCTACTTATCTTCGACAACTGTAGTACTTTCGGGAATTCATTGAGGCTTTGGACTTATTTGTCGGCCGATATTTAGTGCTTATTGCATCGGGCTACATTATATTGAAGTTTGTTCACTTCAAGGTCTTTCCAGACTTTCCTTAGTGATACGAAATGTGAGCTTTATCTATCTGTTAGCTGTTTTGAAGTAGGAGACAGGGAAAATACTATGCTAGACTGAACTGCTAAATACATTATGTGTAAACAACATCTTGCTGTAAACAACATCGTATGTTTTAGCTTATTATGAGATGATGAAGCTCTCTTTGATCATGAGAAAGAGATGAACTTTGATCGAGATTCTTAAGCACAATGTATCATATCACAAGTCCTCTACTATACAACAGCAAACCAACAACTCAACTCTTCTCTTCAGGCCGGTCAGAGGTTCAAATCCTCTAGAGGTCAGAACTAGCTTTGCTCAATCCACTCATTGTTTAGTAAATACTGAGTTTGACTGTCCTAAGGAATAAAACTCCAAACGGTTGTACAACCCCTGAAATTCATCCAAAGACTTATCCTTGCTTCGCTTCCTCCTACAAGAAAGTACTTGACTCAAAGCTGTATTATTTGTGGCAATAGGTGCCGTGTATAAGCTCGCTGGCGGCAGCGGTATTATTGAATTATCCGATTAGAATTACATCTTAAAAAATCATGGACGGCGGAGATAACAATTACCAAAGATATTCATCACCTGACAAAGTGCAAACCAATGCCAATGCTCAACAACAAAACCATACCAATAAACAACCATCCTCACCATCAGGACAAACTACACCTCTTCATAAAGCATGTTCTTCGCCATCATCATCCCTCTCTAAACTCCGTGCTACACTACTAGCCCTAGGTAAAAATTCTGCAGCAACAAAAGATGAACAGGGAAATTTGCCACTCCACTTACTCGGACGGAATGAATTATTAATACATTTATTCCTAAATCAAGCTCGTTATGATGTATCGAATATATTAATTGATAGTGGTGGATACGGAGCGGGTAATATTGGTAATATGTTATGGGATGAGAATGATAGTGTTGGACAACATTCTGCTGGAAGGAACAATACTACTAGTAATGGTGGGGGTACGCCTGGAATAATGGGCGGCAGTGGCGCATCACGATCACCTCGTACCGAACTAGATGCATTTGTATTGGAATTGGTTAGGGCATATCCTCGTGCAATCATTAGTACAGATGGCAGTGGTCGATTACCATTAACAGATGCTATTTATGATTGGATTGAGTATTCAGCTAAAGATTCACCTGGTGCCGAGGTATTGGAGGATGGTAATCAGATGAATAACAATAATGGCGGAAGTCAGCAAAATGGTAACGATAGGAGTCAATTGGGAATGGGATCAGCTCGTGGTGGCTCTGCTGCTTACAACATGGGTAATGATCGATTAGAAGGCATGTCTCAACTAATGGGACAAGATAACAACAACAATAATGACCGCCGTGGATCTGTCGGAGAGAGTGCAAATACTGGCAAACGATCAGTTCTCGATAATGTTTCATTACCCAGTGCATTCCGAAGTGCCTACTCGGCTAGTGGTCGAGTTGATGATCCCAATTATCAATCTCGTGCAGCGTATCGTAATGCAGTTGGTGCAGATTTAGATGATCCAGCAGTTCGACAACAGGCGGAGTTTCGTAATACATGGCAGACCAGTGCCACGGCACCACGACCGGATGGTCCAACCTTGGATGAAATACAAGAATTGGGTAGTGCTCCAAGAAGTGGAGGAGGACAAATGGCGCGAAGTGTTGCAACTGGTCAATCTGATATGGTATCGAATCCACCAGAGGATGCGGCAATTGATGATATTTTCCCACTTAATCTGGCCATGCCTCCGGTAGTCGAATGGAGTTTACGAATGATCAGTATACTTTTGGATGGAATTGAAGCATATGATGGTGCATTGGGTGGCGATGAAAGTGGAGAGGCATTCAATGCCTGGAGAGAGGGAAAAGAGTATGATGTAGTAACATCGGCTGACTCGTCATGGATTGGCAACTCGTTGGTATCAACTATTGCGTCTATCCCATCATTTATGAAGACATTGTTACTATTGAATGATAACGATCCAGTTAAGGCTCGTGTGTTCAACTTATCAATTGTTAGACGTGTTATTAGTTCGAGATACACTATTGGAAATTGGTTAGTTTACATGCTCGAGGCAGTTGACCCTATAGTTGCAAGACGGGGTGTAGATTATTTGGAGATACTATCAGAAGATGAAGACGAGAATGCTTTAATACCAAGTACGAAACGTGTACGATTTGCAGGAACACAACTTGCTCCGCCTGAACGGGCCGCATTATATTATAAGGTATCAAAGTTGGATTACTTCTTACCAGCTATACTTGCATTAGAAGAAACAGCTGAGGTCGACCGTGCATCGAAAACCAAGTTATTACGCCACATCTTGGATAAGGAGTTGGGCACTGCTCCTACTTTGACAATGGCCTTCTTTGATATATTCTTCTTAATGATGTTATTGGTGACATTTCAAATGTCAGTTTACCATGTTGTCGAGGGTGGAGCGTATACTGGTCAGTATGCAACCACCTACTTTCTATCAATGATTGGTGTATTGTATGCCATACTGAGAAAATTTGGACAAATGTCAAGTATGATTAAGATCTCAAGACAAGCATTTATCGAGAACAACTTCAGATGGGTAGATGGTATTGATTGGCTAGCAATCATGTTAGTTATTGGTGGTATTGTCTGGATGGAGGTTGCTATATCAGATTTGTATGTCAATGTTACTGTTACAGACTACATGAGAAGTTATTTGGCCGCGGCTATCTGTGGAGTTTGGGTAAAGTTGGTATCCTGGTTGAGCGTCATCAATTGGCAGGTGATCAATTTAGTCAGTCTCTTCTACCAGATTGTTCGTGGTATACGCTGGATTCTATTCTTCCTCCTGGTAGCAATCTTTGCCAGTTCACAAATGTTTTATGTAATGCTGTCGGGACAAAACTGTGATGAGAATGGATATTGTTCAAAACAGAATGCTTACCTCCAAGTATGGGCCATCCTTCTTGGTCAATTTGATGTGGCTGACTTTTCAAGTGTCTTCTCAGTTATTGCCTTTGTGGCATTTACTTTCATCACATTTGTTATCCTTGGGTATGCCTTGATTGCAACGTCAATTGATATATACAACAAGGCGGTAACGTTTCGATCGGAGAATAGTGCTTATGGCAACCGAACGAGATTGGTGTACATTGCTGAACTCCGAGCCTTCCGTAGACTGTTTGACCAGAAGTGGACGGCTATGCAATATTGTGCTGCTATCTTGTTCTTAACGAGTACCGTTGTTCTGTTCCTCTTTGCTGCTGTGGAGATTCGAGACTCGTTGGGTCAGTATTACAGTGGAGGTATACTAGGAGGCGCTGTTGCATTGCTCATAATCTTTCTCTTTGTTTCGATCACCGCATTTGTCTCGCATATGACATACTATAGCTATGTCGAGAATAGCGGAGCGACTGGTTGTGGCAGTAGATTGTGTGAGGTAGTGGCAGCTAATGCTATTGTGAAGCTCTTTGCTAATCCTATCGAACACTTGATGCGGTTAATTGTTGACATTGATGGTATTCACTTGGATGGCACACCTTCGACTGCAAAGTATACTGATAGTTGGCAAGGGAGTGCAACACATGTTCGCTGTCATATTAAGCGTATGCTCATGCAATCAGATGCGCACATGGCTTCCAAGTTACGGAATGAATTGTTTGTTATGGAGATGAGAAATAAGAAGGCCAATGAACGCTCTAGAAGTGATGTGCTAACCGAAATAAGAGCATCAGAAGAGCGGACAGAGAGAATGATATCCGACTTTCAAGCTTGGCTAGATAGAAGGATGAAGGAGGAGTGAAAGAATCTATTCTGTTTTGCCCTCAACAGAATGGTGCATAGTTATCTGTTATATGTAATAAAGTCTCATATGTTTGGCATCATGGTCATTTAGTAAATTAGATGTTGTGAAAGACCGAGCTGCAACATCCGAGCCGGCTGCCAACTCTTAGCTCGTTCTTGCTCGTTTCCAAACACCGCCCGATCTCAAGACGGTATCTATCAAAGGAGAGAAGCTTGAAACGATTTCCGGCGAAGCCTTGAGCAACATAAATACAGTCTCTACATAATCAGTTTCTTCGACGCTTTCGTCCTCCTCATTGACATCATCTTCCTTATCAGTTTCAGCTTCACACAACAAATGAATAGGCTGCTTACCATCTCCATTTTGTATTGACACAGCCGAAGTTCCCCTTCTGAGCAAAAATTGCACTACTTCATAATTGCTCCCAAGGCATGCGAGGTGCAAGGGATAGTTATTGCTACCATCTTGAATATCTAAAACTTCATTACTCGACGAATCTACGAATAATTTTACAGTATCAACCGATCCATATTCACAAGCTAAGTGTAAAGGGAGCTTGCCACTGTTGTCAGCTACTTGTAAGGCTGACGGATGTCCTTTTAGTAGAAGTTTGATCGAACCATGGGTAGCTCCATCAAACAAAGCTTTGTGAAGAGCTAATCTGCCTTTATTGTCTGGTGTAGCAATTTCTTCATGATCTTTTGCCATTCTTGCATAATCAAGTTGGTCTTCCAAGAAGCGTGTGATTGCATTCCCATTTTCGTTTCTAGGTACCGCACGAGATGCAGTTTCTAGAGGTGTATGTCTAGAAACCTCACCTCCCCAGTCAACACTGACGGATTTCGCAAACAAGCCTTCTGGGTAAGCATCAAACAAAACCTGGACTGCCGATAATATGTCAACGGTTTTTATATTCCGACTAACATTTTTACCACAAGCTTCGTGCAATGGCAGATCTAAGAGGTCGTGACCGAACCATTCTTCACCGCCTGATTGAACTTCAGCTAATGAAGGGTCATGTGTCAATATTAATTTTATGATTGACGTATTAACACTGCTTGCTGCTTTGTGTAATGGTGTATATCCCATACTATCTTCAGCTCGCAATGACTCGGGGTATTCTTCTATCAGATATTGCGAAGTTTCAACACATTTCCCTGATACCGCTAGGTGAATCGGTAGACTTCTATAGTCAGTGGTCGCAACCCGAACCGATTCAGTACGCTCTGATTAATGCCTTGCAAATTTTAGTGGATTGATACACAATTGCAAGATGAAGAGGAAGATTTCCGTTTTTATCAGGAACCTGCAACGATGATGGATGTTCACTCATAAGAAGCTCTAATATCTTCCCCATCATAGCCGCGTCATCATAATTGTAGGTAGAACAAAGAGTATGAATTGGAAGATCCGTCGGTGTTCCTTCCCAGCAATGGCAGCAACGTACCAGAAGCGACTCTGGCCATACATTTATTAACATCTCAATAATACTAACATTTATACTCTTGTTTTGGATAGCAACATGAAGTGGTGATGTTTTGCCTTTTCCCGACGTCTTCCGGAACATTGATGGATGAGTCTCAATAAGGTATTGTAGAATATCCATTAGCTCACACACATTGGGATTTGACAATAAAACATGAATAGGGGTAATTCCCTCAAATCGAACATCATATTCAGCCGGTGCCGCTGCCCCAATACTTTCTGGATATGCTGTAATCATCTTTTCCAACATTTCCTCACTGATATTTGACTCACGTGCAAGATAGTAATGCAAAGGTAGACCAGGAATATCATCAGGCCCTTGCCACATCCCGTCCTCGTAGTCTGTGCCCAAATTACTCAATTCTCCATCTATAATTGCGAAATTAGTAAGTGCCACAGGTGCATCGTTGATAAGCTCTACTAGAACTTCATCGGGACAGCTAGTATTCACACATGCCATATGAATAGCATGAGCTGGACATTCCCCTGAACCATAAGGAGTTTGGTCCATTGCTACAGATGACGCCCCTGGAAAAGTATTTAGAAGATACTGGATAACTTCTAATGTAAGGTGTTTATTTTCACATGCACCTAATAGAAAGTATGCGTTCTCCAAATAAAATTGTGATGAAATCAATTCAGGTCGCTCCTCAACTAGTTGTTTCAAATCATCGAATGATATTTTATCATTTGTACGGCATAGAAAATCCTCTAAATCTTCTTGTGCAGAAGATAAAGCTGAAGCCTTTGCTGCCCGTGTTTGTACCATTTGACTTTAATTGTGGGTACTATCAATTATAATTGTGGGTGTACCTTCAATAATTATCAATGCTATACTTTTAATTCTTGTTTTTATCAAACAATATAATGTTATTAAATACCGCTATATTAGTACTCGCCTTATCCCTTATTACGTTACTAATCAGAGTTGAATACTTAGTACTGCCACACGATACACACAACTTTTCATGCCTTTATTCAGCCTTTATTATCTACTGTGTAGCAGTCCTTTAAGTTTTTTAGACAAACAAGCATCGCCAAATCGCTAACGTTTGCGATTTTATCCCCACCCCGCCACATATCACACCACATAAAAAAAAATTGCTGTGTAAGAGAGGAGGCAACTAACAATAATATTATGTCCTCCTCTACTGATATATCCAACAGCCAAGTGGTGGCTGCCAGTGCCTCTATCCCTTCCATCAGCGGTGGCGCTAATAATAAAAAAATGGATATCACAATTGATGCACCTTCTCATCAACCATCATCCTCCATCTCCACGTCTACTACGAAACCAATGACACATATTGTATCCACTGCTAGTGTTAAACCACCCTCTCCTACCGCATCTGATACTATGGCACCGCCTAATGCTGTTAGTCAAGATTCGGTAGCTGCTCCTAAGCTTGCCAAGAACCGTGTTTCTTTATCTCCCGATTTTTTTGTTGGTGATGAAGCTGCTGCTGATTCTAAAATGCCTGCAGCAACAAACAAGAAAGATGCTGCCATGGATGTAGACGATTCAGTCCGCCGTACCGGCCGTAAACGTACATCCACAACCATGATTATTGACGGTCACGTTGTCAAGAAACAAAACAACTACACTGTAACTGCCGGTGAATATATCCACGGTGCATAAGTTTGGTCATTGGAGTAATCTTGGCCTTGTGGTACAATAGAAACGGTAAACAGGTCTTTGATTCCGATTCATATTGTACATTGATGGTCGGGAGATGCAATGGAAAGTATAAGCAGGTTTTTGATTACATTCCATGTTGGGTAGGATTCGATACCTTGCACTACAGATGCAAAGTATTGGAGAGAGAAATCTACGATTGGCTACAGCGTCGGCTGATCCATTTCGTGTTTCAGTCGATCTCTTCTACTAAACGTACTGGATGTGGTTCGTAAGGTGCGATAGGCGAGGTCTCTTTCTAATAGCATGAGAAGGTGCAGAAGATGCATCACAAGGAGACTTTCAACACCACAGCAAAGCCGTAGAGGGATCGGTCAGGGTTCCGAGGTTGTGCATATACACAGCATCTCGTCTCCTTCTCATACTATTAAAATTCGACCTCACAGCATTCTAATGAAACAGTGGATGTTCTTGAGGTACCTGTAGCCTGTGAATTCATTAGAGAGTAAATACAACTATATTAATAGTTGTGGTGTGGTGTACACCGATTATTCAGTCCAATTATCTATTGTCTGTTTAGGTTTAGAATAGGTAGAGTATATGTGTGAGAAAGCATATCAAATTAATATAATATGTGAGAAACAAAGCGGATATTGCACTTACCTCATCACAATACTGTGGACTATATAATATATGCCCCACTGTCATTTCCCCTAATTATTAGTGTTCTCCGGATGCAAAGTACAGCCTTTATGAGTTCCACAACCACCCACTATCCCATGACATTTTAATAGCTTTTTATTATAATCCCTAATGCCACGCTCTTTTGTCGCGTTTTTAAACTTTGCACTGTCTAAAAATGTTGTCATCCTGGTAATGCACAATTTACGAATAGGCTCATTTGGATTTGCATAGCCTGGCTGGCTTCTCTCCAGGCGATGAAGTTCGGTAAATTTTTCCCTGACTGCTTTCCATTTACTACCACCGCCACCGTCAGCATATTGTGCGACGCCAACTTCTGTTATTGCATCACATACACGAAGAATATCTTCCTTCGTGCAGTCAGTAGTGTTCGAAAGTTCCACAAACTCCTCCTCCTCTGCCTCTTGTTCTACATTCACTTCCCCACAGCATTCCTCGAATTTAGTATAAAGAAAGTGACTTTCCCCACACTCGCACTTAAACAATGGATTGGTATTTCCATCTGGATCAACTTGGTATATTCCCCTTCTCACCCCAATCCATCTCGGTTCATCCTCAAGATTCAAAGTATAAGCTTCACGGTACTTCTCGAGGTAATGAAGACGGATGGCATTCTTACTTGTGAGGTCAGGAAGTAGGCCAAAAGGACCCAAACAATATTGAATCTCGCATTCTTGATCCCAATTTTTCTCAGTGAGCTTGTGTAGTACTACCTTGCACTTCCTACGACCAGGAGCACCACCATGACACCTACATTCATCTGAACATGGTACCAAAGGTCGAAGAGCACAGAGCTTACGACCAGCATTCTCACCTTTATTATCATAATTTATATTCTCCGGGTTCATGTCACGAGCCTCTGACATTTCATCAATATCCATAAGAGATACATGACAGAGATGTGATGCCTCCAACTTTTGAATTAGTGCATATCTACTACTGATACGCTCGACTCCTACAACATCAGTAGGCATTCCCCTAATCGATAAGTAATCATTAATTGCTTGTAAACTGCCACCAAATTCTTCCCAATAATCCCACATGAAAGCAATTTGTTGTACTAGTCTTGGGTAATTAGGAGAGTACCTATGAGAAGATCCTGAACAATTGTTATATGCAAAATCATTTGGACATTTCTTTCCTCTTAGATCCCCTGTACTTAAACAATATCTAAATTCGGTCCTCTGAGCTGTTGATGTCAAGGCAGCCTTGGAGTGTAAGAGAGCACCACATGCAGTTTCTTCTTCATTCCCAAGACCCTCTTTTAGCTCATGAGCATCCATACGAAGGAAGGATAGAGCAGCTGCAAATCTCTTGGTTGTTTCAGTATTCTCTTGGTTTATTTCACTAGAAATAGCTTCAGTAGACCTGTTACATAATTGGTCATACTCATCAAGAGATGATATCTCAATGGTCGGGGAACGGGTTACAGTTTTTGTTTGTGATTCGAGATACTGTAGAAAAGGTCTTGGAACATTTGCCAAACTCAGGGAAGGATCCTTCACCCACTGAGCGAATGTACATTTTCCCTCTGGATTATCTTCTGTGGGTGGTAGTACCCCAGGTAACCCTGGATTGGAAAAGTCGTGTGTTGTTCTGATTCTACCATATGTATCATCATACCGTGTTTCAAGTAATGCTTCCTCGTTTTCAGATTTGAGGTAATCAAGAAACCGCTCGTCGTCCTCACTAGTAACACCATTTCTTCTTAAACAAGCAATGAATTGATTACGAAGAAAGATACGAATATCCCTCTCACCCATACCTGGACAATCACTAAATTGCGTACATAATCCTACTTTTACTTGATCTTCGTATAAATCTTGTGACATATTGACTGGCCCAATCCGAGGATGACAAGGATGATTGGGATTGCACTGGCATTCTTTCCAAGAAGTAATTGAACAGCGTTTGCGTGCATCATTCTCATATGCACCCTCTGGAGTATTATTATAGGGATTAATATCAAATCCGCGAGAGAGATGATGTAAATGGCTGATCTCCTTTTTCTGGCGAAATGCCTCTTCACCAGATAATGGAATAACTTCAGCACCCTCGGTCTTGATATTACGAATTGACATATCAACTAACAACTTTTGCAATCCATTCTGATCATTAATATATCGTGGTGTACTTGCCAATTGTAGCATTTTCATGAAAAAGTATACTGAGTGACCCTTATAGCGTTGCACCCACCGACCATTATTTAAATGTAGTACTTGTTGCAATTCAATAACCTGTATATTAAATACCTGCACATCACACTCAATCTCCTTGGGGAAAAGTACGGAAGTATCAGAATGTACAATGTTGTTATTAAAATCATCTGGTGATGAAAGATGATCATGGAAGAACTTTTTTAGAAGCTTAAATTTCTCGAACAATGTTTTATTATATGATTTGGTTGCGGCAGGGGACAGAGTGTTTTGCCTTTCCGGACCAATGATAACTTCAGCAGTCACCTCTTGAAGTTGTTGTGTTTGTGTATCCAACCAATTGCCAAAATAAGCAAACTTTTCAGGCAATGTATTACCGGGACAATTCTCAACAAATCTTTGGGCGGTAAATAACATGATGATATGAGATATAGAGAGGGAGATATAAAGAACAAGTACACCTATAAAGAGGAGAATTTGTGGAGAGTTGAGAGTTGCTTATTTGTTATCAACAAAGTCTGGCCGTCACCTCTCTTGAGCTCTCTTGATTTGTCTGATATTGTAGGTCGTCGACAAACATATAAAAGAATCCAAACTAGTGCAAGCATATCATCCAATAATATGCAGGCAAGGCGGAAACGATAATAATCCTAATCCCAATAACCACAATATAACAATCAATATAATTGATGTTGTATGCTGTTTCCCTTTTTACATTGAGACTTTGCGTGGAGCTCTCTTCTGCTGCTTCTTCTTCCTTGGATTAGATGTCCACTCTTCATCATCATCACTAACCTCCTCATCACTAGTGTCTTCTAATTGGTCCTCCTCATCACTGTTGTCTACTAAATCATTACGGGTAATACCACGTCCTCGACCACCCCCACTACGACTTAGTCTTTTCAATGATGACTTCTTCTTTGTCTTTGTAATAACAATACTATCATCATCAGAACTATCAGAACTATCTTCATTATTACGATTATTACGTCGAGTACGAGATTGATATGGTCTACGATAGCTGCTAGGAACACTACGATCTCCTTGTAACCGCCGAAGTTGTGCAGACACCTCTTCATCATCGGCGTCGTCATTTCTAGACACAATGGACTGGCGCCCATACGTCGCCGTCTTTGCTTTAGTCAACTCATTAATGGATGGGTTTGTAATAATAGTACAATTCTTCATGGTCAATTCCAGTAATAGAATAAGAGGGATTTCAGTAGTATAATAAGAGGGGAACAATAAATCACCTGCGGGATTTAAAAGTAGTTGTCCATGACTTAAGTGATTGCACTGTAATAATACAGTATGTATTACATTGCTACATTGTTGTTTGTTGTTGCATACACCGAAGATAAACCAAAGCCTAAGAAGAAACCCAAGGCAAACAAGTCCAATGGTGCAGCACGTGCACCTCGTAAAATGCCATCCTATATTACTGAACGTCAGAAACATAATGATATCATTAAGAAACGTTTGTATGGTGTGGACGCTACCAATCAATTAAACTTTATGACAAACAATTATGATTCATTAGAACCATTTATTGATTCTAAAGTTAAGAATTTACTTCAATCCAATATGAAGAAAGCTAAACCGGAGCCTGCCCGTCCCGTATTGGGTACACAGCCAGATTTGGTTAAGACCACACTTCGTGATTACCAAATGATTGGTTTGGACTGGATGACGAAGATGCATTCATGTGGGATGCCATTTATTCTTGGCGATGAGATGGGTCTAGGCAAAACACTGCAGACTATATCATTAATTGCACATTTGAAGGAACATCATGCCTTTACTGGTCCGAGTTTGGTTATCTGTCCCTTGTCGGTATTATACTCTTGGTGTAATGAGGTCAGTCTTCCCCTCCATCTATTTTCGCTGTAATTTGACTATCTCACTTTATAACTTTCATTCTCATTCTCATGCTTTGTAATCATTGCAGGTCAAGAAACATGCACCACAATTGAAACACTTTCGGTTCCATGCCAGTGATCCAAAAGATCGCGAAGCTCAGAAACACACCATGGTACATGATTTGTTACAGTATGATATTATTATTACGACATATGAGATGGCAAAGAACCCTGCCGTTACCAGTTTAATCCGTAATACATACTTCAACTTGTGTGTGTTGGATGAGGGACATGTGATTAAAAGCCTCACCAGTCAAATCTCCGAGGCTGTTCGAAAGATTCACTGTCAGTCTCGTGTTATCTTAACTGGTACCCCGTTGCAGAATAACTTGGTTGAGTTGTATGCTATTCTCAACTTCCTTTATCCCAAGTACTTTACAACACCTGAGAAATTTGAGGATGCATTTAACATTACAAACAATCAGATTGATCCCGAGATGTTGTTGAAGGCAAATAAGTTGTTGAAGTTATTCATGATTCGTAGGCTAAAGGGCGAGGTTGAGAAGTTGATGCCGAAGAAGATTGAGACCAAGGTATGTTATGATTTGTGTGTGTGTATGTATCTTTCTGCAATTGGCACATCAATGTGTATCTCATCATTCATCTCTTTCTACTGGACCTACTTTAGATTCTATGCCCTCTATCTTCGTCTCAAATCTTTTGGTACAAGGGTTTTCTCATGAATGAGATCGATTCTCTCGTCAAGCTCACTGAGCAAGATGACGTCGACCAAACAGGAAAGGGCACTATGTTACGAAACTTAATCATGCAGCTCCGTAAGATTTGTCTCCACCCATACCTGTTTGACTTTGCCGAGACTGATACCTCGGCCACGGGTGTGGAGGAACTTATCGCAACTTCAGGCAAGTTGGCTGTATTAGATAAGTTGCTAAGGTCAATGTTCAAGAATGGACATCGTACATGCATCTTTTCTCAATTCACAAGCATGCTTAACATCCTTGAAGACTACTGTGTCTTGCGTGGATGGAAATATTGTCGTTTTGACGGAAGCACACCTAGGGCACAAAGGAACCATATCATTAATCAGTTTAATGCCCCTGGTAGTGATGATTTCATCTTTCTGATGAGTACAAGATCAGGAGGATTGGGAATTAACCTTCAGACTGCTGATACTTGCATGTGAGTAAATTGTTGAGTAATTCTGCTCCCATTCTGGTTGTAAATGTGTACTAACCTTTCATTTAGCCTCTACGACAGCGACTGGAATCCTCAACCAGACTTGCAAGCCATGGCTCGTGTTCACCGTATTGGACAGAAGAAGACAGTTCATGTGTACCGTTTGTTAAGTGCAGGAACTGTGGAAGAGCGTATTGTGGAGAGAGCTGAGAAGAAGTTGTACCTCGACCAAATGGTTAACCGAGGAACATCTAATCGTGATATGGAAGACACAAGTTTATCAACATCTGAGTTGCTCGCATCGTTGACATTTGGATCCAACGCTGTGTTTTCCTCATCGAACGAAATGCCAAAGGATGCAGATATTGATAAGATTACTGATCGCACTCGTAGTGAGGAGGATTCTGCTGGTCTGCTACAGGGAGGAGAAGCTCACACTGCAAAGGACTTTGAAAAAGATAAGGAACTTACCGACACTCGCCAGTTCATGGGCGCTGACTTTCGTAAGCTACGAGAGGAGAAGGAGGGCAAGTTCAAGAATAAGAAGAACAAATACATGGATCGTCTTAAGCAAGATTGGAAGGAGGTTGTTACTGGCGAAACTATTGAGGAAATGGGTAAGGGTAAGCGCAACAGGAAGAGTCGCATTATGCAGGTTGCGGCTTTAGGTTCGGGCTACGGATCAGCCAATGTTCCTGTGTTGGCAATGAATGATTACGATCTACAGTCTGGAGAGCCATCGTCATGGGGAAGGGAGACTAAGAAGGTGAAAACTGTCGTGAAGAAGAAGGAGAAGATCAAGTTTACTCCCCAGGACTTTTGTCAAGCTTGCGGCGAGAAGGGTGATTTGATCGCCTGTCCTAGGTGCCCCGTCAGTGTCCATGCCGAGTGTTGTGGATTAAGGGAGGAGGACTTTATGTGCTGCACGCACCATCACTGTGTTATGTGCAACAAGAATGCTGCTGGTGCAGGTGGATTATTGTACCGTTGCCAATCGTGTCCTAATGCTTACTGCCCTGACTGCATGCCCGGTGAACCCTACCGGTACCTTGGAATCAACGTGCCTCGCTTTGAAAAGCTTGGATTCAAGGGCAATCCTCTGTACTTTTACATTCACTGTTCCAAGCAGTGCGAGGACGTTGCAAAGGAGGAGTTTGGGTTCAAGGTTAGTGCAACAAAGCCCAAGCTACCACCCAAGATGGATGTTGCATATGCCTTTGGTAAGGATGCGATGGATGTGAAGGAGTTGGCACAAATGTACAAGGAGAAGGCTCAAGGTTTATGGGCCGGCGGTAAGAAGAAATCACCTCCTCGTGCTCCTGGAACTACGAGAATCTCACCACGAAAGACAATGAAGGGGAGTGGTGCAGGTGTCGTTGACTTGACTGTCTCACCTGCAGAAGCAGCTGCTCAAGGCTCTACTAAGACTGGATACATTTAAGTAGTTTGTACAGATGGGGTTGGGGAAGTAGTGGGAAGGGGAAGTTGCAGTGATGGGGAAGTTGTATAATGTATATGATTTGGGGAGAGGAAAGTTGTGGGGAAAGTTCTTAATGTATATGAAGTCGGGGTAGGGGTTAAGCAATTTACTGAGAAGAAAGGAAGTTTGTATATTGGTTTGGATTTGGAAGTTAGAGAGAAGCTTTAGAACAAGAGCTTCAGAAAGAAGAGAATTTTGATAGGATCTGAAAAAGTTTATGTTAAGACTTGATTTACTAGAACAGACTTTGTTTATGCATAGTATTATTGAATAAGCTGTCATCATCAATTCTAAACCACATACCTGAAGATATCATATGCTGCTCTTAGTGGAACATGAGCTCTCATTCGCAAGCTTGCTTGCCTCATCCAGTTCGAGTGAAGGCCAAAGCGAGAGCACAAAGCAAAGCGAAGGATACCACTTATGGTATCCGCCCGGCTCCCGCTCCCGGCGGGGCCGGGGGCCTTATTTATCTTAGCCTGCTCAATTATCTTTAAACACCACACACACACATGCTTTGTTCTTTGAGACGCTTTATACATCCTCTAGCTTGGTACTCGTGCTATTGATACTATTATAATCTACAATGGCTGATCCTTTTGCTTGCTTTGGTGGTGACGATTCTGATTCAGATAGCTCCTCTGCTGATGAAGGAAATACCATCAATAATAATAGTCAAAATGAAGATGACAAAAATATAGATCGAGCTCGTCAATTGATGGATACATACAACAATAATACAAATACAACGAAGAATAATTCATCTAACACCGCATCACCAACAACATTTCAATTCCACTCTTCATATGAAGATCAAAAAGCACGAACATCATTATTACCTTGGCTAAATCACAACCCGTTATACTTAGGACCTATGGCTTTATCAAAGTGTAAAGAAGGAGGTGGTAGAGGTTATATTGCTACACAAGATTTACCTCCAGGAACATGCGTATTAATAGAACAACCAATAGTCAAGGGCTGGAGTGAAGTACAGATGGGAAAGAAGCTTGGATTAGAATCTATTCAATACATCTTTGAGAGAGATGATGCAAAGTTAGTTATACAATGTATGGAAGAATTACATCCGAGAAGAGAAGAGGTATTAGAGATATATAAAGAAGGTGTAGATGCAGCAACATCAACAGATGTAGATTCTTTGGATAGAACACAGATTATAGACATGATATCCAACATGAACAGTGACACATCTTATGTTCAACAAGTGAAATCTCTTGTTGAGTATGCAAAAGATCACAATATAACCAACTCTGATGGCTCTCACATTGAAGATATAGACATTAATCGTCTACTATTGACATTGAGATACAATGGTTTTGATTCTGGATTGTACTTGCACTTCTCTATGGTGAACCATAACGAAGATCCAAATCTTATCAAGTTTAGGCCAAATATTGATGAACACGAGGATGGATTATACTACTCTGAAGCTAGAACAACACGACATGTTCGTAAAGGAGAAGCATTAACACTACACTATTTAGAAAACCCACGAGAAGTATCGCATGCAACGAGAAGACTCATACTCTGGGATCAACATAGATTTGATATTGGCGATGAGTCTGCATACAAGCAGTTTCTTGATAATGGTCTTTATAGTGATAACGAGCGAGGTAATCATATATACGAATCAGAGCTGATACATGGAAAGTTTCCTAAATCTACTAAAGAAGGTGCTGACAATGGAGAAGAGAACGACGAAAGAGACAATGTCGCCACTACGGATAATATTGAAAAGTCTTTAGATGACTTGGAAGAGATGTTAGTGGAGATTCAAGCAATAACTCAGTTGCAATCCAATGGAAAGAATGCAGACGATACTACTTTTGATAGAGCAGCAGCATTAGAATTGACTATTGGCGAGCTCATCTTTGCATCTACATCCACACTTGGTAATGCAAATCACATACTACTTTCTCGATGTTGGCGTCTACAGATTGATATTATTGAAGTCATCTTATCACATTATACACCAAAATTGACTGAGAAGCAATCTGTGGACTTGGTGGCTCGATTCTTATTGTCTGTCAAGCCTCTGTTAGAGTCTCAACGATGCAGATTAGGTATTGATCATCCCGATGTAGCTAGGACGTATCAGGATTATTCAATGGCACTTCAGGTTTTATTATCCCATCCAAAGAAACTACTATCCTTAAACCTCGGTTCATTGGATCAATGCTCAAAGATGGAGCATCATTCTCGCAAAGAGAAGGAAAGAATAGATGCAATGTATCCCAAGGACGTTGATATTATACTTGGTAGTGTTAAGAGGAAGTAATAACAACATAATACAGTTACAAAACACAACTATTGGGTTATATTTACAATTACTACTACGACACGACTGCCTCGAGAAGTCAAGAGAACATCTTCAGCAATATCAAGCCCAACACCGCACAGGATTGTTGAGCTGTCATTCTGCTTTTGAGATATATTTCTCTTTCCATACTATATACCACACAATCGTGACAATATCAAACTCAATGAGATTGGAAGATGATCAGGATCAACTGAATCCACATGTGAGTTGTCATTCTGTCTTCCGCTTGTGGATATTCGACAGTGATGAGATAGAAGAGAGGTCCTGCATTTCCACATCTTGTACTTATGCCTTGAGTTTACCATTATACAGGATATCGAATCTAGTTGCGTGCAGCCTGAATTCACGCACAAGTTGTTCAGCAATAGACTTCTTTACAACTTGTACGGGCTTATGTCAAGCTTGTCCAGTCGCGCATGCGCCTTGGTCAGTCACATCAGAACAAGTCGCCGAAAGAAAAGCTTGTTCATTACTACCCTGCTGAGAGAGCTTTCCCAGCTCTTTAAATCCTATATCAAGAATTCGTTCATGGTCTTTAACATGGTTTGCAAAAGGAGAAAATTCTCCTTCATTGGGTCTCCCGAAATCAGATGTCTTCATGAGGGATTCTTCGTGTTGGAAGTGCTCCACCAGGATACTCATACAATGTGTGAGTGTGGCTACACTAGGCTTACAGATAAGAGCATCCAAAGCTTCTTCACATTTCTCATGCTCATCATCCATACTCTCAATACCAACAGAGGGCATCTTCCAGTCATTCATAACATTCCCCTCATCACCTTGAGCGGAACCATTTTGACTACTTGGTTGGATATCAAACTTGTCTTGAAGTAGCTTTTCAACATGATCGAATGCATCGTCTCCATAATCAAGATATGCCTTTGTCTTTCGACTGACAAAATATCCATCTTTATCAGAAATTATGAAGCCAGAACACCCTAACTGACCAAATCTGTATCAAGAGGGATAAGAATAGAGGGTTACACAATTAATAAAATAGGAGGAGATCGAATAGAAGAAAGTATTGCAACCAAAGAACTTACCCTACTGGCATATATCCTCGACTTGGTATATAACAATTTACAACACCCGTCAAATCAAACCACTTGCCGAATTGTATTGCAACGCTCGATGAATCAACACATACCATTAGAAATTGAACTTGACCATCATATTTTGCCGCCCAATTGCCCATTTGTACTGCGCAACTACCAAAGATAATAATAACAATATTATATTAATACAAAGGAGGTAAATTCTACACGAGATGATATATATACTCACGGGCGGCATCCACCTCACCCTCCATCAAAAAAATGCATGACAGTGGGTACCTTCTTTTGTGTCAAAAGTTTGGTGGATGACGTGAGTGTTTTAGAGACACTCACTCCATCTATTAAATGAACGTAGAAGTCGCCCACTAGCTCTGGCATGGTTAATGTGGTTACACTTCTTCTGCTTTCAGTATGCTTCAGAAAGAAGGAATGAGATGTTGCCGTAGTAAAACACTTGTTACTGTTTGTGGTTATACTTCTTCTACATTCAGTATGCACTATCAGAAAGAAGCCGACGTCAATACGAGGTTCGAGTAAGTGCCGTCGCCGAGAGAATTATGTGGCCTTCTATGAGGATACCGTTTGCTCATCTAAGGTATCCTACATCGTAAGAAATAATGCGACCATTGCAAATTGCAAATGCATACCTTACATACAATCAAATATCAAATGGGCAAACAACCAATGTCCGCCTACCAACAAAGGCAGGGGTGTAGTGATGAGTCTGCCCCTATATGTGGTAGTAAATGTTGCAATACACCGACCACAGAATTTGTAAAGTTTAATAATTCGATATCTCCTCCTACTCAAAACAATGACAATGATGATGACGACATACATGAACTGCTAATTGTTGGAGCTGGACCTCATTCTCATGCACTAATGTTACGTCTACTATCACATGAGCCTGACTTCCTTTCTGAGAAGGAGAGACATAAGATGGCTGAGTATAAGGAACGTATGCGTCCACCAAGAGATGTTAATAATTATTTGAGAAAGCTATGTCGAGGCCCAAAGGCTACACTGAAACCACCTAGAAAGAAACGTGGTAAAGGATCACCTGTATTACCACCACCACCACCACTAACATTGGAAGAGATTAATAAATCCGTATTAGTTGTGGATAGCTATGGTAGTTGGATGGAGGGGTGGAGAAGGAACTTTAATGCGCTCAAAATACCGAAACTCCGATCGCTCATGTCGGCACATAATGACCCGGTAAGTCGCGTCCGCGTTAGTATTGTTTTATCATATAAATTCGTTTGTTCGGTATGAAGAATCGACAAGTGACTACTTCATTTGACCTTCGGTCTCGACGACTTGACTGCTTTATTTGACCTTGGTTTGCCTTCATTTGATTGCCTTTCCAAACTACATGTACTAACAGAAGTTACTATCATCTCTCTTCATCATCATAAACTGTGATAACACGCATCTTCCAGTATGATCATCGATCATTGGAGTATTATGCTGAAATGAGAAAGCGAGGAAATGAATTGATAACATTACCAAATCTCAAGCAGAAAGATCCAAACTTTAAAGGTCCTTATCAGGTGCCTTCTACAGCCATCTTTAATGAGTTCCACGATTTATTATCCTCGGCTTATGGTATTGGGAATGCCGTCACGAAAGGTACAGTCTTATCAATCGCCCCCCGTCAACTGGATGGTGATGATGAGGCAATGTTTGAGGTTGTAATGCAAACCCCGACAAACGATAGAAGAATAGTAAAGACTAAAAGGGTTGTGTGTGCCCTGGGGCCAATGTTTCGTCCCTTGGAAATGCCGTGGATGTCTGATCTTCCTCCTATGGCTACTAGAAGAATACTGCATTCTCACCAAATCTGTCCCTTCATTAATCACCTCGAAGAGCAGAAAAAGAGTTGCAATATTGGAAAGGTATTGATTGTTGGAGGAGGTATAACCAGTGCCCAGCTGTCACTGCTAGCATCAAAGTCGAAGTGGTGCAAGGGAGTGATCTTTATTCAAAGATCAAGCATGAAACCTCGACACTTTGATATTAAGAACGAGTGGATGGGCCCTAAGCGAGGTAAGATGTTGGAAGAGTTCTGGGCATGTTCAGATATGAACGAAAGAGCCAAACAACTCAAGGAAGCCCGAGGTGGAGGCACCATACCTCCTGAGATTATAGAAGAGCTTCTATCTAGTCAGGGTCCAAAGCTCGAAGTTAAGACAGAGGTAGAGATTGAAGAAGTGGAATGGAATAATGACCATTTTAGAGTCAGCCTAACGGACAGAAGTGAATACAAACCAGCTATGATATGGCTATCAACAGGAGCACAGAATAATATTGATCATTATTCTGTGTTATCAAAGCTACGCGAGGTATTACCTGTTAATGTGGTAAATGGGTTGCCAGTGTTGGATAATGACTTGTCTTGGAAAAGCCCAGAAGATGAAATCAGTGATGAACCGAGGTGGAAACAGACTGCCCGAAAGAGACTAAACTGCTGTGGAGCTTTAAGTGGCTTACAGTGTGGTCCAGACTCGTTGAATCTGATTGGAGCGAGGCAAGGTGCTGTTCGAGTGGCCCAGAGCATTAGACACGACTTTGAAGTTGAAAGATTAAGAAAGCTCGATGATGCTACTGATGAAGAAAGTTTTTGTGATAGCTGCTGCTAATGGATTCATCTTAAGGCTCTAATGTGTACAGATTGTAAAGGCAATTGTATTCGTGTAGAGAAAACATTCTCTTAGTCCTTTATTATGTACAATCACAACACCACATAAAGATTAGTCGTCAATCCTTCAAGAATTCAACTTCCTTTCTTAAACTCATCTATTCTGACAATCCCATTACCATCAGCTGCTGGGATGATATGGGTAAACAATTGTCTATCTGTAGATGAGAGTATACCCATCCATGTCCCATCCTCTTCTAAACTACCTTCTATCGGGGTTTCTCCTTCTTCGTAATCTATTCCAACATCAAGCCACCACGGTCTCAAACCTGTTGACCAGTGTACAACAGCTCTACTCCACAAATCATGCAAACTTATGATGAACTCAAGTGATCTTTCATCTGAACTGACTCCCCATTGTGCCGTTTCTCCGTATACGTCACATCTGAACAAGCGTGAGTCCTCTTCTTTTAATGAATGTATGATAAGGGATGAATCTAGTGTAGATTCAAGACCTCCTCCTAACAAATCACCAAGCAAGGCCATCCGGATCATATTGTAAGCATGTGACTGCAGGGAATCATTTGGCGGTGGACGTGTATATGTGTCGGCGCATGACGAGCCTCTTTGTGCAGGGTCACATGTTTGCTCTTTCAATGCCAATATCATTGCAGTACTGGTACTGCTTGCTGGCGTAGAATACCCTCTTCGATTATTGACCAGAGGACCATCTTCCATCTTCTTTAGAAATCCTGGAAGATTTTCAACATACACAGATGGGTCAGTATACGCGGCATATCGAACCGAGTATCCAAAGAATCGACCAGGCGATATCTTCGGTAAGTATTTTAGTGAAAAGGATCCATCAAATGCGTGCACCCACGACGGTGAATCGGACGATGGGGTTGCCACCGGCAACACTGTCCAAAATCCATGACGCAACAATGGTGGCAACTTATTGTTTCCACTACTGCCATCACTAGTCTCTTCATCAACATATTCTTCGCCTTCCGACTTTAAACGTTTTACTAGCGGACTTTTATCAGATACAAAGGCAATGTTACATCGAGCTTGAGTCCTTGCCCCAACATCATCAGGCAGGCCAGCACCAACATACGGCATCGACTCTGAAGATACTGATGAAGCGGTAGCACTGGGGATTTGTTCGGCCGTATCGTCCAACAGTATAGTGTATAAAACTGCATCGCATCCCGTTGTTATCATTCGGGATAATACCGATACATCATCCCAAACTGAGGGAGTACATCGTTCAGATCGTCGACATTCAGAAGCACACGGAAAGACGGGTGCACCACGGAGACAATCACGATCCAACAGCGAGCATTCACCATTACTCTCTTCATCTTCAGCGGTTCGTCTACTTATTGCCAATGATTCTGTAATCTTTTCCTCAACACTGCGCATATCAACCGATTGTTCAATCGTTGGATCACGTCCATATGGAAATGTTCGATCACGGTGCCAAGTTAATGTATGTGCTAGTCCCTCTTCTAATGGAACTTGTGCCCTAAAGCCTAATAATGACTCAGAACGGGATATTGATGCGACTGATTTAGATGCTTGACGTTGTTCGTTTGTAGGATTACCCTTGGAAGCTCGACTGTTGCTTGGAAAATGTTTCGACATTTTGTCTTTCAATTCCTTTAGTGTATGTCCCTCTCCAGACCCAACATTGAATACTACCGGAGGAGGATTATCAACTCCCGGTGGACGGTATTGCATTGCACTTAATATAGCATCAACTGCATCGTCAATATATATGTAATCATTGATATCCTCCTCAAATTGTTCTTGTTGTTGTTCAACATTATCTTCGTCCTCTTGACTATCTGATGAGGAGATACGCTCGGCCAAATCAAACACATCTGTGCCAGGCGAATTCCACGGACCATACACATTGAAGAAACGTAATCCCACACTATATATGCCATGAGTGGAATGATATGCTGATGCTAATACCTCATCAATTAATTTGGAAGTGCCATGCAACGATGATGGTGTGGTTATTGGTCTGTCTTCCTGAAATGGTGGTGGATTTGGCTGTTGTGGTGTTGCAACAGAAGAGTCTTTGGACGATGCTGTTGTTGCAGAGAAACGATCGTATACCTCGTGTGATGAGGCATAGACAAAGTGAGGCACGCGTACATCGGTACTACTACTACCATCTGATGCTGCTGACCGTTCAATCATTAGACGAAACTCTTCTAACAAACCTTCCATCCTACCAGTTTTGACAGAGTCTTTATTTCGTGGTATAGCTTGATTTTGACCACTGACCGGATCATCTGAAAATGATAAGGAGGCAAAGCAGCAAGAGAGTGTGAGAAGATTGAAGTTCATGAGAAATTGGCAATTAATTGAAATAAACTCAACAAAAGAGGTTCATATCCCCACAAAAAGAACAACACCAATCAGCAGAAGTGAACACAAAATAATACTCACCTGCTAAATGTACAACATGTGTAATATCAGGATGACTCATGAATATACCTTCCAATAATGGTACTTCACCAAAATCGAAAAATTCCGGTATAGACGGTCTCATGTCGGCTCTATAAAATCGTATTGATTCTGCTGCACTTGCCCTTCTATCTTCTTTATTATTACTACTACTGCCACCACCACTACTACTATTACTATCAATATCATGATCATCCATATAATAATAATCAGAGGCAGTTAATTCATGAAATATACGAAAGGCACGCTGTCTCTTAAATTCAAATGTTGATAACTCCTCTTCACTTAATTTTTCATATATAGCCTTCCGTCTACCTTTATCTTTATCATTCTTTGGTGTGGGTATAAACATACGTTCACTATCACTATCAATACCTAAGGTATCAACTAATAATAATTTGTTAACATTATATATACGTTTTAATGATAATGCTAATTCAGAACCAATGAAACCCGCGGCGCCTGTTATTAGTACTACTGATTGAGAATTTAATGCTGCTGGTAATACTTGAGATGTTGGTATTGTTCGTGAGGTATGTGTAGATGATTGTTGATGAGAAGAGGCGTGCTGTTGTTCATTTGCAACAACTTCGTTAATTACATCATCATTTTCGATATCTTGTGCAGCGACGACTACTGAGTCTAATATCAAGCCGATTGATATAATTAATACACAACATACGACCAATATATTGAGCTTATTAATCAATATATTCCTCATCTTCTCTAATCTGGGCTAGGCCGCCTTTGCAGCCAATAACAAACAATCGAAAATGAGGAAGAGGAGTTGCAAAAATAAACGGTATCCACTTCAAACACTCGCGGAGTGTTTGATAAAAGTTATAAAGAGACGATAATCGATATCGAATAATCCTACCGCTGTAAGGAGTAATAACTACGTATAATATAATTGCAATTAGAGGGTATTTGTTTATTCTGATTAGGCGTGGTGGTATATATCATATTAGTTATAGAAAGAGATTCACACAACTACCTCTAACAAAAAAACAACAGTTTGTTTTACTTTTACCTCAAGGATTATCACGAGCAAAAGACAATACAATGGTTTCAGACAATACCAAAATAGGAACTGGTCTAATGTTTCTTGGATTTACATTCCTCTTTCTGGGTGTATTATTCCTCTTCGATTCAACACTATTAGCACTGGGTGATATACTATTTTTAGTTGGATTAACATTAACAATTGGAGCCTCACGTACATTACGTTTCTTTAGTCGTAAAGATCGTATTCGGGGTATAATAGCGTTCTTTGGTGGTGTTACGTTAGTGTTGTTTAGATGGCCAATAATTGGTATGATATTACAAGTTTATGGGCTGATATAGTAAGTCAAAATGTTTATTATGTAGATGTTTTTGATTGTGGATAGTTGTTAGAGGTTATTTGATCTTTGATTCTGACACTACTACACTTCAATTTTGCAGTCTATTTGGACAATTCTTCCCAATAGCAGCAGCAAGTTTGAAGGATGTTCCAGTTGTTGGGAGTGTGTTTAGACAACCCAGTGTTGAACGATTCTTCTCCAGCTTTGGTGGAGGCGGCAGCAGTAGTAGACGTGCTCCAGTATAGAGGCCATGATTGGAAGAACAATTATATATAAGATGAAAGAATGAGTCGGTGTTGAAACACAAAAGTTTATGAGGAAAGTATAAGCGTGTCTGCTAAAAAGAAAGCCAAATAGCTGGGCAAGTTTACATTATATTGTTGGACGATAC
>Ga0214481_100324_pt1 | contig 25457 bp, 17 predicted proteins | sample M1_20Mar14CPVII9_4_FD_165057 | JGI IMG/M metagenome (GOLD analysis project Ga0214481, IMG submission 165057) | Marine eukaryotic communities from Monterey Bay, California, United States - M1_20Mar14CPVII9sort6BwellG10 | ecosystem: Environmental > Aquatic > Marine > Unclassified | place: USA...
AGTTGGTTAGATAGCTAAATTCAATAAATTCATTCCCTGTCCATAAGAGTCATCTGCTCTTATGGACAGTCCAGAAGAGCAATTACTAGCTCTAGTGGACAAAAATAGTCATTTTCTTTAGGGAAAATCGTGGAGAAAAGTTCGGGGTAGGTGCCATGTAATATTCGAGAGGTCTCTGACACTGTTAATGTAAATCCCCAATTTACTTAATCCCACTCATTTAAGTCCACATATACCATTTCCCCCCTCTTGGCACTTCTTGCGCTGTCAATATTAAAACTGCCGGCTCCTGCTAATGTTTCATTACTTTTCTGGCGAGCCTTTAGTTCTGATAGTTCTTCTGATATGGCATAAACCTTAGCATTGCTATCCTTTAACAACTTTTTTACAGATGATAGTTCTTCGGTTGTGACAAGAACCTCGGCTTGGGTAGTCTTTAAACACGACTCTAAATCTGAATTATTGTCTTTTAATTTTTGCTTCTCTTGTTCAAGAGCGGCTAGTTCATAATTAACTAACTCTGAATTATTGTCTTTTGATTTTTGCTTCTCTTGTTCAACGGCTAGTTCATCTTTTAATGCTTGTATTTCCTGCTTGTACTGCTTGATTTCATCCTGGTCACATAGAGCTTGGTAGTGGTAACTTTGCTCCTGTCCTAACTTGGTGAGTTTGAGAGAGGCTAGTTCATCTTTTAATGCTTCTACCTCTGCCTTCGATGACGTTAAGGTGTGGACTAATTGCTGATGCTTATCATGGTATTGCCTCAAATCAGCAATAAGAAATTGTGCTTGGTGTAACTCGCGTTGTAGTACTGCATTACGCTCGGATATTGATAATGCTGCATAATTTACAAAGTTTGTCCCGGTGGTTGGCATGTTTGCTGCTGCTTATTTATAATTTGCTGGTTGAATATAATTAAAAGTGTATAACAATCTATTGCAATTACAAACTATACTATTATTTGATGTAGATATCTAGTATTTCTAGTATGTTGTTCTGGTGGTGATGATGTATGATGTATTGATAAGGTGATGATGTATTGATGTCAGATGTGATGCTGACAGATGATGTATTGATGTGATAATGAGGTCCTGTAGCATAAAAACTATATACAAATAATCTGTCAAAAATATGTTCAATATCGATGGAGAGGATGAACGTAATGACTGATGTCTAAAACATATAACCAAACACAACAAATGATGTATATTTATTAAGTAGAGGGCTAGAGGTGGTTAGCAGAGTGCAGAGGTAAGGAGCTATTTCCTGAAATTGATTTGTACTTATAAAAGTACCATCTAACCCTGTATTAACAATTACCTTTGCACACGACCAAAACTGGAGAGTGACATTTTTCATAGGCAGCAAAAAAAATGTCGCGACATTTTGATCTTGCCAGCAAAAAATGTCGCATTCTAACCACTTACTATAGGCCCAGATAGTATTGCAAGTACATTAGATATAAATTAATTCAGTAGTATTTGCAATGGATTAGATGACGTGATGCTTATTGATGTTATAAAGAGAGCGTGCAAGTAAATTGATTTAATACAACAAGATGTTAATATTAATGTAATTAACACTAATAACAAGTTATACAACAATAACAATAGTTTATACGAATACTGAAAGAGGAAAGATTACCTATGATTTTAGCTGATCCTTTTTCTTATTATCTCCCTATTTCCAATAAGTTCCAATATATCTTCCAATCTGCCAATATACATCCAATCGGTATCCCAAAGAGCCGATCGTTGAATTGGTGGCATTTGACCGTTAATTGGAACCGGTTAGGTTTTGTTGGATGCCGTTTTCTGACCGTTTATTGGAGGTGCCATTTTTGATCATCATTAGATTAAAAATCATATGAAAATAGTCTGTGAAAACTGCTGCCGATAGGCCTTGAAGTACATCCTTCAAAAATACTGGTTTCTTTCTTTTGTATATGTGTTTCTTTTTGATTGAGTTTGTTGTACTGTTGATTAATGTATTGTTATTTTTATTATCCAGCCTTTTGTTTTTATCACTGCAAATATTATTATTGTTGGTGTTTTGTTGCAATTCTATGGCCTCACATAGTAAGCAGAGATTGTTGTTATACAATTCTGATGTTGCCAAACCCTCATTTACATTATTCCTCATCATCATTGAATATATGCCAAGCTGTCCATTGTTGTTGAATAGCCCTATCTGTAATTAGTAATTAGGGGCTTTTGTCAAAATTTTAGTCCTGATCTTGTTCTGATCTTACCATAAGCCCTATTTTCATTTCATTTCTTGTCTTAGTCTTATACTAGCCTAATTTGGTCTTGCCTTGGTCCTATAGCCCTACTGAAAAGCCCTATATTTGAGCGGCAGTTGGTGGCCATGGGAATAAAGTAGCAGCCCTGCAAAGCCAGGCTAGCTCTTGGCAAGCTAAGGGGTTTCTGGTTGTAGTCCTGGGTTGATGGGTGTTGTAGTACTGGCGTCGACGAGAAAACTAGAGTAGTTGTACTACAGCACCGGTTGTATTGCCTCATCCTCTGTAGTTAAATTTAAAATTTTGGTGTTTTACTATTTTGGCGATAAACTGTAATTTTTATTCTTAATCGGCCACACACACACACACGGACGGAAAACAGCAAAAAGTGTCTGTAGTTACCTAGGCTAGGTAAACTGATCGTTTGATATGGCCTAACCTAACACTGCTGCCCAAAAGTTGGCTTGTTTTAAGACACCTCCAGCATAGCTGTAAAAGTATGATGGGGCTTTGCGCATATGTGCTTGTGAATGCTCAACCTCTTGTTACATAAAGATACAAAGCTGAATAATCAATATATAAGCACCTGTGTGATAACATATCACCACTTGATGGCCAAACATTGCCTGAAAGTTGGCTTGAAAACAATTCTGAAATGGGAAACCTGCCAACATGTGGCTATAAAAGTATGAAGATGAGACCAACTAACATGCTACAGGTATTCATAACTATGCTAGTATCTAGGAAATGTTAATTTATTACTATGGTAGCACCTAAATGACGGCATACCACTTGATGGCCCAACTTGTCTGAGGTTTGGCAGAAAATTGAGATTTTTCCTTCCTGATCCGAGGCACAAGACACCTGCCAACGTGGGGCTGTAAAAGTATGATGGAGGGCCCTACAATCATGCTGGGAGTGTTTGTCACCCTGTTATGAATTCATACAATGCCAAACAAGCACTATTGTAGCACCTACATGATGGCATATCACCACTTGATGGCCAAACTTGCCCTGAAGCTGGCTGGAAATTGAGATTTTCCCTTCCTGATCCGAGGCACAAGACACCTGCCAACGTGGGGCTGTAAAAGTAAAATGGATGACCCTGCAATCATGCTGAGAGTGTTCATCAACTTGTTATACATTCACACAATGCCAAACAAGCACTATTCTAGCACCTACATGAAGGTATACCACCACTTGATGGTCAAATGGTGGCAGAAAGTTGGCAGAAAATCGAGATTTTTCCTGATCTGAGGCATTAAACCTGCCAACATGGGGCTATAAAAGTATGGTGGAGGGCCCTGGAAATATGCTGGGGGTGTTACCAACCTTGTTACACACCAAGACAATGCCAAACAATCACCATTCTAACACCTACATGATGCATCACTGCTTGGTGTGGCCAAACATTGCCTCTTTTCATTTCCCCTCAATAGTACAGATACAACTCCTCACATTGCCCCCAACCCTAATATATATTGGCTATCAGTGTTTAACAGAATAGGACAATGCCATGCAACATCGTCGTGTCAACAATTGAGTTTGTAATTGGCTGCTGTTAGAGTGAAGTTTTTCCGTAAAAGATAGATTTATTCCACTTGTAACGATTTCAAAGGCGAACAAAATAAAAAATGCTGACGTCGATGTTGTCAATGAACAATAGCAACAGTCGTACTATAATACCAATACCTGACCGCAAACCATTGGATGCATTGATATAGATGAATTATATAGACTCTTAATTAGTTCTTATACTACAATAATAGCATCGACACAGATTTCGATTGATAATTGATCATGGATTTTCGACAAAAAACTATGTTTATGAAGTCGGTAATTCTTATGTTATGTTCTATTTATTTTTTGTATCGTACTACTTTGCAATTAATATCTCAATCAATGTTATTGTTTTTTATATCTAAACAGTGGCGTCCTCGAACACCCCCAAGTGTAAGTGCTCATGATTTTTTGTGCATATCTTGTGTCATCTTTTCATATCACTCGATATTTCGATATTACTATTATATACCTTGTCTGTATAACAACCTCACCTCTCAATAATATATACGCCTCGTTATCGTATATATAACAACAATACAATCAACTCATATCGTCTATAATTTACCGACAATATAATACAACACGTATACAATAACATACAATTAAACATAACATAGAATCGAGATCGTCTAGAATTATATGCTCTACATAAACAATCAGTATCGGGCGATGCTCCCTCTTCAGACGAATCATCCATAAACTCGAATAGCTCGTCATCAGTTGCTGATAAAGCAAAGCTTACAGCATGGCGTAGTAAACGTGGTATGAAACAAGCAGACGCAATGTCAGCATATATAGCTGAATGTGATCGACAAGTAAAAGTATATGGTACACGAGATAGTGGAAGTTCTACACCACAACAATCCCCTCTCCGATCTCCAATGCATCAACAACAATCTAGAACTCCCACCCAGCAACAACAACAACAGGCTGCAGATGCCACATCAGAGAGGGAAGAAACGAATAACAATAGCAATAATGATCAAGGCGTATTGTTATGTCCTCGTGGATTAGCGGCTATACCGTTATTATGTGCCGCTGCTGCCGAAAGTAGAAGTGCATATCTAGCAAGATTGCAAGTAACTCATCCATCGAATGGTTGGTGGCAAAAGCAAGAAGTACTCTGTTTAGAACCTACCAATCCATTATCGATACCTGAAAAAGTTGTAATCGGTTTGGCATCGCAGGTTGAGAAGATTTCATTAGTAGTATCCAATTATATGGGAGATGGAAAGGCTGTATCTCTCCTCTCTCCACGAGTATTACAAGCATTTCTATGGCCGGTACACAACGTTTTCCTCTGTGCATGGATATGTCTCATATTGACTACCACGTACCTCGGGAGCGTTGTTATGATGATACAAACTCTTCTCTTTGGTGCCAAGCGTACTAATACACCACTGGGACGGTTATTCATGGAAGAAGTACAACCTAGTGCCCGTGCTGTTGAAAGTTTATGTGAACAACATCAGGAAAGTCCTGGGCGTCAGTGTTGTTTGGTCATGTGATTTCAAGCTTTTATTATGAAGTCCCGGTGATTTCACTACTTCATTTGACCTTAGCTTGCCTTTATTTGATTACCCTTGAAATCCATACATACTAACTCAAGTTTCTATCATCTCTCTTTCATCTTCGTAAATGTGATAACGCGCATCTTCCAGGTTATTGGAGTACGAGTAACGGGTCTAGCACTCATACCATTAATGATGATATGTGACTTTACATCAAGTTTGGTAAACAGAGTCGGTATACTTATTGGTAGCATGGTATTTGTTTGTATGGCTTTAAGCGGATGGTGGTATTGGTTAGTAATGCTGCCGTGGCTGGCTTGTTGCGGGCTAATGCTGTCCATAATGGCAGGAAACTGCTTTGCACTGATTGAACTGGCAGGTAATTGATAATGGTCCGGTATTTAGTCATAGAAGATGATAACAAGATGAGTAAGATCACACATGACATTAGCTTATTGGATCTGTTAACTAATCTATCTATCTTATACTGAATTAATGCCCGAACGGTATGGATGACGAATCTATGCCATACACCAACCTAGTCTGGACGATCACTCTCGTATAAGTTACATCGTCATTCATTCGGAACAGTCCCGAATCCCCGGGCAACTCTTAAAACTTAAGAATCATCACTACTAGACGAGGTACTAGATTCTGAACTTGATGAATCCTTACTACTTGTCTCTTTTGATTGACTAATACCTAACAACTCCGAAACAGCATTACTCGTTGCATATCCATGCCTTGCCAATTCAGCCACAGCCTCGGCTGCGGGTAGAGTCCATGCATGAAATGGATCTGATACTAATCTCTTCGGATTTTGAGTTGATTCATTTGTATTTGCACTATTACTACCAAGATCTATACCACCACTCACGCTACTCGTATCACGTTCTAGTTCTAATCTACGACATCGTTCAACATGTGCACGTGCCAATGGCATTAATGACTTTGTTAATCTTTCTTCTATAGCCATACCAATTGCAATATATGTCGACGTATCCATATTGTTATGATTGTGCTTTGATATTGTTGAATAAGTTGATGTGTCCACATCTCTGATGTTGATATCCTCACTTCTTCTATCTCTTCTCCTCTCAGATGTATCTTCAGTTGTGACACTACTATTGCCTGATTCTAATCTATCTGATATTTGATGTTGTAAATATGCAATATGATGAGATGGTGGTGGAGGGGGTGCTGTTGATGAATGTGTCAACTCTACTATTCCTCGTTCTACCTCGCTGCCATTATTACCATCTATTGTATTGCAGTTGTGATTATTGGTATTATCGGAATGTGAATGAGCCCATCCAACCAATTGATCAACTTGTGCTATTGACATGTTATGATATAAAGTTTGATAACTATTGACATGTTGACCATGTGTACGACGGACCTTCCTCTTCTTTGATTGCTTGGTATTATACTTTGATGTTTTAGTATCTTCTTCTTTCTTATTGTGTATATCCTTTGCATTAGTAATTGATGTATCGTCGTGCTTGCTCATATTAGCCTTGCGTCTCTTCTTCTTTGGTTGTATACTCGAACCATCACTGCTGGTAGAAAAGTGAGAACTTTGTAAACTAGATGTTGTTGATATATCATCGTCGTCATCAATATCCATCATCATATTATTTTGTTTATTAGATTTCCTCTTCTTTGTTGTTGATTGTGCTATTGATTTATCCCACACATCTTGAAAGTATGCAAAATCATTTAACGTTTCTCTCATTGATGGTGATTCTTGTGATTGATTTGCTGCATCAATGTCGTCACTGGCGGTAGCATTCTTGTGCTTCCTCTTTTTGTTGCTCATACTTATGTCTTTTATTGAAGATATTATATGCACTAACTACACAACTGTAATACTTTTTGGGTTGACAGCATACACAGGAATGATCGTATCGTCGTATAATAATCACCGGTGACCTAAAAGTAATTATATTGACTCGATAGAGATATGATTTGATTCAATGGCGGTGCTCTGTTTGTCGACTGTTTATATTTTATTCTTGGGCGACGCGAGATAGAATCATCTTCTCACATAGAGAACAATCCTAGTACCCACTTGGGTGCGTATATCCTTATAACAAATATGCTCCTAAACACTTATTTCCTACTACCAACTCTATACTTGCGGGTGCAGCATTTCCTAATCTTTCTTCGTCTCTATCCTGTACATATCACATCTTATTCTACCTCTATTCCAATCTCCTAACACAAAGCCTTCTATTGTACTCCACTGCTACGACTCTTACACCCCAACTCGTTTTGTACATACCTCCTCATTCTCCATAGTTTCAAATAATGCTACATGAGTCTCAATCTTCCGCATATTCATCAAAGTTTGCATGTATTCAGCACATCTCACACCCGTATCCTTTTCCCCTTTCAATACGCACCCCCCACAGAACGATTCATTCTTATTCTTATGCATCTTTCTCATCTGTTCATTATACCACAACAATCTACATCGAGGGAAACGTACCATGACTTTTGCAATTGATGAAATAGATTGCTGCTTGTCAACTTTGAGCATACGTGATGCTTCTATACATGATTTCGGCGTGTCTGCACTACTAGCCATTGATTCGATGTAACAGTTATGACAAAAGTCTGCTTGATACTTCTTCCAATCTTTGACAATGATATCGATCTCTGTTGCCTCTGCTCGTTCACGAAGCTCTAGATTCTTCTCATCACCCTGAGGCCGAGGCGGTTGCTCCTTTATTACATCGATCTTATCATCTGATCGGTTCTTGATATCAACTAATCCCAACTCACCATTGCCACCCTTACTACTATCTTTACTTCTTCTGCATGATTTGGTTTGCATGACTGACACAATGGCTTTGTACTTTGTATGATGTTTAGCTTCAAGCATATGTACCCGACCGATGCATGACAAATTCTGTCGTACACTAAACATACACTTTGGGCAAAACGTATCTAATCCTAACGTACCAATCATGGATTGAATCATTGATACATCTTCTAATTCTGTATTTAACTGATTGACACGATTTGATAATGTATTCAACTCATTATTCATGGAGGTATATTGGCCTTCATGTATAAACTTTAACCCAGTTTCATCTTCGAATCTTTGCACTAGCTGTTGATCATTCAAAAGTGCTTGCATTGCACTTTCCATATTATACCAAGCAGGTATGTTTAGTGTAATGAGTTGTAATGTACAATATACTAATGAGATGATACCAAAGTACTTCAAGACGAGCATGTAACGACGGGAGATGGATACCCTTAGTAGTAGATCTTTGACAATTGTTGGATGATGATATATTGATTGTAGCATAGAGACGGACTTTTCTATAGTAGATCGACGATAAACTCGTCGTGGCTTTGATTTAGACGGTGACTGGTTCTCTATATCATCATCAATGTTGTTGACCTTCTCGTCCTTTGCGGTCATTATGGATAATGACGATTGTGATACAGCTATTGCCCTTCTCTTTAATTTTAATATACCGCCGGAGACATCTCCTTCCCTAAGCACCTCGGCTTGACGATGATCACCTGATTGCAATATCTTTAATTCTTCTTCTCTCTGCTGTTCTATTTGTTGTTGCAATTCATCTACAAGTACATCTTGTGTTCCGCCCTTCTCATCATCTTCTTCGATTTTGATGTGATTGTTGTTTTGCATCGAATGTTGTTGAGCTGCAGTTTCAGCAAGCCGCTGTTGCAGAATGTTATGTCGGCGGCTCTTCACCTTAGTAGATGCCATATTGTTTCCAATTGCACTATATCAGTAGGTAGTTATATCTCCACCACACCAACGCAGTTAGAGTGAGGAGGAGTAGCCGGATATAGCCATCTTCGCTTCTCAAATTTTTGGTAAGCCCCTTCAAATCGGTATCTCATCTTTCTCAGGCATGAACTATCGTCGGTGATGTCATTGAATATTGAAACATTGAAACATAGGGGATGATGATGCTGATGGATAGTTATTCATATTAGTGCTATTATCTTCTTTGTTGGCTACATCGTTTAGTTGGTCCATACAGCAGCAATCTTCTAAATTTCAATTACTTCTACGACGACGGCTACTAATAGAACACATCAACTTATCATAACTTAATAAGGAATGATGATGGATAGGTTATTCACATTAGTGCTATTATCTTCTTTGGTGGATACGTCTTTCGGTTGGTCAATTATACGGCAGAAAACCGTCATTTCTAAAAGTGACACATCTTGTGCACAAACATCAATTCTAACACAAACATCAACTCAATTAGACGATGTTTTACAAACGCCAGATGATGATGTGTTGTTGAATAGACGATCCTTCTTCCATACTACTTCTATCATTGCAATTGCCACATCATCCTTCACAACAATACCATATACTAAAGCAGCATCAGCAATAGAATACACAACAGAACAACAAAAGGCACTTAAGCAATGGCAAGCTTCTGTACAAACTATTGATAACTTACTAGAGAATTGGGATACTGGAGATAAGATATCTGAGGGCGGAGGTAGTCAAAAAGAAGTTGGTATTAGTGGTGATGCCATCAGATATCGATTAGGTACTGCCAACTTTGCCAAAGACGTATCTCCATTGTTCAAAATCGATAAGGCATTTAAAGTATTGAGAGATGTTGATGATATAGATTTAGTTGAGTTTACTGAACTAACTGAAGAGTTTGCAGAGGTATTGGCAAGTGCAGATAGTCAAGCATACTCAGCCAATTTTGCTGGTAAGTAGCTGTATGTGTGGTGGTTGATGTTTAGGCGGTGTTATGTTTGTGTGGTTGGTGTTATCTTGTGCTCATATCATATGTTCCTTTGCAATATAACGCATATATACTATTCACATCCATATCGTTAGGGGGCAGTGGAAATCCGAAAGAAAACAAACCAAAGGCATTTACCGATAAGGCAAAAGTGGAAGTGAAGCGTTTACAACAGATTGCCAAATCCATATCGGCTTTACTGTGATGGGTTGAAATGAAACTATTGAAAGAATGACGATTTGGTATCGTAGTATTTACAGTGGATAGTAAGGAGGGGATGAATTTTATGTCTTTGGCTAATATACATATACCTAAGTTAAGATCTTACACTATCCCCCTATTCCTAATCAGTATCTTATCGCAGCACTAGCACAAATGATGTATCCCACCTACATAAGATGTGTAAATGGATGAAAACAGAACCTATTCTCTGGGTCATTCCTCTTCTTGACGTCTTTGACGAATTCATAGTTCTCCTTGCTACCAAAGATGACATCCCCATTGGGAAGAGTCTCAACTGAGTCGTCCGGCTGACAATGCGTGCCAGAGAAGTCAACATTCAAAGATGGTATCTTCTTTGCCTCGGATATGATATCATGTACTTCTTTTGATATGGATAACTTGTCTTCCCGTTTGACGCTACAACCGTCATATGATACAATCATGTCAGCAAAGAATAGACACTTTGCATTACCACTTGGCAGGTTGTTACTTTTAATTCCATCTCCGCCGAGAGTTCTAATCTCAACAAGGGAAAGGGGAGCCATGGTAAGGAATTCTCCTACCCACTTTTCGATTACAAAGTCAAGGACTTCCACTCTAGGTGATTCACTTGTACCAATACAATGATCCAATCTAACTAATGGATCCCCCTTCATTCCCCCAATGACCGTCCAGAGTGAGGAAGCAGAATCAAACCATGTACTATAAGAATTACAACCATCTGCAACACATTGGACATTGCAAGACTTGGCATCATCTCGTAACTGTTGTACAAACTCCTCTGGATCTCCAATAAACGTGTCATAGAACATGAATGTACAAATGACTGTGTAGTCCGACGTAATGACAATCTCCATACTAACCGATGGTAATGGAAGTACCTCATCAGTTAAGAACTGCAACGCTGACTTCAGAAAAGGCTTGGCCGTGACTTTATTGACACAAGCAAATACTAAACTACCACCAGTTTTAAATGACGAGTCATCTTCCATTTGTAAAGTTAATGATGTTACTATGCCCAATGCAGCTCCCATACCAAGGCACGCCCTAAACAAATCTTTATCTTGTTCATTAGTGGAAGAAGATGATATAGTTTTGATCTCTCCGTTTGATAATACTATTTCCAATTGTGTTACACGCTGTGGTATGTCATATCATATCATAGATGTGCATGATGTGATGGGGAAAGTAATCAATAGAAAGGGGAGAATAATGACGAGACTTAAATCTTGTGCATATCATATGTCTATTCTCAAACAATATACAGCACTCACCTGTCCTAGCATCCCTAACCTCTTCCCAAAGTAACCGCTAATACCAGAGTTCAATACATAGCCGCACACGCCCACAGTATCTCCAGTACCAATTGGCAATGCACACTTTTCCTCTTTGCAAGTCTCTGCTAATTGTCTCAATAGTACTCCGCCCTCTACGGTCACCTGCTTGGTTTGTTTATTAACTGATATTGATGACATTTCCTTCATATCTAAAATGATAACTTCTTCCTTACTATCATTATGGATTGACCAAGTAGCAACATTTGACGAAGAGTGGCCGCCACATACCACTGCAATTTTGGCGTTTTGATTCTTCGCTAATAGCTCTGATATTTCCTTTGTACACTTTGGATATACTACTGATGTTGATGATGATTGTTTACTGGTAATGTTTTCTTTTGCAATTCGTAATAACTACTCTTTGTTACCACTTACTGACCATGTTCTATCGTCGAACCAAGTTGTTGTATTTGTTGACATTATCTTGTATTGTATGATCTTCGTTTGCAATTCAAACTTTATTTTGTGAGAAGAAGCAACTCAATATGATGAATGTATCAACTTGTTATGAACTAAACCGTGACCGCACAAGATAAGATATTAGATAGCATGCAATATAATATCTTGCCCCCGCCCCTTCTCTCCTGTTTTAAACTGGCATGAATCTGGGAGGATACCGATTAAAGCATGAGAGTCAGTGTCAACCCCTCAAAGTAAGCTCAAATGCACGGAGTTGCGGAGATGATAATGATAAACTAAACTAAACTAAACTAGAGTTGACTTGGCCGTAGATCAAGCGTAGATGATGACAAACGATGACGAAGAAGGAGAAGAAGAAGAATATTGATGATAATGATAACTTGATAGACATATTATCCTCAGTCGTAGCTCGTCTCTTCAAGCCAAATTGCAAAAAAAGGACCATTCGGTTTGTCTATATTTATATCAACTTACACTTACACAGATGATAAACATACATATCTCATATACTCTAGATTACTTTTTAAACTAACATACATTTCATACATAGACTTCACTTGGTAAATCATGACCTCTTAAGCTCGTGCCTTCATTTGACCACATCTTTAAACAGTGGAGTCCTCCTCTACTTCTACTTTCTCCATACACATCAGTAGCAACACGGCAACTCTAGACACATTAAGCTCGTGTCTATATCAATCTAAACTAAACAGTGGAACTATATGTGTACCTGTCTGATCCTTCTGTTACTAATCCGTGCTGAAGATACTTTGCAAAGACTTGTACGGCATTCAATAATCCCTCATCCTCTCCTTCTTCTTCCTCCCCGATCTCACCACTAACGGTTGTTTCATCCACACTACTATCAATAGATATTGTATCATCAGTGTGTACTAACTCTAATAACGAATCAAGCGTTTTGCCATTCTGTATAGAATTATCTTGAATTTGTTCCTTTCGCTCCTGCTCTCGACGAATCATATTCATCTTTGATACGACAGCATGATACGAATATTCATCCATTGTATCTCTATAATCACTACTCAAGGACTGTAGAAGTGACTTTGTTTGGTCTATATCATTGTATAATGACTTTTGTATAATGGAACTTTGTATATCATAATGTGATGCCGATTCTAATGTGTTGTTGTTGCTTGGGACGATCTCATCGGCTAACTTGCTCATAACGATTTCATTAGCTGTTTCATCGTCTAGTTTGCATGTGAATATGGATGGTAAGACGATACAGCCACTATCAACAACATTGTTATCAATGTCATTTGATGTGTTCTTTTCCGGCTCTACAAACGAAGCACCATCATTATCGGCTCCGAGCAAATGCATCGTCATCTCTTCTCTCTTCTTATCACTACCAGTATCCAATCCATCTGATGCACATAACGTCGGTGGAGAATGCACACGCTGTTGTATGTTGGATAGGACAATCTTTGAGCTTTCTGTAATCTTCTCTGTCGAGTTCTGCACTAACTGTTGCATTGCTATCATTGATGATATCATATGTTCTCCCATTTTCTCGGCCGAGTATGATGTATTAGCATCTATATCGGAACTTGCTTTGATGATGATGATCATGTCATCTTCGTTAGATGATGGTGTACCATCTGTATCTTCGGTAGTTGCAATGGAGGAAGTACTAGCGGTACCGTCAGCGCTGTATTCATCATCATGCTCTCCTCTCAGCTCTTCTGGTTTGTGCCATTGGACGACCTTTGTATCAATGTTGTAATAATAGACTTTATAAGAGTTCTTGTCTAAGTATGATCTCCATTTATTAGTATTGTTATTACTTGCAGTATTCTTCTTCTTCTTCTTTATTGTAGCATTTGCTGCCGTTGTTGTCGATGGAGCTTTACGACGACGTTGATACAATCGTTTCACTAAATTCATATCGATATTGATGCATAAGTATGCACTCTCATTACTACTTCATACAGCAGCGATCGTTCATATTATTCACTTATGTCATTACGTTCTTCTGATACGATGAGGCTCATTCACCTCGAGCCCTACTACATCGCATAAAGAGGAGAGTCGAAGAGTACGAGGGGAGAAGGGCTGAGCATTCAATGGAGTAAACCTCATCTTTTAGCGATTAAACTCTAAAGATAAGTAGTAGCTCTAGCATAAGAAGACAGGATGATGATTAGGCAATATATGTGATGGTGCTATTAGTATTAGAAGATATGTTATAACCATGTGTAGCCTAGAAGTCAGCCCTAACAAATATCAGCCCATCAGGCGGCGCTGCTCGAGATCGAAGTTTACGATCTTTACTGGCTAAAATCTTGAGTAATGCTTCATCATTGCCACTACTACCATCCTCTCTATACGCCTCTCGTAATGTCGTTGCAACTAGTATACGTACCATTCGTCTTAAGAATCGATTACCTATCAACTCGAAGCAAATTGCTTGCCTTGTCTGACCCGTATTATCTTCCCATTCAACTATTCCCGCTCTGGCATGATACAATGTACATAGCGTTGTTTGTGTCTTGACCTTGCCATGAGACATGGCATAGTAGTCAAGCTCTTTACCTTCTAATGATTGTAACATTCTATCCAACTTTGGTACAAGACTTGGTGAGATTCTTGGTCGAATGTTTGATTCTATACCAACTCCATTGTCATCGTCCAAGTCCATAAGATATGCATACGATCGACTTGTCGCTCCAAAAGATGGATGGAAGTCATTCTCTACTCTTTCTACATTCATTATTCGTAGACCTAGTCCACTCTGTTCCATTTGTTTGTTGACTAGTTCTGTAACATACCGTTCTGTATCATGCATCTCTTTATATGTTCGTACTCTACAAACCTGTCCGATGGCTGAAACTCCTTTATCGGTACGACCAGCTACTTTTATTTCAATTGGCTTGTTATTGTTCTTTTGTTGCTTCTTTTGATGAAATTGTCTATACCTTGAATCAGTATTCTTCTGTTGCTCATCATCGGCATTATCTCTCAGTACTGGGTGTAATATATCAACCAATGTACCTTGTACTGATGGTGGTAGATGCCCTGCATCAATATTAGATGTATTAGTCTCATTCATATCCTTTCTTTTGTACAACTCATGTCTTTGATCTTCGTAGCCACAGAAATCTAGGCCTCGATATGCTACGGTTAGCTTTAAGTTGGTTCGTATTCTATTCTTCTTTGATGTTCGTTTTCTAACTGGTTGTTGAGGGGTAGATGATGATGATATAGATTCATTATTGTTGAGCTCATGTATCGTAGACGATGATGATGTACCATATAACACTGCAAACATATCCGAACATTTAGAAGTCTCATCAACATCAACCTTTTCAGTATCTTTCACTCGACGGAGAAGCGGTCTACTGCTTGTATCTTCTACATCTCCGGATATAAAGTTCTCTACTACAAATGATGCCGTGTCAAATATGGACGAATACTGCTGCTGTTGTTCATCATTGCATGCTTCTTTGCTAAATCTTTCAATCAATACATCATCTAGCCAATCATCTGCGCCATCTCTTTGCATGTGCCAAATTGGGGTATCCTTCGATGATTCTATACTACTTTGTTGAGATGTGGATATCGGGGTATGTATACTTTTATATGAGATATTGATATTATTATTTATATGATGTACATTGTGTGGCGTTATTATCCTCTGCCGATATAGTTGATGATGTGATGGCGATGGCAAATAGCAAGGATGATGAAGAAATGACAATCTTTTTGCACATATCTTATGTATCATGACCAAAACTAGGAGAATCTTTGCAAATATTGAACAACTCATTTGCATCTTCTTCCTACACATGCATCAAACAAAGACAATGTTGAATACTATTATACCACTTTTCTATACCTGCGCTGCCATCTTATGATAATTGTTTGGCGATTTATTCCTATAGTCGTGCTTCACCTTACCTTTCCAGGGGGGAATCTTATTGTTGGCGGCTACTATTGCGCAAAACATACCATATACATATAATGAGCACTGATACTACAAAGAAGCGTAAAACTGATGGCAGTGATAGTCAGGGTGATAATGATGTCAAAATGTCTGAGGGTGGAACAACAATGGCTGCAATTTTAGCAAAATTGAATGATATGGAAACTCGGTATACCTCTTTGCAAAATAGTATGGATGGTATGAAAGATAAGTGTAAATACCTCGAGAATAGATGTGATTCATTGCAAAGATCAGTACAGATATTGAGTAAGGAAAGTAAATGGGAGTGGTCTGTACCGCCTATTCCATTGGCGAGCCACTGGCATGAGTTTGATGAAGAATACCTCGAACTGATAGATATGTTTTTGGACGCTATTAAGAGTTATACGTGTCAATTAAGAAGTGGAAAGTGCACGGATATTAGTTTACGATTTGGTAACGTGAGCGATGATACGTTATTGCAACATGATGATATCCTACTGCCACGCTGGAGAGAACTGGCCAATGCACTTCAATTGTATCATAATCCCAATCCTCTGAATAGATTTTCGGTATACAATATTCAGCTAGCACCCTCGGTGATTGATTTGTTATTACCAGCCTTGAATGGGAAGAAGATTGACGGTTTAACCTTTAACAATAATAATTTTGTCAACATTAGTGATGGCATCAAGTTTGCAGTAGAAGTTATCAAAAACAATCCAAATATGAAACAATTTTGTTGGGACTATAATCAGCTTGAAAGTATAGAAAACGTATGTTTATTGCTTGATGCCGTAATTAACCATCCTTCAATTGATTGTGTCCGCCTTGAGGGTTGTCTTGGTGGGAATATTGATGGTTATGAAGCACTGTGTTATCTCCTGGCGAGTGGCAAAAGCTTTGAACTTATAGACTTTGAAAGTAATGATATTCAAACTCGAGGTAGATCCGCAATATCAGACTACATTGCTAGTGATTCGCCGCTCAAAAATCTATTCTTCAGTGATAATATGCTCAATGATGATGATGCTATATTGATTGCCCGATCACTACAGCAAAACACTAATCTATCGAAATTTATTCTCGACAATAATAACTTGACAGATACTGGTGCTGGGGCATTATGCAAAGCGGCTTATGACCCATCAAGTCTAAACTCTATATCTGATTGCAATCATACTTGTGTCATCAAAATAAATGGTTATGTCCCTATTGGACTTATCGATGATGATGACGGGAAGGTAATTTCTTCACCAATTGATAGGAGGGGAGCAAAGATCTATCGTCTATTATCCGAGAGGAATGAGGATGGGAACAATGTACAACATTTGAATTCAGAATTCAATAACGAGGATGAAGAGAATAACAACTCACTGAAACTAGTCCCCAAAGTATTGGAGTGTGTGCAGAAGTATCATGGCTGTACTACGGCTTCCCAGGGATATGTACCCCCGCTATCTATACTATATGAAGTGCTACGTGGTTGGAAGATGCCTGAGCTATACGAAAGGAGGGTGCCGGATATGTCTAAGTAGTAACATCATACGCCATAATAATCCTGTTAATACCAAGACTAATTACTAGCTACACTACCCCCTCCCACATTACTTTCCCTCGAAACAAACAATATACCCACTCGTGACATAATACCCCCAAAATAAACAATACATCAACAGTGCCCAACCTCCCCAAACGATACCCATACCCACACAATCCCTCAAATATACGTACACACACTACTTCTTACTACTCTTCTTAGCCTTCTTCTCCTTATCACCACTTGAACTCTTCTTACTCTTCTCCTTATCCCCACTACTACTCTTCTTTGCCTTACTACTCGAGGATGTCTTATCCTTACTTGAACTAGATGTCTTTTCCTTACTTGAACTGGATGTCTTATCCTTAGACGACGATGATTTCTTGTCTTTCAAATCTTTACTTGACTTTTCTTTTGTGGATGATTTACGTAATTTCGATGAGGAGCGTTTACTTGGTTTACGTTCATCGGATGATGGCTTGTCAACTGGTGTGGATGGTGGTGGTGCCTCCTCGTCAGCCTGCGGTGGTAGCGGTGCCTCTTCTTCTTCTTCCATACGGCCACCCCCATTAAGTGGCACCGTCCCTCCGCCACTAATCTTGATATTCTCTAATTCATCCTGTAATACCTTCATAGTATCACTAACTTGAGCCAATGTCGTATCATTATTCAATTTACCATCCTGTAATTCACCAATTGTACCTTTTAATACTTCCAATTCTTGTTCTAACGTATTAGTCTTTTCTTTTAATTCTGTAATACCCATGTTATCTTCATCATTTTCACTTTTTAAACTTTCAATGGCCTCATTTGCTGTTGTTAATTGATTACGTAGTTCCTCATTCTCAGTTTTGATATCTTCCAATTCAGTTTTGAGTTGTTCGATATCTGTTGTGGATGTTGTTTGTAGTTCTTCAAGTTGTGTTTGTATTGTTGTTAATGTTTCTTTCACTTCGGTTAATCCATCTAATGCTTGATCTGATATACGTATTGATTCGTCTGTAATATTGAGTTTACGGAGGGTTTAGTACACATCATATGAACACATCATATGAACAAAACATATACACACATCATATGAACAAAACACACCATACGCACACCTCAAACAACAACACACACAATCCACAAAACAGCTTACCAATTTCATGCTTCATCTTCTCCCTCTCATCTTCCGACGCTTTGGATGATATATCATCTTGTGACTTCTTCTTACTTAATTTGCCAAATCCACCACGCATTGACGAACCAAATTTACCAAATCTTTTAGATTTTGGTTTCTCAACTTTATCGCCTGCAATAATGTGTGTGTAGAGGTGTATTGGGGATAGGATTGGATATTGTTTAGTATAAAGTATATACATAAAATACACTAAAACATATCATATATATCAAATATAGACAAACTTACCAAGCGTATCAACACTATCATCATCATCCTCACCATTATCAATATCATCAACATCTAAACTCCCGTCATCCTCCTCATTCTTATTCTTCTTCTTCTTACCAAAACCAAACTTCTTCTTCTTCTTTTTACCACCCTTATCATCTCCGCTTCCATCGTCATCAGCTTCATCAGCACTCTCTTCACTTGCAACATCATCCATCTCGGGACCAACTCCACCCTTTTTCTTTTTGTTTTTGCTACTACCCAATGAGCCCTTCTTTTTTAATAATCCACCCTTCTTCTTCTTACCGCCGCCGCCATTACTACCAACTGAATCCTTCTTTTTCAATGATGCACTACCAGCTGTACCTACACTCTTTTTAGATGCATCGAGTGATTGCGGTGCCTCACTTGATTCATCTGATGATACTGATTCAGAATCAGAGTCGGAATCGGAATAGTCTGACGAGTCGGATTCGTCTGACGAGCTCATTGTTTATTATTTGTTGTTTGTTTTTATATTGCAATAGGGTAATATTAGAGTTATGATTTAAAATGTAGGATGTATTTGTATGTGTGATAAGAGTTTGACAATAATGTGTCACTTTGTGTTATTGCAATATAGATACTTTTTGTAGGGTATCTGATAGGCCGAATGAAACGGAGGTATAATAAATCTACCGTCCACTAAGTGTACTAGAGGATATCAAGGGGGTATATAGGAGCTTGATGCCGCTGCTTTGCCGTCGATAATTATGTTAGTACGTAGTAGTAGTGAGGCTCAACTTCATTTTCACTGCGAAGGTGACTTCTCTTTATTTGCTTACAAGTGGAATGTGCTTTTTCCTCTCAAGCTACGATATTCACCGTAGATCTCAATAACTCCTATCTCTAGTGGCGTCTATTAAGCATCAAAGGATCATCAATGAGTACTCCAGATAGTACAAAGAAGCGTAGGGTAGCTACGGATAATGGCGGTGGCGGTGTTGATAATAATGGTATAGTAGATGATGGAACAACAATGTCTACAATTTTAGCAAAATTAAATGATATGCAAGGTGAATTAGACAGGTGCATAGCGTCAAAAGACTCAATGCAAAAGGAGATGAATACTATGCAAAGTCGTCTATCTCATATGGATGAGTTAGAAAAGAAGTGTGATACATTAGAGACGAAATGCACAAATCTTGACACAAGATGTGAAGCGTTGCAAAGGTCTGTACAAATTTTGAGTAAAGAGAGTACATGGGAATATTCTGCGCCACGTATTCCATTGAGCCATTGGGAAGGATTTGATGAAGAATATATTAAAGAGATGACGAGTTTAATAAGCTATATTAAGGAGTGTACTTGTGCATTAAGAAGCGGAGAAGCAGACTCTATTGATTATGGTTTGGGACAACAACAACTAGTTGGTGCCCTTCTACAACACGATGATATACTACTACCACACTGGGAAGAGTTTGCCAATGCTCTACAACTATACCAATTTACTGATAGTATTCCTGAACTATCTATTGCTAATGTACAACTTTCGTCCTCAGTGATTGATTTGCTAGCACCTGCCTTGAAAGGAAAGCCCTTCACGGAACTTCTATTAGTCAATAATGACTTGCAGGATAAAGGTATTGAGTTCGTTGCTGGATACATGCAATCTAACCTTCAAATGAAGGCACTTTACTTGTGGAATAATCAGCTTGGGAATATGAAGCATGCAACTACAATGCTTGAAGCCGTCATTGACCATCCTTCAATTACTAAAGTCCATCTTGAGAATTGTCTAGGGGGTGAAAATATAAATAGTTATGAAGCCATATGTCCACTCTTTGCAAGTGATAAGACGTGGGATCTACTCGGTTTAGAAAAAAACAACATTATTACTGGAGGTGATACAACCATACCAGACTACATTACCAGCAATCCTCCGCTAAAGTATCTATACTTGTCGAGGAATAAACTCAATGATAATGATGCTATATTCATTGCCCAGGCATTGAAATACAACACCAATTTAGAAGAACTGTTCATAAATGACAATAACTTTACAGATATTGGAAAAGAGTCATTATTAAAGGCTGTTTATGATCCGACAAGTCTAAACTCTGTCTTTGAATGTAACCACACGTGCCGGCTTGAGCTTGATGGGGTTGACAGGGATCTTCCTAATTGGTGCAGGAATTCTGGTTCATTGACTTCAAAATCTAGAAGGACTATGAAGATACATTACGTTTTATCTTTGAGGCATAGGGAGTGGAGTAATATACAACACTTGAAGTCGGAGTTTGATATTGGCGATGAGGAAGACGACTCATTGAAACTAACTCCCAGAGTATTGGAGGTCGTCCACAAGTATTATGCTTGTACTTCTTCAGACGCCCAGTATGTACTTGTAAATCCACTATCAATCATGTATGAGGTGTTACGTGGTTGGAAGATGCCTGAGCTATACGAAAAGAGGAATTTGTAATCCCGGACATTGATGTGTCCTTTTTTTAAGTAAACTGATCAGATCATATAGTTTTAAACTTATACCTATAACCTACTAAGATTATTATACTAGGTTGGTACAAGGGTATCATGAGATAGTGTTCGGGCTTGGGAATTAGTAGGAGAGGATCGGTACGATTGTAGTCAGAGGGTGTATCGGTACTTTGTTGATGTTTGCTTGTTTTGGGGGTATACGAACATATCATTCATTACCGGGGGTATAAAGTAGCTAGTAACTATTAATCTTGGCATTAACAGGATTAAATATGGTGTATATTACTACTTAGTAAAGATATCTACGAGGTGCCGACCCTACTTTCATAAAGTTCTGGCATCTTCCAACCACGCACAATCTCATACATGATTGACAGTGGACGTACCCTGATTTGATAAGTAGGCTCACGTATTAGGCTGTTATACTTGTTGTCAACATTGACAACCCCTAATACATTGGGCACAAGTTTCAAAGAGTCATCCTCATCATCGAACTCTGAATTCAAATGTTGTACATTCCTCCCCTCCCCATTCCTCTCGGATAATAGATTATAGATTTTCCATTCCCTCCATTCACTGGGAATCCTACTAGCATTATTTAGGAAGCTCAACATAGGAACATCGACTACTCCAAATATGTGGCACGAATGGTTACTGTCCGAAATAGAGTTAAGACTTGTTGGGTCATAAACCACCTTCAATAGTGCCTCTTTACCAATGTTAGTAATCATATTACCGCCTAATCGAATCTCCCTAAGAATGTTGTTCTGTTCCAATGCCCGGGCAATCAATATAGCGTCATTATCGTTTAGTTGATTATAAGATAAATGTAAACGTGTCGTTGGAGGATTGGTAGCAATGTAGTCTGGTATCTCTGTTCTACCCCCAGTTTCAATCTCGTTCTTATCAAATTCAATAAATTCAAAGCTTTTGCCACTAGTCTGAAGATAACACAGCACATCATAACCATTAATATTATCTCTAAGAAGGCAGTTCTCAAGACAGATACGATCGATTGAAGGGTGACTAATGACGGCATCAAGTACAGAATGAGCGTTTTCCATACTATCAAGCTGATTACTATTCCAATAAAACTCTTTCATGTTAGGGTTGGACTCCATTACACTAACTGCAAACTTGATACCGTCTCTAACATTAACAAAGTCATTATTGTCCAAGGTTAAAGTGTCAACCTTCTTCCCTTTTAAGGCCGGTGCTAGTAAATCCATCACTGAGGGTGCCAGCTGTATATTGGTGATGGATATTGTATTAATAAATCTCGGAGAATCGGGAACACATAGACCTAATTGAATAGCATTGGCAAACTCTCTCCATCGAGGTAGCAGTGCATCATCGTGATGTAATACCGTATCATCATCCTCATCTCCGAAACTTAGGTGAATATGATCGAGTTTCCCACTTCTTAGTTGATGCGTATAACTCTTAATAGCGTCCAAAAACGGATAGATCATCTCTTCGAGATATTCTTCATCAAAATTACTCCAATATCGTTCTGGTAAGTCCGGTACAGAATACTCCCATTTGCTCTCTTTACTTAATATCTGCACTGATCTTTGCAATGAATCACATCTATTCTCGAGGTATGTACACTTGTCTTTCATACCATTCATTTCATTTTGCAAAGATGTGTATCGACTTTTTAGATCTTTCATCTCGGCCAAAATTGCCACCATTGTTGTTCCACCCTCGGACATTTTCACATCATTATCATCCTGACTATCACCTCCGTCAGTTTTACGCTTCTTTGTAGTATCAGCGCTCATTGTATGGTATGTTTTGCAATAGTAGCCGCCAACAATTGAGGAGGAATGAAATAAAGGAGAGGGAGAAGAACGAATAAATCATCGCCAAAAGGATACCATATTTGCCTGAAAAATAACTCGCCTCCCATCCATTAGCATGCAGAAAGCACTCTTATGGCGTCAGTTAAGCATCAAAAGGATCACCAAATGAGTTCTCCAGATAGTACAAAGAAGCGTAGGATAGCCGTGGGTAATGTCGGTGGCGGCAGCGGCGATGATAATGGCTTAGACGATGGAATAACAATGTCTACTATTTTAGCAAAATTAAATGATATGCAAAATGAAATGAATGGTATGAAAAGTAGACTATCTCGTGTGGATGAATTAGAGGAGAAATGTCAACTTAAAGAAGATAAGTGTACTACATTAGAGACAAAGTGCAATGCATTTGAAAAGAAGTGTGCTAATCTTGACACAAGATGTGAATCATTGCAAAGATCAGTACAGATTTTGAGTAAAGAGAGTAAGTGGGAATATTCTGCACCTCCTATACCCGATAGCCATTGGCATGGCTTACCCGAGGAAGATATCGGAGGTATGAAAAGGTTATTGAGACTTATCAAGGGGTATACTGGTGCATTTAGAGGTGGACGATGGAGTGATGGAGAGCAGGTAGACAAAATTTGTTTGGGACAAGAATCGCCAGATAATGTTGAAATTGATATGTTGCATCACGATGATGTACTACTACCGCACTGGGAAGAGTTTGCCAATGCACTGCAGCTACACAACGTAAATGATTCCAAGCTATCAATTGCCAATATACAACTGACATCTGAAGTATTGGATTTACTAGCACCTGCCTTGAAAGGAAAGGCATTTACGGGATATTTATTTGAAAGAAACGGGTTTGCCAATAACGAAGGCACTAAGTTTATTACCGAATGTATCAAACAAAATAATGAATTACAACACCTTGGTTGGATAAATAATCAAATTGATAACACAAAAGATGCAATGTTGTTGGTAGATGCTATCGTTAACCATCCGTCAATTGATAGTGTCCGCATTGAGAGTTGTCTAGGGGGTGAACATATAAATAGTTATGTAGTAGTATGTCCACTATTTGCAAGTGATAGAACATGGGAAAGAATTGATATTGAATCAAACGATATTAGAACTAGAGGTGATACCGCAATACCAGACTACATTGCAAGCAATCCACCACTCAAGATTCTATACTTGGCAAACAATAATCTGAATGATGATGATGTTGCATTGATCGCCCGTGCCTTGAAACAGAACAAAAATCTAAAGCAGATTCGTCTAGGTGACAATGACTTCACAGATATTGGTTACAATGCACTCTGCAATGTATTCTTTGACTTCACAAGCCTCAACTCTATATCGGATAGTAACCATACATGCGAGATCGAAGATATAAGCTTTGATCGCATCCGGTATATCCCCGATAGAATTGAAAATTCAACTTTTCGTCCTCCTAAGGAAACGAGGGCACAAAAAATCTATCAACTATTATCCGAGAGGAATACGGAAGGGAGTAATGTGCAGCACTTGAATACGGAATTTGAGGATGAGGATGAGGACTCATTGAAACTAGTTCCTAAAGTATTGGCTGCTATACAACATTATCATGACGCTACAAAGAAGTCTGGGGGTTTTGTCTCATTTGACAGAATAAATCCACTATCTATCATGTATGAGGTGTTACGTGGTTGGAAGATGCCCGAGCTGTAATAGTTCACATATGATGTGTCCATTTGTATTCTAGTCGGTTTTAGAATAACCAACTATATCCTATTAATCTAGTAAGATTAGTATAATCTACTCACTAAAAATTATCCCGAATACATATCTATACCGTTCTAGTCATCTGTCTAGGCTTGGCAACCTTCCTCCCCTCTTTAACCTTACTAACAGGACAAATCATCTCCTTCCAAGACATTATCTTGCCGGGGGATAAAGTGTAGCGCTAGTAACTATTAATCTAGTGCTAACCAGATTAAATGTGTACATTACGATTAGAGATATCTAAGAGGTCCCCACCACCCTCCTCTCATAAAGTTCTGGCATCTTATAACCTCGCATAATTTCATATATGATAGATAATGGTGGCACAATGTTACTCCCCATAATTCCACCATAATTTTGCACATACAGTACGTTTGACTTGAACTGGTAACCTAATCTAGAAAAATACTAATTTCGACAAAAATAGCGCCCAAACATTGTTGTATGTGATGTATAGATGCATTGTGTAAGTTGAATCATTAGAAAAT
>Ga0214481_100325_pt1 | contig 25408 bp, 20 predicted proteins | sample M1_20Mar14CPVII9_4_FD_165057 | JGI IMG/M metagenome (GOLD analysis project Ga0214481, IMG submission 165057) | Marine eukaryotic communities from Monterey Bay, California, United States - M1_20Mar14CPVII9sort6BwellG10 | ecosystem: Environmental > Aquatic > Marine > Unclassified | place: USA...
ATATAATATACACTGTAGTGATGAGGATATTGGTAATTGGTACATGCGTCTTGGTGTTGATGCATATCTAGACTGCTAATTGAATAGAATGAAGATGTTTTTTTGTGTACATGATTACGTCTAACTCGTGTTTTGCAGACTCCTCCTTCTCGGAAAAGACATCCTCATCCACATGCTCACGATCAACGTGCCGTATTTGGCAATACGGACAACCCAAAGGTTGCCTCCTCCAATCTTTTCCTTATCCCATACATCAGCAAATCGGACAAAGTTGTGACAAATCTTACTACCACCTTCACCATCCAAGCCACACTTGGCCACCATTGCTCCTTCATAATCAATGTAACCTCTTTCGTTCATGAGTAACCCCCAAACCAACATTGTATAAATGCTCATATGTGTTGGGAAGTCATTAATGGAAGCTGTGTATTGTCCCGTCTGCTCCATTTCATCCGGGATAGTTCGATACATATCATAAATTCCTTGTTGGAGATGGTAAGCCCTAGGACTACCCTCATACTGCTCAGCGAATTCATCTTGTGTAACATTCACGAAGAAGGGCATTGGTTGAATACTGAATAAAATGATCGTTTTACAACAAGAAGTTGAGATGTATTGCAACATAAAAGTATATGTAAACAGTCACTTACTGCATCAAATTCCACTTCAAACAAGTGATGCAATTCTTCAACATCCGCCCATGTCCTTCGGGCACACACGCTCGGTTACCACGGATTGGATTACCGTAATTGGCAAAAGCTTGACGTCTCTTACTACTGCATTCCTCCTCTTCCGACAGCTTAAAGAAGGGATTGAGGTTTTGTGCTTTTAGACTGACTATCTCTTCATCACCAGATATGTGTTTCAGATTTAAAGGATAACGACCATTCTTCATAGGACCACTGATTTTGGATACCCTGCTCTTTTGACTTCGCTGCATTACACGCAAAGCATTGCTTATGCATAACATAACATAACATAACACAACAGCGGTATCGCACTAGCTACCTATGTAGGTAGTAGCTCGCTCCTCAATTTATCACCACAATTTTTTGGTAACTCTATGGTATGTCTACTCATCATTTATTATTGCATTGGTACTTCCATATCCATAGTATTGTAGCTGTAGTATAATAACACTCTAGGTAAGCATTTTTTTTTGCAATAGCGGCGCCTTAATTTCAATGGGTTTTATTATTTTAGGCGGCGACGATTATTACAAGCAACAAGGAGGATCGGAAAATATCGATTTCGAAAATATTTTTTTTGTTGAGAGAGTATTGGCAGTACATCGATTGCTTCTTGTAGATTGGCACACGTTCATTGCAATAAATAGCTTCTGCCGATCGTGCTTACTATCGATTTGGTTGGATTCTTCGTTGCCGCCATGCCAATAACAATATATTTGCATATCGTGAGCTTTTCAATTTAGTACGAACCCACTTCAATTTGACTCTGTGCCAGGGGCCAGGAAACTGGATGTTGATTCAGGTGTTGATTATAAAGCAAGCTACTATTGTCTATAACAATACATCTAACCTTTATATCTCCCATCATATACACTACTATATTGCAATATGATATACTCAAAACGACATTGGCGGTGGTTAGTCTATCACAAACTAAAGTTACACCTCCAACAACATAACAAACGTCACATGATATTATGACTAGTCGTTATAATTTCCGATCACTACCTCCTACTGGAGAAGTACTTCAGGAGCTAACCAGTCAGATAGGCCACGCCCATCTTCTAAACAAACTGCGCAACGTCCGCCCAAAGGGAAATTACCTGAAGATTACCGCAATTGCAATAGTAAAACTGATAATAACAATTGGTGGAATAACAATAATGGTAATATGCATGCTAGTACTAGACATGGCGGCAGTGATACCAATGATACAAATCATTCATACAAAGAGAACTATGCCAATCAACAACAAGGTATGTTGTTTATAATACTCTATGGTAATATTGATTTGCCTAATTGTGTTTGTTTATCCTTATTTCTCATTCTATATTAAATAACAACAGTACCTATGATGATGGGCAATAACAATATGATGATGAATGGAAGCGGCAATCAGGATATGGGTATGATGAATGGCAGCGGTAACAACATGATGGCGATGAACCGCAGCGGTAATAGTAACAGGATGATGAATAGCGGCATGATGCTAAACAGCAGCCAAGGGCATGCCACTTCTCATCATCAACAGCCAGCAATGGCCCCTGTTCCTGATAATTTTGACTTTGTTAAAGAAGAAATGAAAAGGGAAACAAGTAAGTAGTCACATGATGAATGTGTGATGATTGTACTTATATGGTGTATTCTTATCATATCATCTTTTTCTATGTACAAACATCACAGCTACTTCCCAACGTAAGACCAAGTCACGCAAGGGTAAGCCGCCTAAACCTACCTTGTCGTCGGAAGATTCACAGAGTATACGTAGAGTACTCCCTCATGTCTCCGAAGATAAACTGAAGTCAGTATTAGGAGTTACAACACCTGTGACAATATCTGCATCCTCTGGCACCAAGGCAGTTCGTGACTACTTTGCAACCGAACATGCTGGTAGTATGAATAAACTTCGACTCATATTACCCCATGCATCCGATGATGAATTGTACGGCATGCTTTATGAGAATGACAAAGCTGCCCAAGATTCTGTTAAGAAGGTTTGTTCCCACTACACTGCTCTCATTGAATCTTCCAAGAAGAGTGATGATGATATGTTTATTCACAATCCTAACCTTGGCACCCTATAATTTGTGTTTGGGTTGTGATTAATGCATATGGGATAATACGTGCATATTACAATAGCCACTCACCTTTTGGAACAAACGATGAATATATGCCTTCCGAGCATCACACGGCTTGAGGAAACATTTTGCAACCAAACGAAGAGTCTCCAGTTCAGTCAAATCATATCCCAAGAACGAGAGGATTTCAACTAGCGGTAGATCTGCAATGGTAGTTGCCATGATGAAATGTGTTTGTTCTGTATATACCGGTTTGTGGATAGTAGGGATATCTTACCTGCAGAGAGCGAGTCAAAGATATAGATTATAAGAGGCGATATGTGGTAAGAAATAATTCAATTAAAAGTTGGTACTATCGATATATCACATATCATACGCCGCCGCCGTCATCTCCTGTCTCAATGAAACAATATCAATACCAGCCCCCTGAACCGATACTATCAACTATATAGTATACCATCTGCATCGAATCAGTATATACTCCCAAAAGGGTAACCGTATCTTTTGCAATGTTTATATGAGCATACCATATGATGAGATATGATGTGCACTTATTTTTATAACTAATATCGTCGACGCCCACCCACTGTCTGAGAAAATAATAACACCCAACATAAACAAGACAATATAATCTCTCACCTTTCTACTTCTCTACGTCTGAATATAGAGAGATAACCCAACACCTGCAAACTTCACCATAGTTGCTAAGTTGCAACTCACAATCATGAATAAAAGTATATCTTAGCGATCAAACGAAGATTGTAAAGAACTGTGATGTTTTGTTCTGTGTTGGCCATTATCCATTGCACTGCACTTTGCATGGGCGTATTATATAACTCTTAACCGTCTATTATTCATTTGTTTAGAATGGCGATGATGTGGCTGGGACGACAAACTTAGTTGCAAAGAAAACACAAACCCAATTGCTCCTTGTCCACCTCCCTCTTGCACCATAGAGCAGCTTCAAAGAACATTGCATCATATCATATTGTAGCAGCTTCCAGAGAACAACATATTTAGAATAATGAAGGGACGTGTACTTCTGGTAGTTGGTATTCTTGCCACAAATGACGTATCGGCTTTTACTTCTATCGTCAGTTCTCCTACAAAGAGGATAGCGATCAATAATAGCATAGCTTTGCAACGTCGTCTCGATTGCAACAGCAGCACTATAAGCTCAACATCTCTCTCAGCAATGGCCTTGCCAAGTCTATCGGCAGCAACTGCATCAATATCAAGATTCTACAAAGCTTTTCCATTACTTGCAGGCTTCTTAACTTGCAGTACTAAGGCCTCAATTGCCGATAGCATGGCTCAACATTCATCTCGGGAAGAGGGTAGTAAGTTTAGTTTCAAGCGCAACCTTGCAATGGTACTATACAGTGGAGTAGTACTAGGTATGCTATGTGAGATTATGTACAATAATATCTTTCCAATCAGTGAGTATCTGTATCAAAGTGTGCATATCATTGTTGTTTGTATCATTGCATTCAAAGCTCAGAATGCTCACATCACATGCTCTGCAACTTTGAACTCAGTGTTTGGGACGGCAAATACTCTTTTCAGAGCTGTCAAATGTACACTCTTTGATGGATTCATCAACGCCCCTTTCTTGTGGCTGCCTCCTGCGGTAAGTATACTTTTGTTGTCCTACTTCTACTAGATCAAATTCATTTCTTATTATGCTCACATCTTATGCACTTTACATAATCTCATCATCACAGTATATTGCCAAGGCAATAGTATATCGATACCCCAAGAGGGATGGAATTAAGAAGTATATCATGGATATTAAAGATAATGGTCTACTCAAGAAGTACTGGAGCGTCTGGCTGCCTGCTAGCTTGATTAACTTCCTTTTCGTACCGGCGCATTTCCGTATCGCATTTGTTGCCGCTGTTAGTTTCTTTTGGATGATTATTCTGTCAATTGTGGCAAATAATAATGACTGATGTCGATATTGCTTGTAAAAAGTATGGGGTTGGCAGCAGTAGGCAAATAAGAAATATAGAAATAGATGTAAAGTATTATTTACATATTCTCGATTATCTAGGCACGTTACAATGCCCTTTTAAGAGCAGCTCTAACTAAGAAGTAAAGCAAAAGATATAACAGTTTCACGTCAACTCAAATCATTCCGAAGATTCTCCCGATTGACAGGGACATCATTCAGACTTCTTTACTGCGTATCTGTTCCTCAGCCAATACCATCTTCTCATTCAATGCACTCATAACATTACCATATGAATTCACCATATTATCAACCTTCTGTGCTGCACTTACCGCACGTTGATTCAACATGGCAACACGGAAACATAACCTATCTAACTGGTCAATAACTTCTGGATCAGATGATAGATTATATCTTTGAGATGATAGTATTGAACAATTTACTATATCATCTTCTGATACTGCACTATTACCAGTCTCTTTCCTACCAATGGATGTTAAATCACGAATCTTAGCTAATAATTCCATATCCTTCTTCATTGATTCTGCAGATGATAATACTTCCAATCGTCTATATACCATTGGTGCATTATTGGCTGAAGATGCAGACTCGGTAGGTCCTGATATTGGTGATATTGATAAGTCTGATAGTAATTTATCTATTGTTTGATATTCATTATGTAATGCTTCACGTTTTGATGAATCGGTTTTCGCTTTATCGTTTGTGATATTTGGTGGTGCTGAGGTTGAGGTGGCTGATTGCAATAGTTTATCAAGACGTGTGGTAACATCTACATTATCATTTGTAGCGGTACTATCTCCTGGTGAAGATACACCTAATAGTTTCAACTCCAATTCTGCAAGACGTGTTTCCAATTGTTCTATTGGTATAGTAGTAGAGGTCATAATAATAATTTAGTGGTATCAGTGTATGAGATGTTTTTTTTATGATGTACTTAAGTGTATGTGTGCCTTCAAGATTGCTCGGCTGTGGGTCCAACGCTGATAGATACTGAATAATAAAGGAATATGCAAGGTTGTCGTCCAATGGCAGTACATACATAGAGTTCCACCAGATTTAGGTACACTTAACCACAATTTCACTAGCTTTAGGTACACCCTAGGTACACATAGCGTACCTAAAATCAAAATATGCTCAGATACCTGTACTGTAAAAGTGGTCTTTTCCTAGTAGTTTATCACTAAGTTGAGCACTACCTCCATACATTTCTGTTTTAGGTACACATCGTGTACCTAAAATTTAGCTCATAACCTGTTTTGCCGACTCTTCTTTGATATCTTTAGTTCGTCATTACGAGGCCGCCGGAGGCTGCCGAGAGCCAATATATCATTGCATCCTCAAGTATTATGCATAAAGAGAAGATATCTAAACTCTTTTGATAGTGGAACAGTGATACCTCTACTTTTATGCAAGTCTAGACACAGTGCATATTCTACCACTTTAGCATTGTGTTGCTTCTACATACATATGATATGCATATCTAGGTTATGAATTCATGGTATTAGTATCTAATAATATGTAGAATCTACTTTATTGCTATATGTATTGGTTTGGGGTATGTTGTGGGATGGTTTTCAGCATTTTCTATGCATATGTTGTTGTGTTTAGCATACGAGCACATTGCAATCCAATATACATTGTTTTTGGCAATAAATCGATTGGTACACCCTTCTACTATCCCAATAGTGCAAACCCAACCACCCTTATCGTCATTTTATACCAGGATGATACAACATAACATTTTGTGCATATCATGTGTGCATTTTGTACATCAACCACTATCGGATCCTCTAAATATCCCCATACGACCAAACCATACTAGATATGTAGTAGAATCCATTGATATATACCCCTAGTTGATTGTACTATGAAATCTCTATTGTTATGCCGGTATTGTTCCTTGTAGAGTTGTTCTTCTAACGCCACAATTTTTCAAATAATGAGTGAGGTAGCGGATGTCATCGATACGGCTCTATCTCGATCATGGGAGGTATATAAACATGATCGGGTACTTTATTAATACATAATCGTTGAGGGGTATCGCGTAGGTATGTATTAGATAGTACATAGCCTTCACAAATGGAGTCGGTCTAACGATGTATCAACTGCTATCATTTTTTTTGATGGGTGGATAGAAGTATACATTCCGTAGTAACTATGGTAGTTCATATTATAAATCACTTCGGATATCATAACCAATTATATCGTTATGACGTATCTACTGTAGTTTATTGTCAACAATTGTATTTATGGAGCATAGCGTAGGAGAAGATAGGGGACGGCGAGCGTCATGATAAAAGTGTTTGAGAAATAAAAGAGCGATGAGCGGCGAAGCCGCTTCAACTCAGAAAGGTTACTACTTAATAAAGTACTTAGGTAATTACCTTGCAATTATTAGGTACACTATGTGTACCTAAATCATATCCATGAGTACGAGTATAAAACTACTTTCAACCATTACACTACTTAAAACCATTATAAGATACCGGTATCTTGTACTAAGTCCTACGTACAGCCTACTAAAAAAGTACCTGATATGTCCAAGAGACACCCATCCGATTTTGTCCAACTACTTAAGACCATTATCTTTAAATGATTATATCTCCATCAATATTTACATTTGAGTGTAAACGGATAGTTCCATCGTATTCTACGTTAAATTCTGCATAGTATACTAAAATATTTCTGTAGGACAATTTCGGCGACCAAAATTGCTGGCCAAAGTTATAGTGGACATTTAATGGTTGTAAGTAGTTTTATACTCGTAGATATGTCTCATGCCTACAATTCATATAAACCTGCTAAGGTTGTTTCTTGTTATCTTCAATAATCTGTAAGTTTCGACCTTTTAAATCTTCTAAACATAAGTGCTTGGGGATTAGACGATCGAGTCCAGTATTAGTACTATAATATCGATGTCTTCTTGTACTGTGTGTGGTGGTAGTGGAATGGCAACATAAAATGTGCATATCATGTGAACAAAAAGTCGGTGTCTCTATCTTTCACAAAAGTTGCTTATACTTATTTTACATTGACATTATATATCTGTCTTCATTTATCACTTGGTTTAACACACTGGTAGCAATCAAGCAAGTTGTCGGGATCTACTGCCGCCTTGATATCCTGAAGCTTGGCATAAAGATCTTCACCCCACACCAACTGCTGAGCACTGAAACAATCATCATCTTTTGGATCACAACTCTCCGTCCAGTTAGTTTTTGATACAGTCGAGGCTTCAGAACAGAAATGATTGTACTCAGAGAAGCCAGGGAATCCGTCCACTTCATCACCTGTATACTTGTAGACGGCTGCCAAGTAGTCATTCAAGATATCATCTCCATACTTATCAATTGTACTTTGGATGCCGATACTCGACTGCCCCGAGCTTCGTTCAGATGGTGAAACTGAGTCCATCCCATCACCTAATCGAGACACATAGCCTCCCGTTGTATGCTCCCCACCACTCGTTTCGAGTACTTTGAACAACAACTCACGCTCCGATTCGTCATCAGTCTCAAGAAGTGCGAAAGGAAGGTTGATAGAGCAATATGTCATCCCATCCTTGGTTGGTGTCAACATTGGAAGTGGGCTGTCAGGAACGACACCAATAGGAAAGATGTCGTCGTAGCTCTTCCCGAACATGAGTTTCATTCCCATTTTGGCATACTCACCATAACTTGAGTAAGGTCCGAATCCAAACGAGGACATATCAAAGACGATGTACTTAGAGGAGAGTAGATCTGCCAATTCAGGATCCTTTTTGGCAAGCTCACTGCCATTGATCGTTCGATTCCATGCAGATGACATCTCAGGAAATGCTGATTCGTTCCCCCAGCATACTAAGTTGGTTACACCAGCAAACGAAAACATGGTAGCTGGGCTACCACACGAAAGACTAATCTCCTTAGACACACCAATCTTCTCCGGAGCAAAGAGAAAATCAACAATGAAGAGGGTAAATGTACGTCTTGCTTCTTCCCATAGCTGCCCAGTCTTTTCAGCTTTAAACTTTGCCACAATCGTTTCATAGACTTCTTTTGTCTTGTCGTCTAAAGCACCAGTCTGATTTCCATATGACATGAAGCCTAGTCCCAATTCAATCCATTGGAGGGGGTTCTGATTGAACAGTTGATACTTGACAGATAAAGTAATTCCGTAGGTACCTCCTCCACCACCTCGAAGAGCCATCCAAAGATCTTCTGGTGACACATCCAAGTCAGTACATGGCTCCCAATCCCAATCATCTTCGTTTGCAACGATGTTTGTGTTACATAAAGCAGTCACCTTGGTTGTTTGAGGGGTAATGAAGTCGTCCTTGTCATCCTCCCATTCAGTAGGGAATACCCGTACATGATGGCCGGAAGGTAGAGCTACTTCAAACTCAAGGATTTGGTCTACACCGAGACCATGCTCACGTTCATATCCTATAGATAATCCGCCACCACTTAGCCATCCTCTAAAGAGAGGGAAGAGATAGAGAGAAAGAACATAAGATATGATCAAAACTCGAAAGATAGAAGAGACACTTTAAAGACTTACCCGGCAGCACCCACACTCCCAGCGGCGCCTCCTGCAATACCATAAGTCTTTGATAGATTACCAACGGCATTCGATGCATTCACGGCATTGTAAACCTCGCTCCATGTCTGTCCTCCTCCAACACGAATGTAGGCATCCTTCTTCCTAGCCGTTGCCAGAGTACACGCATCACCTAGTTCATCATCAGCAGATGAATCAGTATCACACTCGATGATCTTATCATTACCCGATGCATACTTGGCATAGTCTCTCATATTGAGCATAAGAGATCCAGCCTTGGTATGTGCCGCAAAATAAGAATGCCCGGTACTCTTGATTGAAATTTGTAAGTAATGATTCTTGGCATACTTGATAGCTGAGATGACTGTATAGTAACACATGCAATTCATAGTGGTGTGTTGGGAAGGAAATGGTTAGTAGACGAAACCAAATCCATATCATATGATCAAATCCATATACTTACCATCAGCGGCGTTCTTTGGGAACATAATACTACCAGGAAGCCACGAGTTTGGGAGGTTGCAAGTCGATGCTACATCATCATATTCAGCTGATGACAGATCTGTCTGGTTATTAAGGCAGATGAGACTATCCGTATCAGCCATGCACTTATCAAAAGCACACACTAAGGCATCGGCACATAAACCCGATGGTTCATCTATGAGATAGAAGTTACTTCGTGGAATACCCCATATTTCGGGATTGTAATATTCTTCAATTGTAGCAGCACATTGGCTTAACCAATCGTCCTTGTTTACTTCAATGATTGGTGAAGTCTTCTTCTTGTGATGACTAAAGTAAAGATCCATATCATCTTGATTCATATTGGTGGGGAAGAATCTGGGAAGATCAGCATCGGTGTTGGAAGAAGAAGAACCTCGTAGGCGTAGGTTTGGTGATACGACATCATGTCCATTGGCAGTGGAGATACTACCCACCAACGCTGTAACCAAAGTAAATTTCTTTATCATGATCATTAATAAATAAATGATAATTGATGTATATGTTGTTGTGTTTGTTTTGAGTTTGTTCTGTTGTTTTGTTTGAGTAGATAATGTAATTTATGAGCAAAATGATCTCTTCATGAAGTAAACTGAGATCGTACTAATATCCAATTACGATTACATGGAGGTTGGAGTATCAGAATTATATCCGCTGCAATGCAAGTGCAATATGCAAGATCGATAGAAGATCGACAATCTTTATTAGAGTGGTTTTGTTGATTTGTCCAAAGAACCTCATCGAACCCCATCGAGAGGTATCTGTCAACGGTATTCTAGAGCATGTAGATCTGCTGTTGTTGTTAGGGTTAGGGTGGTATGTATAGGGTACAGAGCCTATTGCAAATAGCACTTTCCAACCATATAGATATATATATATATATAATTAGCTCTTCAGGCATCAGATGACCATTTCATTCTGTTCAAATCCAAGATAGATTTCAATCCTTCCCGATATGTTGGATATAGTAACTTTCCATCAGGTAGAAGTAAATCCTTCATCCGTTGTGCATCTACTCGTTTTCTATCGATTGATCTTCTACTTGTTCTTTCTGATTGTTTTGCCTTTGTTGTAACTGTTTGTGTACTACTATCGGTTTTCTTATTTGAGGGTAGAAGATTTGCCTCTTCCAGTAGTTGTGCACCATATGCCATAACTTTTGATCTAACTTCTGGTTCATCATCTGCTAGATTCCATAGACTAGTATCTCCAGATATTGACTCATAGTAATTCATAGCTGATAACACCACTCGACTTACATCTTCTTCATGAATCCGTGACGTTGGCGACCCAATCTTAGTAGTTGATGATGCATTACCTATAACTTCTGCACCATTCTTTCGTATTGTATGTAATGCTGACCGATTATTGCTATATAATCCAGCACATCTAAAGATGTGTAATTTCCAATCACATTCCGTTGCGGCATTTCTCCATTCATCTTCTACTTTTAGATATACTTCTGCTCTTGTACCTGCTTCACATTTGGTTTCGGAGTCTTCTGTAACCCATTCACCATAATGATTACCATATACTGATGTTGATGATATGTATCCAACCCATATATTGGCTGGTAGGATGTCTTTGATTGAGTACTTTGAATTGTTCAAAACTGGATCACAATGTTGATTGTAGTTACTATTGATATCGGTTGATGGATTTAGAGGAGGTATGGTAACAAGAACATGAGTACATGATGGAATTATCTTTTCCAATTCTTGATAATAATCAAATCCAATACTTTGTACTCCGTCTATATCATCATTTGTTGTGCGTGTTGTTCCATATACTTCTTCTAAGAAGGGTACATTATCAACTTGAAGTGAGGAACCTCTCTCGGCAACTAGCGAACCTACATTACCAAGCCCAAATACCAATAATCTATTATTTGTTCGTATATCGCTTGAATCTATGGTATCATCTGTACTAGCAAAGTGTTTAAATATTGATTGACGAATGATGTGTTGTTTGTTATGACTTGCAATGAGGTGTTGTTGATTGGTTGGAAGATTGTTGTTAGAAGAGAATGAATCTGTACAAATGATGAGCACCGCCGATAGTAGCATGCACAGTAGTATATAGACTGCTTGCATATTTGCAATTAGCTTGATATTTATCACCACAAGATATGAAACCTCGACCTACTCAAGATAACATCAAACAACTTAATAGGCGGTATCTTTTCACACTCTCATAATTTCTCTCGAATTGGTAAATTATTATTAGTGTATGTAGGTATTGGAGAGATTGGTGGTGGTATTAAGGATCATAAAGGATGGATTAGAGTACCATGGATTCATCTATATCTAAATGTGCAGCGTGTAGTAAGAGCGGTGATCATCTCAAGGCATGCACGGCGTGTCATTTAGTAAAGTATTGCAATCGAAATTGTCAGATTTTACACAGACCAAAACACAAGAAAGAATGTAAACAGCGTGCTGCTGAATTTGCTCAAAATAATGATACTTTGGATGGTAGTAATAATGTGACAACAGAAGGAAGTGACGGTGCTGATGTAGATTCCGTATTTGGTAGTATAGCTAAAGTATCTATATCTGAAGATGATAAGTTATTTCAAGACCCTCCGCCAAAAAAAGATTGCTCTATCTGTATGCTGCCAATACCTTACTCTACTGCATTGTGTGGGGTGATTACATTATATATGCCCTGCTGTGGAAAGGTACTGTGTGGGGGGTGTGGTATTGCATCAGTTGAGGAGATGAAGAATGGCAATATGAAGAGATGGTGTGCCTATTGCAGAAGGCCGATAATTTCAAAGAAAGAGTATGACAAAGGGTACAAAAAGCGAATGAAACTGAATGATGCGGAGGCATTTTTCCGGCAAGGATATGCATACTTCAGTGGGGCCTTTCCAAAAGATATGAAAAAGGCATCGGGATTGTTTCACCGGGCAGCTGAACTTGGATCACCTGAGGCTCATTTTTTCATTGCTACTATGTGTTATGAGGGTCATGGTGTTGAGAAGGATATGAAAAAGGCTCTATATCATTACGAGCTTGCCGCAATGGGAGGACATGAAGCTGCAAGGCATAATCTTGGTGCCATGGAAGGACAGAAGGGCAACGCGGAGCGAGCATACAAGCATTATATGATTGCAGCGAGAAGTGGATACGACGACTCCCTGAAGGAAATTGGTTTAGGATATAAACATGGGCACGTGACAAAAGATGAATATGCGAATACATTACGAGCATTCAAAGATGCACAAGATGAGATGAAGAGTGAACAGAGAACCAAAGCTCGGCAGAGATAAAACATATAAACTTTACTTATCATACTCTTGATTAGGCTTAATGCTTACTCTTCTTGCTAAACTAAAGCTGCTTCTAATTAAGCATATGGTAGTGTGTGTATGATTTAGTGTTGTTATGAGTGCCTGTTGTTATGTTGTTATGTACTAGTGTACTCTCATTAAAGGATACCGTAGACTTTGCCGTAATACAGAAAGCAAACAACAATTAGGTTAGAGTATGTTGCCACTGTCTCTAAATCTAACACTGCCAACATTCAGGAAAGAGATGAAACTCTTGGACTTGATCTACTAGAGCCTTCATACTAGCCCAACCGCCAATGGCAAATCCGAACACAAACATAAATACAATCACAAACCAGTTAAGGATTTTGCCAGTTGACACTTTCCAGTTAAACCAAAGCTCTTTACGGGGGTGATTCCTCCTTTCTTCTGTATTGAAGTGGAGATTGTAGATGATAGCAGGAAGGACATACGTACCCAGTGTTGTGACGAAAGCACCGATTACAGAGTTAATCACCCCAAAGAATGGCATTGCAACAGCAATAAGCAAGATTAACCCTACAACGGCATATCGAGCCAGTACCTTAATCCAAAAGGCTCTAGCCTCGATTCCAAGGATTTTCTCCCATACATGATACAATGACCCAACAAATAGACCAAAAGCAACAAACTCGTGGATGCACATGAGGGTCGCTGCAACACTTCGAGCTGGTGAAGAGTCAAATAAGGTCAAGGCATTGCCATGATCAGCAGCAGTAATGCCAAACGAGTGATAGCCTGCTATGCCCGATGGGAGAGTAATAGAATTAACATAAATGGTTGCGTAATAGTATGCCCGATCATACAGTTCTGGGTTGTTCATCTTCACTGCTTTCTCGATGACGGCCTAAAAGACGAACAAAAGGATATATCGGTCAACAACTGCAAAGATATACTACATGTAGACATACCAAATCAACACATACCGTGTGAGCCCCAAACATGAAGATAATGTTAGTGAAAGCTGTAAAGAAACCGTATAGAGACGTGGGTGCAGTGTATTCAACATTTTCAATCGGTCCATTTGCAGCTGAGGCGGCAACTATGTAACAAGCAGTGTAAAAGGTGGAGCAAATTCCAATGAACGATAGTAGTCGATAATCCCTATAGTTTGGAACCAAAGTAGTCAGCGAAAAGACAGCACCGATGATCAAAGTGAGAGTACGTTTTGGAAGAGCTTGGGAGAAGTTAATTCCACACAATGGTCAGACAAGTATATCCAAGAAGAGAGGGAGGTATGGGGGTTAGCATTTGTTAGTGAAAATGCAAAACCACATCGTATGTGGTATAAGAACACAGAATGCCCTGATCAAAGGGTGGGTTGTGACCATTGTGCACAATTAACTTCTTCTTACCTTGAGTCAAGATATACAGATTTGACGTAGTGCTAACAATCTGAGCAACTCCCAAGCCAACTAGGGCAAAGAAGACTACCAAAAGGGATAGCCTACCCCACCATCTACCACCAATCTCCTACACTTTGTGTGGGGGTGTCATGGACATGTGATATGTGTTAGATAAACAGATATCACATACATGATCGATCATATTCATATCATTTACATTTACATAACCAATATATATATACTCACTAACATCATGATATGAGGCGGTGAAGTTCTTATCCCCATGTCGAGGATGATCTGGATTAGTTGCAATGATATGAACATACTCCTCAAGAAGAGAAACGAGAAGGAACTGGCACCACATACAGAGAATAGAGATAAAAACGACGGCGATAATTCCCGCTGCATAACCCACTGCAGCAGTAACGAATATGATATGAGATATATTGATTAGCAAATGAATACAATATGAACACATTAGTACAAAAGATATAATATGACGTCTTACTTTGTCCGAATTCCCGAGGTAAGTTCAACAAACTCTGTCCAACTTGTTGTGCCGACTCCATCATGAATGCATCGAACAAAGTTCCACCGATTACTAGTTTTTGCCACAGCTTTGTTGAAGGTGCATATTCTGTGATAGATCCCATGTATGATTTGGATTTATTGGATGATTTTATGGTACTAGCCTCGAGATCCTCGAGGAGAGGATGAGTATCAATAGTATTAGTAGACATAGTTGATGATTGGCAAGTATCTTGACGAGTATCTTAGATCTTTGTCACAAGTATCTTAGCGCAGTAGGGCGATGGAAGAGGGTATATTCAGATGCTGGCTGTATTAAGGAGGCGGGGAGTAGGTGATAGATCGAGGTGACTGATATCAATTGCAATAGAGGTCTCAAGTTGTAGTAGTAGTAGTTAGTAGTATAGTGCTTTGCCATGCCTTATTTATCTCTTCGACTGATTGATGAACTTGTGGCGTGTATAAATTTTAGCGAGTAAACAATATCTATGAGACTATCACTTACATAAAATAATTTATGACATAGTGTTGGTTGCAGCAATTAGTGTAGTAAGGGAAGCACTTAGAACATATCTTTGTGCTCATACTGTCATTAAATCTCTCTACCATATCAGGAGTTGTAAAATCTTGAGCTTGAGTATCGTATTGCAACATACAATCCATTGATCAATAAGTACGAGGAGTATTTTTATAGAAACACTGATAAGAACAACAGTATGGATCGCAAGTTAGGATTGGGTTCTACTGATCAAACACCCGCAGAGGCATGGAAATTATCATTAGACGCCACCTGCAATCGTTTAATGTCACATTATCTAAGTCTTCTCCGTGCGGCATCATCATCTGCTGATCAAGATAATAATAACACATCAACATCTGGAGATGCTACCTCCTCTACTGCCACTACTACCAATAGTAACAATAACAATCAGGTGGGTACTGATCCACGAGCAGGCGGAGGATTAATGCGTGATGCCAATGATCCACCACCACCACTAGCATCTAATGTACAAATGTCAGCATTACAGGCAAAATTGGCAAGCGAAAATTTATGTGTAGCTTCATCCAATGCATTAGATCTTATAAGAACATTACGATTAAGTGTATTATTGATGGATGAAGAACTTATTAGAGCAGAGGAAGAAGAGGAGGCATTAAAGTTATGTGAATTGGGATTAGAAGCTGAGGAAGAGTGTGCTACTTTAGAGGCAAAGTTGGCTGAGTTGAGATAATGAGTTGACAAGATGACATATCGGGTGCAAATTGGATTAGATTTGTTATGATCAAATAGCAACAGAAGTAAATAAATAAGCTGTTGCTATTTTATAATGATAATAGATGTAATTAAATTCTACACCAGTAATGATTCCATATTCTCTCTGCAATAAATAACAAAAGAGTCCGTCGGCGTATTCTCATAAATATAGCCCTCGTTTATTATACTCGGGCTTACGATCAGTATCGGCGGTCAATTGCATTAATTTCTGCTGTTTATATGTGCCACAATGCATGAGATATTGTCGCTGGAGCCATTCTCACGTGCTCTCTTGGATATTTGACGAGCTATCCACCGAAGTAGTTTGTCATCTACCACAAAACAAAGTGGGATAATATGTTAGATTGAATGACTTCTTCTTGGTACATTACAATTATAGATACTAGTACTCACCAACTTGCAAACTTTTATCGATAATCTTGCATGTGTTGACAAGGGTAAACTTGGCAACTAAATCACTAGACATTGTATCCCATACGCCGTCACTGGAGGTATAGAGATGATGGGGATAGTTAGGTACATATCATGTGCACAAAATCTAGAATAGATCAGGATTCTTCTTACCTGGCTACTACCAAGAACATATCATCGTCCTCTATTTCATGCTCAACAATGTCTGGTTCAGCTGTTACATATGGTTTCAATCTTGCGTCACCGATTGAACGAGAGACGGCAAGCACGCCTTCCACACGCCACCTACCCCAATGAATTACTCTACCGCCCAAGTCATTAATACGCTTAGTCTCATCGTTACGGTCAGGTTTATGATCTTGACTGAGAGGCACTGCGGTACCATCTCTCTTTACAATAATGGCACGAGAATCACCCGCATTGCAACAGATGACCTTATTACCAACGACTGCCGCGGCACAGGCGGTAGTTCCGTCAAAAAGTCCAGTCGATACAAAGTCATTATCAATCTTGGTGAATGCACTGCTCATAGCCATTGGAAGATTATCTGGATAATGAGGATTCTTCTTACGAATATACGATGAGATCCAATCGGAACAGAACTGTGAACAAGCGGATCCCCCATGACCATCAAACACCGCCAGTAATGAAATTGGTTTAGACTCCTCTTTATTCTTGCTTGTAGATCCCATGTGTTCAATTACAAAACGATCCTCCATGTAGTTCCTCTTTCCCTTGTGGCTCCAGTACGATACGTCAACTGAACATCCATTGGGACGGAGCGGCCGACGCTCCATTAAACTATGGCTATTCCTCTGACGTGTAGACCCATCTCCAATGGCAGATCGGAGTGAGTATGAAATGGTACGAGGGATGGAGATGGGTTCGATATCTACCTTCTCGTCATCACGGAATGAAATCTTCTTCTTTTGTCGTGGTGGTCGGGGAGGCTTTGCAAGAGGTGATTGTTGGAGGCCGTCGGTGCCTGTTGACTGGGTGAGCTTTTGTATTGGAAAGTCAGGCCGAGCTTGAGGTTGAGCTTTGGGTGCTTCAGAAGTTGGAATACCACTCTCTTGGGTTGTTACTGTATCACTCTCAGTCTCTGGTGGACTTTCGAAACTTTCTTCAGCTGTTGGGGATTCCTTATCCTCTTCGACCTCTTCTTTGATTTGTTCAGTCTTAATCTCTTCGACTTCCTCTTTGACATCAGATGTTGATGATCTAGTAACAAACTTTTTAATCCTTCCAAAGACTTTATGTTGTGTACTTTCTTTATGATCTTCTTTTGGTTGTTCATATTCAACCTCCTCACCTTCTACTACACACTCCTCTTCGTCTTCAGTATCGATACTGTAAACTGGTGCGGGAGGTGCCAATGGACAGGTATCCGATCCAGCTGAAGAGTTGGAATTATCGTCATCATCATCTTCATCGTCATCTAATTCAATCTCACCCTTCTTTAAAATCTGATTCTGTCTTTTGTAAATCCTATCAAACGTTAGCCATGGTTTATTATTGGGTTCATCTTCCACTGGTGTTTCAACTCCACCCTCATGACGTTGTAATATAGATTTCTTAATTAACCTTGCTTTCCATAAAGCTCTATTTTGATACCGTAGGAATGATGATGATGTTGATCGGGTACTACCGGTGGAAGCATCTGAGGAACTTTCATATCCATCCTCTTCTTTGTTGTTATTAATTCTACGAAATAATTTGCGTGCAGTAAACTTCTTGCTCTTTCTTTGTGGTTGACGATCTGACATGGACGAGGAACCATCATCGATTATACCATCTGATGTTATACCATCTCGTTTCTAATAATGGTAGCATTGCAATAGAACACATAAGTTTGATGAGAAGAGAAGAGTTGCAAATGTGAGCATATCATATGTTTTATTGCAAATTATATAAAGTACACGGTTAGAACAGCCACAGATACTTACCAGCAAGTTCTTCTTTGCACCCGAATTATGAGATGGGATGATAACACGCTTTATATTAGTGATGGATAGCTTTGTCTTTGCCATGATTATGTTGGAGATTTATATGAGTTACTTATGTGTTCTGTTATTGCAATAATGTTTATGTTGGTATTTGTTGATTATACTTTGATGTCAACGCCACAAACTCTACCAGCTACAACTGTGCATTCTTGCCGTGTTTAAAAACTATTCTGTATTGGCATGGGTATGAATCATGGCGTAATCTGCGTGGACGGCAGCTCATAGGAGCAAGGGATGAGATGTAAGATCGAAGATCGTTTGCTCGCTAACAAATATCTTTTATTCCCTATCAATCAGCTCTCTTCAATTCGCAAGCTAGGAGGCAGCAGGCAGAGGATTACTGTTAGGAGAGATATTAGTAGTGATGATACTTTATTTCATCGACGGGGGGGGGGGGGTTGTTTTGTCTACTACCAAAGCTTTAGCATTAAATGAATGGTAAAAAAATTATATTAAAAAGTTACAAAATCGTTCTTGGATGGGTCATTTACGGGGGAACGGTTTGCTAGCGGAAAGCTTATAGTACTTATAGAAGGGGAATAAGTACGCAAATGTCTTCATTCTTCTTCTTCTGCTATTATAGTTATTCACCACTTCCAATCATATAAAACTTCAATATCTCTTGCAAGAGATAACAAGTCTCAGAAATAGCACCGCTTGAATAGGTATGTACTGTGGTCCCAACTATCATCTTCCAATCCTATTCATCTGCACGATCAGGAAAAGCGGGCAAACCTGCATAATACCCTGACGTTTCAAGATAATCAACATCAAGTGCATCAAGTACTTTCACGATACTTGTAAAATCAAATAAAACCTTGCCTAATTTGACAGGCATGTCACTTGTGAAGAAGTCATTGTCAAGAGCAGCAACAGGACTGTCAAAAAGGCCAATCACTTTGATGCCATTGTCATAACTAAGTACCAAGCCCGTCATCAAATCACCACCTTGATCTGCCAAAGCCAAAACGTCTCGAGATAGATTCAAGTTTACCCCTGCCAGTTTAACAGAGCCGTCTTTCATAATGTCTTTTGCTGCCATCGTGAATTCCTCATCTGCTTGAAATACCCACAGCAATTTCTCATTGGTGTTTACCCCTAGATTCCCATCCTCTAGCTTGAGAGAAGAGCTCCCAATCTCAATAGTTCCAAGGATATCCCTTAGAGCTTTTAGGGCAGTGCTCTCAATCACGAGTTTCTTATTCTCGTCGAGCACCTTTTTTTGATCATCATCACAGCCAACTGCCTCAGCAATATTGGAAATCAATGTTGTATACTCGATAGAATCATTTGATGCGGCAGGATCCACTGGTAGCTTATCACGGTCCGATAGAGCTTTCTTCTCGTCTTGGGTCATACTGTCTCGGCAAACCGGGGCTACGGCATCAAGAACCTTCAAAACCTCGGAGGTAATACCCAACGTAACACTAAATGGATAGAATTCTGCATACTCCGCATCCGTCAATCCAGTGCCGCTTTCTGCATAATCCATAATTGCCTGAGCAACAAAACCCTCTTCATTGTTTCTGGCCCTGAAACGATCCATATCTTCCTCACTTAACCCATAAATACTCCCTTGAACTGATATATTCTCAGCAAGTACAATGGTTGGATTGACAGTCTCCTCTTCACTATCTAACTCACCAATATGAACACAACCTTGCATGCCAAGAGTGTGTCCAATTTTTTGGTTGGACCTAGTACTAACTGTCATTTCATATAGGTCAGCGAGTGGTATACCCTCCGCATCCTTTGTACTAATAATCAGCCTCTTCCCAAGTAAATCCTCTGATGGAATTTGATGAAATGGCACCGCAAACATCTGTCTAACAAGTTGGCCGTCAACCTCAATGAGTTCACCAGTTATTGATTCATCCATAACCAATCCCTCTGAAATATCCAATACGGCTAAAGTCATATCGTCTTCGGTATGAATACACATCTGTGTCAGCATGGAACGGACTTGGTCAAATTTACTATTATCCTTTCGAAGTTGATTATTTTCATCACTGATATTACTCAAATGATGATGTAAAATAACAGTGGCAACAGAAGATAACTGAGTATCAGGTTCAAGTGACACATCTTTCTGTTTTACCTCCTGAGGCTCCTCATATAGTGGCAAACTATCAAAACTTATATCACCAATAAAACTACTACTAGTTTCATCATCTTCCATATCAGAACTATCACTAACAACATCACTTGTACCCACGGTAGTGGGAGATGGTGATAATAATTGTTGCTCATCTTTTTGGTGCAACTTTGGTGTGTGGAGTTTTTGGTCGACTTCTTTTGCCGACGCAGAATCATCGACGCCATCAATAATACTTACACCACAAATATCACTAATCTTACTGCTAATAATATTGCCCATTATAATGATATGTTGCCTATTTGAGCTCCTAATACATAAATAATAAATCCTCTTCTTTCTACTGAAAACTGATAAGTGAGTCGGGTCTATCGCCAAAATGGGAATGTGAATCACTTTGTTTCTATTTATTTGTTAGTCGGCGGCATGGCAAGCTCCTATTGCAATGCCATCTCAACATGATGGTGATATGATATAATAATGAAGCTCTTTATCATCCATTCGGCGATATATGTGGTGGCGGCAGTGATGCTGCTCACTTCCTCGATGATATCGGCATTCTCTCATATCCATCACACATCATGTGAAAGAGATTTGCCAATACAATACATGTTTCGGAAACCAAAAGGAGGATATTCGTCTATGCCACCGCTTATATCCAACTCTACTATATCTACTCCGTCATCTTCTAGTGGTAATAGTATCTTCAAGAGATTCAAAAGAGATGTATACCCCACAGTTGATTTACCATATGAGAATAATATTGATCACTACTTCATGGGTCTGGCATTGCAACAGGCACAATATGCATGGGATAAAGGAGAGGTACCAATTGGAGCTATAATAGTACGAGAGTGTACTAATGACGATGGTAGTATACAATCTACAAACTCGACAACAACTAGACGTACATTTCAAATTTTATCGGCAGCACATAACAAGGTAGAAACCAACATTGATGCCTCATCACATGCAGAACTACTAGCATTACGTAATGGGGCACAAAATATAGGTAATTGGAGATATCCACCCAATTCACGATTATATACTACTTTAGAACCATGTCCAATGTGCCTCGCGTCAATACAAGCATTTCGAATTGATAATATTATTTATGGAGCTCCTGATAATCGATTGGGAGCAATTAAAACACATATGAATCTTATTAGTGTTGCTAAACATCCATATCATGAAGTAAAGTCTGTAATAGGTGGTGTTAGAGAAGAGGAATGTGGTGATATAATTGTACGATTCTTCCGTGAGAGACGAGAGTTGAAGAAGAAAGAGAAGAAGAAGATGATGGATGTAGTAGTGAAAGGAGAAGATCGTCGTCGTGACCTGTTAAAGCTGCCTTTAGAAAAGAGAATAAAACGTTCTAGTAGATTCATAAGCTTTGTGAAGAAAGTACTGAGAAGAGAATGAAGAGATATATTTACTGTATATGTGTTCATATGATATGCACATAATAATAAGTTCGATATAATTACATATGTTACTACTTCGGGAAACAGCTTTATTTAAAATATGTCAATAGGCCACAAATCTATATAGATATTCTTTTCATATTTGATCTTATATGTTATTTTATGTTATGTTATGAATGAATCATTGATTTATGGATATCTAATATTTTGGTACATATGGTTGCTGAAAAGATGATGTAATCTTTGTACCACATTTACCACAGAACACTGCCCCTTCTACCTTTGCTGCTCCGCACTTTTGGCAGAAGCATTGGTTGGTATTCTGATGATAATTTGTCGCTCGATTCTCATTATTGTTTGGTTGATTAGCAGCAGCCTTTCTCCTTGTTTCTTCAAATCTAGCAAGTTGTTCATCACATGCATTAGCTCTTGCCGTCCACTTCTTTTGCTTCCGTTCTTCAAACATTCTATAGGGCTTGGATGCTTTGTATCGGTATCTTGCAGCTTGTTCTCTTAATCTCATCTCTTCATATGTAATACCTTCTGCTCGAGCTGCCTTCTTTGTTTCATGTCTATCAGCAATTTTCTTTGCAATAAATCCAGCAAGCATTACATCCCCTACGATTTCTCCGTTGTTTACCATGTTGTTTGTATTATTGTGATTGATGTAGATTGATGTGTATGTATCTGACGTGTTGATTATTAGTTGTTTGGTTTGTGTCTAATTTCTGTTGTCGATTGTTTGTTGTTTTTAATTTATGAGACCTTTGCAATAGGATGTGCATATGTGAATGACCATCTTGCCCTATATCTTGGAATGTATACTCCGCCGACATTCATGATGTCTCTCCTCTATCATTGCTCTCATTGCTCTTTGTTTTGCTCTTGCATAGAGGAGGGGCGGTTCCCTTAGTTGCATGTCTCTACGTATCGACCTCATTTTTGCGAGTGTCTCTGTCAACGACAGTGGATTTATCGTTCGTTATCCGACATAGTATGCAGCGTGACGCTATTCATAGCTACGGTTGTATATCCCTAGACTGATATACGGCTCTACTTTGCAGTATTACTTGGTTCTATTACAATTATCCTACTTATGAGCTAAAGAAGGGGTTTACGGATTCCTCAACAAAATAGCGATTCAACGGGTAAATACAATAAACGGGGGTCCATATCTAGTTGGGATGATCAGAATGGCACTGTCGTTGTCACTCCCCTGTCATTCTAGGTCTTACCAATCTCAAGTGAAGAACTTGTATCAATATCGTAGGGTCCTGATCCTTACTACTATCATAAATTGTAACTCTGATCCTCATGCAATCATATTGATTAATTGTATCCTTGTAATATCTAAGACGTCCGGTCTTGGTATCATCATAATGTCCGTGGGTATGTATGACGTTGTGGTTTAATCCGTGGGACATAGTAAAGCCAGCAGTGTCCATGTTATTATCAGTATTTGATGTCAGACGTGTACTACGGCTAATGTCATGTGTGTTAATACTAACATCCGATACGTATTCGTCGCTACTGTCAATGTTACCTTGATCCTCGTCATTATCGTTACGATTCAAGCTCCTCGAATGTGAAAGTAGACATATTGTTAGATACGCCCCGATTACTACCATTATATGATGCGCCCATCATTCTACTCTCCCCGATTCTATCATCATTAATCAATGCCACGTGATGCCATCCATTGGATACTGATACCGAATTGGGATTGTCCATGTCATAACCAATATTAATAGATGATGTGTCACGTCCAGTATTAATCGATCTATATCCATCAATATTACTATCGGTAGCGGTACTAATATCAATATCATCAGAAGTTGGTGTCTCCCCATTGTCGGACAATCTAATGACTGTTTTCATATCGGTAGGGTGGATGTACTTATGATGTAACAGCATGCCTCCAATAATAGTACTACAATGTCTACGCTGTTGTGTGACTGTTCCGGATGTAACCAATGCATGACCATCCATAATAATAACATCGGTTGCCGTTCCACCGTTGACGTGTATACTCCTTCCTGTATCTGATCGTTGGGTGATACTATCATTGACGATAAGTGACGTACCATATGAGGGTTGAACAAATTGACGTGTTGTGTATGATGCAAGATATGACGTATCAATTGTACCACTAACATAGTCAATATTAATGCCAATATTATTATTCGAGTTGATGCCAATGGCATAAGTTTGTGTGCCTGTTGTATTTTCCACTGATAGTTGTGGCCTATCATCGTGTTCACATGCTCCCCATATGGTGTCCTCCTTATGACGATGTAATTCCAATATTTCCTTAATACATCGGATGGGTTGTCCTTTCCATTGATGAAGGAGTATAACACTAATTACTATTGTTTCAACCATCCATCTAGGGTCTGGTAGTGAATCATCGTTGTCGTCATGATAATCAACTTTGGGCTGAAGACTTAATCTTAGCTCATCGCTAATCGTCCTGACGTCCAATCGATACAATACCACCCCAGTCTTCGGGTTAAACACGTTGAAGGTCGTACCCCCCACCATAACAGTATACATCAGAGTAATACTTACTAAAGTATACAAATTGTATACAGTAGACACTTGGCCGGTGAACCTACCCACATCAATCATGATACGTTTCCAATCCCTAACACTAATGCCGGGGTTGTCATCATACTCCCCCCATGCTCCTCGGTCTACGACGGCCTTCTCAACATACTCTCCTTCCAACCTGACACAAAGTGTGCTACTTGACTCTTCTCCCCATGTCCACAAGGCCTTTGACGGTAATGTACCATGATTCGACATATGAATTGCAAAAACATTAGCACTAAACGATATACTAGGATGAACAAAATTCCATGCATCTCCCATCTCCCCATTATATCCATCATTCTTCTCCAACAATGTGACGAGCGAAGACGATTGGAATAATTCTGATGCTTGCGAATGGATACGACGGGTACCTGACATTGTATAGGAGTGTACCGGTGAAGTGGCATATTCACGTTTGATGCCCTTAGCACGAATACGGCGGTATACTCCTCTCCTCATTGAGATGACTTTCCTTCTAGCAATGAACATACGAGCATGGCTCTGGATAACAACAACACTTGGTTGTATCTTGTGGACAGCCTTGTGGTACAGTTTTCCAGATCCGGTGGTGCCCCTGGCGGTGTTACGTCGGATACTCTTGTCTTGTCTTTTCTTGGCCTTGCGGATGATGTCGAGGT
>Ga0214481_100327_pt1 | contig 25387 bp, 17 predicted proteins | sample M1_20Mar14CPVII9_4_FD_165057 | JGI IMG/M metagenome (GOLD analysis project Ga0214481, IMG submission 165057) | Marine eukaryotic communities from Monterey Bay, California, United States - M1_20Mar14CPVII9sort6BwellG10 | ecosystem: Environmental > Aquatic > Marine > Unclassified | place: USA...
CACATAATTGTGAACTTGGCTCATCTGATCTATCTGCTGACAGTGATAATAGTCTTTCAAACTCGAGTGACATGGCCGATCTCAAGACAGAGAAGTCATCCATATTTCAAGTGCGATCACAAGCATCCTATTCTGATTGATAATGAGAGTATTCTGTTTACACCATGAGAGTAAATAGAGAATAGGGGAAGGAATGCTAGGGCTTGCTAGGTAGAATAGATAATGTATGATAGACAAAATTGAATATCTTACATGAATACTTATATCTATTTGTTGTTACAATAGCACAACTAACCTAAGTTTGCATAACATCCTAACGAAGTTTCTCTTTTAGCTCTCGTATTTCAGATCTAGTTTGTTGAATGACTTGATTTCTCCTTTCTAATTGATCTTGTCGTTGTTGTTGCTCACGCTGTTTCTTATTAGCATCATATATAGACCTTTCTTGAGCACGCATCTCTGATGAAGGAACAAACGCTGTGCCATTCTCCTTTCCACTTCGTATTGACTTCCCTTGATCTCTAAGTAATGGCTTGATAAAGGTCGATGCAGGCAATGGTCGTGCTTTGAAAGTAGAAGAAGAACGTTTCTCTTGCGATGATTTTGAATCTTGACTCGACAGAAGTCTCTTGGTTGGTTTGGTATTAGAGGTTGAGCTTTTCACAGATGATTTGTTCTGTGTAGGGTGAGGCTTGAATGCGTTGCTACTCTTCCTCTTCGAACCGATAGCAGCAGAGTATCTCGGGTCTGGCACTTCTGGCTCTGCCATGAAAGGAATGAAAGGATTTTCATCAGAAGCTGATGACTTGTGTCGAGGCGCTGACAAGGAACTATTTGATGCTCGTGGCTTACTGGCACAGTCACTCGTCAATGAAGACGTTGAACTCGCATTGAGTCGATTTGAATGATTGATAATGGTCTCTTCTTCCTCTTCAACGGCCTCCATTGATGATGGTGATATCCTCTCTTCATAAAGTATCTGCTCTTTTCTTTCCATACTCTGACGTACTCTTGAGACTTCTCTCTTTCTGATCTCGGCAGCTCCTTTCAAACTTTCTAAGAAAGCACTTGAAGTTGAGCTAAAAGTCTGCTCATACGATGATAAATCTTCAAGTGATTGTCTACTGTCTTCCAGTGTTTTCTTGTTGACCGGTGCTGGGGTATCTGACTGTTGTTCTTGGTGTACAATTGATTGTTCAACCTCTTGAGTATCGATTGATTCGTTATTACTATCAGGTTGCTTTGTATTTCCTTGAAGTGATTGATAAGGAATCTCTTGCTCGTCCACTTCCTTTGAAGGTTGTTTCTGAATAGGTTGTTGTGATAGCACTTGAAATATGGATGACTTCTCTGTCTTGAGATCGGCCATGTCACTCGAGTTTGAAAGACTATTATCACTGTCAGCAGATAGATCAGATGAGCCAAGTTCACAATTATGTGGTGATGAGCCATCGCCACAGATTGGAGATAGAGAACTGTTATCAATATTTGATGGTAGTGCCGATTCCTTTGACCATCGTCGGCTATCAATGCTGGTACTCTCATGCACTGTGGACTGTAGAGTTGTTTCTTTTTCACCTCGGGCTTCAACTTCTTGTTCAGCATCGACACTATCATCATCATAGTCGAAAGGATTGGACTGTTTGAGTTCAAGCATATCCTCCATTTCATCATTCCAGTGCAAGTCTCGACGTCCAACTTGCTGTTCACAAGACGTTGATTGAAAGTGAAACTTCTCTTCATTCACTTTTGCTGCATGATTATTGATTTCGTCAATGCCGTCAACTGTACTTTGATTGGCTAAATCACATAAAGTCTCAGCAGCTGACTGTTTACTATTATTCCCTAATAAAGTATGAGGTGCGTGTTTCTGGATGAAACTGTCGTCAACCATAATATCAGAGCTTGCGAAAGTAAATTGATCATTTTGAAGTGGCCGTGTCTCCTCGAAAGTAGTTTCTGGGAAGTATTTTGACTTCACAGCTGGCTTGGAGTTGATACAATCATTCTTATGTACATTTCCATCCACTAAGAGATCTTGTGATTCGTTCAAGTTGTTGTTATTACTCTGGTTCTCTTCAGTATTATTATTTGACCCAATACCTTTTTGTTTCAACTCTACAAGAACATTTTCATATCGCTGGTATTGAACACTTTGAATACCATTGGTGGCGTATGAACATGCCTCGCCAACATCATTCTGATCTTCCTCGTTTACATCATTTTTGTACGTTGCCAAATCTCCCAATGAGTTATTTCCGTTCTCAATCTGAGATGAATCAGAACGACTAGAGAAGTAACTTGATATACTATCTCTCATTGTGTCCACATAGTCCTTGTTGATCTCGGTATCACTATCATCATCACTGCTATCACTATCCAGGTAACCAAGTGCTGCCCCATCATCACCATTACCAGGTGTTGAATCCTCTAGATCATCATTATCAACATGCTGCTCGTCTGCTTGCTGCTGATGTTGGTTGGGATCATATGTATCATTAATTGATTGGTCATAGAGTGAGTCATCCTGATCATCATTCGCATCTTCTTCATCTAACTCCCCCCAATTCTCAGGATGGCTCTCATTTCCTTCCTCTTCTTCTTTTAATGCACCCAGTTGCTTCGCTGGATCTTCCATTGCTGCCTCTTCCTTTCCTTCTCGAGTCTGAACAGCTGTGCTCATACCAATATTATTTATCCTATTTTCTTCTACTAACACTTCCTTCTTTGACTTAATAGAAGCACCTTTCTCAACCTCCATGGATAAATCAATATCATTTACCACACTTGTCTTAGCAGCATCATTATTGAAATGTGTAGATTCATAATAATAGTCCTCTCTATTACTAGAATCAAAGCTACTTGAATTATTATTGCTATTAACAGGATGCGCCATTTCTAACTCCAAACTAATTGATTCATTTGATGATTGACGTATACATGGATGCCGGAAGGCGGATGCTGCATCCTTACCAAGGATATTGTTACTTGTATTGTTATTGTTTGTTGTATTAACTTGTAATTCAGTTGATACCTTGGCAGGTTCATCTACACCAAACAGTTTACTATCTTCTTCTTCAGGCAATGTAAACAACTGTTTCTTCTCCTCATCGACAGGTGATGATTCCATAATACCCACTCCACATTCCTTCTTATTATTCTCTTCAGACTTACTACTACTTTTTTCATCCATATTGGTTGTTGAAGACTTACACGGAGTAGGTGCTAAGAAATCTAGTTCTTCCATAGCCGAAAAACAAGATGTACGAAATTTAGACCTCATTGGTGTTGTTTCTCCGCCACCCCCTGATAATGTTTGGAATGATTCATCCAACATGCTATCCTCGAGGAGAAAGTTATTATCATCTCGTTGTTGATCAGATGTTTGATTATAATAATTATTGATATGTACCATGCCGCCGATGTTCGATTTTAAATTGCCATTATCCATACTATCATCTATATCTCCTAATCTTTGACTACGACTATTGGCGGCGGCAGCAGTAGGTGAAACTAATAAACTATCATCCGGTGAAGTTGTTACATCGACATCGAATGATGATTTATTATCTACAAACGACATATTTTATTTATATCTCCGCTGAGAAATTCTGAAATAATAATATGAATATGTACTTGCCTACAAAGTAAATACCGCTAGAGTATATATATTAATTACAACAGAAGATATAATAAAGTAAACTAACTCCAACAAACTGCACCATCGCCCATGCAAACAACAATTCGGTTTCCGAGGCCTATAGAAATCTTGAAGTTATTTTTTATGAAGTTTTTCTGAGGCCTATAGTAGCTAATTTTGGGTGAGTCCAGGCGCTTTGCATTGTAGTAGCGTGTAATGAAAGACTTGTGTTGTATTACTATATTACTTCATCCTTTATAGTTACTTAACAATACTACTACATTATCTACTGGACAAGACCCGTACATTCTACATTATAACAATACTAAACATATAAAATATAGTGATCAAACTCACAACACAATCAAAGGTCAACAGCTTGTAGCTCGTCATCGGAATAGCCATTGTTTATCATCTTCCCCAGTACTTGCTCAAACTCAAACAAGAACAATGTCTTGTCCATCTTATACTCTAATACCTTCTGCATAGTTTCATGAGCGACTGGACAAGCCTTCTTTCCCGACTCTTGCTTGAAAGCACATGATACCTTGCCGTCCGTTCCACCATTATCGGTTGATATATGACCTGTTAAGTCACGCACAAGTGCCATGTCAGTATTAGTCATTATTGGTCTCTCGTTGCCATCACACTGGTCAGTGTTGAACCACTGATATCTGTGAGGGATACCGGCTTCAAGGTATTGTGTTGAGCCATCTTCCTCATCAATGTATTCAATTCCTTCCGAGTTGTCAACAAATTCCAATTCCCAATTCGGAGCAGAGCTGACATCATCGCCTTCATCTCCGACCAACACGGCGTAGTATCTATTGTCAAGAATGTACTCTTCAGCATGACAGACCCATCCCTCTTCTTTCCCAAGGTTACCAAAGCCAACATTAGTACGAGAAGCAACGGCTACACTATGCGCACCCATAATGGCGACAGTCTCGTCAGTAGAAAAGTTGAATTCGTCACCGAAGAATGTTAGTAGCTCATGAGTAGTCAGATCATTGCTTGGCATCTCGATATCAGGTCCACCGATACCCATAGAATCGGCTCCTTCACAATCCTTTCGACCAACATGTGTCAGAGGAAAGTGCAACCAATGCAATCCTTCGGGACGTTCGTCTACAAGCTCACCATTCTCATCTAATGCAACGAGTGACTTGTCGGCACTAACTAAGGTCGCCATTGCCCATACATCTGCTCTTGAGTATTGACTCTTAAATGCTTCCACAATTGGTGCAATCTCTTCAATAGGTTCGAGTAATCCATTGTTGTCGGGATTCTCCAAATCTACACACCCATCACATCCACCTACGCAATCATGAAACCCCAACCTAAGATACTTTGGTATCAATTCTCGTTCACTTTCCTCAATAAGTACCTCAATCGCCTGACGTAGACTCATTCCAGCATACTTTTCGGGACCTTTTTGTAGTTCACTTAGATCAATATCACTCAAAGATCCTTGTGTTGCAGCGTTTTCGGCTTCTTGAGTTGATAGTGATGGTATTGGTGTTGATGCACTCTTTGTTGATTTCGCTGCAACTTCCTTGCCTCCCTTTGAGATATTATGTTTGATGCTCATCTTTTCTGATTTACCGCCAGGTTGTGATGCTGACCCTTTCTCCTTTCCACTCTTTGTAGTGGTTCCCTTCGTTTTGGTACCAGTGATCTTCTCCGCCTTTGACTCTTTCATCTTTCCCGCTTTGGCTTCTTTCATCTTGATATCATCAGCCATCTTGATTGTCTTTCCAGATTTGTGCTGCACATCTGTAATGGTCTCTCCTTTTCCAGATTTTGTGGAGGGCATTTTACTGCCACCTTTGGTATTACTACCATTTGACTTTGCAGATTTAGTCTTCTCCTTGAATAACTTTGTTGCCTTGCCATGTTTCTCTGCCTTTGCATTGGTGTGTGAAATTGGTTCAGATAGAATTTGTTCTCTCCTATCATAAGTGATCAACAAGATTTTAATGTTTGTTAGTGAACATATGATATGTGTGCGACACGAATATATATATATAATATATGAACTCGTTATATAATATATGTTTCATTGCACTCACGTTATCTCTGACAGTATAGAATCAAGCATATTACCTCCATTTGCTCGTAGGCGATGATGTTGTGCATTAGTTAGTTGCAACGATAGCGTTGCAATTAGTAGAGAAGACTTCATTTTTTCTATGTTATATAGTATACGTAGTAAGACAACAAGTAGAAGTGATTGCTATTATAGTTGTTGATTAACTGCTCGATAGTAAACAAGCATAGCTTGAATGAAGAGAGGGTCGAGAGTGCGATTAGTGTCTCACAGTGGCCCTAAATTTCTACATAGGAACTGATAGTAGTAGACAAGCGTTATTGTAAAAAAAGCAGAGAGACGCCCACACATTAGAACTGCCAACCTATGATACAACGAGCGCGCTTCTCTTCAACTTTGCAACTCTCGACAATCAGTTATTAATCACTCTCATAAATACTTAATGATGATCAAGTACCCCATTGCTACTGCAGCTTTAGCTGTTCTAGTCAAGGTATGTTGCAATCTTATGTCGACTTTTGGTGTAGATATGTTATCTTAACTCATATCCTATCCTATCTTCTATCCAATCATCCAACAGTCAGCACAAGCTGATCATCACAAGTGGTGGATAGATTGGAATAATTTGAAATGTGTTAAAGAATGTCAAGGCGAGGTGAATGCACCACCGTGTGGTGTTGATCGTCCTAGCTACCTGAAACAATATTGGACACATGATGAATGTTGTACAATGTTATATGCCTCGAGGAAGGGTGATGATGCCGCTGAGGCTGGCGTGCCAGATGATTTTAAATGCACACATACCGATCCTGACCTGCGTACTGCAATTGAAAGGTTAATTACAGATAGTGAACGAGAATTGATACCAAAGTATCTTAGATTAGGTTTTCATGATTGTGTCGGTGGATGTGATGGATGTGTAGATTTGAAAAATCCCGACAACAATGGCTTACTCGAGCCTATTGAGGAGATTGCACCGATTGTAGAAGTGTTTAAGAATAAGTATTCGAGAGCAGATGTATGGGCAATGGCAACAATGGTTAGTGCTCAAATGTCTCTTGGAAAGCTGGACGATGATGGGAACTTTGTCAGTGAAGCACCAGATGGCATTACATTCCCCTTATCACATGTCGGTCGAAAGGATTGCGAAGGCGCTAATGCAATGGGTATCGGTGGACCTAAAGTTGAAATGCCAAGTAATGATTTGGATACACATGGATTGCTGGATTTCTTCAGTGACGAATTTAATTTCAATGCAAGTGAAGCCGTAGCCATTATGGGTGCGCATAGTGTTGCAGTTGCTTCTCGTACTAATGTTGGTTTTGGCAATTTGGGAAAAGAAGAGGGATGGGTATGCCATGCTGAGGAGTACATCTTAAACAATCGATTCTATTCTATGCTTGTAGGAGAAGACGGTGATCTAGTCAACTCAGCACCAAATTGGACTCAAGAGTTTGTCAACAATACTGAAGGGATAGAGTTTGTAGATGAGGAGACTAATGAAACTGAAGCACTTGGACCTGGCATTCCTAATCGATATCAATGGTTTAACACTGACAAGTGTGATGACGAGGAGAGACCGATTATGACTAATGCTGACATGGCGTTGGTACGTGACTTCTCGAATCATATATCTGTAGACGAAAATGGCACTCCAGGCAAGGTTAATTGTACATTTAAGGAGGATGAAGGTGAAGGAGAGGATATTCGGAGAAGAAGAGGATTGAGATTCGGTATATCAGCTCAAAACATACCCGCGGCATGCCCTATTGCATCCGAGACTATTGATATCGTTTCCGATTACAAAGAAGACAACGAAGGGTTCTTACATGACTTTCAATCAGTATTAGAGAAGATGGTTGAAAATGGATATGAAGATGAAATGGGCGGGACTGTTCTCTATCCCATTGATAACTAAAGAGTGAAGTTCAGTGTATGATTATAGATATAATATATGTAAGTTTAAGTGTATGACTATGAAAGCTTTCTATATTCATCTCATATATTTGTATACAGAGATATCCTATGTAATTGAAAGTACCTATTAGGTATCAGAACGCATATCTCATAAGAAGGGTGTAGGTACATAACTTCTACATAGTAGACGGTTGTAGGTAAAGGATACCTCGGACAAAGGTGCGACATCGGCTGTTTATTTTTTCTTCCCACCACTTCAACAATCGCTCGATAGCTTGATGATGATACCTAACATTAAATATAAGTACTGCAAGATGAAGAGGTACTACAATCTCTTCTCCATCTTATCATGTTGTATCTTCTTCAGTACGACATCATTAGCTGTTGAACAACGACGTCCAACCAATATAAAATATCGTGGACATTACAAACGATTCGATACTTCCACAAATAATAATGATGATGATGCATTGAATTATACGACAATGGTCCAAAAATTAGGTGTAAACTAAAGAATCTTAGAAGAAAAGGTAGTAAATTCAATTCAAGGTATTGTCAGTCAGGTTATGCATCTGTAACAATGGTTGATGCCGATTGTCCAACCACAAGTACAAATAATTATTATGATGACTGGAATTACGATGGTGATAATATAAAAAGAAGACGAAGAAGGAAGTGTTTTGCAGCATCAATAGTAATGGGCGATAGTTTATATCATATCAATAGTCATGGAATGGTGACTGAAACTAACTCCTCTGATTATCCTGATGAAGATGATCCGATGTTAATCGATGATGAAGAAGAAGAAGAAGAAGAGGACAAAAAATACACTCCTCTTGTATCTTCAAGAATGATAAGAGGTAATAGTACAATGGATATAATCAATCTAAACAACCTACAAGATGTAAATAATCTACAAGCCGCCACTGATAGTAGTAAAACTATTATTGGCCACATCAGGAGCAAAGGATGATGCCGAGTTTTATAAATATGGGCCTATCGAAGACCTCGTTAACCTTGCAGTAGCCGAAACGAATCAAGCATTTGACAATTCAGGGATCAATGTTGAAATCAACCTTGCAAAGCTTCATATTGATGATTCTGGTTACACAAATGATTTAGATGACTCGTTGTCATCGACTTTGTATCACTTGACATATACACAAGGACATAGCAAAGACAAAGATGGACTATTAGATTATATACATCAGATGAGAAAGGACGTTGGTGCTGATATGGTACAACTTATCACAACTGGACAGGGCTGTGGAGTAGCCTGGGCAAGTGGAAATAACATCAATGCTGATAGAATGTTCTCAGTTTCAAAATATACGTGTGCAGTTGGTTATTATACGTTTGCACATGAATTGGGGCATAACATCGGAGCTCTGCATGACAAGGGAACTAGTAATAAGTGCGGCTCTGCAGACTATGTGAGTATATAAATGTATATTCTTTGTATTTACTTGCTATCTCTGACAGTATCATTATCAATACTCAGCGCTATGGATATCGAGATCCTAATGGGCAGTTTCGATCAATCCTTTCATACTCTTGTAAAAAGAATCAATGTGATGACTATGACAGTAATGGGCCATGTACTAGACTGCCTTTCTTTTCTAATCCAAATCTAAAGTGGAATGGACAGCCAATGGGATATGATGCTGGAAGTATCATAGGTGAAACAAACAATGCAAGAAGGATCAATGAACGAGCTGAGTATGTTGCTAGTTTATATACCACGCCTGAAGAGCCTCAGATTCCTGAAATCACATCATTTGGGCCTACAACCAAACCATCAAGCGCTCCAAGCAAATCTACAAACCCTCCATCTCCTAGACCGACACGTCGCCGAAGAAGGGTAAGTTCAAGCTATTTAGAATTAGAACTAGTGGAGTTGATACATACTTACACTTTCTTTATCATTCCATTTGCTTTCAGCCCAAAGCAGGGAAAGCAAGATTGCGGAAAAGAACAAGATCTCCAAATACATCTGAGGACGCTTCGTTTACACCAGCATCGCCTTCTTCAATGCCTACTAGAAAGTCGGCAATGGACATCATCACAAGCAGTAAGAGAGTTCGAGAGCATATATCTTCTTAATTCTATATAAAATAACAAACATACATGTATCCAATGAATTGCTGTTGGGCGAAACAGTGAGCTTTAGGTTTACTAGTAGTCTAGAACAGTAGCACCGGTTGCACATGAGCACATGTTGAAGTATTGTCGCTATATTATACTAGGTATACTCTCCTACCCTACTCTTCTACTTTCTTCAATTTTGGATTTTTTATCGAAAGACGTTCAAACTAATCTCCATGCCACTACTAGTCAGCACACACGAGCCCTTATATCGATGTCCAATAATGACAGTGGCCACGGCTATTATAAGTAGGATGACATATGCCTCCTTATTAATGCCATAAACATGCAAGCTTAAGCTCTCTTATCATATAGCCATCAAGCAATTATAATAAACTTACCTCGACACCATTTCATTATCGACAAGGGAACATCGATCATTCACAACTCATTGCTATTATCTTAGACAATGAAGCTCTTTGTTGCATCCTCTCTATTGGTTGCAGGGTTTTCGGGTAGAGCACGAGTAGCTGCAGCTCAAGTGGTAAGTGTGCATATGATGTGATGTGCATCAGACTACTCTTTTTTTACTCATTGCAATGATACTCTGTATTATATCGTCCAGTCACCTGCCTCGTCTGAGAACAACATCTCCAAGAAGAGAGAGCGTCGTCTAGGCAAAGGAGTATCATCCATCGACACCGCCGTCGACACCGCTAGTTCAAATAAACTCAAAACGAAGTCGACTACTTCTAAATCAGTGTCAGACAATCTTGATGTTGGCATTCTATCCAATCAAGAAGATACTAAGTTCGATGAAGTCTTTACATGGGTAGATCACGACGCTCCAACTCGTGGTCGTCGTCGTCGTCGTCGCCGTCATGGGCGTAAGAATGGTAGTGGTCATCGACATAAACAAAATCAAAATCTTAGCCGTCATAAGGATAAACTATTGGCTAAACTTCATAGTTCAGAAGTATCACATACAAACAATGATATCAATGTCATTGACACCGGTATAATGCAAATGGGTATATTCAGAGTAAATAATCCTACAACCTGTGATCTAGTAAATCAGGGCTATGTCAATTGTACTGATGGCTCTGTAGACAGTGGTGAGACCTGTGCGGAAGCTTGTGATGGAAAGTGTTGTACCGAAGAAGAAGCTTGCACAGGTTTTACTGGACTTATCTGTAAAGATGGTTATAGCTGCAATGGGGTAGCATCTTGTTACAGTGCAAGTATAGATTTTGTGGTATATGGCTGCAATGGAAATGAAGCTTGTTCATTCGCAGGAAATGGTGGTGGATCAATTGGGGCTGTACGCAATAGCTGTATTGGGCCTGCAGCATGTGCATTTGCCGCACGTAATGGAGGGAACATTGACGGAATTGAGGATAGCTGTAATGGCTTTGATGCATGTGGATTTGCTGCTTCAGGTTGCATAAGCGACTGTAGCGGTGATTCTGATTTTGAAGGTGGTAGTATTGGAATGATAAAGTCAAGTTGCATTGAAGGAATTGCTGTATGTGCGGGTCTTGCCTATGCTAACGGTACTATTGGCGACGTTATGAATAGCTGTGAAGGAAATCAAGCGTGTGCTTCTGCTGCTTCATATGGAGGTAACATAGAAGGAATAGAAGATAGCTGTCTAGACGGAGAATATTCTTGTGCTAATGCTGCGGCAGGGTATATCAATGATGACTTCGAATCCGATGGAGGTAGCATCGGAATGATTGAGTCCAGTTGTATCGGTGATAGTTCATGTTATAAGCTTGCCTATTATGATGGTAATGTCGGTGATGTTAGTATGAGCTGTGAGGGTGAGAATGCATGTGGGTATGCTGCAATGCGTGGAGGAATTATAGGAGGAATTGAGGAAAGCTGTTTAGACGATTCTTCGTGTTTATATACTGCAGCAGGCTATTGTTATTACAATTATACCACATATGCATATGAGTGTGAAAGCCTTGAGGATAGTAACGTGGGGGGCAATATTGGAATGTTAAAGTCAAGCTGTGTTGAAGGCGAAAGTGTGTGCGATAACCTTGCTGGAAACAGCGGTACTATTGGAGATGTTGTTGAGAGTTGTGATGGGTTCTTTTCGTGTTCTGGGGCTGCATCCTATGGAGGGAGGATTGAAAGTATCACAAATTCATCTTGCAGTGGTAGTAATGCATGCAGTTATGCTGCATCTTGTGATGCTTATGAAAATGATAATTGCAAGGCTGGGAGAATTGAAAACATATCAAAGTCATGCGATAAAGAGAAATCGTGTTATAAGATGGCATATGAAGGTGGCTATGTTAGTAATGTGTTGAGTTCATGCTTGGGAATGTCATCATGCGAGAGAGCTGCATTTAATGGTAGCATTAGTGAAGGTATAGTGAATGCGTGCCGTGCAGAAAGAGCATGTGAAGGTCTTGGTGAAGACAGTGACATTGATGGAGCAATAAGTGATTGCTGTGAACAGCCAGGTGGATGTGAGGGTTTAACATATCTTCCGTTATGTTGTGTGAATGCTACAGAGCAAAACAGAGCATTGCAAAGTTGTCGAGTCGCACCAACGCTACCTCCATCCAAGGCACCGTCATCTTCACCTTCTATGTCACCATTACCTCCTACCCCCTCACCAACTTCTCCGCCATCTGCTGCTCCAACTTCTGCTGCACCCACAGTTTCCTTAAACCCTACTCAAGTCATGTCAAGTAAGTCGGCTAAAAACAAGGGGAGAAAGAGCAAACAGAGTAAAACGAGCAAGTCAGCAAAAGCTTTGGGTATGAATCTAACAACGTTGGATGAAGATGACCCAAAGATCCGCCGAAAGAGAATTAGAAAGCATGCACCCGGTGTCTCCGGTAAGCTTTTGTCTCTAAGTGGAAGTGATGAGCAATAGAGATACCCAAAGATACTTTTCTCATGTGAGCATGTGATATGTGTATGTAGCTGTAGAGGTATACATGTAATAGTTTTAAATGTACAAATGTTTGTTGCAATAGGCACAGCTTATTCAAATTATGAGTTGCTACTAAATATGATTATCAGCTCTTGCTTCCTCCTGTGTTGTTGATGAAAGTCAAACTTGAATCACAAAGTAATGTATCCTAAGACTTTTACTAGGATGTCCGTCATAAGATTTTATCACAGCACTAGACTTCTATAAAAACAATACATTTCTTAATCATATAAACACTTATAGTGATAGTTATATACGTATGGCTGCAAAGAGTATTTCCCACCACCTTGTGCACATGTAGAACCTCGCTTACTCTTCCCCACATACCCCTTAATAAGCAACCTTTTTAACATTCTGCTTATTCACGAGCATCTTCTCAATTACCTTTTCACAGTCAATCAGCCATGCTTCATTGTCTAAGGCATATTCCTCTAAGAATTCTTTAGTTTCTTCTGAAACAGGACAAGATGTCTTGGGTTTCTTAGCTTCTTCCGTTCTCCGTCTCAGATAGTCACCGCCGTCATCTTCGTGATGTGAATCATCAGCAACACAGCTAACGGCACCCTCGTTGCCCTCCTCATCGGTGTACAAATGACCTGACAAGTCTAGCAACAACCCCATATCTGTATTAGTCATGATCGGTCTCTCATCCTTTCCTTCTTGTTCGTGGTACCATTGGTATCTGTTGGGGATCTTACCCCCGTTGTGAACAAGCTCAAATTCCCACTCCTTATCGAGAAGCATCTTGTAGTACCTGTTATCCAACTTGTACGCATCGGCCTCGAATACCCATCCATCCTCTTTACCAATATTGCCGAATCCAATATTGCTGCGATGAGCGACAGCGACAGCATGCATACCCATAACGATAACAGTCTCCTCAGTAGAATAGCCAAATTCGTCCTTCATGAAGGCTAGGAACTCATGCGTGGGCATATCATTACCTGGCAGCTTGGGGTCAGGTCCACCAACACCCATATCATCGGCGCCTTCACAATCCTTGCGACCGATATATCTCATTGGGAACTTCAATCCTTCTGGTCTATCATCGAGGACAGACATATCACAAGCAACTAGTGTCGCCAATGCCCAAATATCTGCTCTTGAGTAACTATGTTCAAACTCCTTGTAAATGGGATGAAGAGGCTCGATCGCCTCCATTAGGCCAGCATTGTCTGGGTTGTCCATGTTTATACACCCGTCGCATCCACCGATGCAATCATGGAAGCCCATTCGAATAAACTTGGGGATAAGCTCACGCTCTGAGTCCTCGATGAGTTTCACAACCTTGGCACGGACATAGTCCATGTCAGCCTTGTAGTGTCCATCGTGCTCCCAGCCATCCGAGTTCCACCCGCCTACACTTCCACCCTTGGAGTAGATTATTTCTGGTTCTTCATCGTCGTGATCATATGAACCACTGCTGCTTCCAGACCAACCGTCGCCACTTGATGAGCTACTCCAATCATCATCTGAGCCACTCGAACTCCAATCATCGTCATCAGATGATGACGACGATGATGAGCCGCTCTTGCCTGACTTGCCGCTTGAACTGCTTGACGAACCCCAGCTTTGCCATTCCCAATGTCCACCTATTAAATTTTGATGAATAGTGTAAGAAGAGTCATATGAGTATAAAATCTGTTCTCATATCATACCTAATCACAACTACTTTTACTTACCCCAGTCACCACTTGATGATGATGAGCTTGAATAACCTCCAGACTTGCCGCTTTTGCCACTACCACTCTTGCCCGATTTGCCCGAGGAACTAGAATCAGATCCCCACCAACCAGGTGAGCCTAATAGTTGAAATGACAAAGATACCATAACATAAAACAAAAGTGAGCATAAGATGTGCACAAAATCACATGCATGCAAATCATTGAACAACACCAGTTATTCAACTTACCCCATCCTCCATGCCAGGTTGATCCATCTCCTGATGAAGAAGATTTTGAATTGCTCTTCCCTGATTTGCCCGAGCCACTACCGCTCTTGCCAGATTTGCCACTGGATGACGATGAATACTCATGCCATTCCCATTCACTCCAGTCATTACTAGACGATGATGAAGAGACATTAGACTTGCCGCTCTTCCCCGAGCCGCTACCACTCTTTCCAGATTTACCCGAGGACGATGAGCTTTTCCAATCATCGTTCTTCCATCCGTCATCAGACCAAGAAGTACTTGATGATGATGAACTACCCCAATCATCTGAGGAACTAGACGAGCCCAACTGTCTCTCTTCTGTTGCAGCAACTACCATTTTAGTTGACGACGCTGCGAGCGTTGCCGCTAATATAGCGCCAAAGTAATATCTTGATGTCATGGTATTTATATATCTATTGCAAACACCAACTAATAGCAAGTCGAACAATGACTATATTATTTCTCCCCTTATTGCTTATCAATGTTTTGTATTGATTGAATGACAAGGGTAAAAGAGAGTAGGGCAAAGGCCGAGGAGTTTAACGGTGTGCTGGTGGTAGAGCTTTCGATATTTAGCTGCTGAATAGTATGGGTCGGGCTTATGAAGAGAGAGAAAGGCCAATGTCTCAAATGAGAAAGCTGAAGCCAAAAATTTTCAACAAAGTTATCCGTTCGTACGAAGAAGGAGTAATGCGTTGAAGTTTATTTGTACGACAATAATTGATGTGGTGAGAAAGTATTCTCAATATATTGTATTACTGTTACTGTTACATAGCTGAATAAGGTATGGAGAATAAGGATACTCAGCTGAGGATAGCCAAGATACTTCTATCATACTTATAACAACTCTCATATTGGCACAGGAACTCGTTGTTGTCCGCCTCTTTGTCGATTTCTTCGATCGGCGTTGAATAGTCGACGAAGATATCCTCGAGGGAGCTTTAGCAATTCATCTGGCTGACCGAACTCGACAGGCTCGCCTGCGTCCAATACAAGTATCTTATCATACCCCAATACTGTATCTAATCTATGAGCAACTGTTATCACTGTAACGCCTTTGTTCACAAATTCTCTCCGGATAGTTTCTTGTACTTGAGCATCAGTATTAGTATCCACAGAGGAAGTGGCTGAAAGGTATAAAGTATAGAGTAAGATGAGTAAGTTAGGAATGGATAGTAAGATGATAAAGAAATGTAACTCAAAAGAATCTCACCTTCATCGAGTACGAGTATCTTGCTTCGTTTTATCAACGCTCGAGCTAAACATATTAATTGCCTTTGACCCAGTGACAGGTTCTCTCCTCCCTCTGATATCATTGTGTTTAAACCAAGCTCTGATTCTCTAAATTGACGAGCAACACCGGCAGACTCTAATGCAGACCACGCCTCTTCTGGTGAGACCTTACCAGAAGCATCAAGGTTATACAATAGCGTGCCGGCAAATAGAGTGGCAGATTGAGGAATGATAGATAAGGAATCTCGAAGTCCTTTTAAGCTAAGGGATCGAATGTCAACGCCATCTATTGTTATACTCCCAGTGCCTTCAACTTCAACTAGTCGGAACAATGTGAGAAGTAACGAGCTTTTGCCAGATCTATAGACAAAAGAAATGAATCGAAACAGGTGAGCTCAAATTGACATAAGTATCAAACCATGCAGAGTCTACTCACCCCGTCCTGCCTACAACACCAAGCGTACTCCCTGCGGGTATATCTAGAGACACATTCTTGAGCACTAAAGGAGTTGATTTATTATACCGCATCGATACATTGTTGAACTTTACATGGCCTTTCCAAGGCCATCCAGAGTTCAATAGTTCAGCTTCGTTAGGTACTTCTGGTTGTTGAGTTGATGTAGTGCTTAGTTCTATTGTCTTTATTGCTTCTCCCGTATCAGAGTGTATTCTTGGTAGAAGCGGTTGTACTTCTTCAGACAAAGTTACATCGTCTGTTGATTCCAAGTTTGAAAGTTCATTAACTCTCATTACTGACATGAATTGAGTTTCTAAATCAGTCAATACACGAACTGCCCATGTTAAAAGTCCTGTTATACTCAATGCCTGAGTCAACCCCCAACCTGCAGATCCACTCTTGAGCTTGCCAGCCCTTGAGAGGAAGATGCTTGCTGCAGCTGCTGTCAAGACAACAGTGTTTCCCAAGCTTTCTAGGCGAACTGACAGCCAACGATCTAAAGCCTTGACAGTATAGTATGTACGAATATTCTCGTCAGCCAAGCTGTAATGTTTGGTAGACCATATTCTCTTTCCGTTTGGAATTGTACGGATGATTTCACTTCCACGTAATGCCTCCCTAAAGTGAGTATATATTGGAGACCTTGTCTTACTCTCGCCTCGTTTAAGATCTCGTGCTGCAGGCCTAAATTTGCTCATTGTCTTGACATATATAATACCAACCAAGCTTATTGGTACAATCATCGCAGGTGTCACACCCCCTGCGAGAGCAAGTGTACTAAAGAAGATCTGTAGAAAACAATATAGCACTGAGGCAATCCCATCCGGTAAGGATTTGTCAACGACCTCCAACTCGCGGCCAAATCTAGAAAGCAACTGGCCGGAGGGTGTTGCAGAAAAAAATGAAAGTGGTGCATTGAATACTGATTTGAGCATATCTTGGTGAAGAGTCTTTGATGCTCGTACTCCTACACTCATTGTTAGGTATGACCTAAAATACATGGACACTGATACCATAATTGCGGCTACTACAAGCTGTGAAAGGTACTTTGAAGTGGCAGCGGCAGTGATGGCACCATCTGTCCATTTGGAAACGATCAGTTGTTGCATAAACTGGCTTCCATTCGATACAAAGTAAGCTGAAAGAGCTGCCAGGACCAGCAGAGGACTCTTGACAGCTTTAAAGTACTTCAGGTAGGTAGATCTTGGTACGGCTGTTGTAGACATTGAGTCATCAGCACTAAGTGGTTTCTCCTCCTTTGGCTCGATTGGTTTGGGAACTACATGCTCAGCCAATAATGTAGGATCTTGTTTGAGAGCAGTTCTACAATCGATATCAGCGTGGCAGTCCAACGATGTAACATTATCAGTCCTTGTTGAAGAGGGGACTTGTATTTGACATACAGAATCTCCTTCGTTCAAGACATTGTCTTCAGTGTGTAATACATCTCCATCTAGGGTATCAGCAGAGATTTCTTCTGTATCCCCATGGTGTACTATTGTTTGTAGATTGTGGCCTCGAGATATCAATTCGTCATATGTTCCGACATCAAGAATCTTAGAACCTTCACCGGTATCAGATTTCCCCATTAGAATGACTCGATCACATCGTCTTGGAAGGTTTGGATCATTTGTCACAAATAAAGTAGCAGCTTTCTCCCTTCTAAGCTTTGCACTGACTCTCTCAAAAACCATACTTCCTACAGATGCATCGAGTGCACTTAGGGGGTCATCGAGGATGTATACACCTGCACTATCTTCATATAGAGCCCTGGCTAGTGCTACTCTGGCTCGTTGTCCCCCTGATAGGTTGCTTCCGTCCTCCCCGACATCAGTATCATGAGTCAATAGACCTTTTGTCTTTGCCAACTCAGCAGACATCTGAATAGGTGCAATATCTCTATCCAGACCTGCTGTACAAATCGCTTGTTGATATTTCACCTCATCCAGCTCTCTCCCGAATACAACACTCTCTCGTATCGTGCCCTTTGGAAGCCATGCCTCTTGTGAACAGTAAGCAATTGAACCATGTGCAACAACTTTAGGCATATCTGATTGAATGACTGTTGGAATTGGAGATAATTCGCCAATTAATGACTTGACTAGAGCTGACTTGCCCTGCCCTACTTCTCCCACAACAGCTACTATCTCACCGGGTTTAACATATAGCGACGCATCACTTAATGCGGGCACGCCTCCGCATTCGTCTACTTGTTCATCTTTGTTTGTATCACCAACTGTTGTTGACCCTGTTGACCAGAGAAAGTTGCCTTTAGTCATCTCAATACTACCCCCTCCATCTTCCAATTTTGGCATGTACTCAACATATGGTGTAATCTCCTTCTGCGCCATGTATGATGAAATCCTCTTCAATGAGTTCCTCCCGTTGGCCAACGAGTCAATAAGCATTGGATAGAAGAATAAGGGGAAACGAAGTTGATTGAATAATGATATAGCTGTGAAGATTGTACTAGCCACGATAGGCTTCCCGGTCTTTGCATATGCTGCTAGTGTCACGACCAATGTTACAGTAGGGACTGCATTACTAATGGCTTGGTTAAGTGCACGAACTAGTCCCCGTTTCTTATGCCTTGCTAACTCCTCCTCTCTTTGTGTTTGTACATCCTTTGCAAAGATGTCTTCCCAACTTTGAAGCTTCAGTAGCTGCATGTTGGCAACACTTTCGGTTGTCTTCTTCATCCTTGCATCCTTTGACAACATTTCCTGTCTATTCAATCGATTTAACATTCGTAATATCAGAGCATTGATTGGTATTGTCCCTAATAGCACTGCCAGTCCTTTCAATGTAGATGGGCCTAAGTACTTGTAAAGCAATGTAATGTAGATTGCAATTTGAAGCAGTCCATCCCAAATTGTATGCAATTGCAATGTTAGCAATTCAATATTCGTTGCGTCGCTTTGCATCAAGTTCAATACACCTCCTGATCCTAGTGACTCTTTCTTTTTATTCTTCTTTTCTTTGCTGCTGCTACTAACATCTTGTCCTAAACTTGATGAAGACAATCGTAAACTCTTATCAAATATCATTCCTGCTAAGCTACCTCTTACTTCACAAGCACACTTGACAACATTATGAAAGTATTGATTCTCAACAATCATCTTCGTACTTAGTATAGATACCAAGAGTAGTGCAGATTGCAATGGTTTTGTGTATGATATTGAATTACCTGCTTCAATCTGCTTTAATAGACGTGCAATTAGTATAGCAGGGAATGCTTGTATAATTGTATTCAACAAACGGAGTACTCCGGTACGTACTAATGTTGACTTTTGACTTTGTAATAATGCCATTGTTAGGATCTTTGTCTCTGATACTGTTTTTCTATCTTCTGATGATGGTGATGATCCCTGTATCTTACTCTTTGCCTTTTCTTTACATTTATCATATATATTCTCAAGGTTTGTCACTGCACGCTTCATTAAGTTTTCTTCTGGTACATTAAATGCATCACTTGTAGATTGATAATACATATATATATGGAAGTGCATAAGATGTGAGCATTATTCATGACATACATAATTTATCATACACATAAAGTAGCATTTACTCACCTTGTTTCTAACTGACGTTTTGATGCTATATCCAATAAAGGATCAGCATATGTGAAGAACAATTTCTTTGATAATGATGAACCATACTCTCCATCTTTCCATGTTCTCTTATTATTTGACTTGTTATCTTCTTGTTGGATGGTAGACGCAGCCGCAGCGCTACTTGATGATGTAGATTGAAGAGCCGTAGTAGGTTTAATTGCATGTACTGGCAGAATTGGGAATGCACCAGATATGTGTATATCAAAGAAGAGGATCAGTAGAAGTATCATTGTTATGTGAGATGAAAGTAATCGTCTTGTATCTCTCTTCGTCTTCATGGTAATATCTCTCTTCGTCTTCATACTTTCACTTTTGTTTACTCGGCCGATCTAACTGTAACAACTAATAGCATATGAATAACAACATTAAACTCGCTGACTATAAGTTGATTCTATTTTCACAACTCTCTTGACTCTTGGGTCGTCTATTTGGCGTCAGAGTTCTTTAACTTGTTGCAGTGTGAGTAAGAGAGGCGGTTTGTAGTTTATTCTTACGGATGCATATCTCTTTTCATACCGCTCTTATTTTTCTGACTCATTAGCCTCCCGAACACAGTAATTGAAGACTACAAGACAGGCTAGGGGGGAGCCTGATAACATTCATTATCTTTATATATATTAGGGTATACTAAGCATAAGTTCGGTAAATTATTCATCTGCCATGCGAATTTGAGATACAGACTTCCTTGTCAGTTACAGCTTCTCTTTGGTAAGGGGTATTCTCGAACAGGTAGAATACTATACTGACTAAATATAAACTTACTCAAAAACAAATAGGTACTATTTGATATTATGATACATCACTCATAGGGACACATTTATTCTGAACAATGCCTCCGACGACACTTACAATTGACAGAATAAGACATCCCGTGATGTCCGGATATACTTAATATAAAACCACCCTCATCACTCGAGGGCCCAAAACCTTATTTACAATCAACTTCAACAAAACATAAACTAACAACACACTTGAAACTCTTCAGCTTTATATTGAGATTTCATCATTAGAATGAATTGCAGCTACCCCTGAACCTTGTCTGTAAGCTGGATGGAATGACAATGGTGGTGGTGGAGGCACGGTAGTTTCATCATTGTGAGCGTCACCCTGAACAGACTCAAGTTCTGTATCAATCTCACTGTCGTGTGCTACTTCATTAACAATTGAGAGCGATCTGTCTTCGTCTTCAAGTTGGTTCCTGATAGGGACACGCATTATACTGCCCTTGGATTCATTGAACTCGAGGGTCTCCTTGGAGGACTCGTCTTGGTTGAAGAATGCACCCTCAGTATCATTTACTGCAGTAGGTGATATTCCATTGTTGGCCATAGCCTTGGCCATATTTGCCTTCTTCGGTGCAGGTAGGAAGGAAGTCTCATTATCCTTGCCGTTGCAAATAGTGCAGTAGATTGAGGAACACTTGTGCACATCAATTGTGTTGGCGTAAGGATCATCATAGCCACCAAGACTGCCATCAAGATTATTAGAGATAAGTGACATGTCTTCTTGGGCAGGCTTGCGTCTCAACTTGCGTGCAATGAGGAAGAGAAGTGCTAGTAGTGCCAAGGCAGCGAAGAATATACCAAATGCTGCTCCAGCACTAAGTTCGTCTTTGTCTTCGACGACCATGTTAGCGCCTGATATGATCTTCCCACAGTCGGCACTTGAGCCACGATATTCAGCATTCGTGACGCCACTAACCTCGGAATAGTCGTTGCCTTCCATACTTTCCTTGATAATGCCAACAGCAGCGCATTTATCAAGGAAGGCACTTGCTGCGGAATGGCCATCACCGTCCCAGCCTTCACCTGGGTAGATGGTCATCTCACCATCAACAATTGAACAACGCACGGCTCCTTTGCCGCCACAGGTTCCATCTGTTGAGAGAGCAAAAAGAGGAATGTGAGATTCGCAGGTCTCGTTGGGGGGTAAACAAGTGTAATATTCAAATTCAAGCCTTCATCAAACTCACCTCCAATCTTGTCCTCAGGCTTGGCAGATATCTTTCCAGAAAAGTGAGCATAGTCGTCGCTACCCTCAACAGTATCAGCTACATCATCCAAGATAGCATTCTCAACCTTTGGTAGTACTGCTTTGGGTGCGGTTCCATCTGTTGACACTGAATATGTAAATGGAACAGCAATAGAATCACCGTATCCGTCATCACCCCACTTGGAACAGTCGACAATCTCACCCTTGTCGAAGCAAATCTCGTTCAATGATACCTTTAACGGCTCTTCCTTGACACTACAAACGTCAATGTCCCAACACTTTTCTCCGTGTTTACACCCCTTTTCTCCAGGAACACAGTAGGTCTTCTTGTCATTACAGTCGTAACTGTCCTTGTCACTGCAGAATCCCTTCCCTCCAGTACATAAACCAGCATCAAAGCACTTTCCACCGTATGCACATTCGCCATATCCACCAGTGTCGGTACATTTGGTAGAGACCTTGTCGCAATCTAATGCAGATTCCTTGCCGCCATGGATTGCATAACCGCACACACCATCATATTCTTCATCCCCGTAGCCACATAGACCAGCATCGTGGCACTTACGTCCTGAGCCACACTCGCCATGATCTCCGGGTTCAGTACAATATGTTGTTACCTTATCGCAATCCAATCCCTTTCCTTGCGCATCACATACACCAATTGGAGTCTTATGTCCTGCAAACTTGGGACATAACTCCTTCTCGTAACAAGTCTCACCCGATCCACATTCAGCCTTGCTGCCGGGATCAGAACAGTACTCCCAACCATCATCGTTATCACATTCTAAGCCACCGTTTTTGAATGATGAGCCACAAATACCTGGGGCTGACGAGTCAAGAGATGAAGACGACGACCACTCTTCGAAGAACCATTTTCCAGACCTTGAGCTTGATCCCTTGGAGCCCTTGCCACCCTTTCCAGACTTGGTCTTTGATCCCTTGCCACTTTTGGAACTGCTACTGCTACTCCATCCTGGGGGTGGATGACACGGCTTTGGTCCCCAATCTCCACTACTGCTTGAAGATGAAGATTTGGACCCCTTTGACCCTGACTTGCCGCTCTTCCCTGAGCCACTCTTGCCCGATTTACCCGAGGAGCTAGACGAACTGCCCCACCAACCAGGTGAGCCTATTAGTATTAGTTGCAATGATGATAAGAAGAGATGTAAATAGTGAGCACAAGATGTGCACAAAATCACATGCATACATACAAAGTAACTCATGGTACGCAATTCAACTTACCCCATCCTCCATGCCAACTGTCTCCACTTGAAGAGGAAGAGGAGCCACTCTTCCCTGATTTACCAAGCTGTCTCCGTCCACTCTTTCCTGACTTGCCTGAGGAACTACTTGACGATCCCCAGCTTACCCATTCATAGTATTTCCATGATCCTTCAATACATGGAGAATACCAATCATCATCCGATGATGACGAGCCACCGCTCTTTCCACTCTTACCCGAGCCACTGCCACTCTTGCCAGATTTACCACTAGAAGAGCTTCCCCAATCGTCGTCGTTACTCCATCCTCCATTACTCCAATCGTCATCATCTGGTGAAGTGGAGCCTCCACTCTTACCTGATTTGCCAGAGCCTGATCCGCTCTTGCCTGATTTACCGCTAGATGAACCCCAATCATCATCATCATGACCCCATCCTCCATCACTCCAGTCGTCATCAGATGAAGATGAGCCATTTGACTTGCCACTCTTCCCAGAGCCTGAGCCACTTCCGCTCTTCCCACTCTTACCCGAAGAAGATGAACCCCACCAATCATCACTACTTGATGATGATGATGAACCCCACGATGAAAGAGCACGTTGTCTCAGTTGTTTGTTATTTTCCTATGAAAAGTTGATTATGTAATTTGATAGAAAGAGAGGATGGTTAGAGGAAGAGGTATGTACATGAAGCACAAGAGGTCCACAAAAGACGCCACGGACAGAACACATCTGTATCATCCATTTTGGCCCTCATATCTATCATCTCTTGTAAAACTATGTTGCAATAGCCAACTCCTACTCATAAAAATATAAATGAAGTGTATCTTTCATTGCAATAAGTACACTTCGATATCCGACAGAGAGGTGTAGATAATGTCCAGCCCCATCATCAGGAGCATGTAGAGAAGTAGGGCATTTGACACGACATGTCTTTGTATACCCATATCATTTAGGCGCCATTGCAATGGGCATTATATCTTGCCTAAGCCATGGTTTCTTAACAAAGTACAGCCCTAACACTCTCTTCATCAAGAGGTCCCAAACGCCAGCATATACGCTACGAACAGGAATATGACATATGCAACGCCCGTAGAACAACTTTATTGCAACGATGGGGCTCTTGTTCTTGCCTCTATATTATACCTCTCCTTATACTCTCCACTAACATCGAAACCCTACTCTTTGCAAACTGCTGAAGAAAAAAAAATACTTAATTATATAACTTACTTGTAACGTCGATCCCATGACAACGTCTGCTGATGTTGCAACGACTATTGCCGCTGTTGTTATTGTTGCTATTCTTCCCATATTTTAATTAATTAATTCCTCTCCTACACTTTGATAAGGTAATTGTTAAGCCGCAATGATTAAGATCAAACTGACACTAACTTATTGTGCGCGTCGACTAAGCTTAATATAATGTCAATAGGTTGAGCCCAAGATCAACAAAACCAATAATAAACCCGGGAATGTAACAGCTATGAATATCGGCCACCTCCTACGCAAATTTGGCCAAGGTATTACGGGGCTCAGCGATTTTATTGTTAGGAGAGGAGACTTTAATGAGAAAGGCGCTTTTTAAATGAGAGAAACTTACTTTCAAAGGTCGTTAGTACTTTCCTTCTGTGGATACCGATCTTATTAAAGGCGGGCGAAAGCATTTAGGAAGAACAAGAAAGAACATACTTGATGCCACCCAAAATTTCATACCACATGAGTTTTTGGCACTAAATCCACTATTGTGCCTTCAATATTAGGATCTAGGAGATGAGACAACAATCAAATGTGACCTCCTTAACATCAATTATCTATTTATAATAACGAACTTGATAAATATCTTCCAATGCATCATGATAAACAAGAAAACACACACAAAAAACACCCATATTCGGCAGTCTGCACATGAATGGAGGTGTAGTAGTGGTGTGCAATCACAAAGGATCATATATAACAATCATTCAACATTGTTTAGGTACATAACAAGGTAAGTAACACTCTCAGGATGATTGTAGGGCCCTCAATCCAACTTCTCAACCGCTTGTTGGCATGTTCTTAGGCAAAAATCTCAAAATCAAATCAACTTTTGGACATGTTGGGCCATCAAGTGGGGGTATAGCAGCATTTAAATGCTGCAATAGTAGATGTTTGATGTTGGTTAGGTGTATAGCAAGGACAGTAACACTCGAAGAATGCGTGCTTATTGATGCTTTCCCTTGAAAAGTCGGGTTTTGTTTGTCTTTGAGGGTAGCCATCTCTTGCCATAACTCCACCATGAGTGATGTATAGGT
>Ga0214481_100328_pt1 | contig 25371 bp, 21 predicted proteins | sample M1_20Mar14CPVII9_4_FD_165057 | JGI IMG/M metagenome (GOLD analysis project Ga0214481, IMG submission 165057) | Marine eukaryotic communities from Monterey Bay, California, United States - M1_20Mar14CPVII9sort6BwellG10 | ecosystem: Environmental > Aquatic > Marine > Unclassified | place: USA...
AGGACAAGCAGGATTAGTAGATGACAATGGCATTATCCAACCATTACATACAGTATTCTCAATGGATTCCACAACCAGTGGCACTAGCACTCCAACGCATTAATTCTCTCCATGCAACTTGTTCACCACCTAAATGTCGTGGTGGACAATATTCAGTCGGACCGACAGTTTTAGGATATACCTCTTTTGTCCATGGTGCCATGTAATCACCATACTCCTGTTTTATATTTGTAGGGTTTGAGATGAAAATGTGAGAATATGCGAGAACAATACAAAAGCAAATCCCAAACACCCACTCAAACACACAACAAAACACACAACAAACAAACCAACCAACCAAATTAAAACGTACCAACGGACTCTGTTCACAATGTATATCAAATGGTCTTTCAATGTTTAATCTATAACATCTTTTACCGACTTTATTTTTTGAATTTACACTTTGTGTATAATTTGGATTAGTTAGGGTTGCGTATCTATTTTTGTATTGATAGTTTGTTGGGTTGTATGGTAGTTGACTAGGTGATGATTGTACAGTTGTGCCAGTAGATTGGGCAACGTTGGTAGTTGTATCAGCTTGTGCAGTTTCAGAGGTATTACTACCGGTGATATAATCCATAAATTGTGAAAAGCGGGGAGTATCCGGTGATAATATCTCACTATTATTGTTATTAGTCTCAGCCTCATTGGCGGCGGCCCTTGTATCAAGCGTAGGTGTTGTAGTAGCTGACATGGTATCTATACTCTCTCTTGTATCGTCTACTTCTCTGTCTACTTGTGTTTGTAAATGATGATGACTTGGAGTAGTAGGTTGTTGAGGAGAAGGCTTTGTTATTGTTGTTTTTGATACAGTTTTTGACTTTGTTGATATAATTTGTTGTATATAGTTATTAGTATTTGTTATTGAAGTTTTGTTTGTTTTATCATACATTTGTCATTTATCTTGGATATCGACTAAGTCTATCTATTATCTATATTATTGCAAGGTGCCGAGTTGATGTTGTGGTGCAGTAAGGTGCATGTAATAATTGTTGCAAATGATGTAATTATTATGAGTTCAATGATTATGAGCATCGACATTGCCAACAAACCAACAAACCATGTAAGCCTATCCCACAACTAAGCCAATGCTCTCTAACGCTATCCAAGATTGCACTATTATCATCACCTCAATCAACTATTTTGTGATTCGGATATGTTCGAAAGTGTTCAAATGAAGGATATGAAAAGTGTGTCCCCTCTTAACTTCTCCCCCCGCCCCCCAATAATAATTCAACTTTGCCGCCACTTGCTTATATATTGCTATTGTTGGGGGGCTATTAACTGTATAATAATAAGACGCCATCTATCCCTCATACACCCTATTATCAATTGCAACTAATATCATGAAGTTCACCGCTCTAATTTTATCACTTTCCATCGCCATGAGTGATGCTAAAACTCGTCGTCATCTCAACACAATCAAGGGCGATGAGTCTGATGCATCAATGTCGTATATGTTATCCCCTGAAAGGGGAGGTAGTAGCAAGTCGAAGTCAGCTACTGGGGCTCCTACTGGAGCCCCTACTTCTGCTCCGACTCCCGAGGTATGTGGTTTGTGTATTGTGTTGTGTGTTTTCCATATTTGTGTAGAAACGATGGCAATATCACCCACATCTCTTTTGTATCATACAACCACAAACAGCCTGGTGAATGTGGATCTACTATTACAGAAGATTTTACCCTCCAAAAAGATCTTGAGTGTGATTGTTTTCAATTTGCCTTGAGAATTGATGGACATGGCACTGTGTTAAATCTCAATGGGCATACTGTGAAATGCGGTCCTAGGGTTGCGGTTATTGAAGTAATTGGTAAAGCAAATACAGTTATGGGGCCTGGTACACGTGAGTATACAAAGTAGCTTTTTTATTGGGCAAAGAACATAGGTACCTCATCTATTTCATATTATTCTTATATTATCATTTCATTATCCAGTGGGGGGTGCTTCGACTGGTATCGTTTTGTCTCAAAATTCGGGTGGATTCCACACTGTAAAGGGCGTTTCTATTGGCAATATTGACCCCGGTAAGTCATATCAACATTATTTTACGTTACTAAGTGATCTATCTTAACTGCCTTGGTTCTATTTCAGTCGACAGAGGTATTGAAGTCTTTTCGAATGATAATACTATTATTAACAATATCATCAAAGATCCATTCGAAGAGGGTATCTTAGCCCAAGCTTTCTTTAATGGTGAACAAACCTCAAGTGCCGATAGGAACATCATTAAAGGTAATACAATTATCAATTCAAGGAAGTTTGGACTCCGTCTTAGCAAAGACCGTAACCTGGGCACATCAAATGATAACCAAATTATAAGTAATACAATTATCTCCTCGGGTCGTGATGGAATCTTTGTTCGCGGTAGTCGTAATGTTATCCTAGGAAATACAATCGACCAAAGTGGTCAAATTGGAATTGGGGTGGATTCATTTACGTTCAATGAGACCCCTTTTATCAGTGAAGGCGTCATTATCAAGGACAATAGTATCACAAACAGCAATGTTGGTATTGCAATTGATAGTGATACTACTGGGCTTTCTAATCCTTCTGGGAGCTCAAATACAGTTGTAATTGGAAACACTCTTGCTGGAAATACGGATAATATTGATGACCAGGGAGCTAATACAGTCCTAGCTGGTAATATCAATGGAACTGAGGTGATGTAAATGTATCCCTAACCTGATGTGAGCTTGTTAAAGTTGCATGTTCGGGAAGACTGATGAGTGGTGTATAACAGAGGAAGATCTCCCTACCTATGTTTTGTGGTTTGCAGATGTGTTTTTGTTTAGAGAAAAGATTAGGATTAGAAGAATAGAGAAGAATGACCGGACATGTTAGTTTGTCTTCAGTTATGTAGAAGGTAGAAGAGTAATAAGATATAAAGTTTTTGTTGTTTCTGGACATTTGTACATCTTTTTTTCCTTCATGTTTCGAGTAGTGCTGATTACGGATTAATATTTCAGATCATCGAACGGAGTGGTAGAGAAGGAGATTATGCCCGCGGCCATTCAAAGATTTACACTTGCTGATCGTGAGTTAAAGGCTAAGAAGAAGGCAGAGTTGAAAGAGTTGAAAACTAATCCTGAACCATTGCCTGCGGCTCAAGAGTTCTTTTTACTAAGAAGGACCGTGAAGACAAGGCCAAGAAGGCTGCCGAACTACAAGAGATGAAGGAGAATCCGCCACCTGCATCTGTTGCTACTGAATACTTCCACAAGAAGGAAGAGGAACGTAAGGCTGAACTTGAGGCTATGCAGAATGAGCCTGCACCTGCCGCCATTGAATACTTCACTTCCAAGGCGGCAGAGGAGAAGTCCAAGCGTGATTTAATGCTCAAGGAGATGAATGAATCTCCACCCGAGGCAAGTGTTGCCACACAATACTTTGAACGTCAAGAGTCCATCAAGGCAGCTGAGATTGAGGCAGCACGTTTAGCTACTCGTCAAAAGATTAAGAATGGTAGTGGTTCATCTCAACGTCGTGTTGATTGGGCTGAGTTGACTCAACAGAAGGTACCTGTTGTTCCACCATACTAAAGAGTGTCGAAAGATGAAGGTATGTTATATGTTGGGGATATGTACAGTTATGTTTTTTATGTGACGAAAGAAGAAGTGGAGGTGATGAGTTGATATAGAAGTAAAGTAACTGAGATATAGTTGAATGGCTCATTTTCGTATGACCTTATGACTCTACCGCTAACTAATACATACCTGAAAAGGATATGCCGATCTAAGCCCTCACATCACTTCTATGTTATCCGCTTCAGCTGTACCATCTCCATTGTTATCAATGGAACCATTCGTATATCCTGCAATAGTATTTCCAATTACAACTGTATTCGTGGTCCCATCATTGATTGTAATGCCATATTCATTACTGTTTGTGATACTGTTGTCCTTGATAATGACCCCTTCACTAATGGGGGGGGTTCTTCCTCCAGATGACCCGACTACAATTCCTTGATCACCACTTTGATCGATTGTATTTCCTTGGATGACATTACGTTCACCAACAACAAGCATTCCATCTTTACCCGAAGAGATAATTGTGTTACTTATAATGTGGTTATCATCTGATGTGCCTGTATTGCTATTATTGTCATTGCGGACAGCTCTTCTTGAATCGATAATCGTATTACCTTTAATCATATTCCTATCGGTACCATCGAAAATAACACCATCTAAATCAGAATCTATGATAAAGTTATTAATGATAGTATTATCATTCGACTCAATAAGGATACCATTACCAACTGAGAGTTCAAAGTAAGAAGTAAGATGTATTGTATTTTGTATTGGACTGCATAATGGAATAAAAATGAACTTACCAGAACCAATTGTAACGCCATTCACAGTATGGAATCCACCCGAAGACAACTTGATACCAAACGTAGCAAAACGGGCGGCTATTTGTATAAAAATAATAAATAATTTGATTAGAAGAAATATGCAACACCCTTTTGTTGTTGTATAACTCACCTGTACCTGGTCCCATAACTGTATTGCCAGTACCAAGAACTTCAATAGCTCTATTGGGAAACCTTGAGTTTCGCTTGCAATCGACAGTATATCCATTGAGATTTAAGACAGTACCCCGTCCATCAACCGTCAAGGCCGGATCATCACTGCAATCACATTTGAGACTTTCCTGGAGGGTGAAGACTTCACCCGTGTTGATTACAGATCCACATTCGCCAGGCTATGGTCGATAGAGAGATATGTTGATATCATAGTCATATCGTCGTTTCATTTTCATACAACACAAGAGATGTACATCACATACCTCAATGGGAGTAGCAGAAGTAGGCGATCCAGTAGGAGCCCCAGTAGGAGCTGACTTCGACTTGCTACTACCTCCCCTTGCAGGGGATAACAAATACGACATTGATGCATCAGACTCATCGCCCTTGATTGTGTTGAGATGACGACGAGTTTTAGCATCACTTATGGCGATGGTAAGTGATAAAATTAGAGCGGTGAACTTCATGATATATGAGGGCTATTGATTGATCTATGGTGTCAACATTATCCCAATAGCGGCGGCAATCAATTGCAATAATAAGCAAGGTGGCGGCAAAGTTGCATTGAATTGGAAGGTAGCCTATGGATACCTTCAGAGGTATCCTTGAAATAGAATGCGGGTGGCGGGTATCCTTTAATAAATCCAATTTAACTTGCCACCTCCACCTTATCTTTGCCACCACCTTGCGATATGCGAGCTATAACTGTTTAACAATACGACGCCATAGATAATAGCCTATAATAGCCCTCATATACGATACCCTATTATCAATTGCAACTACTATCATGAAGTTCAATACTATTGCAATTACAGCACTATCCATCATTGCATCAGGAGCTACCCAGGTTAATGCTCGTCGTCGTCATCTCAACACAATCAAGGGCGATGAATCCGATGCATCAATGTCATATATGTTATCTCCTGCAAGGGGTAGTAGCAAGTCGAAGTCAGCTACTGGAGCTCCTACTGGATCGCCCACCTCTGCTCCTACGGCTTTTCCTACTGGGTCACCTACTCCCGAGGTAAGAGGTATGTGATATATTATGTTTATGTTATATATATGAAACGATGATGAGATATCAAACCTACTGACTAACTCTTTCGTCGTATCTATCCAGCCAAAGCCTGGTGAATGTGGATCTATAATTGACACAGGAGAAGTCTTCACCCTCCAAGAGGATATTCTTGACTGCGATTGCCGTGCCTTTGGATATGCTTTGAAGGTTGATGGACGAGGCACCGTGTTAAATCTCAATGGACATACTGTGGAGTGCAAGAGTGATCGTGGCACTGTTATCGAAATTGTCGGTGATGCCAATACAGTGATGGGGCCTGGCATGCGTGAGTATATACATGAAAAGCCGTTGTTTCCTACGTGCACAAAACATACCTTACATTGCCTTGTGTAAATATATTATCACTGACTAGTGAAAGGGGGTGATGAGGGTATACTTTTGAAGGATGGTGGATTCCATACTATAAAGGGTGTTACTATTGGCCCTGGTGAGTTCATTTTGTTTTCTTTATGCAAATATACACACATGTGCTTCTCCTTAACTAAGTGATCCATTATTGCAGTTGATGATGATGGTATTCTTATCCAGTCGAATGATAATACGATCATTAACAATTTCATCACAGAGCCTTCGGCCAATGGTGTGCTAATCAGAGGTTTTGATAGGAATATCATTAAAGGTAATACAATTGTCAACGCGGGATTATCGGGAATCCGCCTTGACACCGTTTTCCCTGTGGACAAATCAGAAGATAACGAAATTCACGATAATACAATTATCTCTGCAACTCGATTTGGACTTAAGGTTACTGGTAATCGAAGCATCATCCAAGGAAATACGATCAATCAAAGTGGTTCAAGAGGAATTGTTCTTTCCAGGACTGAAGGCGTCATTATCAAAGACAATAGCATTACAAACAGTGTTGTTGGAGTTCAAATTAGTGCTGGGACTACGAATACGGTTGTGACTGGTAATACTTTTGCTGGAAATAATATTGTTAATCTCTCTGTCTCTGCTGAGGCAGAGGATCCAATCACAGCTGGTAACACCCCTAACCTGATGTGAGCTTGTTAAAGTTGCATGTTCGGGAAGACTGATGAGTGGTATCGTTATGTATGACGGGGGAAGACCTTCCGACTGATGCTTTAGGTGGGTATGTGTTTTTGTTTAGAGAAAAAGATTAGGATTAGAAGAATAGAGAAGAAAGATCGGACATGTTAGTTTGTAAGTCTTCAGTTATAAGAGAGTAATAAGATAAAAAGAGTTTGTTGTTTATGGACATTTGAATATCTTTCTTTCCCTCTTGCTTCTCCAGGAAGAGTAGTGATAGTAGAGCCACGTCAGTTGTGTGAGACTCACATGCACTTCATAGTAGAGATACTAGTTGACTAATACTAAAACCTTAAGGCTCAACTGATATGCTCACTGAAGATGTGTCAAAGATACACACTAAGGAAAACAGTCGTTAACTATATTAGCTTCTTCATTTACTTAGTTTTAAATCTTTCTCTAAAAGAAAGAGAGTAGTATGATCATAAGAAGAAGGAATGCATATCTTTACAACACAGCATCCTCCACTTATCACTACTCTCTCAATATCTCTCTCTTCCCCCTTCTTACTATCCCCCAAGCCAATCTTAAACTTGACTTCTTCTTTCTTACTTACTTACTTACATTACGACAGTATCCCGAGCACCCACGCCTGAACTCCTATGGTTATAGCTAGGATTACGTCCCTCATCTCTATACTGAGGAGTACCGTATCCCGTATATCCACTGTTTACACTTGTTGATCCTTGATGATGATGATGAACATGCTGTTGTTGATGATGATATCCCGAACTTGAATGGTACGAGGTATGCTGATGTGGCGAGACCGGTGCACCACTGCCATGATACACTCCACCACCAGTCACTCGTGGTGAGTGATGAAAGTCTTGAGGTTGTCCACCAGCATTGGGATCACCATTCCGTGGACTAGAGGGATTGGAATGTGGACTCATAGTTCTACTCAACGGGACGTTTGCACCACAATTCCATAAATTGAAATTACCAAGTGCCTCTGTCCAATCGGATTGACCGGGGAAGAAATTACAATTCTGTTGAAAGTAATGCCCGTTGGAATGTTGACCTGAACTACCCTTACTTGGATCAACCGATGATGTTGTGGCACCATGAGCAGTAAGGGGGACACAACCGAATGGACCACCAGCATGTCCATGAATCGATTGTTGTCGATCATAGGTCGCTTGTGGACTACTTGCAGACTGTTGCTGTTGTTGACTACTTGATCTTGGTGATGACCTTGAGGAACGTCTTGACGAAGTAGTAGTTCCAGTAGTCGAGGAATCACGTGGATTACTCTTAAGTTTGGGAGGTGCACTCCGTGGAACTTGCTTATACGAACGTGATCGTGACTTATCAGCCGAAAATACACGTTTACGTATATTAGCAATTGGTGATGATGGTCCTTGAGAAGGAGGTGGTGGTACCGGAGCCGATGACATGGTCACATCCTGTTGGATTGGACTTAGTGGTCCACCAGTAGCACCGCTGCTTGAACCAAATCCTCCTTGTGATGAACCTTGACTACGATATGGACTTGGACGGTTATAACTGAATAAAGTCTCATCGGAAACAGATTTCGAATCACGTAACTTCTTGGAACCATCACGTACTAAATCATTCAAGTCTTCATACTCTCCCATGACGAAGAGACTTACGATTTTAGTTGGATCATTCTCCTCCTGTAAGTTTAGTTGGGTGTAGATTAGAGAGGAAGAGGATGGAACATATTGATGTGAGCGTTGAGTATATCTAAAGTCTAACAACCACACCCACTTCAAGACACAAACACACAATCACATATACTTACATCACTCATACCACCACCCGCACCACCTCCGTCAACATCATCAATTAAATCCTTAGCCTTATCAATCTTAGCAGCCTGTCTTGACTTCTCCCCCACCTTTGTCTTACTACTACCACCATTCTTCGCGGCACTACGCTTAGCACGATCATTCATACTAGTAATGACACCATTCCGATCAACTTCTATACCACGGAAGATACGTGCAGTAGTAATTGCGATAGATGTACTATTTGCATTGTTGGAATTAGTCGAATCATCCGAATTGGAAACATGTAAATTCATCATTAAATCTGCACCCATATTTGACATTGATTGTTGAAAACTACGTGCATATACACCTCCCCATGAATGACGTCTGGCATTGATTTCTTCTTTACTACATAAATGTATAGGGGGGATATATTCGACAGGTCCGGCGGCGGGTGGTAGGTCTGATTCATGAATGGGTGGTCCAGAATAATCTCGACCGAGGGGTGATTTACAGGTGCGGATATCAAATGGTTTTTCTAAGTTGAGACGATAACATCGTGTTTTTGGATGTGTACTACTCATTGAATTTGATGATTTTGATGGTGTAGTTTGTTGTTGTTGGTTACCTGGCGTTGAGCGTGGTGATCGGGGTACATTATTATTCGATTGTTGTTGAGACGATGAGCGACGAGATGAGCGGCCATCTTCCTGTTGTGGCTGTCGTGATTCAGAAGCCATTTCAGTTGAACGACGTCGTGAGCGGGATGTTGATCGGCGGTTCATCATTATTATTATATTAGTTTGTTGTAATTATATGCTGTTACTATTAGTGATAGCGTTGAGAGTAGTAGAGCCTCGAGTTTGTATTGCAATAGATGCGCTTTTATCTGCTTTGCATTGCTCTTCTATTTAATTGCAACTAAAATTAATAATCCTCGACTAATGATCTCTCTTCTCTTGCTTTGTATTATATTATATCAACAATGGTATAGGCCGTAGGGTGCCTCCACTTACCACGATAATGAGCTGCTCTAATGTTATCAAGTAACTCCCCAACGCCGCGTTGAGAAGTAGAGTTGAGTGCTATGCTCGCTCAAACTAGAGGTGGAGGGAGTTCTAATTCACATCATGCGTTGAATTGAGGGATACCGAAAGCATTACTCGAAAGCATTTATGACACGAGTCTCAAAGATATACCGCTTCAATACTAACAATAAGTAAATATGTATCTGAACGACAAAAACCTTTCGGGTTCATCGCCATTACGACCTGAGTGGTGTTAAGCGAGGTTGAAGCATCTTGATTCCTAAACGGAAAAACTGATTAAATCAACACATCGGCATCACAAATAGCATTGGTAGCGGAGAGGCAACAACACAATCAATACAATAGTATATGTAACAACAAACCAAAACGATGGCACCACCCACTAAAACTCTCTTACTTATCGCCTTATTAGCGGCGGCGGCCACAACCACAAGTTGTGCACAACTCAATGCCGAATCAAATTATTCAATACTCTCCAAATTATTCAACTCTCCACAACAACAAGTTGCTACTCCTCAAAAGAAGAGAGGTCTATTTGGTCGTAAGAAGAGTACAGCATCAACAAAACCTACTGAAGGAGAAGGAGAGCAGACATATTCAACATATCTAACAGCCGCACTAGGTATCTTCTTAGCACTCGGGACATGGTATCTCCCCATTAATAACTCCGACGATAAGAATAAGATTATCAATAACAATAAGAAGAGTATTACCATCATTGACAACTATTCAACATGTACTGAATCAATTAGTGACTTAGAAACAACCATTGATAGTAGTAGCAGTGATGACGACGATAGCCGTTGCGATGATAACAATGATCAACAAAAGAGACGACAGCTAGTTCAACAGAACAAACCACCATCCGGATATGGTAACTTCCTCTCCTTCATTTCCGAAGACTCTTCCCCCGTTGTTGAACCAAATGAAGCAGAAAAGAAGATAGGACAAGTGAATGAAATTAAAGAATTAATGATTGAGAATGAAATTAGTACAGAGAAATGTAATGAGTTGTTCAAGTTGTATGATAACAAGTTGGATTCATTGTATAAGAATTTGGTTAGGTTGAAGGAGAAGAAGATTGAACAGTAAGAGGGCTTGTAATTGGGGATAGGGGAGTTTAGGGGGGTAATATGGGATAGGTGATTAGGGTGTAGGTTGGCATTAGATGATAATACGTATGGACGAGAAGAGAAAAGAGAGTTAGTTGTATTATTATGTTATAGTTATATGTTAGGGGGGCTTTAATTATATGAATTGTTCATAAAGAATAGGGTAGCGAATTGATTGATACTATCTTTACTTATCCTTGTATTGTATATTATGTCTATCATTCGACGAGTATAGAAGTATGGGCGATCACAGGCAAAAGCCCGCTCTTTTTATATGAAAAAACAGGAGTCGAGTATATAGTATAAAACACAAGAGATGAACAAAGAAGCAATCAAAGATTCAGATGAGAGATATTATAAGAATTCTAATGCCAAATGCCAAGTAGGAAACGAAACCAAGGGAAGGTAAGGAAGGCAAAGCAACGAAGCCAGCCACCAAAAGAAGAGATCATTGTTAGTGATGACATTGAGAAATGTGATCATGATCTCGAGATTCCATGTTCTCTTGACCAGCTCAAGTGTCACGAGTTTGTACAAAGATTCCTCAAATTAGTGTGGAGGCAAAAAGATTATAAGGAAGATAAGTATGACAATGATCCTGCCCTTGAAGTCCTTCATGCTTATGATTCAGCACTCTTTTCTGCAGCTGCGATGCAATATCTTTTAATGAGTAACGCTCACATCTGGAAAGACGATCTTTATCGAAAGATGATCGTCAAGATGATACTAAAGAGATCTGTTGACAAGATCTCTCGCTACAATGACCATACAATCTCCCTACTAAATACAGATGGCGGTGCTGGATCGTATGCGGCTGGCATTATTGTACTCGAAACTTCTGTTTATGACGAGTCAAGAGTGACAGAAGATGACATGGATTTGGTTGAGGCGATGGATGTTGAGACAAAAAGGAAGGTTTACAAGTTTCTTAGATCATCTAATAGGTCTATCATTAGATTTTTTATTAATAGAATCAAATGTTCTTGCTTAGATGAACGATATGCAAAAGTCCAATCACTTCCCAAGATGAGTGTCTGCTCAAGATGTGCAAAACAAGTCGAGACTTCTAAGCTTTACTTATGTGGTGGATGCAAACTGTTTCAATATTGTTGTGTTGAGTGTCAAACTTCAGCATGGAAAGCGGAGCATCACAAGATTTGTCATCGTATCGGTCGGAGGAAGAGTAGCAAGGCCTTAGAAGACGTGTCTGCTTATGTCTCAAACTCAAAGTCTTTAACATAAAGCCTTCTAATCCAAACATCTCTACCCCGTGTTTTCTATATCTTTTCTAGTTCACTGTATATGATTAGATGTCAAACTAACCACGGCACCAATCTCAACCGCTACAGGTAAAAAGGCTTTTGCAGTCTCAACTAAACTACTATCCTTCTCCTCCTCTTCATTCGATATGGATTCGGTAGAAGTAGAAGCACTCAATCCTTGATCTGTAAACGGAGTATTGAAATCAGCCTGCTGTAACCTTGCCAATATCAATCTTGAATCTACTCGATCTATCTCTTGCAATTGCAACTCGTGTGTTCTTGGATGGATATTATTGCAATAATACTCGTCTTCGTCTTCGTGTAAATTGATTGAACGATATTTATGAATGTTATGTGTTTTACCGACTCTTCTTGTTGATATTAGATTTTGTTTGTTGTTGTTATGAGTGGAGAATGCCTGAGATGTGGATGCAAATAAGAGGAGGCATAGATTTTTGAGTATAATAAGATGATGCATATTGATTATATGTATATTGTATATCGAGTATCGTATTATGGGTGATATAATGTGCAGTTTATCTCAAATAAATCGTGGGGTAGTATATGAATTGGACTTGCTATTATATATCACGACTGCGGAGTGGAGGAGAGAGTTTGCAATGATGATGTCGATCGTCGATGGTATAATATTGATCATGGTTCAATATCGTCGAACTTTTGGTGTTGGCTAACCACGCCACCATGAATCTCCTCTCCTCACCCAGATACAGTGCTCCTCTCCGTTGATAAATTGAGAGAGGAGGAGAAGGTTGTCATCCACGCTAATCGATGTGGCCATTGTGTTATGAAAATGTGAAACACATCATTTTTCAATAGAAATTTGTGTCAAGTTGGTATCCAACGAAACCACCTTTGTCATAATGAGAACCCCATCTTAACTTTTAGCCTATTCCTCTGTAGAAATTAAGAGAGTAGATGTAATTGTGTCCGATACGACAATGATGTGACACATTCTTCTTGGTATCCGGCATCAAGTTTTTTGCCGAGTTCACCAAAATTCTGGCAGCACTTTGAACTTTGTTGCATTGGCATAAAACGGAGTATATGTGATTGCAATAGACCATAATATTGATATAGAGTATTGTAATATGAATAGCAAGAGCAGTAACATACGGCCAAGCGGCAGCAGCGGTAGAAATAGAAAACACCTAGCAGCGATATCGACGATGGGTCGAGGACTTATTTTGTTGGGCATTGCAACAACATCAACATCGGTTGATGCTTTCACTAGTACACCCTCAGCTGTTACTACTCAACTGCGTTGTAATAGTGCCTTGCAGTATCGATATGGTAACGATGACGATCAGCCGATTGATGTACTATCGGCAATCCGAAGAAGACGACGCTCACATCACATGTCCTCTCGTCCCCCATCAACCACATCAACACCTTCGCCACCACCAACCGTTGAACTAGAACAAGAGTTGGATGACTATATAGAATATCTAGATCGTAGGTATACCCGTATACATCCCAAACGATCTTCGTCCTCGATTGGGAGGCTGGGTTTATCAAACTTGGCTAGTTCAAAATTACGACAGCGTTTACATGTTATGTCTACGTCAAGTAGTAGTAGTTTATCATCGGCACTTGTCTTTACCTCCTACATGAGACAAGTTAGTGATAAGTTTATTTCATCAATAAAAAGTATGACAAACTTCTTATCCATAAATCAGGTAATGGCATCTGTATTCTCGGTAACCTCGTTAGTTGCTTTGTTATTGGTTCGACCTTTGTTGTTTGGCACTTTTAGACAGGGTTGAGAGGATTAAGTCTGATAGACAAAATGTAAATATTGCACATAGATATAGAGAAAGTACATAAATATACATAAAAGTAAAAAGAGATCTAATATAGAAGAAGGACTCGTTTATTATCTAGATGTTTAGTTAGACGAGACGACCCTAGATATAATTGCTAAGGTATCCTCCCACCCGAGCGAGTAAGTAGATATTCCCATTTATTAGTCAGTAGCGTTATTATTCTTTGTTGTAGGCCTCATTCATTTCCAGGGGCTCGTTGGTGGGTCGGCCGGCGGCTGATGCCGGATACGACCAATTCAGCAGACTGGACTAGGAGAGGAGTAATCGGGACATCATTCTACCCACATAGCAAACTATTACACTAATGAAAAGATTATCATTATAAACATTGGTGTTTACTTTGATTCTATATTCTAACTTCTCCTACTACCCGAGTTATTGAGTTAAGATAATCCAACTCTCTTTCAAACACTAGACTATATTTAATCCCCCACAAATATTAATAAATTGACGTATATGTTGACAAACAAAGTAGAACTACTTCCATTATTTAATCCAAATTCTCCTTGAAATTGGCACCAAGAGATGTCATCTTGTTTGCCAAGATAACCTATAATACGGAGGAGGGGAGGAAGGATGAAAGATATTAAGGTCAGATACATATCATATAATTAAATAGAAACAACAACAAACAATTCTCTCTACTTACAGCATTGACAGCAGCCTTGAACTTCCTCTTGGCATTGTACTTCCTGAGTTCTGACAAGTTGGTTCCCAAATCTTGTCCAGCCAATACACTATCACTTTGTGTCATCCACTTATGTTTCAATGCTTGTTCAGCAGTCAATCGCTTGGAAGGTTGAACAGTCAATAGACACGAGATGAAATCCTTAGCCTCGGGAGATACGGAACCCCAATACTCTTCATGGAATTCATACTGACCCTTACGGATCTTACGGAACAATTCACGTTGATTCTGTTCAATAAATGGTGGATATCCACCAAGTAAGATGTAAACAATAACACCTAAACTCCACATATCGGACTTTTCATCATATGCCACACCCTCCAAAATTTCCGGAGCGACATATCCCGGCGTGCCACATTGGGTGGTTAATGAATTAGGTGTTAATACCTTCTTGGCAAAACCAAAGTCGGCAATTTTAATCTCCGAATCATTATCCTCCGATTTTAATAATAAATTCTCAGGCTTTAAATCACGATGTGCCACGGCATTTGTATGACAATAACCAATAGCCTCAAATAGGATTTTACATACATCACGTGCCTCCTTCTCATTATAGAATGATTTAGATACGATACGATCGAATAATTCCCCACCAGTCATCTTTTCAGTAACTAAATACCAGAATGACTTTTCTTCGTATACGTCATATAATCGGATAATATGTTGATGTTCTAATTCACGTAAGACAATAATCTCATCCTTTAGTGCAATTTCATCCTCCTTGGTTAATTTCGATTTGGTAACAACCTTCACGGCGTATGATTCACCTGTTTCCTTATTGGTAGCCTCAATTACAACAGAGAAGGCACCTTCTCCGAGCTATTGATTCGTGTGGTGGTATATATTAGAGAAAGGTATGTCAGAAGTTTGATAAATCAAATTAAGAGGCAGTGCCGAATTCTCCAGCTGATCCCTTCTATATCAATCCGAGTTCCTATCCGCACCCGATCTAGATAATCCCTTCAAATTTCTCCTTCACCAACTCAACAAAATCCCCCATAAGTATATCCCATTCAATATCACATAAAACACACCCTCTCAATATTGTAAATCCACATGTCAAACAATTCAATTCGCAAATTATATATTTAACGTACCGTCTTTCCACGAGTATATGTACCATCAAATGTTTTTTTACCAGATTTAGCCGAGCCTGCTTGTCCTGCTGGCTTTGATGCCTGTGATATAATATTATTTAGTGAATTGATGGTGTGTTGTTGCAATATGTATGTAAGATGATTGGGATTCAAGATTGCAAAGGGCAAGTTATATAGAGGGCAGTATGGTGAGAAGATAGTTCAAATGAAGTATTGTTTATAGAGCTGGCCAATGTGCCAACAAGACGCCGCCCAACCGACAAACACGAAATATACAAATTTTGCAATAGAAAAAACATCAAGCTATACAATCAGTCAACCAATCAATACTGCAAACCATTACTTTAGATAATGCCCCCATCCAACAAAAAGTAAGTTCACCCACATAGACATATAATTTTTTCGAGTTGTTTGTTTTTTTTATTACTTACCGATGCTGTTGTTTGTGGTTTACTTCCGCTGCATCCCATGATTGATATATAATGTTTTTATATGATTGTAGCAATATAATAAGAGCAGGACTCTGGATACATAGAGAAGGCAACAATTGAAGATGACAACAGCTTGCAATACAAAATAAGAGCTGAACATTGAACATTTAGCTTCGGTATCCCATGAGAGTAGATTTTTGTGAAGAGTGATGGACGATGGAGGATGGCCAGTCTATTGCCAGCGGCTCTGTTGTACTATATATCGCAAACATATAATAAAAAGCAAAGGCAAAGAATAGGTTATTATAAACAACAATATCCGTCGAGAGGAGAGTTGCACGGTATATAATAATAGCACATCGCAACAAAAACATCAAAACATAAAAAAATGACATCCTCATTGAACATACTTCATGCTCAACTTTGCATCAATCCATCATCAATACCTCAAGACTCTACACACTTGCCATCAGATGATAATACTACTGATCAACAACAGCAAGAAGAAAGAAATTGTGGTATACATATAAAAAGATGTGATCAACACGAAGGCTCAATTATAATCTATCATATTGACAATCAGTTATGCAATATATCAAACATAGCCCCCCCACAATCCAACAACAACAATGATGAGCAGAGTACTACTACCAGTGAAAGTATAATAGTAGGCTCCGAACTATTATCAATTAATGAACATCGTATATCAGGTAATTTAAACTATGCACAAGAATCCCTAACCAATTGTCTTCTTACTAATAAGAAAGTGAATATGATAATATCTGTTGGACAACGAGGACGTGGTACATTATATCTACTTGCCAAGGTACCAATCTCAACAACAACAAATAATAAACGAGATAGTTTAGTACCATGTCATTTAATGGCATCTCAAAGTAGTAGAGCAACATTAGATACAAGTGAGGTATCCGAGGAGGGGATTGAAAGAGAGCGTATTACTACCTCGTCCTCCTCAGTACCTCCTCTGGGTATTAGCAATTCGAATGTTATTGACGGATTAGAACTAGAGGAAACAAATGATGGTACTCGTGGTGGTGTACGTATCATATCCCATTATGATATAAACACATCTAGTGAACAGGGTGTAGTCACTGCCAACAACAACAACTCCACAACAAGAAGGTCAAGTGTAGTTATCAAATCAATAGGAATCTTTACAGGTTTGAAATTCAATATTGGTGATTATATATTAGCAATTAATGGTATACCTATTCATACTGTTGATGATGTTAGGGTGGCTATATCAAATGCTACCTTGAATGGTATTGGAGAGAAGAATAGCGACGATAGTGGCGGTGGAGACACCGTATTAGTGCCAATACTGACCTACAACATATTCAGACGCTTAAAGAGTACAGTTATGAGTGCAGTTTGTAGTGTTAATGTTGTGAGTGCATTTGGTATGAATGTCTCTTCTCTAAAAGCTGCCTCCGCTGCTGCTAGTAGTCAAGGTGGGATGGTTAATGATGACGGCGAGAAGAATAAAGGAATAGGAAGGAGGAGTAGGAGAAAGAGTTTAAGTGGTAGTTCAGAGGTTGGTAAACGAATTAATATTGAGGATATATATAATGTTCATGAAAAGGTGAGCCTAATAGTGTTTGCTCTGTATCAGATGATGTGATTGATACTGTAGAATGTTGGGAATCACTCAAAAACAACTCCTTCCTCTTATTTCCTATATACATATCACGATAGTTGGGAGAAGGAGCATTCGCGGTAGTCAAACGAGCAACTCACAAACAAACGAATGAATCAGTTGCAATCAAAATAGTCAATCGATCAAGTCTCAATCGAGATATTGAAGCGGCATTGAAAGATGAGATTATGATATTAAATGAGTTATGTCATGATCATATCATGAGATTAGATGATGTTGTTGTGACTATTAATCATTATTATTTAGTTGCTGAATACCTCGAGGGAGGCGAATTGTTTGATCGGATTGTTGAGAAGAGTTCGGTAAGTTCAAGTATTGGTGTGTTATGTGTATTGTTGACTATGTGTCGTATCTTTTGCTCGACATCTAATGGGTCATTTAATTTGTCATACTTCTGCTTGATACATAATAGTATACCGAAAAGGAGGCTAGAGATGTGTGTACTATACTATTCGGGGCATTAAGTTACACTCATTCTAAGGGAATTGTCCATCGAGACTTAAAGCCAGAGAATATCTTGCTGAAGTCAAAGGATAGTGATTCTCAGATTAAAATTGCAGACTTTGGTTTCGCCAAACAAGCTACAGATGATTGTTCATTAAGTACCATGTGCGGTACACCAGGGTATGTCGCTCCAGAGATATTAAGGAAAGAAAAGTATGGTACCAAGGCTGACATGTGGAGTATGGGTGTTATCATCTTCATAATGCTGGGTGGATATCCTCCGTTCTATGCGGATAGCCCAAGAAAGTTACTTAGACTGTCAAAGACTGGAGTGTTTAGTTTTGATCCAGAGTATTGGGAAAACATCTCGGATGGTGTAAAGGATATTATACGTGACCTGCTTGGCATTTATCCGAGTAAACGCCCTTCTGCTGATGATGCTTTGAAACACCCGTAAGTGTTACCTTTGTACTATTATTCTCTGGTGTGGCTGAGTAATACATTCTTACTCGTTTATGCTTTACCCCGCTTGTCAGTTGGATGAATGAACGTGCTTCTACTCTAAGACGCTCGAGCTTGGCCAAAACACAAGATGAATTGAAGAAGTATCTTGCAAGGAGGAGGTTTAAGATGGCAATCCATTCTGTAAGTTCTGTTTGTGTTTGATGTTAGATACCCTATACTTATCTAACCCACATATCATATGTACAGATCATATTCGTGAACAACTTTTCAGGTGCCAATGCAGTCTTTTCGGGAAGAGATAAGCGGAGGAATATTAGAGCTTTAGAGCAACAAATCTGAGGATGTATTGCAATAGTCAAATTGTATCGCATATACAGTATAGGTCTCTCGTATGTCTAAACTAAAAAGGTTCAATATCTTCTTCCAAACAATATGTTATCTTTAGCAATTAGCAATAGATATTAGCCCCCAAACAACTGATTTTAGAAACCCCTTCGTCAGTTACCTCAATAATCTCCAGGAGATACATCTCTCATGGCAACATCCTGATCATCTATATCCTTCCTTGTCCTCTCGGTAGTTCGATGTTCACCCCACTTTTCCTTCTTAGATGACGCCTTACTCTTCCCCCTTTTCTCCTCCCGTTGCTCTTGCTTTTTCTTTTCTTTTTCTCTCCTTGCCTTCTTCTTCCGTTCCTTCTCCTCTTTTTTCTTACGCCATTTTTTCTGTTCCGTCGGATCATCTTCCCACATTACATATCCATCTCTACGATTCAACTCCTTAGCCCTGTCTGCTAGATCAGGATAACGTTCCTCTAACCGACGTAACCAACTACATGACATTTTCTTCCGTCCAGATCGTGTCTGTTTCCACACCTCGTCAAAGTTACGACGACTACAATAATTCTGGGTTATGCCAACGGTATGTGTAATATTCAATACAGCATGCCACCATCCATGCGGAACAAAGACAGTTTCACCAGCATACTGCGTGAATTCATAACATTCAAAGTTTGAATACTCTCCCTTACCACTACCACTTGCTGTCGCTGCCGCTGCTGCACGTCGTTTCATCCTTGGTAATATTGTAGTAAAGTAATGTATAGCCTCATCATCTTCACCAGGCAAAATCAACTTACGACCCTTGACGACACTTTTGGGTACATGTGGCGGAAACAATACCCAACGCTTCACACCATGTATTAATGTATTCCAAGCGCTTGTACCCAATGGATCAATATGCACAGTCGTGCCACTTCGACATGGCCCAACTAAGAACCATCTATATGGTGGACGACGTCGTTCACCTACCAAACCTAACAAATCTTCATTGAAGTATTCAGGTACCGTATAATCATCTAATATACGTTTGGCATATCTATCTTCATCGAATGTGGCGTCAAAGATGTAGAGTGGAGAGTCATCTTTATTATTTTGCAAGTATTGAATGAAATATCGTAGTTTAATACGGATTGTATATCCATCATCATCTTCACCACATTTTAAACCACGTTCGGAAAGGTCTGGATCTGTGGCTAGTGTTTGGAGATCCCACTTTGTTACTGCTGGCCATATCTTTGACTTGTCATAGTTATTATTATTCTGTTGTTGATGGTTATTGGGTGGTGTATTATCACACTCCTTCTTCTCCTCTTCCATCCCATTATACTCCTCTCTCCCTCTACTACCATTTGAACTTAAACTATTTGATGAACAACTAGCACCATAGGGTATATTCCTAATAACAACGGGTATACATTTCGCTTCATATCGTTCATGAAATTCTTTTGGTGGTGTGGTTGCCGCGTCTAATACTATTGGATACATGATCTCGTTATTATTAGTATTTGAATTATTGGTAGTAGTTCCGTGATAGTCATTACCATAATATCTAACTCTGCCCAAACTCTTTCCTTGATTATTACTATTAATACTATCACGTATGGTATCCAAACTAACTGATTTTTCTACCGTATCACTAATCAATTGACCAGTTTGTAAATTACGTCGTTTAATAATCTTGAAGGAACGATATGGGTGATTTGAATTGATGATTACTTTGGCATATTGAGGAAATGTGGCATGGAGATTATCACGTTCCCAGTTTTTCAAGGAGGGACGATGTCCCTTCTTTGCTTTTTGGGCTTTCTCTTCCCATCCCATTATTTATTGTATTGTTATATTGTGTTGTTATGTTGTGTGTATACTGTGTGTTGCAAAATGATAAGTGGCGGTGAGTATAAAGGATATGGAGAATATAATAAAGGAGCGGCATAGATCGGATACAACATCTCGTTCATATACACAATAAACATATATATGTCATTTTCGTTGCAAATTGGTATCAACTTTTGGAGTCTAAGACGAAAGATATCTCGCTGCGCCATAGAGCCGCACAAATGATCAAATATAGTAGAAAAACTCACTCTTCCATTTACCACCGCGGTACTATCTGCGCAAGTTTGGTCCTGGAGAGATTAGTGGCATCACGCTATTGAAGAGTAGATAGGTAATTTGTGGTTTTGACGGAACGAATAAAATAGCGATCATGTGGTTTTAAGGGGACCAGCACCATGTGAACTATTAACAAGTCTTAATTCACCCTAACACCCTGATATATTCTTCGGCCTTTTGAATTAGCTCTTTAGCCCTTCTACAGCAGATGAGACAAGGACTTCCATGATTATGGGACAAGAACCCCCCTCTTCACGCACAGCGGGTGTACTTTACCGCAACTAGACATCGTTAGATGTCAACCAGTGACTCTATAGAAAGCTGAGAACCTAATCTAGAATCTAGACCTAACGTGTATTAGTCTAGTATGATTATATCTCTTATCAATGGCTGGTGCCTAGAAGTAGGTTCTCGAAAAAAGCGCAATTTTGCATAGTAGTAGTGTAGAAACCACCAATATCATGACGTTGCTATAGAGCATCATAGGATACATTTCCTGTTTAATAACATGTTGAGCCTTGTTTGTCATCGATACATGGCACTCTTAACAATAGATGAGAGAAATGGTCATTTCAAAGATTCACTGCTCGAAGTAAATTTCGTCTGTCTGGTCATTAATTTCGGATTAAATAGCTTACTTGGGACATTACTATTGCAATGAATAATGAAATAGCGATCTAATAACCATGCCAACACCAATGTATAATACAGCAGACGATCATCGTCGGAATGGCGGTCGATCGAACAATATAAGCAGTGGATACCAAAACAATCAACAAATGAACACTCAACAACAACCCTTTGCTACAACTCGACCAGCAACATTTGAACAAGAACGACGTGAGTACAATCGTCTTGAAACTATCGCTGCTACTACATCCTCCTCCATATCATCTACTAACAATAACAATAATTCTGCAATAAATGTACGAAATGCAGTATTAAATTCAGATCGATATAGTCATTCACATCCCTCCTCCCTTTCCTCACAATACAATAATAGTATGATTAATAATGACCCACAGTCACTACCATGCACAACAGCCACTCAAGGCACCACAACAACAGAAAATAAACGAAAAAGAGTACGTCATGCACTCCTAATAACCTCACTATCATTCCTGGGTATGTTAGTATTAGATGGATTAATCCAATTTACAGACTTATCTACCAAAGTTGAAACGTCTGTTGATTTAGTTAAAACTGAACTGAAGGAGGGTGCTGTGGAATTGAAAGTGGGTGTGGAGGAATTTGAACGACGTTTGGTTGATAGCAATAATAATGGTGGGGTTGATGTTAGTGGTGGCGAGGCGGGCGTATCTAACCCGTCTTCCTCTGCCACTCAATTAAACACAAACACTAACAATAATAATGTGGAACGGACATTATTAAATGAACAACTAATAACACCCGATGAACGATCCCACACAGTAGGGCTAGACCCATACGAGGCAACGGGGAATGATAAGTATGTTGATCAAAGTAATAAGAATAATACAATGTTAACTGATCAAACTACTACCAATGGGAGGAAGTTAAATGATGGAAATAAGAAGAAGAGAAGGAAGTTACATACCTTTCCATTAATACCACATCATGCATTACAACATCGTATGAGAAGGGAGTTGATTGAGATGGAGTTGCCTATACCTAAACATTTACAGGAGGGTGTCATTAAACAAGGCGCAGGTGAAGAAGATGGAAAAAAGGCAGGGGGAAGTAGAAGACGTAGAATGTATCCAATGTTAATTAGTGATGTTGGACATGAAAATGTAATGTATGCCGGTGGGAGGGGTTTAGTCGAGTCTCAAGAAGAAGAGGCTACTGCTACCCAAGCAGCTGATAATATCAACTACGAAACAGGTGAACTATACCAAGGATATGGAACACACTACATGGATTTATGGGTAGGCACGCCTCCCCAACGTCAAACTGTTATTATTGATACAGGATCAAGTATAACAGCCTTCCCATGTTCGGGATGTGTCCATTGTGGTGATAACCCAGCAACTGGTGAACAATATCATACAGATGTTGAATTTAATGTAGAGGATAGTAGTACATATAAAGTACAGGAATGCAAGGCTGGTAGTACACGAGGAGGAAATGGTGATTCAATCTCATGTGAGTTAGGTTCCTGTACTATATCATCCGACAGTAATAATGAACGACAATGTAAGTTATCAGTGTCTTATGCCGAGGGATCATCGTGGGCGGCAATTGAGAGTAATGATATTGTTTATCCAGCCGGGCCGCATGATATGGCGTTGGTTAGTAAAGAGGAACGTGTTGCTGCTGGTATTGGTGAGGGTATGGGTAGTTATGTCGAGACTGATAAGGAGGATGACGAGAATGACTTTGATTGGATGGACTTTCGATTAAAGTTTGGTTGTCAAGAGAAGGTATGTTTTAGTCTTTTGCTTATGCATATGATATGTGTTCATGTATTGATTTTTATGGCCTCTAAAACTCATTAATCGTTTCTTCATCCTCCATCGTCATCATGAACAGGTCACGGGTCTATTCCGTTCACAACTTGAGGATGGCATCGTCGGAATGGATAACCGCAAGGGTGCCTTCTGGAGACAACTTGATGAACATTACAAGAAGAATGGATTTGTTACTCCCCAAGAAGATGGAGAAGAAGTCGATGATAGCTTTGATCCATCCCAGTTCTCATTATGTTATAGTCGAAAACCTCTCTCCAATGATTTGAAGGAAGGTGTTGGATCTGGGTCATTCACTCTTGGTGGATCAGATGAGTTAATGCATAAGACTGACATGGTCTATGCTGCCAACTTATCACCCATGGGTGGTTGGTATCCCGTCCGTATCAAGGCAATGTTCATCAAGACTAAGGGTGGTACACTCGCAGAGCCTGTGACAGGTCGAGCTGCTCGTAGTGTCAAGTATCTACGTGTTAATGCCGATGAGAGTAAGCTTAATGGCAGCCCTTCTCCTACTCACGGTGTGATTTTAGATAGTGGTACGACTGATACATACCTCCCATCAGCACTGAAGGGTCCATTCCAAGAAGCTTGGAAGGAGGCCGTGGGTGATGATGGTCAAGCATATGATAATAATGCTCGTCCAAGGACTGCCGAGGAGGTTAAGTCATTACCCACCATCCTTATTGTTTTGCAAGGTCATGAACTCGGTAACTTACACAATGGTGATGCTCCCGGCATGACAAAATCTCATCCTGAGATGTTCATCACTGATAAAAGACGATCACTCTTTACCCTCGAGGCAAGTGGCAGTGCAACAGCAGGAGGAAAAGGAACAACATCAGACGAAGCTCTACCTGCCATCTCCAAGACTGATGTAGTAATTGCCGTATCTCCTGAACACTACATGGAAGAATCAAATAGTGAACCTGGAATATATACCGCACGTATATACTTCTCTGAACAGTATGGTGCTCAGTCTATTATGGGTAGTAATGTAATGATGGGACATAACTTACTATTTGATAATAGTCATGGACGTATTGGTATTGCCGAAAGTGATTGTGATCATGATAAGTATGTTGAGGAACGTGAGAAGCAAAGTCAGGAAGAGGAAGAAGAGAGGTGGTAGCAGCAGTGATGGAAGATTCTCAGGTTGTGGAGGAGGCAGATCAGGTTAAGGAGGATGAGAAGTCAACCGAGACAGAAGAAGTGGCTGCTCCTGCTGAGAATAATTTGACTGCAAGTGGGTGGGAACGAGTTAGGTAGATTCATGTTATTAAGCATAGATGACGTGTAGAATATGTGAGATCTAGGTCTCCTTCTGACCTTCTTCTCCTCCAGTTTCATTTGCACTTATTTATTTTATATCATAAATATTCATCTGATACATACCGTTCTTCACATTCAATCACATTCAAAATTACCCCCTTTTGTATCTTTCCCATCAACACCGATCATACAAGCCAAGCTAGTTAATGGAGCCCAAAACGATAACACAGTCAGCCCTAACAAATGCTTGGCACAGCAGGTACAACCCAAAGTTGTATCGTCTGGATCGCACTCTTTTGATAATTCTCCGACGACAATGTCCCCGTCTTCCCCCGCAGGCTGTCCTAACGTATCAATAAAGAGACTACAATCCATAAAGTTTACAATTTCTGTTCCATCATCAAGAATAGTAACATTGAGATCTACACCACTTTTGACATGGTCTATACCAGTTTTTGGGCAGACCAGATTATATGGATGCTGGTCTATACCAGTTTTTTTGGTCCACACCAGTTTAAAAAGTGGTATGGACCAAAAAGTGGTATAGACCAAACTTCTCTTTCCAGCTATGTGTGTGAACAAATCTGGTATAGATCAAAAACTGGTATAGACCAAAGGTCCATAAAGTGGTGTAGACCAGAAAAATGGTATAGACCAAAAGTCGACTCATAGTTACCTAAGGGAAACAAGGGGGAATTTCAGACTT
>Ga0214481_100331_pt1 | contig 25079 bp, 23 predicted proteins | sample M1_20Mar14CPVII9_4_FD_165057 | JGI IMG/M metagenome (GOLD analysis project Ga0214481, IMG submission 165057) | Marine eukaryotic communities from Monterey Bay, California, United States - M1_20Mar14CPVII9sort6BwellG10 | ecosystem: Environmental > Aquatic > Marine > Unclassified | place: USA...
GGGGGCGCGTGGGGGGGGGGGGGGGGGGGGGGCCCCCCCCCCCCCCCCCCCATTCATACACATCTGTAGTGTGGTGATACTTTATTGCAAAGTTGCGGGGTTTATAGTATCTAATCTAATATCATCCTTCCTATAGCATTATATAGAAGTCAAAATGGAAGACGATCCAAAAGAAGAAGAATCACCCTACATTAAACTAATATCGGCTGAACAATCCGAGATTTTCCTCTCCCGACGTATAGCATTACAAGTAGAAACATTACGTGTCATGATTGAGGGTAACTTCCGTGAAAGTGAGGAGGGTATTATACGTTTCCCTGATATTAGTACAAGTGCATTAGAGAAGGTTGTGCAATACTTACATTACAAGGATAGATATTCCAATAGTTCAATGAGAATTCCAGAATTTCCCATCAAACCGGAGGAGGTATGTAATTGATTATTGATTGATGTTGTGTTGTATATATGTATTATGTGTTAATGATATACTTACCAACACTCTACGTTTATACAATATTATTATTATACACCACCATGTTACATTTAGTCTTTGGAGTTATTAGTTGCAGCGAGTTTTCTAAACTGTTAGGTTAGGATATATACACATCGGATTGAAACAATATACTTTGATTGTGTTAGATATAGGTTCCTTTCATTGAGAGAAGATTTCCCTGCAGACATTGGATTATGTTGCTCATCAAAAGAGACAAGTGCTTTCTTTAGAGTATATATCACTCATGATAGGCAACTTAACACAGAGTAGTAGTATTAAACGCACAAAGCAAACAATAACACACAAAAAGACTGTCTGATTCAACTCCAATTTACTTTTACATACATGCAAAACAGTAGTGCTTATTCTTCATCATCTTTATCATCTTCGCCAGTTTCACCATCCTCATCTTCAGATCCACTACTGCTATCATAATGAGCTTGCTTGTCATTACTACCAAACTCAAGAGCACCCAAGAAGAAGGCAATTCCATCCTCAAAGTCTTTTGACGAAACGGGACGGAGGTTGCGAAAGTTATTCAACAACGACTCCCTTGTGGCATTATGTTGAGCATCTTCAGCCTTCTTTTGTTCGTCAGTCTTTTGTGCAGAAGATACACTACTAGTCTTTTGTACGGCCTTCTTCTTGGCAATGGCAGCAATACGGAGTGTTTCTCGTACAGGAGCCATTACAGCCTCTCGTGTCATGGACTCAAGATCAGAACCCGACCATCCCTCTGTGGCAAGTGCAAGCTCGTTCAATTGAGACGATGTAATGCTATGCTCTACATCAACTAGGAGACGTTTGATAATCTTCTTTCGATCCTTCCTTGTTGGCAATCCAACCAGGACACGGACAGCAAAACGACGTAGAAGTGCAGGATCACAGTCTTCAGGACGATTTGTTGCTGCTACCACGATAACACGAGGTTTGGGCTGCTGCTGATTGTTAGTATTGCTGCTGTTATCCCCACATAGCCGATTAGGAGTGGTACATGCTAGCTGTAGCTGTTCGGTATCAGCTGACACTTGAGTACCCAATGCAATAGATGGCTGCATATTGCGCTGCTGGTGATCATATATACCAGTTGAGATTGTTGAACGACCCGAGAAGCTATCACCGTCAGCATCATATCCACCATACTCTTCTCCTTCATCGTCTTCTTCATTGTCATTATCATTAGACAACTCGGTCATTTGAATTAACAACTCTGCCAATACTCTACGAGAGCTATTATCTCCTCCAGCTTGTGACATTTTACCACTATCTTCATCAACACGGGACCTACCCAAAGCATCAATCTCATCAAAGAATACTACAGCACACTTACTTTCCATCTTCGAAGCCTTCCTTCTTGCTTCCTGAAATAGACCTCTGATTGAAGCCTCCGATTCACCTACAAATTTACTCAAGATATCACTTGGACCTACTGACAGGAAGGCAGCTTGTGCTTCACCTGCTACAGCCTTGGCAAGCTTTGTCTTGCCGCATCCTGGAAGATGCGCGTTTACGGTTTATGAAGATGAAAGAGAAGTGATTGTAACATATGTTAGTACATACGGATTGCAAATGCGATCAAATAAAGGCAAACAAACATTGAATGAAGCGACCAAATCATCGAGACTTCTTATTGAACAAACCATACTTTCCTGGAGGACCATGGAGGAGGACAGATGCAGGTGCAGCACGAATTCCTGTCAAGACAGACTCTGCCAAATCAGGTGGTAGTGCCAGTGGTAATAACGCTTCATCAAGACGTAGCTTTGCCTGTCCATGTCCAATAATATCTCGAAACGTGGGAGAGTTATTGTTAGATTGATGTTGCTTATTCTTCTTTGAGTCGTTAGTAGTATTTAGTGGAGTTGATTTGGATTGGGTATTACTATCTTCCTGTAAATCGGTGGAGGTGTTATCATTTTCATTTGCATCAAAGAAGTCCTCATTGCTATTGTCATTGTTGCTAGTAGTTAGAGCTTTAGCTCCATTACTAAATGGCTTGGGGGATATTGAATGTACATCTCCGCTGTTGTTATTATTATTTGATGAATAATTATTATTGTGATTTGATACTGCTGCGGGGATTAATATTGAATCAGGATGCTGCCTTGTTTCACTGCTACCGATATTATTATTATTATCCGCTACTTCTACTGATACTGTCTTTTGACGTTTGGGTAATCGGGGTGGTGGCGGTGGCATTAATAGCGAGTCGACATCTTTATTCATCTTTGGATGTTGTATTATTTTATTTATTGAAACTGATACGAGATGATTGGCAAAGTTCTATGCTAATAGACGTGACTCTGATGGATGAAAGATAAAAAAATAATAGAGTTGACGACGGGGATTATCTTCCTGACGAATTAATTGATTATGATAATTGAAATTGGTTCTTCCTCTCTCAGAAAAAGAAATGAGAAGTACGACTCAGGACTCGGCTCGTGATTGACAAAGAAAAGGCTTTTCTTCACACAATACAACACAACACAACACAACACAAAACACAAACATTATCAGTAGCGTATATAAGTATACCTGGCATCAACCGCGTGGTGGCCGAGGCGATAACGATATATTAATATATTTTCCACCGTCGACAACAAATCCGCCGAAAACATTATTATAAAAACAAATACAACACAAATCAAACATCTCCATTAGACCTCTTCTTCTATCACTGTATAATAACACAAGCTCCCTCTTCTACCATTAATAATTATTAGCAGCCTCCTCTTTACCATCAAACAAGTATTAATTAATATGCCGCGACAACATTTGGGTAATAACGATCGGCGAGCAGGGCATTCATCCCGTAGTAGAAGTCGTTCATCGTCATCGCTGCGTACGTAATAATAACAAGATGGATATGGATGACAACATTGACTTTGATTATGATGAATTTGATGACAACAACAAGAAGAAATCACCAAATAATACCGCAGCATATCGAAGGAAACCAACGCATTCATCACCTACAATTACAGTCTCTGACCTTGCCAAGAAGAAAAAGAAATCAACAACTAATAGTAATAATAATAATAATCAACGCCGCCGATCTTCTTCTTCCAACAACAAACCAGTAGGCAAGCCCGTGAATAAAAATAATACCAAAGCAAAGACTACCAAGAAGAATAACAATGAGAATGTTGTAAATTCAAGTAACAAAAGAAAGAAGGGTGACGGAGGAAAAGGTAAGCAACAGCATGGAGGAAAGAAAAAGAAACAACAAGTATCATTTTCTGTTGATAGTGACGATGATGATGAGGATGTCTACACAAGTAATACAAAGAAGAAAAGCAAGAGGGGTAATGATAAGAAATCAAACAATACAACAAAGTATGATGATTCATGTTTGTTTGATACAGATGATGAGAGCAGTAGTAAAAACGATGATGCTGATGTAATGATTGTAGAAGAGAAGAAAGTATCAAGAAAGAAGAATACAAAGAAGGGTAGCACTACAAAGAAGATTAACAACAGCAGCAATACCAACAAAGACGTACAAGTCTTACCACAACGAGTATTAGCAATCGACAATCGAGTTATGCCTACACCTACAGCTGATTCCATGGCACGTGTATCATTTCTAAATTGTATTCCACAATTAGTTGAAGGTGGAGTTCAGAAGGGAGTACTTGAAAGTAATAGTACCATCATGGCATCATTAGTAAATGGTACAACATCTTCAACACTTGAAACAAGCAAAGGATTGAGAAGAAGTAAGGGAGTTGGAACATTAGTGCAGACCTCAGTTGTGCCACGTGCTTCCTACTTGTTTGAATCATACAGTAATGAAGAGAAGGATGATAGCAGTAGTAATAGGACTGCATTGAGAAAGGATGAACAATCATTGTGGCTATCTGACTTTGTATCACCGATCAATAGTGGCTTTGAAACTGCCGGAGACAATCATCGAATGAATGGCAGTGGCTCAATCAAATCAACAGAGGGATTTACTGCTAGTGATGGTTGGAATTGCTTTGGTGATTTAGGTAAGTTGTATACTCTCTTGCTTTTGTGTTTGGCTTATCATCTCCTACTATCATCAACTCAATGTATGAAAATGTCTATCTTTCACAACACCAGTGGAAACAATTGAGTACAAGCTATCATGTTCTTCTGAAAAACACAATAATGCTCCTCGTCCAATTACATTATTCACTACCGATGCTAATCTATTTGCAACCGACATGACCTCTGCAGAGTCTCACATTCATGGACTTGAGCAATTCTGGAAACGCATCTACTCTTCCTTTCAAACTAATGCAGTCTCATCCATTACTATTATGATTGTCGAGACTACAAGTATGATGCAAATGATGAAGAGTCTCAAGAGCTATGATAATGATGTTAGCTCATTGAATGACTACAGCATGGGCACATCCTCTTCATTCCCAAATCGACTTGCCGTTATTCAATGCGTAAACGATATTCGTAGAAGAATTGGGGAGATGAGTAGAGCACAAGACTTTGAGTCAACTACACCAATCAATCTTCAACTTGAGATCATGGATGGCAATTCAATCGCCTTTCAAACTCTATTACAAAGTTGGGTTAAGGAGAGCTTTGCTCAGACATATGCATCGTATGAAGGTGGAGTTCAAGGTCGACTTAGCTTTGATTTACCAGAGACACTTGATGGGACAATGTGTCAATTATCATTAGACTTGCAATACACTGTGCTTCCTCGTAGTATCAATTCTCTTGCCACTAAAGAGCTTGTGGAGGATATGCAACGTATCTCCATGCTATATCCATCTTGTGTCGAAGTTGTACAGACGATTCCCCTCTCAAGTGTAGACTCATCGTTAATTTATGGAGTACCAATGTCAGCTCGAGCTAGTTTGGAGAATGATATTTCACGTTACAATGAAATGAAGGTACTTGCTCGTCAGTTATGGGTATATCTAGGTCGTAACGATGTTGCGCTTGTCTTGCGTACTTGTGTTGATGAATATGATGATAATGTTGTTGAAGGGAGATCAGAGGATCAACTCTTTCTACTCGTTTGTGAACAAGCTGTACAAAGACAAACAGATGCATCAAGTGCATTGAATATTGTGCCAGATAAACAGGGTAGTGAATCATCATGTCATGGTATGCTCTATCGATATGCAACGAAGAGCCAATTGCTTCGTGAGTTTCATATTGTATCTGTTGTGAAGTGTATTGTTTTATACATGTGATGCATCACTTTCTTACTCAACCTGTACCACTATCGACAGGCTTTGGAAACGAAGATCAGAAGGAGGAGGTAGAAGAGGAGGAGAGCATGGCCGGGATAAACGAGCAATACTTTGACTACATTGAACAATCATTAGATACTCTCATCTCCACTAGTGTGAATCCTCTCTTGATGTGAGTGTAATAGGATGAGTATAGATGTGAGGCAGCTTGAGGATAATATAGTACACCAGATAACAACTAGTCGTCTCTAGTTACTTATATATGTATTGATATCACTCTACTTGTAACTTGTATTTCGGAGCTAAACTGCTCAATCACTCACTTTCACTTCGTATCACGAGTACTTTTTTAGTGTTCCACTTTCACAACAAAAGACTTCCACAACTCAACAGCTCAACAGCTCAACAACACTTTACACTTACAATACAACACAACAAAATGGAGAACATTGACGTTGATGGTACACCCTTTTCTGTCCTCTTTGACAGAGCAGTAAAGTTAAAACAACTGCAGACGAAGAATGAGAGAATACGCTACGACTCCTATCCAGCCTTTCTTGCAGTTACACTCTATCCAAATGATGAGGTTGCAGCTGTACGATTACTACCCACATTTACTCAGCAACTCGAGGCTGCAAATGACATGAAGCAAGAGGGCAATACTGCCTTTCGTGATGGACGTCTGCGTGATGCATTGACCAAGTACGAATCAGCAGTCGCAGTCTTTCGATACCTCGAGAATACGAATGATAATTGGAAGAAGGAAGGTATCAAGGATGAGTATATTATTGAGAAAGAATATCAAGGAAAGAACGAGGAAGAATGTCAACAACTTAATAAATTACTAGTCAATTGCTACAATAATATTGCAATAGTTTCAACAAAGCTACAAGACTACTCATTCGCAATATCGGCTTGTAATTATGCACTTGCCTTGGATGAAAAGAATGACAAGTCCTTCTTCCTTCGTGCTCAATCTCGACTAGCTCAAATGAATAATTCAGGTACGGCTGACCAAGTATTAGCCAAGTCGGACTTACAAACTGCATTGCAATATAATCCCAACAACAAACAGGCAAGGAGACAGCTTGAGAGTCTGAATCATCAAATCAAACAACAAAAGATTAAAGACAAGCGTACCTTCAAAGGAATGTTTGATCGAGGTGAACTGTACGAAGAGTTGAACAATGAAAGGGAAAGTAGTGCACAAGAAAAACGTGATGAAGAGCTCATCGAGTCGAAGCAACGAGATATCATCTTAGGCAGACAGCTAGTACAGTTGTACGAAGAGCGTGGTTTGAATGAGGAAAAGATGCGGTTGGAGCAAAGTCTAAAGAGTGAAATACATTTCTTGGAACAGAAAGAGAAGATGAATAGTGTAGACTTTCACAATCCAACCGATCAAATGATAAAGGATGCCAAAGATATGGGTGTAGATCTCAGAGATCCACAGACAATCGAATTGCTAGAGCAGATGAAGAGTGAACACAATGGTGTTGATGGAAAGTCGAATAGCATACAACAGTCTCTTGTAAGTCAAACTCGGTCATCAATGTTGAGACGTCTCATCAAGACTTGCTCCATTGTGATATCAGGACTCATTATCGGTTGTGCACTTATAATCATGTACTTGCAGACTAGTATTTGAAGTAGAAGGTGCATCAGATTGTATCAGATATATACAGTGCTACTTTACGATTTAAGATGGATTTAAGCAGCAATTTCACTAAACTCGCCCAGATATTCTCCTTTCTCTTCCATTTCATCCTCATCAAAGCCTATGCAAGGAAATGCGGATGCAAACTCACTTACTTCATGACGCAGTTGAACCAACTCGGGATCAACACTAGGTCCAACGGAACATAACTCCCTAAATCCCTTCATCTTCTTGCCTTGCTCAGTACCTTTTAATTTGATTGCAATATTTACAGCTCTGTCGAAGAATTGTGCAACCTTTGCAAAGTCATCCTCATTAAATCCACGAGTCGTCAGAGCTGGCGTACCCATCCGAATACCACCGGGATTTAGGGCGGACGTATCCCCCGGAACTGTATTCTTATTACTAGCAATACAAGCCAATTCAAGGATACGTTCAACACGTGCACCGTCAATGCCACGGGAAGACTTGACATTCACAAGCACAAGATGATTGTCAGTACCGCCACTGACCATATCATACCCCATCTTTTCTAACTCTGTTGCAAATCTGGCACAATTTTTCAATACCTGTTTTTGATAATCCACAAACTCTGGAGTGTTGGCCTGTTTAAGTGCCACACTCAATGCCCCAATAGTATGATTGTGTGGTCCTCCCTGTAAGCCTGGGAATACCGCAAAGTTAATCTTCTCTTCAATATCATACATGATGGGAGCACCCTTTTTTGTTACACCACGTTGTCCCTTCCTGTAAAAGATCATAGCACCACGAGGACCACGCAATGATTTGTGAGTTGTAGTTGTTACGACATCTGCCCAAGGGAAGCATGAGGGTATAACCTCAGCAGCAACCAAGCCCGAAATATGTGCCATATCTGCCAGTACATATGCTCCAACCTTATCAGCAATTTGTCGAATGCGTTCATAATCAATCAATCGAGAGTATGCTGAGGCACCTGCAACAATTAATTTTGGTCGGAATAACTCTGCACTCTTTTCCATTTGATCATAATCAATACGTCCTGTTTCCTCATCAAGACGGTAAGGCATGGATTCAAAGTATCGCGAGACTGCAGAAATCTTCTTTGTTGGAGTTTGAAAGCCATGTGAGAGATGCCCACCGTGTGGAAGGTCAAGCGAAAGGATACGATCATGTGTTTCTAGAAGGGCAGTGTAAACCTGTATAATTAATTGTAATGGGTTAGATATGAACAATGGAATAAACAATATTCATTAAGCACACGCTTCACACTCTCCAACTCCACTATAACAATAAAAACACTATCTGATATATTCCCAAATACAGCAGAATCTTAAGGTGCACCTTCTTAATAATTCACAAACACAACTTAATACATACCTGAAAATTAGCTGGACTGCCACTCAAACTCTGTACATTAACACCCCACTCATCATCACTTAAATGAAATGTTTCCAAAGCTCTCTTCTGACATAACAACTCCACTTGATCAATGTTCTCATTACCACCATAATACCGAGCACCTGGGTAGCCCTCACTATACTTATTACTTAATACCGAACCTAACGCATCTAATACTGCCCGACTTGTAAAGTTTTCTGATGCAATTAATACAAGTGATGAGCGTTGACGTGCTTTTTCTTGTTCAATTAAATGACATAGATCTGGATCTACTTCTGGTAAACGCTGATTCAGTGATGAACCAGATGCTAAAGATCGAATTGTTGTATTGTTTAATAAATTGGGTGTTGTAATGATTTTGTGATTTCTACTACTGCTACCGCCGCCGCGAGATACGTTGGTAGTAGTAGCAACTACTCGACGTAGTGTTGGAGATAAGGAGGCACGTAGGGATATCATGGTGGGTTGTCCAAGATAATAATAGGCAATAGGAGCTCACTAGTAAAAAAAATTTATGAGACTAAGAGAAACTACACCAGCAAAAAAAGATAGGTATCTTCTACAACGAAATTTATGAACTCAACTACAACTTTCACCCTAGTATAACAAATTCCATCTTGATTGCGCCTTTGCCGATATTGGTGAGTTGATATCTTTTATTTAGCAGTCTCTTTTGTTGTTGGACTAGCATTTTATTTTTATCGAATATATCGGTAGTAGTGGTCTAATGGTTTGTGTGAGATTGTGAGGTGGGCTGATTGGACTTTGATGTGGTGGTTTATAATAATAATATTATGGTTTAATGATTGAACTGATGATATTATGATACCTCACAATCTCCCTGCCTCCAATTCATTGATAGATACAGTCATATATATATTATCAATATATTATCATGAATAAACGACCAGCTGAAGAGGAAACACCACGTAGGTCAAAAAAGCCACGTGATATGCAACTTCGTGAATGTTTTATGATTACTGCACTTGAAGGTGGCGGAGAGCAGATTGTTTGCAAGTATTGTCCCGATTACAACAAGACGTTGCAAAAGTTTAACCCTACCAAGTCTCGTACTCACCTTACTGATCACTGTCCCGGTGTTGATGATGGTTTACGTCAAATATTACTCAGCAACACTCAAGCAGCAAAGGCCAGTATGAAGACAGAAGAGGGCGATATGCCAGCACTTCCTGGAAGTAAACCAAAAAGAGGTCCCAATCGTAAGAGTGTGGTAGTAGCTGATAGACTATCTCCAACATATCTATCCTTCTTTGCGGATCAAACTACTAGTTTGGTAAGTGCACTTCATTTTATGTGTGTAATTTTTAGCCCCATATGTATCGCATATGGTGTCTCATTACTCTTCATTCTCAAATACAACTGAACTTTTATCAATAGGATGTTACTGCTCCGATTGAGAATGGTCAATTGATCCTACGTTTATCCTTCCCCGACTCTCTCAAGTTGAGTTTTGTAGCCGATCAGAACTTAACAGGAGCTGCTGCCGCTGTCGATGGTTTCATGAATATGATGCCTGATGCCACTTGGGCTGCCTCTCTTCACTCAATGACCACTGAGGGAACTCGTGCTGGACCACATTGCAACTGGCCATTGGTTGCAGCTGGAGATGGAATGACGAGGGCTGAAAAGATTGAGCAGTTGTTGAAGACTATGGTTATGAAGTAATGTGGTATCTTGTATTGATTATTGATTGTTGTGTATGTTTTAGGAGATGACTAAGTTGAGTTTGGATATGAGTGAAGATGTTGACATGACACAACAAAAAGATATAAATGAATGTAAAGGTTCTCTCTATCAAGTATAATCAAACTTAACATTCATGTTTGTAATCTTTCTACACCAATCTTATTTTATAAGTGCTCAATCTACATTATGCATTCGGATCCATCTCATGCCCTTCTCTGTCGAATAACTTTGGTGTCATATCTCCCGTTTCAGGATTAAAATCTACATCTAATGTCGCTCCTAGAACCTTCATAAATGCTGCATGATGTATATATAGTTTAGGAAGACCGTCATTATAGCTTTCTGATGGCGGTTTTGGTGTTTCTCCATCCTCTAATACTTCAAGTGATACTCTGTATCATTCCAACACAATAAAATAGTAGAGGTGAAACCATGATTTGAATACGTGAGAGGTATAAACATAAGTATGATATATAATATTATTAACAAGAGTACATTAGATATGCACAAAACAACCACAACAAGCAACTCACCCTTCATCTTGCGCATCCAACTCTTTCTCTGCATCTTTTATTAAATCAAATTTGAATGCCATTCGTAGTGCATGTTGTGAACTAATCTCATACTTCAACATGATCCCCTCAGAATCTGTGGCAGCTATTATTTTCTGGAATAACTCACGAGCATTTGGCGTAAGTTTCAAGGCCGCCTTCCTTGGTATCATTGATCTTTGTCGTATAGATATCAATACTGTTGATCTATTTAATATAGTAGATGATGGTAAAGCAGTGTGTATTCTATTATTATTAGATGAAATCGTATGAAACTGGTGGTGTAAAGGACGTTCATTTTTACCAAAAAATATTGGAATTGTAGATGTACAACGAGATGGCGGCGGCATTATTGTAAGGCACCGACGACGTACCGACGACATCAACGATCTAGACATTACTCTATTACTACTAGTGGAAAGCTTCATCGATCGTCTGAACATAACTTGCCTCTCTACTAAGCTTTGCAAATTGTTCACTCTCAACTCTCATAAAATAATAGAGTCGAAGCCCGCCCGCCATGCCGACGATTCGTATGGGTATGTTGTGATAGAGATATCATCCTATGAGCAAACAGCTGAATGTATCTCCGCCGCCATCACATCTTACTTGCAATAATAATATTATTGGTACCCTATCAAATATTTGCAACCGCGACAAGCAATAATAATCACCATCCTATACAATCATCAAAGTCTACATCATCATTGAAAATGTCCAATCAAGATGAAAACAATATACGTGTGATAATACACAAAGAATCACGAGGATATGATGTTGATTCTCCAGATAATATACCAAAACGTTCTGACTACCTCTCATGGGATGATTATTTCCTAGCAGTTGCATATCTATCTGCACAAAGATCAAAAGATCCACATCCATCTAAAAATTCTGATGGAGCTTGTATTGTTGATACATTAGGCAGGATTGTTGGCATAGGGTACGGAAAGTTCGCGTTAGTATTGTTTTATCATGGCATGCAGCTGTTAGTTGACTGCTTTATTTGAACTTTGTTTGCCTTTATTGATTGCCCTTGCATATCATATGTACTAACATAAAACTGTGATAACGCGCATCTTCCAGATGGTTTCCCCCGTGGATGCTCCGATGATTGTCTTCCATGGGCATCAAATTCTTCATCTACTGCTACAGATAATGGTGTTGCTACAGAGGAAGAAATTGCTTGGTTACATACGAGAGAGCCTTATCTATGTATGGCGGAGATTAATGCAATACTGAACAAGTGTAGTTCGGATGTTGTCGGTGGACGAATGTTTGTTGGCAATTTTCCATCAAATGAGTGTGCAAAGTTTATAATCCAAGCTGGTATAAAAGAATTGATATATGTTAGGGATGACGACCCCGACTCGGACTCTTCTCGTGCTAGTCGGATCCTCTTTGAAGTATCAGGTGTCAAAATGAGAAAGATTCAACCAAGTGTCAACTCTATAAAGATTAACTTTGGAGTAGTAGCTTCAGCTGACGAGAAGAAATCAGATGAAACCACAAACAACAACGGCAAACAGAATGAAGATGAAATGGAACAATATCTTGGACTATTACAACGTGAAGCTGGTTTAGATCCATTCAAATTCAAAGTCAAAAAGCGGAGTGACTACTTGACGTGGGATGAATACTTTATGGGCATTGCTTTTCTAAGCGCACAACGATCAAAAGATCCAAACACACAGGTCGGTGCTTGTATCGTAGACGAAAACAAATGTATCATTGGAATTGGCTACAATGGATTCCCTCGGGGATGTTCAGATGCAGTTTTGCCTTGGGCTAGACACGCGTCTTGTGATCTACACAAGAAGTATCCATATGGTGAGTTGAACAAGTGCTGATTGTCTTCTTGATCAGTATATGTGCATATTATAAGCTCACACCATTATTGTTGTCTATCATTACAGTTGTTCATGCTGAGGTGAATGCCATACTTAATAAGTGCAGCTCTAGCGTTCGTGGTGCAACAATCTATGTGGCACTATTCCCCTGCAATGAATGCTCAAAGGTAATCATCCAATCTGGAATACGGGAAGTAGTATACTTAAATGACTTCTACCACGATACTGATGCTTGCAAGGCAAGTCGGATAATGTTCAAAATGGCTGGTGTTAAGTTGAGACAATATAAGCCTGAACGTGAAGAGATTTTAATAGACTTTGAAAGTTAATCAGTAATGCTGTTACTTAATTGACTTGAATTTATCTTTTTCTACAATGACATGTATTAGTTCCAACTCCAGTCCTCTCCCCAACACACATTTCAATCAAATGAAATCCCCTCTTAGCTTACGGTGGCGGCGTTGTGCAACAATTTCTTCACCAATGTTTCCACTGCTCAAGAAGCTAATGTCACGGCTGTAAACCTCCTTCCTAAGAAAGTTGTGACACACATTAATACAACGATAACATCAACCGACCACCAATGTGACCGTCTGTTTAAACACCTCAAACGCTACTTATATACACGCGACCAAGTTAAGAGTTTACCCCAATAATGAAAATGGCAATTAGGTTTGGATGAACCATGAACTAAATACTCTTCCTGCCAATAATAACCCCAAATCAATAACACTACACTAACCCCAATACACCCCACAAAAATTTATACCCTAAATCAGCAACTAAAATATTTAGTTACCAACCAAAATATTATTAATTGGGATATGTACTAACTTAACAAAGAAGCCAATAAAACCCATAATTAAGAAACCAATACCAGTAGCCTTGGCAATAGCCATGAATTCCTTACGGTCAGGCTTGGTACATTTCTTCACCAAGTGGATTGAATCCTTGGCAAATTGTTGAAGAGGTTGAATTAAAACCTCGTTAAATCCTTCCTGTTGTCCCATTTTTATTATGTTATTAATTATTGTTTGACTGTTTTAGTGTGGGGTTTGTAAATAGAGAGTGATACGATGAGATGATAGTTGAACCACACATAAAAAACATACATATCTGCTAACAACAAAGAGACATATTATAGAGTGTATCAATCCAATATTTTAAGCATGCATCCGCTGTCAACAAGATAGCATAGCCACCATTTATTTATGTAACGGCCCAAACCAACAAAACCTAATTTGGTATCCTTGTAGACGGCTTATCAACACCTCCCCCGCCAGCGCAATAAACTACAACTAGCCTCTAATATATATTATAATAAAAATACGCCGCTGATACTTCTCCACCCGAATAATACTTACCACCACCGTCCTTGAAATATATGTATTGATGATTTTGAATGAAAGGTGCTGGAAACTTTCCACATGTAACCTTTTTCATCCACCATAATTTTTTTTTTGATATCGTAGTGATGGCGATGTTGCATTGATGTAGTAGAGAGATTGATACTTGATTGCAGAAGTAGAGAGATTGAGACTTGAATAGTAGAAGTGATTGCGAGGGAGAATAGACATTTATCAAGCCATCAAGTATAGCAGTAGGAGTGCAAGCATAGTGCTGGCATTGATATAATTTCACAGTGATAGGATACTACCAAAACATATCACATCACTTGCAATACTTTATAAACTGTACTCAGATCAGATCCAAACCATTTGCAAAACAATCATACACACATTAAAGTATGGAAGAACAAAAAGTACAAGCATTACACGATACATTAGCCAAGCTTAAAAAGTCTGCTGGATTAGGTACTGCATCACAATATAACTTTGGTAAGATAAAAACGAAACAAGTGAATGGTCAAACAGTCCGTGAAGATGGATTACCAAATAATCCATTATACTTCCCATTTCTCAAAGAGGGTACATATGATAAAACTAAAGCTACACAAGTTAAGTATGGTGATGGTAGAGAGATTAAACGTAACTTTGATAAGTATGATGTAAATGAAGATAGCGCAGCAGAAGACAATGATGGTAGTAGTAGCGATGGAGATGCCAAATCCAAAGCAAAGAAGCGTAAACAAAAGGCAAAAGAGAAGAAGAAGGCTGAAAAGAAGGCAGCCAAACTTGAAGCTAAGCGTCAGGCAAAACTCGAAGAGAAGAGACGTTTGAAGATAGAAGAAAAAAAGCTTGCTAGACTGAAGGCTGCAGCTGAATCAACAGCTACATGTATAAAGCAGGAAGACGCAAAAAATGGAGATAGTGCAAAGAAAAAGAAGAAGTCAAAGAAGAAGAAAGATATAGATGACAAGAAACGAAAACGTGGCGATGATGATTCAATTGCAAAAGAGGAGGATACACCAATAATAGATGCGCAGGCAAGTAAACCCAAGAAGAAAAAGTCGAAATCCAAAGATATAGATTTGCAGTTGTTGTCATCGCCCAAGAAAAAGAAGAAGAAGGACGATAAGAAGTCCAAATCAAAGAAGAAGAAAAGTTAGCAAACCAATTGAGAATCTTCGAAATAAACTAACCAATCTACTTAACATAGACATACAATACATAAAGTGCTATCTTTTCATCACCACCCTGACCGAGAAAAGTTGTTGAGAGTACATCCAAGCAAAGTTACTGAAAGGTTCGTTAAGTTACTAGATACAACCCTTTTAGTGCTTTGTGCTATTAAGAATAAATTTGGCGATACACTGGAAAAATGGCAAACAGGACCACCACCATTTAAATACCTTTTATTTATTGATGAACCCCTCATATTGATTCAGAAATGCTTGCAGTCTTTACTTCACCTCCGAACTCCGAACATCGGGAAACTGCGCCTGCCAGAGCAGGTACGGTCACTAGGTATAGGATACCGACGCAATATTTTTTTAGATCGGAAGTTAAGAGAGTCATGAAATGATAGCATTACGATACCTAGATCTCTACTCCGCTGATATTATGAATTGGACCATGAAAATCAATACAAGCATTGTCAGAGAGCTATAGTTGATGGCTAGTAATTGAAATTAGTAATCATCATGTCATACTCTCGGAGCACATCAACATCTACATCTTCCATCACTAGTATTGCTGCTCCACTTGAACTATCACAACACAAACTATTGCATTGGGCTGTGTCAGATCAAGCATCAAGTAAGAGAACAGATGATTACCAGCACATCAAAATACTTGGTTCGGGAGCGTTCGGTAGAACTCATTTAGTTCGTAATTTGGTTGATCAGGAAAGTCCGCGTTTAATTGTCTTTATTGATTACCCTGCATATCACATTTACTAACATATATGTTATAATCTCCTCCCTTTCATCATCATAAACTGTGATAACGCGCATCTTCCAGAGATTATATGCATTGAAATGCATAAGAGGTGTTTCAAAGAGAATACTAAGAGAAGTTGATGCACTCTCTTCATTAAGAAGTGATAATGTAGTGCGATATTACGGCGCTTGGATTGAAAGAGGTGAAATCGAAAAAGATGAGAATGATAATGATACAGCAGCATGCAACAATTCAAGCTTCTCAAGTGAATTTGCTAGTACTACTGCAAATAATGGCAATGATACTGCAAATCGTCATGTAGAGAAATGCAATTTATGTCATCAAGAATATAATGACTGGGAAATATCATACGAGCAGTGGGGATTGATCGATAGTGTTTTACATCCTCTCAATCTATGCACTGTATGTTACAAGAAGAGTTTACCGCCAAACATTGACGCCAGTGCAATTGATATTAGAGAAAAACAAATTCTACCTGAATGTCTTTACATTTTGATGGAATATGGCGGCGATACACTGGCACAGGTCATGCAAGAGATACCCAACAATGATGACGGTGATACTCTACGATGGTCACTCTTTGCTCAATGTGTTCAGGGTTTGTTCTCTATTCTTGAGAAGGGTTTCTATCACAGAGATATCAAGCCTTTGAATATATTTATAAAAGATAAGATTGCCAAGATTGGCGACTTGGGTCTTTCTATAGATGATTCTGAGATAGACGGCAATGCTAGCCTTGACGGTGGAAGCTCTGCTGGTGTGGGCACTCTTCTTTATAGTGCACCCGAAGTTGACGAAGGTAGATATGAGACTGTCGACATATACAGTCTAGGGATAGTTTTGATTGAGTTATTCAGTAACTTTCAAACAGGTATGGAGCGAGTGAAAGTACTAAGCAATATACGAGAAGGGAAGCTACCCGAGCAATGGAAAGCAGATAATGACAGAGCTACTTTAGTGAGATCAATGATAGATCAAAACCCAGACAACAGACCCACAGCGCATGAGATATTACAGCAACTTGTACAGAAAGGTTTACTTGCAGACCCAGACAAGAAAGTATTGCTGAAAATGCTTACACAGCTCCAAAGTGATGTCAATAGATTGCAACAGATAGTAAACGACAAAGACGAAGAAGTGAAGAAACTGAGACAGTTACTAGATGCCAATGGTATAGATGTGGACTGATATCTGCTAATTCTATCGATTACGCAGCTACTATTAGTGAAACTACACACTTAATGGTTCAACAGTAATCTCTCTAGTTTACAATATCATTATAACTAACTATATCATTTTGCTTTACATCTGTGGAAGTCAAAGCCACATACTAATCCGGCTACAAAGAATACTAGGAATCCTCCAGCTACTATCATAAATGCCGCATATCTTGCATTTTTCCACCACATTGCTTGTCTCAGTCTCTTTGAGCTGGATTCAAACTTGAAGGCTTGTTGATTGAGCCTATCAGTTTTATCTACCAACAACTCAATCTTTTCACCTCTTTCTAATACTTTTTCTATATTTTCAACCATGACACCCTTGACATCTTCGATTTGATTCTTCACCGCCGATAAGCCATCGACATTACTTCCAGCACTATTATAATAATCCATACGTTCTTGTATCTTGGGTGCAAACTCTTCATTTAAACTAAATGCTATTGCACGTTGAGGTACTTCTAAACCGTACTTTGATATAAATAGTTCTTTCATATCATTTAGGAAGGCAAATGGTACTCTGGGTTTGTTCTGTTCATCTGACATACATAGAAAACATATCCCTCCTTCTACTACATAGTGAAACTATATTTTGTTTGGGAGAGAACAGAGATTGAGTAAGTGTTTGCAAATTTAATCTTTCTATACATTTGTCATGACAAAACTTACAACATGTTCATCATAGACATAAGTCATACGTCCATCCACTGCGGGTATTTTAGACAATAGTACTCTTGTTACAGTTGGGAAGTTTCCTGCAACTTACAGATATAAGAGATATTACATTATATTAGAGATGAGGATGACCGGTTTAAATTGAGCATATCATATGAACTATCACAGTATCACTCACCAGATGTTGCAGTATACTCGGCCAATACCGTTTTTTGTCTTGATACTAATGCATATACAATCATGGTCTCTCTTTATTTGATCTGTATTTCAGGTATGTATATTGCAAGGAACTTGACTATTACTTTTTATGATGATGAGGGCGGTTCTAAAATTTTGAGATATTGTCTGTTGCAATAAATTGTTTGGTAAATCTTATGGGCACCGCCTATATGATAATCAGTTCTTCCTCTGTATAATGTTGGGATTCAATATTGTATATCAAGAGTATTCTGCTGACGATATACCTAATATCCAAGACAAATATTGCTCCTGCTCATTCTCTGCAGTCACCCCCTAAACTCTAAACTCTAAACTCATAAAAATTAAACCTTCGCACATAATTTCGTGTGGTTAGCTGTTAGCTCTTTACTTTTAATTCATTGCATATGTAGATTACAATCATCTCATCTTACATCATAATATATCTCATATCACCGCATCATGTCTCTAGCGGCACTTGCTGTTGTAAACAGACAAAATACTCCACTGTACCTAAGAGATTATGCCAATGAATCACATCAAATATTTAACTTGGATGGTCAATTAGATGATATCAATGATGGTGGATCTTCTGTTGATATATTTGGAGATAATATTGAAGAAATGTCATCCAAGCAGTTAGATAATTGGCCATGCAATATCAAATATCAATTTCTACTGCATTCAGCTACACAACGATTAGAGGAGGTATTAAAAGGAAATAAATGGAAGGCACAAGGTGCTAGCGGTATGGAGAATTGTTGGGTTGGATTTCTTTGCTCATCTGATAATATGAGAGCATATGGTAAGTAGTAGTAGTAGAGATTTTAAATATCAGTTTGCAATGTATATAGATTTGATATGTATGATTACTAAATATATCAATACATTCTCTCATTAAACAATATAAAAGGTTATATAACAACAAATACGAGATATATAACTCTAGTAGAGGATTCAATTGAGAATACACAAGTACTGAAAGCTCGTGAGAGTGAGCTATGTGTATTGATGGTGAGTAATTGCCGATATTATACAGCTGTACATAATGTAACCAAACTATAACTACCCTATTACTAATAACAACACTCAAACCTTTGTTTCTCTACAGGCAAATATACATCGCGTCTACACGGAAATTTTGATGAATCCATTCACAGCACTGCACTCATCAAGTAAGATAACATCGAAAAGATTTGACTCTTGTGTGACAAGTTTTATACAACAATACAATGGCAATTGAGAGATGGTATAGTTGCGATAAGAGATTCTGGCGTATGATTAAAAGTCAGTGGCAAAGATGACACAGTGTATTGTATCGGCAAAGTTATAAGATGCAAGAAGGTGTAATAGAGTTGTATGATAACAACTGTAGAATCAAAGTATAGTCGGTGCTTATTTATTACATTCTTAAATTGAATTCTATCTTTTTTTATGTGTAGTGTACAAGGAAGTGTACACTTTTTTGTTTTTTTCATGTTTACATTGAGGAGGATAACTTGCCAGGGGCAGAGTTCTACAAGATGAAATGAACTCTACTCTAAACCCTTGGCAGTGTATATTCTATACTTAGGTCTATTGGTCTTCGTGCACCGACAAGTTGGAGAGTGAGCTTGATATGGTAGTACTTACATAATGCAAGACCTTTATCATCTACCAGTGTCCAGTCCTCTTGGAGTACTGCCTCCTGGGTCGATGAACTCCCTTGACATGCTTAGGAGGAGCAATATACAACATCCGACTCTGCTTCTTTGGTTTAACTTCAAACATACGAGGAGTGTAGGTAACCAATGCAGTCTCATCTACGCTAGAGAGACCGTGACTTCCAGAGCCATAGCTATCATCATCACGATGAGTCCTTGCTTGATGGGGCCTGTTGATTAGCCCTGCTTTACGACGTGATTCCCAACGCTTGCCGAATCCAGCAAAATTGTTGCGAGCTTCTTCCTCCTGCTCGTCGAGATAAGAGATCCACGCCATTTGCTCTACAAAGTCCTCTGCTGCTTCCATCTCAGCTACCTAATATGTACACAATGGCATGAGTTTGGATAGAGGGCATAAGATATGCACAGAAGAAAGTTGACACAAAAGATATATGCATCAACATGCATATCATATGCATCATTGCAAAAGAACGCAACTCACATCTTCAGCACTGGCTGGAAAGATCTCATCAATTGCCTCATCAGGGATGTGAGATACAATCTCATGCTCAGGGTGTAGTCCAGCATAGACAGAGTTCGGTAAGCCATCATTATAAATTGCAAATGGCTGCATAGATGGTTCAAAGGTTTCTTCCGACATATTGTCAAACATCTTTGTGTCAAACTCTCGGTATGATATTTCTACTGCGCTTTCTTATGATTGATTGTTTACTATATGTATTATTGTTTCCAATATCTTATTGCTCGTAATAGGAATAAATGGATATTTTTTGTTGTTATTGTGTTGCACTATGCAATATCTTTGCATCAGAATTAAATTCCTCTGCTTTGACATCATTTAAGTAAACTTGGCGAACAAACGCAATAGAATCAAAACTCAAAACTCAAAACTCTCAACCATACACTATCCTACCTACCAGCCACTAATACTCCAACTACTATCCATTAATATGATGGACGTATCTACGGATAAAAAGGGTGCTAGCGACGACGTTATTGAAGACTATGGTTTGCCGCCGTCTGACGAGCCGCCATCACCCGCTGTAGAAGAAGATACCTTACAAGATAATATAACAACAAAAGTAACCACAGATGAATCTCTCGACAATACCAATGTTACTACTAGTAAAGCGGATGATGATACTAAAGAGACGGATCTAGAAAAAGCTAAAAGAGAGGTTGATGAAATTGTGGACGAGATTGATGCCAATCGTTCTGTTGATAGTACCGATACGTCAGATACCGAAGAACTAGAGAATTTAGAAGGTGACAAAGATGCACCGACTGATGATACCAAAAATGATGACACAAGTCCCGAGATTAAACTTATGCAAGCTCTAGCCCATAAAGAGGAGGGTAATGCTCAATTCAAGGAAGGAGACTACACGGCAGCAACCCGGTCATACCGACGTGGTACCAATGCCCTCAAAAATCTCAATACAAATAACACTGGCGATGATCAAGTTAAGCAACTATTAATCACTTTACAAACTAATTTATCAATGGTTTGCTACAAACAGGAGAAACATAAAATGTCACGGGATGTAGCCACCAAGGCAATTGAAATTGAATCAACAAATATAAAGGCACTATATCGTCGAGCTGTGGCACATAGAGCCATGGGAGATGTCGATTCTGCAAAAGATGATCTTCGTCTTGCATACAAGACCGATCCCGATAATATTGCAGTAAAGAAGGAACTAAAAGCAATTAAAAAGATAGTAGAAGATCGCAAGGCTAAGGAGAAGGCACGTTTATCCAAAGCATTTAGTAAGGGTGGTAGTTCATTATTGTATTCTGATAAAGAAGAGGAAGAGAAGAGGAAAGCGGAGGAGTTGAAACAGAAAGAGTTAAAGGAAAAGGAGGCTTTAGAAAAAAGAAAGGCCGAGTGGGAGGATGAATGTGTACAAAGAATGTCTAGGTGAGTTATGACTAGGGTGATTATTGATCATTGTTGGTTTATGTCATCATCATATGTTTATTGACTAACCAATGGCTAATGTATTTATATATTTTAGTGATCCACCTCAAGAAGCTATATCATTTGATGACTGGGAGAAACAGCGTCGCAAGCGGGAAGAAGAAGAGGAGAAAGCTCGCAAGAAGGCAAAAAAGGAAGAGGACGAGAAACGACGAGCGGCTCAGAAAGCTCAAAGGGCTGCCAACAAGTCTATAAACAATGCAAAAGATGATAGTGATGATGAAGAGTTGACTGCAGCGGAATTAGCAATGCTTCGTGGATACAAAAAGACTTCTGATGGCCGTACCACATCATACTTTAATCGTGAACAGACCGAGAAAGAGAAGGAGTTACTAGGCTCTATTGCACCTAAACGATTAGATGATTCAGCTGCTGCCTCTTCCCCCCACAAAATCTTCAGGTGTAGGAGGAGCAAGTGTTTGGAATGCATCAGGTACAACTTGGGAAGAGAAGGATACAACTGATTGGTGTAAGAACTCACTTGAGAAGTGTTTACTTGAAACCACAACTGATAATTATTCGGAAAAGTCTACCGAATCATTTGTTGCAGTCGTTAAGAAGGTTACAGACCTTAAGGGTGATGCATCAGTGGCTATTGCTGGTGGCAAGAAACGATACATTTACGACTTTCATGTTGATATTGAGTATGAGATTGTCGATGGTGCAAGTACAGTAATTGCAACTGGAGTATTGAAGTTGCCTGAAGTTCACAGTGGTAATACATCTGATGAAGAAGAGCTTGATGTCCAAGTAAACAAATGGAAGACGGGGCCTAAAGCTCCGGACGATGAAAGTGGTTTTCATACTACGGCAGATTGTGTCGAGTGTCGAAAGTTGTTGGTATCTGACATTCGAAAGAGTGTCTTATCTTTTGTCGAGAAGTTTAATGCCAACTTCTAGGAGGGTATACAAGTAGACAGAGAAGACAAGGCGAGGGTTGATGATAGAACATAACGAAAGTCAAACAAGATATTATATAAATACTAGTAAGATCAGTTGAGGTCTTAGCTAGATCTCATCACTGATTGTGGACGGTAATCTCATTGTGCTAGGGAAAAGCAAGGAGCTTATACTCATTTGCCGTGAAACTTCAATAAACTAGTGTGAGGACAGGTAAACATATATTTACTATGTGACCTTAAACATACAACATAAAACAAACAGACATTTTCTATACATTGATCCCATATCCACAACTCTACCCACCACACTCTCACTTAAACACCAACATTGAACTCTTTTCCCCATACATCCTTGGGGTTTCGATATGTCCCTGCAATCCAATCAAACCACATGAATAAATGACCAAAGTTATACTTGAAGAATTTATGATGCACATGATGATCAGCCGCAGTTCCCAAACCAAATCGTCTAAACATTGGTTCCCAAGGAAATGTCACTTCCGAATGAATCAATGTTAACCAATTGGCATAACTCGATCCGAATGCCATGTATGTCCACACATTACAATCTCTAACAATATGTGCTGTAACAAATAATGGGAATAATATCATAATTGCTGTGTCTGGTACACTCCCGTCGAATGCATCATAGAGTTTTGGATTTGTGAACTTATGATGTGGCTTATGTGATATCTTATACATTTTAGGATGAGCCACATGTTCCACACGATGCATGACATATTGTAAAAAATCTTGTACTACCAAACATAAAGCAACACGAGTATATTGTATCCCACCCTCAAATGAGTAATACGATGATGGTAACATATTAAATATCCATGTAATACTTAGATATAAACCCAATAAAACAAATCCACCAGGTTGTGATAAATGATTTTGTAATGCAGCTGTATAGTTGTACTTTACTGCACCCCGACTTTGTATTGATGTAGTGTTGCCTAGATATTCTTGTTGATGTAATCTAAAGTATATTAATAAGAAGAATTGACCAATTGCTACCGCTGATATACCTAATGATAGTCCTAACGGATGACGCAATGGATTTCCATTTGAAGAAGAATATAATGTAGATGTACCCCATTCCCATATACCACCCTCTTCAATTGATTTGTTTAACTGCTGTCCTTGGAGGGTGTACCAACTTCGTGGGAAAATTGTTGAGTAGTGATATGTAGTTGTATGATTGAGTAGCAATGGTAGGAAAAGCATTAATGGCCAAACTAATAGACCTATCCATCTTAGTTTTGTAGACTTCATTGTACTATCATCTGATGATGTTTGTTGTTTAGTTTGAAGCATACCTTGTTGAGCAGCAGATGTTACAGCTGACTCAGAAAGATGTGAGCTTTGCGAGCAAGATGATGATGATTCATCATCGGTTAAAGTCACAACATCTTCCTGTACTACAGTAGCATTAGGCCGTCTTCTTAGCGTTTCCATATTCTCCAATTGACGCAGTATTGCAATGCTAACACCAAGTATTATTTGATATAAATTATATAGAATGAATGAAGGGGCATTTTTCATTTGTCCAGGGGCAATTAGGGCGAATACTTACTAACTTTTGGGTAAGATACCGCCTTGAATCACCTCTTCAACACCAACACTGACGTTGTAGTTAGGCATCAACACTTACGGCTTTTCTAATACTAAATACTATTAGCATTATTACCATCAATATGTTGGCCATGAAGAAGGTTGTCTTATTAGCACTAGCGGCCACATCGGCTTCGGCATTTGCTTTTTCGCCAAGAGCTGCAAGTGTTGGCACAAGTAGTCGCAGTTCAAGTGTTGTTGTTCCTCCAGTTAGCAAATCATTTGCCAAGTGAGTAGCTCTAATATTATGAGATGTATAAAGGAGATGATATTGCAATTATAGAATATGAGCTGGGGATAGAGAGATTTAAGCTCGAATCTGAAAAAAGTGCATAAGATATGTCAATCATTTGTATTGCAATTGCAAAGTACTTATATGATTGCAATTGTAAAGAAGATTCATGCCCATATTTATTGACACCATATCGTTATACTCACTCTTTTCATTTCAATCTCTTTTTAATATCATATACTTCAGAACCAGCTCACCAACATCTCTAGCACTTTCATCCTCTGGAGGTGCTGCCGCTGTTGCTGAGGAAGATAGCTCCTCCAGTATGGTCGAGACTCTCAAAGTAGCATCCTACTTTGCTCTATGGTACCTCTTTAACATTGGATACAATATTTACAACAAGCAGGCACTTAATGCACTTGACTTTCCATGGACAATTGCTACTATTCAAATGGCCACTGGTA
>Ga0214481_100332_pt1 | contig 25070 bp, 32 predicted proteins | sample M1_20Mar14CPVII9_4_FD_165057 | JGI IMG/M metagenome (GOLD analysis project Ga0214481, IMG submission 165057) | Marine eukaryotic communities from Monterey Bay, California, United States - M1_20Mar14CPVII9sort6BwellG10 | ecosystem: Environmental > Aquatic > Marine > Unclassified | place: USA...
AACCAAGCGACGACACGGCACGCGGCATGATGTTTACTGTTCGCGTTACCTACCGCGTCGACGAAACAAATCAAACACAACTCGCATAAAGGAAACCCGACATGGTACTTTTGAAACGCAAAGCACAGATTGTTGCCAAGATCGAAACGACAAGCGGAACAGCGGAATCAAGTTTTGCTGCCGCCGACGTTATTCAAAACGCTTTTGATCCAATGGTGCAACCGACGTTCGAACAAATCGAGCGACCGCAGCAGTCCTCATTCGGTCGCTTTGCGGATGTCATTGGCTTTCGTTCTGGCACGGCGACGTTTCGCGTTGAGTTGACCGGCGACGGTGCGGGAACTGCGCCAGCGTGGGCAGAAAAGCTATTGCCAGCGTGCGGCATGAAACAAACGGGCGATGCGTTCGCAACACTTGCCGAACCAGTTGGTTCGAATCTTAAAACGCTGACGATTGCTTTAATTCAAGACGGTCGGCGGACTATGATTTGCGGTGCGTCTGGTACGTTTAATCTTGTCGCCGAGTCAGGCAAGATCATGGCATTGGAATTTACGTTCACGGGAAAATATAAAGCGATTGACGACAGTGGGTTGATTACGTTTGTAAACGACGACGACCCAAAGCCGTTTCGATTTGCAAATGCAACGATGACGATTGGGAGTTGGTCGCCGTGCGTCCAGTCACTTGGAATCGACATCGGCAACAATGTCATTTTGCGGGAATGTCAATCAAGCACTGACGCAAGCGGTTACATTGCGTCGCTAATTACTGACCGAACAACAATGATTTCAGTTAATCCGGAAGCAGTATTGGTTGCAAGCAACGATACGTATGGTCAAGCGTTAGCCGGAACAGCAACAGCGTTTGCGTGCGTAGTCGATGACGGCACGGACGAAGTAAATATTGCGGCGGCAGCGGTTGCAAAGATCAATCCGCAAGCAGGTGACCGCAATGGAGTCGTGACAGACGACTTGCAATTGAAAGTTTTGAACGATAGTTGGTCAATTACATGGAGTGCGGCCTAATGCCACAAATTTGCGACGCGAGAAAAGTCAAAGTTGTTTTGCAATCAGACGAACATAAGACCGAAAAGATTCCGGCGTTTATTTATCGCCCGCTTAACGGTCGCGAGTTCATTCGAATGGCAGAGGTAAACGACCGGATGGTTGAAGGTGGCATGAAAATTGCCGAACGCCTTGGATTAGTTTATGAAACTGCTGCAATTGGTTTGATTGGTTGGGAGAACATGACCAACCCAGAAACCGGAAGCGACTTTGAGTTTGACGCAAAGAATTTGGATCTAATCGTCAACCCGTTTGAAGTTCAAAACCTACTTGAACGAGTGATGGAATCAATGCAACCAAGCAACGAAGATAAAAAAAAATTAGAATCGTTGCCTGCATCAGAGGCGGGCTAATTTGCTCGGCTTGCAGTCCAACAAAATGCCAAGACAAACCAAAGGCGGGCGAGTCCATCGAAGTGGCTTGCCCGTCTTGCAATGAAAATGGATGCCGACATTGCGACGACCGAGGGTTTTTTAAAATCGCAGGTTGCCCGCAAGAATTTATTGGAAACCAGATGATTGACTTTGTGAAATATGCTGACTTTGCAAAGCGTGGAACGATGCCGATGGATGGCGGGTTGTTAAATCAAACAAACTGGTTTATTGACGCAACGAATTTTATGCTTGCCGAAACGCAGCGAGTCAAAAGCGAACAGATGAAAAGTTAAAAGGCAGTCGCAATGGCAAAAACATCAGTCGACATTTTAATTAACGCCAAGGACAACGCGTCCAAGCAACTCAAAGACGTTAGCAAAGCGTCAGAAGGAATGAACGCAAGTCTCGGCGGCATGGCGGGCGGCCTTACGAAAATGATTCCATTGCTTGCCGCCGTTGGTGCTGGGTTCTTGGCGTTTAAATCATTAAAGGGAATCATAAGCGGCGGCATTGAAGCGTTTGCAATTCAAGAAGCGGCGGTTGGCGGGTTGGCGAAAACGCTTGACGCACTCGGCGACAGTTCGCAAGAATTACTGCCCGACTTAAAAGCCTATGCAGGCGAATTGCAGTTGCTTACAAACGTGGGCGACGAAGTGACGCTCGGCACGATGAAGCGATTGCGAACGCTTGGATTTGAAGCAGACGAATTAAAAGGTGCAACGCAAGCTGCGATTGGATTGACGGCGGCGTTCGGTTCGCAAGAAGCAGCAATTGAAGCAGTTGCAAAAGCGCACGAAGGCGACTTTGATGCGTTAAAAGAAAAGATTCCAGCGTTGCGGACAGCGACGACACTTGCAGAAAAACAAAACGCAGTAAACGAAGCTGCGGCGGCGGGATTTATTGTCGCTTCCGCAGGCACAAAGACAATGGGCGGTGCGTTAACTGCATTGAATAACGCATGGGGCGACACGCTTGAGTCAGTCGGCGAACTGATTGCACCGTACATTACTCGAATCGCAGATATGTTTAATCGAATTGCACCGTTGATCCAAGAAAAGATTGGTTTGCTTTTGCCGATAATGGAACACATCGCGCAGCGTGCCGCTGAAATAAGCTACTGGCTATTTGAACAAATGGTCAAGGGCTACACGATGATTGAAACCGTGATTATGAACTTTGGCGATACAGTCAATTTGATTTGGACATCAATTAAACTCAGCGTGCTGACGTTAGTGAACGACATCGTTTACTTTTTCACCGACCGACTGCCGCAAATTGGTCAATGGTTTGCCGAGAACTGGGTGAATCTGTTCCGCGACATGTTCGTTGCTATCGGCACGTTTTATTTGAATTATATCAAGATGATAATGAACAACTTTGTCATCTTGTTTAAGTTCATCAAAAGCGGGATGACAGGCGGTCTTGGTCAATTGATGACTGACCTCGGCGAAAACATGGGGCAAAACTTGCTTGACGGTTTTGAAGCAAAGACAAAGCCGCTGCCCGACGCGATTGCCCGTGGAATGACAGAAGGCGAAAAGAAGTTGCAAGCAAAGGCCACCGATTTGGCAACCGGATTAGTCAACACGTACAACGAAAAGGTCGATGAACGGCTTGGGTTTTTTGGCGACGTGTTTTCGGCAGACCTTGGCGCAGGCGCAAAAGAATTTGAAGGCATTGGAATTACGCAGGGCGCAATTGATCGCGACAAAGAAAAGAACGGCGGCAAAAGTGCAGGCAAATTGGCGGCAGCGGAATCGCGGTTCTTGACACGCGGCAGCGGCGAAGTGTCAGCCGAAGAACAAATGGTTGAAGAACAAAAAGAAAGCAAAGCGTTAATTGCAGAAGTCGCCAGCGGAATGTCGCAGGCGGTTGGATTTCTGAAAACAATATCAGCGCAAGACGTTGGCGACGCAATTGAAGTAATCCAAAGCAACAAAGGCGGGTAAACGATGGGCAGAGTTGTTACAGTCGATGAAGTTTGGTCAGGCGATTCAGCGTCCATCGCTTCCGGCAGCGACGGTGCTGGATCGGCAAAGGTGCAACGCAAGTTCCAAGTCGTCGTTGACAACACTGGCGGCGTTGAATCGTCGCTTGATGTTCTTGCTGACAAGCGACTGCCGCGAATCGGCAACCCTTATCCGTTGTCAGGATGGTTTCGCTGCGAAGATGTCAGCGCAAGCCGCACGTCGCCGCTAACGTTTGACGTAACCGCAAGCTACGCAACGCAAACAAGCGACCCAGAACTGAATCCAATAAACGAACCCGCTGAGGTTTCTTTTTCAAGCACGTCAACCGACGGTGAAGTTGACGAGGACATTGATGGCAACCCAATTGTGACAGTCAACGGCGAACCAATCAGCGGCGTAACGATGCCGTTCGTTGACTTAAAAGCAAACGTGACAAAGAACATTCGTGCGTTCAATCCGATTTCAATTTACATTTACGGCAACGCGGTTAATTCAACGACGTTCATGGGGTTTCCGGCAGGCGTTGTTCGGTGCGCTGGCATTAGTGCAAAGCAGAACGTCGGCGATGATTTCAGTTATTGGACAGTCAGCGTTGAGTTTGAATTTCGACGACCGATCAACACGACCAATTCGCGGGCATGGTACAAACGAATCCGGCATGAAGGTTTTAAGATTAAAGTTGCAAACCCTGATTTTGTTGACGGCGGCAGCGAACCGGAATTTGACTTTCCAACTGCGGTCGATGATTCAGGCAAAGAGGTTACAAAGCCCGTCATGCTTCGCGAAGATGGCACGCAAGAAACCGATCCAGACGTTGGGCATTGGCTTGAATGGCCGGTTCACAAAACCGAAAACCTAAACGCGATGGGGCTTGGTGTTTAAATGGCAAAAGAAAAAGCAGTCGGGTTTACTCGCAAAGATGCCGAACGAATTCTTGACACTTTAAGCCGAGTCGAAGGAACGCCGTCGTCGGTAATACCGCCCGTTGATCGGTCGCGTGCGTTTAACGAAACGCCGTCGCTGCCGTTTCGCAATGTAAGCGGTGAAACGATTCCTGCGTTTGGATGTTTTCGCATTGCTTTGTCAACAAATTACGGCGGCTTGAATCGCCCATTGATTAAAGCAGTGAAACCAAAGACCAATTTGCAAGGTTACGACATCGGCGTTAACGGTTCAAACGCTTGCGAAGATGGCAAGATTGGACAAATGCAAACAACTTACACGGTCAAAGTGCGTTACGACCGACCGCCGAACAATCAAGACGCAGCAGACAAGTTGTATCCGTATGTTGGGTTAGCTGTCGGGGCGACCGATCAGTTTTCAGTCAATTTGTTTGGGCATGACTTTATTTGCAGAGGCGTTGGTGGCGATTACGTCGAAGGCACTGGGCTTTACAAGTACATCATGGCAACGCCGATTCCAAAAACGGAACCGTTTCAAGTCCAGTTGCAGTGCAACAACGACGACGACGAAAACCGAGGCACGGCGACGGAACGTGCATCGCTGCGTTACAACGTCCGGTTTCTTAAAAACGATTCTCCGCAGGTTGACGCACGTATTCCAATCATCCGTGCAGATTACGATCCAGAAAACCGAGGTTGTATTTGGCAACGTCCTTTGCTGGGCAGAGTAAAGCCAGCAACATTAGGCGTAGCGGTTTGGCGACCGTACAACGTGACTGCGGTTGGAGCAGACCCAAGAAATCTTGACCTCGTTTACTGCAACGAGGTAAGCGAATTTACTACTTGTTGAAAAAGGACAAAACAAAATGGCAACTATTGTTACAAGCGTGGCCGATTTCCGAATTGGAACCGGCGCAAAATTAAATGTCGGAACCGCAGGCGAAGCGATTGACGCTTTCGAACTCGTTTATTTAAACGGAACCGATGGCAAGTTGTATCTTGCCGACAACACGACAGCGGCAAAGGCGACGATGATTGGAATTGCAGCAACGTCATCAGCGACCGACGGGCAAATGGGTTACATTCCAACCAACGCCGGTGCGTACGTTGATTCCGCAACCGCGATTTTTACGGCGGGCAAAACGTATGTGGTCGGCGACACCGCCGGAACCATGATGGACGCAGCAGACGCAGCAACAGGCGACGTGGTAACTGTCGTTGGAGTCGCGGCAACGACAACCAGTTTGCAATTTGTCGGCACTGGTGGAGTGACGGGCATTACCGTTCCATAATATGGGTTTACCAAACCGAGTTTTATTAGATGGCGACGGTCGCATTGTCGTTGGCGAAAGCGGATTGCCGCAAGTAACCAACGACGACGGCGGTTCGTGCTGTTGTGGTTGTCCTGAATCGTTTCCGGCTGAAATGTTTGATGCGTTTACGGGATTAAACGCAAGCGGCGAGTTGTTTTTAACTGTTGAGAATTACAAAGAGTCGCCGAGGGTTGGAGCGTATCCAGTCGGCACGCCTTACACTGATGAACAACTGGCGTTTCAAGACGGACAGGGGCAGTTGATTGCGTTTAACGACGACGCGATAAACGTAAGAGGAACGAAACAAGTGTTGATGAACTCTGGAATGGGTTCGTTTATTTACCCGCCAAACTGGACGTTCAACCAGTCAAACAATCGGTTTCCGCGAATCGAAGCGCCGTCGCAATTTAATAGCTCAACGCACAAGTCAATTACGACCAGTTGCAATATTTTATTTGGCGACGACTTGGTTTCGCATCAACAACCGTTGACCAATCCAGACGGTGACGAAGAACAGATGGCATCAGGGTTTCCGTTCATTATCGGATTGCGTGCAATGCAAACGCTGTCGCCAAGATACTCAACAAGCGGAAACGAGAAATGGCGAGAGGTGGAACGCGAGGTTGCAGTTTACATCCGCGACATTGCTGAACGAGAAACATTTGGCGTAACGGATTGGCCGTATGTTGAATGGACAGAAAACCATTTGAAGCGAGTTGACTTTGAAACATTTAGTAACGGCGATTTAACCAAGACGCTTTATCTGCCAATTGAGTCAGGCGACAAGTTTACAATTGCAGCAGCGTTTGAAAGTTACAAAGTCGTCACGAAGTTCGGCAGCGATTACGGCGAATGGAAATGGTGCGTCTGTTTCAAAATAAACGACGTAGAGGTTTGGCGGCAACCTCATGTAATTTCAAACCGAATAGATGGGACAGGCGTTGAGTTTCCACCATCGCAGACGTTTTGCGAGTACCGAACAAACCCTTACGTCCAAACGTACCCACTGCAACGAATCACGATTGGCAACTTTCCAGATTGGAAAAATTATTACGTTGGCAACTTGTCGCCGATGGTTGCTGGTTGGGACAATATTAGCGTTGAAAACAGCAGCGACGATTTAGAACTTAACTGCGGGCAAATCAACCAACCCGATCCAGTCATCATGCAAAGTTTTGCAGACGCAAACGGAAGAACAATTGACCCGCCATCAGGCGACACGCCAACGCCGCCGCCGTCAGTTACTTTTGCGTTAACCTACCCCTACAACTGGGCAAACATTTCACCAGTCGTTAGCACAAACTTTCCTGCGGTCGTTACAGGCGACACGCCAGTTTCGCCGCTTGCCTTTACAATTGCATCGGGCAGTTTGCCGCCGTCGGGTTTGTATCTTGACGTGACAACCGGAACGGTCAATGGAATGCCAGTCGCCAACGGAAGCGGAACGGTTTCATTTAAGTTAACGGATGCTGACGGCAACACTGCAACGTCGCCAGTTTACAATTGGAACGTAACGGGCGCAGGCGGTGGCGGCGCAGGCGGTGGCGGTGGTGCAGGCGGTGGCGGCATGGGCGGCATTTAAAAGGACAAAGCGATGGCAAGGGTTTTAGTAATTGGCGACACGCACGCACCGTACATGGACAAGCGGTATCCTAAATTCTTAACGTCGATCCAGCAGCAATGGCAAACCAACCGAACGGTGATGATTGGCGATTTAGTTGATTGGTCGTCAATTAGTTTTCATAATCCAAAAGCACCGGCGTTGAAAAACAGCGAACGCGAATTTGCTGACGCGATGGAACAAGTTCAGGAAATTTATTCACGCTTTCCAAAAGCAGATTGGCTCGTTGGTAATCACGATGCGTTGACCGAACGCCAAGCACTCGACGTTGGGTTGCCCTCGGTCGTCTTGCGAGACTACGCCAAGTTATGGGACGTGCCGCGTTGGGAAGTTTACCCGCGATACCACGACTTGATAATTGACGACGTGATTTATCGGCACGGCGACAAAGGCAAAGGCGGTGCGATGCCTGCGTTCGCCAACGCTCAATCAGAATTCATGTCGGTCGTTCAAGGTCACTTCCATGCAGTCGGCGGCATGATGTTTGGAGCAAACAAACGCACGCGGTATTTTGGTTTGCAAGTTGGATGCGGCATCAACGAAACGAAAGCCGCGTTTCAATATGCGAAAAAGTTTGCGCGTCGTCCGGTGCTTGGTTGCGGTGTCGTCATCGACGGCGTTCCGGTCTTTGAACCGATGCCAATTTGAGTCGCAACGCAAACGCGGCGATTATGTAATGTTGACAAGGCGTAAAGATTATGGTATAATGGTTTTGCGGGAGTGAGTTGGACGCGGCGATAAATCGTCGTGATGATCTTTGACAATTGAAAACTGCAAAACACTTTTTACTTTTTAAAGGAACGAAGAATGAGTAGAAACAAAGTATCGTATGAATGGTCAATCCAAACAATTAACACGATAAGCCATGACGTTTATGTTAACGAATTTGAAAATAAGTTAGCCGGTTACGATGCCGATGATTTACGCGACGCGATAAAGCGACGGCACAACAAATCGAGAACGCATGAAGGTTACCAGTTGGTTTTGATTCGTTACTTCGGCAACGAAGATGATGGCGAACAAGACCGCGAGTACGCAGAAGTGCATCAGGCGTTTGAAGTGATTGACGGCAACGCCATTCCGATTAATAACAAATGGCAACTGCCGGTTCGCTTTGACGAAGGCAACAAAGTGCCGCAACGATTTCACAACGAACTTGGTTCGGCGGTCAAGCGATTGATTCCAGAAGCGAAACCGACGTTCAGGAACTTGGAATCAATGTTTTAATTTGAACGGCAGGCAAACCAACCCGCGACCGGCAACGGTCGCGGGTTTTTTTAATGCCGTCGGGCAACCAGTCGCGTTGCTGGCAGGCGGTCGCGGTGCGGTCGCATGATTTGCCGCCCAAACGACAACGGGCGGCAGGCGGGCAACTGGGCGACGTGCGAATGCCGCCGCAAACCCCGTGTTTTCTTGCGTGCAATAAACTTTGGTAAATCTTTACAGATTGCGTGCATTACGCTTTACATTTATTCTACAATAGGCGATACTATTCCCAGCGGATTGATCTTTGACAACTTGAGCGGCGGCGACTGGCACAACCCCCAGCGTCAAAAGGTTTGGAGTAAACGACGACTTCACGGACTGACCGCAAGATGATGCGGATGCGACACGAAGGCGAGAAACGGTTTTCAAAATTGGCAGCGACCAAGATTGCGAAAACGGAATCAGCCAACCAACAGCATAAGGCACGGCGTACTCAAGAAACAAACCAAGCGGGACAGAACTGGAACCCGCAGCGGAAAGTATCGCGGGTAACGATACAAGCAAAACATGGAACGAAAGTTTCCATCCCGCCCAGCGGCAAACGACGCTGGGCGGCATTGGACATTTTTACTTTTACCAAAGAGGAACGAAACGATGAAAGCGATGCAACTGAAAGACGTAAAACGAGGCGAGTACATTAAGCGAAAGCCGGAAGCAAACAAAGTATTCACGAAAGGCGAGTACGACCGAGAGTTTAAAAAGTATCGGTGCGACGACCACGACGACATAAGCCGAGACATTTTACTGCGCGGCAACACGACGGTTTACGTTGGCTTTACTTACTAATCATCAAACCAAAAAGGAACGACATGAACAACCCAACGAAACTGGATTTGGTCAGCGGCGAAATCGTTATGGTATCGTCGACCGAAACGGAACGCCAAACATTGATTGACGTTTGCACGGCGAACGACATCAAATTTACGTGGCAAGAAATGACACCGACTAACGCCTTACGGTTAGCACTCAAAGAACACTTTCGCGGCCAATTAGTTAGACGGTCAAAACAGGGATTCGTTGTTGTCAACGAACAGCTTGACGACGACGGCAACGAGTACGAAACTCAGCAACAATTTTACTGCCGACTTGAAGATGACGGTTATTGGGTTGTTGGAACGCTGGATCAAGACGAGTCAAACTTAGTCGCAATTCATTGTCGCGTGCAAGAATTAAAAACGCGAGTCATGGCGGGAGTCGTCAGCAACCATTTTGGCAAACTGCTAATGCAAGAGTTCGACGCAATTCGGATGCGACCCAACGGCGGTGCGTTCTTTGTGCCAAAGGAACAACTCGAACGCTGGACAAAGTTTGCGACCGAGTACGTCGAAGCGACCGGCAACACGATTCATAGAATTCAATCGGGTTGCGACGCAAACACCGCGTCGGCAGTAATGGAAACCGCCGCCGCTGACCTCGACCAACGGTATCGCGAAGCCATTGACGAACTTGCGGCGGCAAACGAATCAACCGGCAAGCGACGCGAACGCAAACGCAAGCGATTGATGGATGAACTAGACGGCATCAAAGCGACCGCCGAAAACGTGTCTGCCGCATTCGGCGTTGCCAGTGAGATTGCAGACAAGATTCAAAAGCGAATTAACATTGAAAAAGCAATGGCGTTGATGGATTAACGAAACGCGGAACGAACTTTACTTTTTAACTTTTAAGGAACGAACGAACGATGGAAATTAAACTGACACCAAAAGCGGCAATCGCGGAAATCGTCAAGCTGACCAAACTTGGCATGCCGATTTACATTCAAGGCAGCGTCGGGCTTGGCAAGACCAGCATCGCCCGCCAAGTCGCCGACCAACTTAAATTGAAATACACGGAACTGCGATGTGCGGAACTCGACCCGTTTGAAATCGCGGGCGGCATGTATCTCGATGTCGAAACGGAAACGTCGCGACGCTTTCCAAACGAACTGATTCCGACGAAGAAGGCGTTGGTTTGTCTGGATGAAATTACTCAAGCACAAGCCGACTGCGAATCGGTTCTTTTGAAACTGGTTCAAGAGGGCGAAGTTGGAAAAACCAAACTGCACAAAGACACGGTTTTAATTGCGACGGGCAACAGCGTCGCCGACCGTGCCGGTTGTAAACGGATGGGAACCGCCCTGCGTGACCGCTTCATTTTTGTAGAAATTGAAGCCGACGCAGGCGAATGGGTTGACTGGTATGAAACGCAAGACGACTGCAACCCAGTCGTCGCCGAGTACATTAAAGCGAACCCCGAATTGATTCATCAGTACGATACCAAGCTGGAAGAAAATCAACCGTCGCCTCGCAACTGGCATCGGCTTGGCAAAGTTCTGACGGCCACAAAACATCCGGCAATCGTCGCGGGCATCATCGGCGAAGCAGCGGCGAAACCATTCCTCGCGTTCGAACGTACTTGCAAGCCAATGCCAACCGTTGCCGAGGTACTCGCGGGCGACAAAGAACCGCCGACGGACTTACTGGTTCAGGAACGATGGATGCAGTCGCTAGTCTTTGAGTTTGTCAACGGCAACGAAACAAATGAACTGGTAACGCTGATGGCAAACCTTGACACGTCGTGGACGGTCATGGCATTGCAGGCAATCAAAAAAGAAAAAGGCGCGACCTATCTTTTGAAGAACGAAGAAGAACCGATTTACAAACTGTTCGAACTACACGTCGAAGCAATCTTGGCATCGCAAGGCAACTAACAAGGAACGAAACATGAAAACCAAAACCAAACTTTCAATCGACGCAACGATGATTCGATTGCGGATGTCGGGCGACCGGCAACAAATTGCAATCGCCAACGCAATGCTCGCTTTCAAGGTGATCGAAACGCGACAGATTCCAACCGCCGGAACGGATGGAATCGTGATGCTTTTCAATCCAGACTTTGTTGCATCGCTTAAATCGCACGACGAAGTAATTGGATTGATCGTCCACGAACTAATGCACGTTCGATTGAACCACAACAAGCGATTTCAGCGGTCGCGGTTCAGTAATCACACCGCCGCGAACATGGCGATGGATGACGAAATAAACCCGCTGGTTCAAGAGGCAGGATTCAAGTTGCCGCCTGACGGTTGCTGGCCGCATCAACACGGCAGCGAGTCCGGCAAATCGTGGGAGTCGTACTACGCGGCACGACTCGCTAAGATCAACGAGAAGCCACCAGAATCGCCGGAGAGCGACCAAAACGAATCGGACGATAAACCAAGCGACGAAGGCGATTCGAGCGATTCTGGCTCAAATACGGGCGACGGCGACGATGGGCAATCAGAAGGCGAACCGCAAAGCGGCAACGAACCGCCAGAATCGCCCCAAAACGGCGAAGGCGGCGACAGTGGCAAGTCATCCAGCGATGGCGAGAACGGCAGCGACGACGCGACGGGCGACGCGGACGGGCAAACCAGCGATGGTTGTCATCCGGCGGGCGAACTCGCAAAACAATTCGCACCGGAATTGATCGACGAAGAAACGCCAGAAGAAATGGCGGCGGCAAACGCGGACTCAATCGACGACGCGACCAGCGACACCGAACTGGGCGAGGTGGCCGCAAGTCAAACTAGCGGGCAAGCGAAAGACGGTCGTGGAACGATTGACCGATCCAATGACAAGCCGACTTGCTTGCAACCTGCGGACGGCGAGCGTTGGCAAGATGTTGTCATCGAGACGTTTCGCCGAAGATCAAACGACTCGCGAGTTGATTGGGGCAGACGGTCGCGACGGATGCAACCTAATTCGCCAGCGTACATTCCAGCACGTCGCAAGATTAACGGCTTGGCAATTGCATTGGTCGTTGACGTTTCCGGAAGTTGCAGTTCTTGGTTTGGGTTGTGGCAACAACTCGCAAACGAACTGGTCGAAGAAGTAGACAACATCGAGCGACTGGAAATTGTTTACCATCACCATCGTCATTGCTTTACCGATACGTGGAACAAAGGCGAAGGCGACATTGAACTTGAGTGCGACGAAGTTGGCGGCACTTGTCATATCGACGCACTTGCCGAAGTTGAGTCGCTCGACGTTGATGCGATAATTCAGTTCACGGATTGCGAAACGACTTGGCCGAACGAATATCCTGAACAAGATTGCATTACGGTTTTGCCGCCTCGAAGCTACGAGCTGTGTCCGTTTGGAGTAAATATTGAAGCAACAGTAAACTAAAGAAAAGGAACCAAATACGAGCAGCGGCTTGCTGCTCGTTCTTGGTTGTTTTTAATTTAAGAAAAGGAACGAACGATGAAAACGGAATCAACGACATCGCTTGCGGCGATTACAATATTGGCGACCGCACTTGCGCTGGCGACGCTTTGCGGTTGCAAGACGACCCAAGGCAAAACAATTATTGAAACCAAAGTGCCGGACGTATGGAACGACAATCCGGTTCAATCACTGTCGTTAAGAATGGAGTTGACCCGATGACCAAAGGCGAACAGAAAAAACGGATTCATAAATTGATCCAACAAGCAATCGACATGGACACGGCAAGCGACGAACCGACGCGATTTACGAAATTGCAATTGTCGGCGTTGGTTGATACGTCGTTGCATTTGCAAGAACGAATGTGGCAAGTGTATCGGTTTAAATTCTTGGCGACGTTTGTCTTGTTTGGCTTAACGCACGAACTTGAAGTCAAGGACGCTTTGAAACTAGCACGCGGAATCCGCAACGCACGTAACGACGAACCATTGTTTCAAGGTTTCTTTTTTATGTTGCAAGCAATGTACGTCGACCAACTTGAAAGCGAGGACGAAGAATGAAACGGCATGTTACGTTTTTAATAAAAGCAAACGAAGGCGAAGTAGTCGCACTGACGGATCGTGGCCTGCCGCATTCTAAATTGCTGCAATGTGGAACGGACATCCACCACACGCCAAAACTGGTTTTGTCTTTTAATCCAACGTCCGGCAAGGGTACGCTTGGCGACTGCATCGTTCGACCAGACAACTACAAATGGGGCGCGTTTGAATCAGGCGACGGCGTAGTTTTGATGCGGTTTGATTTCCACGTTGGTTGGTTATTTTGGGCGGGAACATACCCAAACGGCAAATCAATTAAACCATGCGTTCGGTTTAGCGACGCTATACGATATTCAAAAGCCAAGGCGATGGTCGCGTTGGCGGTTCTTAATGTTGATAAAAAGGAAATGGCGAATGGTGAATAGAAAAATTAAACGCAATACGCTGCCGCTGCTGATGACCAGCGAGCGAGCAGCGGAAGCAATTGGCGTTTCAAAAATGACGGTCGTTAAATACATGAACGAACACAAACTCGGAACGGGCGTGATAGGTCGCGATGGACGTAAAGCGTTTACGGCGTTGAGTCCAGACGACGTTATGTTTCTTTCGACAGTTGTCCGCGACGGTGCAGGCCGTCCAAAGGTGGTGACGGCATGACTCAAAAGAACGAACTGCCAAAGAACGAGTCGAATCCAAACAAGCCGCATTTGTCTGCGTCGTCGCTTGGGTTGTTTGCGAAATGTCCGGAGGCGTATCGGCGACGATATATTGAGGGCGAAAAGTCAAAACCAAATCTCGCAATGGTAAAAGGCAAAGCGTTTCACGCCGCCGTCGAAGCAAACATGAACGCAAAGATTGACACGGGAAAAGAGTTGCCCGCAAAGTATCTTGCGACGATTGCAAGCGACGTAATGACTGATGGAATTAAAGATTGCGACGAAGATGACGACGACTGCAAACAAGCCGACGACGTTGTTGACCAAGTGGTTTTCCATCAAATGAATCAGTCGCCGCATTATCAACCGACTGCGACCGAGATTCCGTTTCGCATTGAACTGGATTCGTGCGGCCACGACTACGTTGGATTCATCGACATGACTGGAACGCTTGTTGAGTCAGGCGAACCCGTCATCGTCGATTGGAAAACGTCAAAGAAGAAACCGGCGAACAACTCGCAACACGATTCTTTGCAGTTGACCGGATACTTTGCGAGCCAAGCGGCAGACCTTGGAAACCATGTTGAACTGCGACTGGATTACATTACGTCAGGCAAAACAAAACGGACTCGGCATTTACTGACGACCCGTCGCGACGCAGACGACGTTGCGGCACTTGCTCAACGAATCCATATTGCAAGCAAGACGATTGAAGCGGGTATTTTCCCACCGGCAGATTCGGCGGCGGCATGGTGGTGCGGTGCAACGTGGTGTCAATACCATTCAACTTGTAAATACGTAAACCCAAAGCGGCGTGAAAAGGAACACGCTCGCGAACAAGTTAAAGCGGCAATGGATTTGATTTCAATTAACGAAGGGAACGACGATGCAGAATAGAAAAGAACTGTTGCCGTTTTATGAACGTGCTATGACGTTGATGGATTACGACCCTGAAACTGGCGAATTAACATGGAGGCCAGAGGCAAAGAATGGCAATCGAACTAATCCGTGCGGCGCAAAAAACTACAGGCATACGGGCAAACCAAAGTGCTTGAAAGTTGGCGTTCGGATTGACGGAGTTTCTAAGTCGCTAATGGCGCACCGAATCGCTTGGTTTATTTTTACGGGCGGCACATTTCCAGTTGGCGAAATTGACCATGTAAATCAAAACCCGTTTGATAATCGCTGGAGCAACTTGAGAGACGTTACAAGTCGCGAGCAATCAGAAAACCGGTGCGACCAAAGCAAATATGGAATCGGGGTTTATAGGCACAGAAACAAATTTCAATGGCAAATAACAATCAACAAACGCAGGTATCGTAAAGGCGGGTTTAGCACGGCAGAAAAAGCAGCAGAAGCACGACGAAACTTTTTATCTTTAAACGAAGGAAACGAAAATGAGTGAGAACGAACTAACAGCAAGCCAAGCGACTGACATCGCAGAGGCCGAAGCAAGACAATTTGAACTGCAACAACGAAAGGCGATGATTTATGCCAAGTCGTCTCTGGTTCCATCGCAATACCAAAACAACGTCGCTAATGTTTTGATTGCAATGAAGATGGCAAAGCAAATTAAAGCCGACGATTTAATGGTGATGCAAAATCTTCACATCATCCACGGAAACCCTGCTTGGTCGTCTAAGTTTTACATTGCGTGTTTCAATTCTTGCGGCAAGTATTCGTCAATCCGGTATCGAATGAACGAAGCAAAGACCGAGTGCGTTGCTCATTGTATCGAACTTGCGACCGGCGAAGTCATGGAAGGCGTAACCGTATCGCTTGCAATGGCAAAGGCAGAAGGGTGGTCGACCAAGAACGGCAGCAAATGGAAAACGCTGCCCGAACTGATGTTGAGGTATCGGGCGGCGACGTTTCTGATTCGAACAACTGCGCCTGAACTGACAATGGGATTTACAGTTGACGAAGTGAACGACGAAAACACGGTTCAAGGTGCGGTCATTCCAAAGACGACAAATCTCGGCGACGTAATGAAAGCGATTGCGTTTGACGCAGGCGAACCAGTTGCCGAGACGCTTGCCGAGTCGATGGAATCAAACGACGCAGAATCCAAGGGCGGCGATTTATTTAAAAGCGAGGGAAGTTATGAGTAAGAAAAAGGAACGACAAGCCAAACTCTTTGCCGATGACGCTGGAAGTATAATTAAAGATGTGTTTTTGAACGACTTAACGATTGGAGAAATTGCTGACGAATTAAAAACGCATCCGATATTTACTGAGTTGACAATGAATGAACGCAGAAATGTCAATTTGTTTTTTTGTCTCGGTGCATTAAAGTTTGCCGTCAATTCTGCAATAGAAAAACGCAATAACGAACCCGACCGTCGTTGACCGCAAGGCACTTTATTCGGACGGGTTGACCAACCAACGCCGGTGAGAACAGTATTCGAAGTAACACCGGCGGTTGGTTTTTTTACTTAACAACATTTAAAAAGGAACGAGCAATGGCAAAGAATACTCCAGCGTTTCAGTTTTACCCGCAAGACTTTATTGGTGGGACGTGCCACATGAGCAACGAAGAAGTCGGGTTGTACATCCGGTTGCTTTCGCTGCTTTGGATTCGCGGCGGCACGATGCCGTTTGACGTTGAACGACTGGCACGCATGACGGGAACGCCGCTGCTTGAATTCGACAGACTGTGGCAGGAACTGCAAAGCAAGTTTGAGATTGCAGGCAATGTTATTTCGCACGCACGATTTGACGAAATGATTGCGACTCGCGAACGCCGACAAGCCGCCGGAAGTCTGACGGGCAAACTTGGCGGGCGACCAAAGAAGGAAACGCAAACAAAAGGCAAAGACAAAGGCAATCGAAAGGCAATTGAAAGGCAATCAAAACGTAATGTCATGAAGAATGAAGATAGAAGAATGAAGAATGAAGAATGTAGTTTGACAACTGAAAAGCGAAGTCGTTACACGCCGGACTTCGAAACCTTCTGGAATGTTTACCCGCCAAAACGAAAGAACAAAAAGGGCGAGTGTTTTAAGTTTTGGAATCGGGCAATCGCGGACGGCGTAAACCCAAGCGAGATAATTGACGCGGCGACTGAATACGCATCATCGCCAGAAGGGTTGGGCGAGTTTTGCCCGTCGCCGTCGCCGTGGCTTAACGCTTGCCGTTGGGAAGATGACCGCAACAGTTGGCGAACGAGCCAAAGCAAAGGAACGACCAAACCGCAAGACTTACCTCGCAGCGTGAAAAACGAAATCGCTGCAAGGCAAATGAAAGAAGCCGCACGCAAACAACATTGCGAGCAACAAAGAATTGAGGCGACACAATGAACAAGAATCAAAAGGTTGGATTGCGTGCAATAATGTATTCGGTTGTTCACGTGTTACTGGTAGCGGTTTTGTACAGTATCGGATTTTACTTTTTGTCTGGCGTAATTCTTGGAATCTGGTTAATATTTTGGACAATGGTTTTTGACGAATGGAACGAGTTAAACAAAAGAACGAAGGGAACGAACGATGAACTATGATTATTTTCTTGACCAGTTGGAAGCGACTGGTGCGGTGTTAAACAAACAAGTCACGCCGCTGATGTATGAAACCTACTGGAACGAATTTCAAACTTGGACTGACCAGCAATTTGCTGGTGCGTTGGTTCGATGCAAACGAGAGTTGGATTATTTCCCAACGATCAAACAAATACGAGAACGCTTTGTTGTGCGGCGGCAACTTCAACAAGATCAACCCAAGCCAGCGGTAGGATTGTTAACGCTTGACGAAACGGACGACGACAAATCGACGGCATCGCTTGAGGCGACGGTGGACGCAATGTCAGACGACGAACTGCTTTCGCTGATGCAATCTAACGGACTAAGCGAGCCAGCGTCACGGGCGACCCTTGGCAAGTTTAGAAAGCATCCGCAAGGCAAGTTGTTTCGCGGATTTGTCAAAGACTTAATTTCGCCAAACTGGAACGAACGTAACGAGGCGACATTTCGGTGTTTGAAATGCCGCGACCACGGAACGATTGAAGTGTACACGCCGCCGACTTGTCGCAAAGCAAAAGCGGGAACGCTTACGACCGCTGAACTTCAAACTTGGATGGTCGCTTGTCGATGCGACGCAGGCGAACAACATCGCGACGAAGGCGAGACGCACGAACGCAACAGATGCCGAAAGTTGATGCTGTTTGAACCGTGGATGGTTCCGGTTGCAAAGGTCACCAGCGAAGAAATGGTTGCCGAAATTGAATTGCACTACACGAACCAAAAGCAATCGCAAGGCGTTGGAGACTTTGACGACTGGAAATAAGGAACGACAAATGAAACAAACCAATTTATTCTGCTTAACAAAAAGGAACGCGATAATGGAAACTGAAAAAGGCAAGAAGAAAAACATGCGAGCAACGCAAGATCAATTATTAGATTTGGCGTTTTGGCTGACTAAAAGCAAAGACAAAGTAAACGACAAAACGCAAACGCAAATTGAAAGCGTGCTTGAGCTAAATGGCTTTGTCATGCCTTGGAGTGCGGTGCGAAACGCATTGATTAAAGCGGGAGTCAATATAAAAATTCAAACACGACGTTATTCAAAAACGCCTCAACCAGTTATTGTTCGAATTGAAAAACAAATTCTCTTGCAACAAAACCGAATCGACGAATTGGAAATTGAACTAAAAGAAGCACGCGAAATGATTAGGGACGTGGCGCAAGTGTTAATTAAAACGCCACCGTTTACAACTGAAACAAAAGCAAGATTCCAAAACGTCAGAGACGACATTCAAGAGGCAATTGAAAATGCAGAACAAGAGCGACGACGGCGCAAAGTACATTCCGACACCACAGGAAATTCAAGCGAAGTGCAAACAGTTCCAGAAAGGTTGGAGTCGGGCAACGGAGCAATCCAAGTTGCGAGCAGATTGGAGAAGCCCAACGCCGGAGATTCGATACGAAATTCCAACAATACGAATGGCAGGTAAACAATGCCAAAGATTGTTTTTAAAAGAACCGACGGAGTAAACAGTAAAAACGCGAAACTGACCAACGAACAAGTTTGGGCAATTCGTCGTGAGTACGATAACGGGCGACGCGGTAAAGAATCAGCGGCGCGTTATAATATTTCTGGCAAGACGTTTAACGAGATCGGGCGGCGGGATTCATGGCAAAAGCTAAAAGAGGAACCGCCGATGATTTTTGCAATTGACGCTGGAACATTTCAGTCGGCGTTTGTTCGAACTGACTGCAAGAAAATTGTCAGCAAAGGAATCGTGCCGAACGAGCAATTGGCGGCGATGCTTCGAAACCTAAACAAGACTGACCGCGTTGCAATTGAAATGATTGCGTGTTACGGCATGCCGGTTGGTCGCGAGGTATTTGAAACTTGCCTTTGGGTTGGTCGCTTTATTGAAGCGTACGAAAGCACGCACTTCGCAAAAGCCGAATTGGTTTATCGGCGTGAAGTTAAAATGGAATTATGCGGTACAATGAAAGCCAAAGACGCAAACATTAGGCAAGCGTTGTTAGATTTTTTTCCGCAAACCGGCGGCGGCAAAACGCCTGCAATCGGGACAAAAACAAAGCAGGGCGAACTTTATGGAATGAAATCGCACATGTGGGCGGCACTCGGTGTTGCATTTGTTTTTGACAAGAAAATTAACCAGTGATACCATCAACCGAATGGTGATTCGTTCCCACCATTTGGTTCGTTCGACGGACGGCCATTCGAAAGTTTGGTCGTCCGTTTTTTTTTGTTTAAGGGTTTGACTATGGTTCGCGGCATTGGCGTTGCGTTGGCGTTGGCGTTTCTTGTTGCAGGTTGCACCAACAACGAAGTTCAAAAAGAATCAACGCCGCCGGTTGTCGCTGCCGACTTCGACGGACTTTCGCAAGATTGCTTTGACGCAAGCGTTCGCATCCGCAGTCGCAATTCAATTGGATCGGCATCAGCGATTGGCTACATAAAACAAGAGGGCGACCAGCGAACAAAGGTTGATTCAATTTTAAACGCAACGCACGTTGAATTTGAAACGAACAAGCACGTCGCCGGAACTCGCGGAACGCCGCACGTTGCCGACGTTTGGTTTGAAGGGCAATTAGTCGCAAGCGTTAAATGCGAAACCGACGACTCGTGGTTCGAATCAGGTATCGCTAAAGACATTGCAACAATCGTGATTCCAATTGAGACGCTCGGCGGTGCAATGCCAATCGTTCCCGAAGCACCATACGGCGAAGCAAACATCATTGCAGGCAGTAAAGTTTTTATGGTTGGGTGTTCAGACGGTCGGCATCCACGGGCAAGATGTGGTTCAGTTTTAAAAGTTGAAAACGGATTGATTTACTATTTGCCGCAGTCAATCGGCGGCGACTCTGGATCGGCAGTTTTTGCATATTCACGAGAACGCGAGGAATGGGAAGTTGTCGGGCGAACGGCATGGGCGATAAAGATTGATGACCGCTGGGTTGGATTGGCAATGACAAGCGACCGCGTTGCCGACATCCGGTCGGGACGAGTTGCCGCCGGAAACTTTGAACTGCCGACTGGCGCAGTGCCGATTTCGCAAATCAAAACCGCTTTGCCATTGGGTGCGATTCCGTGCGACGAGATCAAAGAGACAAACACAACAAGCCAAGACGACGACCCACAACCGCTTGAGGTGGTCGCAGGGCGGCGACAGTGGCGGTTTCCAATACGACGCGACGACTTGCGACAGAAACCCAAAAAGCCTGCACGTGTGCGAGACTGGTCAATTCTCGGCGGCGTTGCAGATTTCTTTCGGTCGCTAATTCGATTTGCGTTTGCAACCGCTGTCGTCCTCTTGCTTGTCGGTTTGTACATCGCACCGACGATTCTCACGCCGTTGAAATACAATTGGCCTATTGTGGCCGTAAAACAATTACTCGCTTTGATTGGAAGAACTAATGCGAAATAGAAAAGTTGCCGTTGCTGTTTGTCTTGTTGGCGTTATGTCATTGCTTGCAATTCCGTTTGCCATTGCGTGCGTCGGCGACGAACCGCGTTTGCCAGCGATTGAATTACAAGAACCAATTGAAGTGCCAATGGTCGTCGAAGTCGAGCAGGCAACTTGGTGCGACGAATGCGTTCGCCAGCCAGTTCGCAAAGTTCTTGACCGCAAGACGGTTCGTCGCGTCGTAATGGAACGTCCCGCCGTTGAAACATTTGTTCAAGTGACTCGCGAACGTCGAGCAAGACGCAAGCCGGTTCGGTCGTTCGTTCGCCGTTTATTTTGTCGATAGGAAACAAAGATGACGCTCTATCAAGAATTATCAAACAGGGGATTGTTAGAAATCCCAAACGAAGATGCGGCGAACGCAATGAAGGCAATCGCAGCGTCCGATATTATAGTTGCTGACGCGACGACTTGGATGCGAACCGAACTGTTATGGTATTGGTCAGCACCCAATGTAATGACGGGTGCAATTCAAACTGGACTTGACGACGGAACGCTTGACCAACTTGCCGAACCGCTTGGCGAACTCTGGTCGTCGTTGTTTGGGCAGTCGGCAACGGTATTGCAAACGAACAACGACACTGCAATTGCCGGTCGAATTTACGCAGGCTTTGGCGGTTTAGTTTTGGCCGGAGTTGCAACGCAAGAGCAGATGGATTCGTTCTATCGACTCGGCGACGGTTTGATGTTTCCTGATTGCACAGCGGCAGATGTTCAAGAGGCAAAGGACTTGGAGGCCGAACGCATCGCGTTGGAGCAAGCGGAAATAGAACGCCAAGAACGAAGCAATCAATTGATGATGGAATACGAACAAGCCCGAAACGATGCCGGAGTCGAAGAAGCACTTTACGAAGGCGACAAGCCAGCGTTGATTGTTGCGTTGCGAGACACTGCCGATTCATTGGAAGGTTAAAAATGGATTTGTACGTAGACGCTGCGAACGGAACCGATACTGCTGGTCAGGGAACCAGTTGGGCGACTGCGTATGCGACACCATCTTTTGCATTGCAAGATTTGTGGAATTCGCACGGACGGGACACGACAACCGATCCAACCCAGAGTGACACCATAAATTGCATGGGAGTTTTCACGCCGTCAACCGCGTACTCTGCAACGCTTTCGCCGCTTCCAAGCCTATCGCGTCGAGTTTACTTTTTAGCTCGCGGAAAGTTTGCAGTTGATGACGGGTTGCGAACCGAAATAAATGCTGCCGATGGGATTTGGTCAGGTTCAACGCAAGACAGAATCCATTGGTTTGGATTTTATTTCACTTGGAACAATTCAGCGACAACGCAAAAGGCGTTTGTAATGGATCGGGATTGCGCGATTATGAATTGCATAATTGACGGTCGAGACGCGGCGGGAATTCAGACTCCGTTCCAACTGTTTTACAATTGCCTGCTATACGGCAATCAAATCATTCGCGGCTATCATTCAATTACTGGCACGATTGGCTTTCGTTTTCAAAATAATTATTTCAGGCCGACCGATGACAAGTATGTTCAAATCGGCGGCTATCGCGGCGGCGAAGTTAGCGGCAACGTAATCATTTGGAATTGCCCAACAACGAACCCGACAGGCCGACAGATTTACGCGGCGGCGGGCGTTCCGGTGTTTGGGAATACTTTGTTAAACCTTGGAAACCGAAACACATCGCAGGGCATTTACTTGGCATCCGAAAGTTGGATTTGTTACGACAACTACATGCAAGGTTTTGCGAACGCAATCGTGAACAGCACCTACCGTTGGTTCATTCAAAATAACATTGCGTACGACTGCACGACATTGATTAACGCAGGCAATCGTCAGCCAGTTACGCCGGATATTACAGAACTAAGTTCGGCGTTGTACGCTGACCCTTTAAACGGTGATTGGACAATTACAAATCCAGAAGCGGTTTCGCGGTTGCCAAAACCTTGGGGTGGAATTCAACGTCAAGGCGCAGTTCAACAAATCGCACCGCAAGTAAACGGTTACAATCCATTCGGAGGTCAGTAGATGGCGACCTATTATGTTGATTCGCAAAACCTAACGACAAACGCAAGCAATACAGTTGGAAATGGAACAAGTGCTTCATCACCTTACCTGACGTTAAGTTATTGTTTTGGCGATATAAACGTAACGCATGGTCGAGGAACGCCAGCGGGTGATGTTATTAAAATGATTGGCGTTTATGCACCGGACGATACTGAGTGCAATTCACTTACTTCAAATATTGCAACATACACTGCGGGCAACAGTCTTGGCGTTACGATAATTTCAGATGGTGCAACTGCGTTTGGTACTGCGTCACCGACATCGCGTGCAACAATGTCACAAGCAAACGCTACTTTCCGAATCATCAATTCGACTGTCGCAAGTTACTTAACGATTGACGGGTTCACCTGCACTGGATTTCTTGCAGGGCAATACATGTTTTCAATTGGGCAATACGCACGATTTCAAAACATGTACTGCGACATGACCGCGCAACCCAACAATCCAAAATTATTTGCTGGTCGAAACAATTTCACCGTTGACAGTTGCTACATTAAATCATTGCGATCAACTGGTTACGGGGGCGCAATTCTTGGAGTTTTTACAAACAGCAATATTTCAAACAACTTTGTTGACATAGATGACACGTCAGCTAGCGGCGGCGGTTTGACTAATCATTTACAGGGAGCAAACTCCGGCAACAGTTACATTGGAAATTTTGTGTGGGTGAAACGAGGTGCAGGATTCTTGTCGTGCAATGCGAGTGGAATCCAAGTCATTGGCAATACAATTGTCGGCGACTCGAAAGTGTATCAGTACGGTTCGCAGTTTTGGATTAACGCGAACGCAAGTATTTACAAGAACAATCATTTTGAAAACTTGCATCAGGCTATTGGCTATTTGTCAAACGGTTCGTCGGGTGCAGCAAATGGAATACAAATGTACGACAACACGTTTTACAATTGCAATTACACGACAAGCGTTGACCCTTCTTGGACTCGCAACGCAAGCGTGTCAATCAGACATCAAGCCAGAAATGTAATTTTACCATCAAGCGGAGTTATTGACGCGGCAAACGGTGACTTGCGGCCATCGCTCGCAAGACGCGGAACCAATGCAATCAATGGGACAATGGATTTGTCGCAGGCTTGGATTGATTCACAAGCAAACGGAGCAGGCGGTAACAGTTCAGTAACTCAATACAGACCATTCGGATAATCAAATGAGCAGACCAACAGAATTTTTCGTCGAAGATGAAATGGTGTATTGGTACATTTCAATTGTGTCGAATGATGGAACACCGCTTGATGCCGATTCCAACCCGACAGTTGCGTACCGAAAAGATAATGGAAGCGGCACGACGACGACTGGAGTGGTGGTCACAAAGGTTGGCACTGGACTTTATCGTGCGAGGCATCAAACATCGCTTGACGGTTTGATTGCACTGAACACGTTTTTACATTACGAGGAATCTGCAATCATATCGGGAGTCACGTACAAGAATAACTGGACGACGATTGTTCGCAGCGTCGGAACCCTAGCAAACCAAACGGCAATCAAAGCAAAGACCGACCAGTTTGTTTTCACGGTCGCAAACCAAGTGGATGCGAACTCGTTAACAGGCGGGACTTCGCCAAGTGCGGTCGCGGACGCGGTTTGGGACGAAGCAGCAAGCGGCCACAACGTCGGCGGTTCGTTCGGCAAGTTTATTCGACAAATGAAAGAAGCAACCATTACCGCTGAATCGCAACTCAATGACGCATCGGCAACCGCGTTGGCGTTTGCAACCGACTTAGATTCAAGCGTTAATGATTTTTATTCGGACATGATTCTGGTGTTTACAAGCGGCGCGTTAACTGGTCAGTCGCGTGTCATCACCGGCTACACGGGAGCAACGAAAACAATTGCACTTGATGAAGCGTTGACTTCGGTTCCGGTTGATGACAGCGAATTTATTATTCTTGCAATTCACCAACACTCAAAAACGCAAATTGAAAACACGGTTTGGGAAGCGGCATCGGCAGACCATCAAACAGCAGGTTCGACAGGCAAAGCCTTGACCGATGCAAGTGCAACCGGCGGCGATGCAACGGCAGCAAATCAAAATACAATCATCGCCAAGCTGGCAACTTCGTCGGTCGTTTACACAAACCCAAGTTCGCCAAACAAGCTGACGTTAATTCGCGGCGTTGATTCTTTTTGAACTTCGTTGTTGGTGCAACCTGCAACAAGAAACGCCAACGCCAACGCAACGCCAATGCCGCGAACCAT
>Ga0214481_100336_pt1 | contig 24876 bp, 23 predicted proteins | sample M1_20Mar14CPVII9_4_FD_165057 | JGI IMG/M metagenome (GOLD analysis project Ga0214481, IMG submission 165057) | Marine eukaryotic communities from Monterey Bay, California, United States - M1_20Mar14CPVII9sort6BwellG10 | ecosystem: Environmental > Aquatic > Marine > Unclassified | place: USA...
ACAGATAACAGATTGTTGCTCTATATTGTTATGTGTTGATGTATGTTGTTGTGTATTATCCATCTCCCTCCTCTTTCACAGGTTAAATCATTCGGCACAAATACAACAATATCTCTACTACTGCAATAGACATGTTTTTGTGTAATGTATATGCCCACCCATGTTACTACTCATGTGTACTTTTTACACTATGTGCCCGCCGCAGATTTCGTTGTGTATTGTTTATGGACTCCATTGAAGTAAAACTAATACTCCACTCCTCATTAAGCACCATCAATACCAATTGCTATTGTTGTCGATGTGTGATATTGTATAGTCTATATCACTCTCTAATACACTAAATACACTAATGCCTACACTTAACACCGTAGTAGACAGAATTTGTGCACAGTGAGGATACGGCGGTTAATGACCAGCAAGTAACTAACAAAAAATACTCATTCCTATATATTGATATTTAGTAATATCATCACGATTGTTGGACATTGCAATGTGGATTGTTGTGTGGATTATGCCTACATATCTCCTCATTAAGTCATAAATACATAGTTGTTTTGCGGTGCAGTGTGTTGTTGATATTTAGTTGATGCGAATCTCGGCCTTCATATTATAAAACTTCTGTAACATAACTTTAAATAAGTCTAACATGACAATTGATGATGTTATTCCGAGGTCACTAAGTGATCATATCGACAACATTGGCTTGATAGGCTTATTAACTTGCTGTATTGGTGCCGAATGATTTAACCTGTGAAAGAGGAGGGAGATGGATAATACACAACAACATACATCAACACATAACAATATAGAGCAACAATCTGTTATCTGTTATTTGATATTGATACCATTGTTTGAGTTAGGCACTAGAACAATTGGTAATCCGACAATAAAATTATTCTAGAGTGGGTTATGAATGGTGTTTGGGGTTTATTGGATGAAAGTATACCAAGCATATGTTGGAGTATTGATTAAGTTGAGGTGAGGTGGGGATTGGTTATATAAGACGTTTGGTATCTAATATGGTGGAATCTAAGTGAACCCAATGCAATGCAACAATCAACTAATACATAAGAAGGTGGAGATATGATGGTTTGACCATTGGAAACATTATATCTATCGAAATGGTCCGGTTGTATTCAGTGATTCTACTTTGAGATATCAATATTCAAGCTGGATACTGACAAATGAATCATTATGATAGTAAGTAAACAATAAAGAGTATTCTAATGTATTAATATGATATTAAAAACAGAATTGCAATGTATTTTGTGTTGCCATCAAACAAACTTAATCCTAGTCTGTTAGTTGTTCACATATCATGTGCACATTTTTCAAAATCACAAGTAAATCTGAAACGACCATCATAGACCGCATTACCGCCATCCTACACCATCACCGCCGTATCTAATCGACAACCATATTATATTACGGCTACTGGGTGATTGCTGCGTTGATGTATGGACAATAAGTCCGTCAATAAGCCACATATTCTCGCAATAGTATGTCAATATTTCATCGATGAGGAGGTGGTTGAGGAGAAGTGGAATATCGTCATCTATTGGTTGAGTTGGCCAATTATTTCTCGTCAGTATTTAGTATGGGTTATATATCATTGATATATGCGCCGGGTCACGGTGATAATATCCTCTATTAGCTGTAGGGGGCGCCGATCGATAGCCATGATGTATTGTTGCAATGTGAGTGGTTATTTTACTATTTTTGAGATTTGGATACCCTGGTGCCAAAAAATGGAGAAGTCCCTCCACGCATTTAGCAATGGTAGGTATCCTATGCACTCGAAGAATTCATCGACTTTCACCTGTTTACCAACACTTATGCCCCGTGCGATTTTAAGTTGCAATCGATGAAACAAATACTTATACTTAGTCAAAGAACTAATAAGTATGGTTTCAACTATAGATGAATGTGATGGTATCATGGCCAAAGCCCTTTCGGGCAGACGGCGGAAGAAAGTTGCTTTATTATTAGTTAGTCTTCTCCCCTTTGTATGTACCTTTGTATGTATCGTTCGTTTGCATAAGAAGTTAGTTGGGGGTGATATAAAAACTTATTCAGACTTCTTTATCCATCGTCACGATACTCATATACGCGGTGGCGGAAGTAGTGGTGGTACTTCTATATCATTCAATCGACAACAAGATATTATTGATTTCAATGTCGATCCTTTGCCTCGATATGCACAAGATGTGATCATTTCACTTCACAAGGTAGAAGGGAGTGAGGGAGGAGGCAAGGGCGAAAAATTATGCAAAGGATTGCTTATCCGTGATGATATTATTCTGACAAGCAAGGAATGTTCTACATCGTCCTATGTATTTCATTTTCCCGGTGTAGAAGAGGGGAGAGTACGCTATGATGCCAAGCCTTACAAGAACCTCAATGCAAAGAATGAAGATATGATACCAACTTCCCAACTTGGATTCTTAGAAACAAATCTACCATATCATTATTATTTCAATGATGATAATCCAGTACACCGGACGAGAATGTTCTTAAGTAAAAGGACGGGGGGAGATGAGCAAGGAAAGAAAGTTATCATGACATGTGGGGAAAGAGATCAACCAATTGTACATAACTTTCCAGTCAATGGGGAGATGATTCCAGTGGCAAGTCTAATACATATTCTCCCAGAGGATATCCTTTGGGATGACGTTGATAAAGATACATCACCCATGCTACAAGAGGGAAGTAGTCATCGATGGTGGACTCGAGCAATAACATTGGATGATGAAGCACATGCATACTCACATTTCATAAAAGAATATCGGGATAAAGCACCACCAGGTGCATTAACCTTTATTCATACTGACAAGTTCCTAGAAGCTGCGGTAGTAGTGAATGAAGCAGTTGATCCTCGAGGTCATAGGATTAGTCTACTAGATACTGGATGTTACATGAACTATTTCATACGGTATATACACGAGAAGCCATTCTCCGGCACACATTTCTTCGATTGGCTTGATTTTGGTAACGGCCGAGTGTTAACTGAAAGCATTGAATGGTTAAAGGATGAAAATGGCACAGTTCCTGATAACAAACAAATGTTCTTTGATCTGTGCAAGAAGGAAAGTCTAAATAAAGTGAAGGTTCGATTTTTCAATGACGAAGAGCGTCGTGAAAGTGAGGTTTATATTACGGCAACCAGAGAGGGGCTAATTGCTAGATATACAAAAACAGATGAGCCAGTACCAAGAAGTGCAGGTAATGAAACGACTGAAGTACTGGACTTGCCTCATTTATATGTATGGGACCTTGATAAGAAGCTTTACATAGTAAAAGATGATTGGGATACTGACAGTGGAAGCGAAAAGGGTGGAACCAAACACACCACAATCCTTGCAGGCAAACCGTGCCTGAGTGCTGGCAAAGTTTATGTCGGGAGAGGAGGAGTATTATTCGGCATCAATTGGTCGAGTGGGCACTACCGACCAACCTTGGCATCATTATCCATGATGTACTCCTGGATAAAGAACGAGATGAATTATAATCCTTTAGCAATGTCATGGATTGGGAGAAGAGGGTGGACTTCAGCTAATTGTACGGCGTATGATTGGAATAGTATACAAGGGTTTGAGCCAAATGACTTGGAGAAGACGTGCAAAGAGGTAACCTCAAGTGATAAATTCATCCAAAGTGTGGATGTATAGTTAGGTTCAATGTAAATGTAAATATAGTGAAATCGATGTTAATGTATCTTACTACCCTATGCATACCCTAATGATCCTCCTTTCCGCCGGCGGGCAATGAAGGTTGTTCAAGGATAGTTTCATCACTGGCTTTTTACGTACATTTCCCGTTTGGTATCCTAGCTAATATACTAGCAAGGTAATCTCTTGCTTAGATAACACAATAACCTTTCTGATCTGAAAAGCAGATTCTGCTCATCCTCTCACAAAGATTTTTCACCATGACGCACATCCTCCTATCTTCTACTACGCTTACTCAATAACTATCAATGGTCGGTATCATATCAATCCAGTATCATAATACGGACCTACTCTTCTATAATATTTGCAAATATCAATACTACCACTACCGTAGTTACTATAATATCGATACATACACCAGCCCATCAAAAAATGATAGATGACGCTGCTCGAACAGTAGCTCCATCTGTGAAGGATTAGGCAGTATGATACTCGTCAGCTTGATATCCCTCAACAAATATGAGTAGTTAATTATTCACCAGAGTGTACTGTATACCTCCTATACCCGAGATAAAGTAGCACATTGATGGCAGCACTACCTCATTCGTTTCTGAAGAAAAAATGTGATGCTAGATCGACAACTCTACAAGAAGCAATACTGGTAGAACAACAAAGATAACAGACAACAATCATCTTTGGGTATATGAGAGTTGAGTCTACTTACATCTAGTATGGTTTGGCTGTGTGGGGTGTCTGGTGGAGTCGATAATGTTAGATGACATAAAATGCAAAATGCACACATGATATGCACAAAATGTTATGACACATCATCCTACAATATAAATGATGCGGGAGTGGGTGGAGGAGCAATATTGAGGTATTAGAAGACGGGAAAACGAGTCATAGTCCAACACGGTGGGTATTGGATTGCAATATGCTCATATGTATACTAAACAGATCCGAGCAGAGAATCATATAAAATCTTACACAACACGCCGAGATATCAATGTACAAAGCAATCAAGAGCAAAATAAAAGCTCGATGTGCAACTTTAACGAACTATACAATGTGTAAACAATGAAATGGCGTCAAAGGGGTACTGCGGAGTATATGTATGTTATTCTCAACATATTTTGCATATGCATAATAGAGCATGAAGTAGAGAGATCTAGTCATCCCATAATAGAATATGCTTAGGTATACCTTTTGTATGATAAATAGTACCATATTCGCCTACCATCTGCCTCGTCAAGCTCGTCAGAGCAAAGCAAAGAGCTGGGAGAGTTCATGAACGATAAAAGCTGGTATGTGTTCTAAGTTGTTCTAATTACCGTCTTTTTGTACGTAAAATGAGTTGGGATATTTGTCACACCTGCCATTTCTACATAGGAATCGACCAATTTGTGTAGGGAGGCGAAACTCAACACTCGTCACTTTACGTACATTTTACCGTTTGAGCTGCTAAATAACCCCGTTTTGTGTACGTAAAAAGGCGAGTAAAGATACATTCTACATTGAGGATACCAGGAAAATGTCTTTCACCCTGGGTTTTTAAGGTGGTACTCTACTAAATCTAATTGGGAGTCTTTCAATGTTAACTGGAAGAATGGTTTCAATTTTTATAGGTAATGGCTACAAATTTCTCTCTGAGGTACCTTTAATTTTGTTTCCTCTATTGCAAAAAATCTAACACGTAAGTCGTGAAATAATTTTTGTGCATAGCGCTATATAATCACCTAATAAAGAGTTGTGCACAATAATTATGTTACGATTGAAGGTGCATAATAGAGATAATTTTGAAAGGTAATATGAACAATTTTCTCTCTGAGATACCTTGAAAATTTGAATACATTGTCCCAGTTACACTTAAAAGACTCCCAATTAATATTCAGTAGAGTACCACCTTAATGTCTCACAATATGCAAGATCGATTCTCCAACTCCAACCAATACAAGTGTAGGTAGTTGCTAGATATACTTATTTGTTCGTAATAGCCTAAAACTGAAAGGGATGTGTGTTCTCCGCTACTCCAACTTCTTGCAAGATTGATATGTAATCGTAGTTATCTTTTTCAATCAAGATCAACCCCCATTCTAATCATATCATATGCTCATAAAATCAATAATCATATCTTCGAAACATCAAACATCAAACACTCTCAAATAAACATAGCAGCAACAACAAACATAATGAAATTCATTCAACTACTCACCGCTCTTGCATTGGTTGCTACTTCATCAGTAGCAAACGCCACGGAACAACCAAGGTCATGTAATCAAGCTGAAAGACAAGCCAAGCGTGCCGTCCAACGAATCTATGATGGTGATTGTAACAACGCATTAGATCGAGACTTCACACGCAAGGTGAACCGTATGCGTGATAGGAAGTTCCCTCGTAATGCACGTAACTCGAAGGATCGTCAATATAACAATTGTGGAAGGGACGCCATCAAGACGGAGCTTAATCGTATCGGTAGGCAGTGCCGTAACAGTGGCCAAGCCGCCAAGGACTGCAACGAGCTGGGAAAGGTTGCCGCCGGTAACATTGTTGATCGTTCAAATGTATGTCCTGCCGAGGATGAGTCAGAGGGGTATGGTGCCAGTCACCATAACCTTCAGAAGTTCCGTCGTGAATGTCGTAGTGTTGCCTATGGCAAGTGTAAGGGATACATTACCAATGCCGTTAGGCAGTGTGGTGGTGACCGTTTAAGTCTTCGTAAACAATCTCGTTTACAGGATAAGTGTGAGGATGAGGTTGATAGTATGACTGGATATGATGATAAAGGCCTTGACTTTATGACTAATGCTCAGTTCTACGAAGATAGCTCAAGTGGAAGTGGAGACGAATGGGAAGAGACAAGTGGTTCTGACTCTGCCGACTACTATGACACTTGGTAGAGTTCGAACGTTGCTCTCTTAATCGGAAAGAAGTAGTAGAATGTAAACATACTAACATGTCTTGTATGATTCTAATTGTATTAACTGTTTAGTATTTCGTATCGTATAGTTTCATGATTTATAGGACTGTAGCTTGGATTACTCTTTGTCTTCCGTATCTAAAGTTGCCTCCTCTTTCTTAATTGGGAAGTAGACCCCTTCATATCAACTGATAACACGTTATATTCAAATGGATCTCTGGTTGAGAAATAATAATCCCGATGGTTGATTGTTATGTCCGTATCTAAAGTTGTCTCCCCCTCATGTCACCCCTCTTCTTCCGCTGTTTGCACTTTACCATATCCAGCTATCCTGCTATTATTGTCCTATCCTCTCCTCGTCCCCTCTCAACAACAAATACAATACTGTATTGTGTTGTATTAACCTCTCTTCATCTACTCTCAACCATACGAATATATACGAGCTGCAATGATTTAGGTTACCACAAATTGTCTTTAATCCGAATATAATATTGTACCTATTGAAGGTCAGACTAACATCATAAAATCTAATTCCTCGTTAGCATATTCAACTTAAGCTCCTCTGATCAAGTTGATATCTCTTCATTGCATGATCGATGAGGGGGATTGATGTTGATGGATATTAATTTATAAAGATACCAATCACAATCTATCGAGTTAAAGCTTGGATGAAGACGACTAATAATATGATACATCTAAATCCTCCAGACGTATTTATATACAGTCACGTCAGCCTACTATTAAATTGCCATGTGCCACCGAATATCATTGCACAATACAAGAATCAGACCTGATTAGGATACCACTACTCCGTGCTTTCGTGTAAATCTCACGAATGCCAATTTTGGCAAGAAGATGGTGCATCAATTGCCCTTAACTATTATCACATACAAAAGCCATATACTAAACATAGATTTACTAGCGTTGGCGTGGAGTTGCTCATAATATTATTTATCTCAACATCTGCCGTAATAATATATATAACAACAAAGTTCAACACCAACCTCCTACATATCAATATCAAATCTACATAAAGTGCATCAAATTACAACTGCAACTGCTCAATCATGCCATCTAAATCCTCATCACGTTCCACATCAACTACTACCTCCAACAACAGCACACCACGCTACAATCTATCAATCAACCCACCATATCAAATTAACTACCGTGCCAAACGTGCCGGTAAACACATCTCAGCAACAAAACGTCGTATAACATTTCAATTCGGTTTCTCATCCCTATCAGCTATTCAAGCCGGTAATATCGAAGTAAACTGTCGAGGTGAAGAACACGAGATAGTACTAATATGGAGTCATATTACCGGTAAGCGTGAATTATTCATGGATGGCAAGTCAATCCATTTATCAAAGGTGGCAAGAGGCAATACGCGTTTTGAGTATAGTTGGAATATGAAGGGTGGGAATCATGTATTGAAGATTATTGCACATGGCACGCCTCCCATGGGTGAGAATAGCTATAAACAGTTTGATTTGGAGTTGGATGGGATGAGTTATTTTACTTTTGCAAAGATTTATGAGTTGGGTAATAATATTGGTAGGAAGAGTAGTAGTGGTCGTAGTGGAAGCCGTGCATTAACTGTTGCAACACATAGTGCACCTCCACAATCATATGATTATCGTGGTATGGCATATGATGTACGTGATGATGCCGAGTATGAAGAAGAAGTGGAAACAGCACCCATGTCAACAGTTACCACTGTTGACTTATTCGATACCACACAGACAACTGCTCAGCCACAGGCAATCATTTCACCCGTGACACAATACAGCGAGGCAGCATCACAAAGTTTCAACAATAACAACAGCAACAGTTACAACACCCAACCATCCTTAACTGCCTCGTCGTATTCAAGTTCCGAATATGATGAATTTGCACCCGTGAATGTTGCAACTCAACCCAAGTCGTTTGATTCAGTGTCTAATGAGATATTGTCGGCATATGCTGTTAACAACAACACTTCGGCACCTCCTCCATGTGACGTATCGAATCAAAGTTCATCCCGTGCCTTGGTTCCCGTGAGTGAAGAGAATATGGATGCCATTACCAAGAGTATGAAGAGTTTGGTTAACTTGGATGATATCACTACCCAGCCATTCCATCCATTATCTGCCAACAACATGAAGCAGCAGCAGTCTAAGACCAACAGTGGCAGTACCTGGGGTTCTCACGTGGGAAGGGCACCAACTCTCAGTGAGATGCGTGAGCCATCCGTTTCACCCCACATCTCCACTAGGCAGCATGTGGAGGTTATGAAGGCACCTCCCGCACCACCCTTGTATAATCAAGGACAGTCTCAACAGATGGTTGGGTATGGCTATCAACAGCAACAACCCCAGCAAATGATGCAGCAATATTATGGTGCTCCCAACATGGGATATGGCGCTCCAGCTTATTAGAGGGTCTCTCCCTCAAGATGTAGATCTCCTCAAGATATGTTCCCCAAGACAAGAGACTTGCTATTGCTATCCTTATTCCATGCAAGTTTGATCTTGAGGAGAATCTCTGTTAGAGGCATCCACAAAGGAGTGCCTTTTATTATATATGTGATCAAAATCGTATTATTAGTGACTATATACATATGAAAAATGTAACTATTAGAACAAAGATTGTTTTTGCTACACTTTTGACTTCCAATTCAAACGATGTAGACATTTTCTAGTTCTTTTGCTACATATGGTAATATCAAATAGTGGGGCTGAATATCTTATCATTAGTTCATTTATCATCTAAAAATGTCTAATAACTTTTATCTCCACCCTCCCTAACAATAATTCACACTTACTCCTACAAACATCAAATTCAGCCACTAATCTGAACATGTAAAACATAAACATATCGAACTAACATTCTTCTTCTTGTTATCAAAAAGTATTCCATTTTCTCTATTCATTGTCTTTCATCAATTGATAATCAAATGAAACTTCCTTGGTACCCTTCATATTACTATCTGTATTCTCAGCATGACCATCTCCAAAGACTGGGTAAGTATTCTGCCGTTTGAACACTTTCATTACTTTTTGAGCCGATGTATTAACAACTTCCGAAGCAGAGACGGTACTACCCCATGTTCGTGGTGGTGTATTGTATATACCTCTATCACTACCACTATCACTGCAACTTGTATTATATAGTTTAGTAGTATCGCCTCCTGCTGCTGCTCTTGATGTAAAGGATGATAATGATGCAGTACCACTACGCATTACACTACCAAGCTTATCGTTAACGCTTGATAGCTTATCACTAACTCCATCAACTATAGCCGAATGCTGTACTGCATTTGCAAGTCTACTAGTTTCCATTGCAGCACGTGATAATCTAGATTGGAATTGTGGTGAAATGGGAGAGCTTTCAGGCATCATTTGTTCACTACGTGCATTGTTTTGAACAGTGTTCTGGAATGTACGTATCATACCCTTTGACATGTTACCGAATGAATGATGATTAACTCCTATATTATCTTCTTCTCTAGTATTGCCGTAGGATGGTACTCCCCCAGTAGATGTTGTAGGTGTTGATGTTGTCATGCCGTCATCGGGAAACATATAGTTTGATTGACACGACGGTACAGACTTCTCGGGAGAGAATAATGTGCCCCAAACTCCAATATCAGTCTTTGGAATAGAGGATGGCGTTGCCGGTGTTGTTGTTGTGGTGTCCCCTCCTCGATGACAAGGAGTATCATCACGTTGCTCTTCCATGTATGAGTTATATTTTTGCATTGTTGCTTTGTGATGCCGCATTTATATGTTCGACTCTATTAAAATTAATTGGACTTTATGTCTCCACTAGCCGATAAAGACCTCACTAATCAAGCTCTCTCCACTAGGTTTATATACTTTGTACTATAATATAATAGAGGCATACTGCAAGTACTGTAATAAACAATGCAACTGTTGATCTCCTCAACGCATTTCTTGAGAGATGATGAAGGGGTCGAGAGGTGGTATCCGGAGGGAATTTCATTTCAAAAGAGGCTAAAGATGAAATGAAGATGTAAAGGTAATATAATTAATTTAATATCCAGTTACCTTCCAATACACTAATCAGTAGGCCTTTTCTCGTTTCTCGTGACTACAAATCATGGTAGAGCACCATACGATCAATCTATTAATAGTCCACTTCCACTGACGATACAAACGATATCAATTGCAATTGCAATTGCAAAATACTAATATACTCGACAAGTCGACACACAACACGACGATAATAATAGCTTTATCAATTACTTATACACACATAGCAATACTTACAATCATGAGGCTTCTGCTATCCGTTGCCATTGCAGTCCTTCAAGTAGTCTCAACATCTGCTGATAATAACATTTTCAAAAGGCATGGTTCACTTCAATATGTTGATAACTTCCTATCTCCTGAAGAATCAAAACATTTCATAGATGATATGGAATCGTTCTTACGTATACATTCCTTTGATCCTACCGCCAAGTATCGTGGACATGTCATGGTTAATAAGCTCATTCAACAACGTATTAAGGATGTTGCCGGTTCCGAATGTTCTATCGATGATGATATGATCGCCAATGGTGATGATATTGAAATCCAGACAAGGTTGGTTCATAAATCTACAAAACCTCATATCGATTACGAACGAGAGGGGAAGGTCGTTGAAGATGATGTCATGTTCATTACACTTAACAGCAACCCTGGTGCACACTTCAATCATGGTGGTAACTCTCTCCCGGTAGTGGCTGGTAGACTAGTACGGTTTGCTGGAAGAATCAAGCATGGTACTACATTAAATGGTGGAGATCCTGTTCGACTACTTGGACCTTTCTCTATCAAAAACTTTGCAAGTGTAGGTGGCAGTGGCCCTGAAGGGTTTGGCCCCGCTTGTCCAATAGGAGGGTTCTGTATTCCTAGTCCCCCTACTGATCTCACTGAAGGCCCTAACTCTAGTGCTATAAACTGTCCGAATGAGGGCGACGAGTGCTATATTATCAATAATGTTATAAATTTTGAGGTCGGATGCCCACCAGGAGGTATCTGCATTGAAGAAGGGGGAGAATTTATTGGAGATGATATTAATGATGTACCTACTGAAGGCGGTATCCAAGGATCACCGACTACATGTCCTACTAGCGACTTTGACTTAGGCAATGGTTGCTACGTGTGTGTCAGCTGTCCTAATCCTACTACTACCATGGCCACTACAACACAAGTTACGGTAAGATTTATTTATTATGTAGATGGCTATGTTTGGGTTTGCCTTTTTCCATATTTCTAATATCTATTTGCCTTTTTATTTTCTTAGACAACCACAAGTACCGAGCCAGATTCTACTACGACAACAACAAGTACTGAGCCAGTTTCCGCTACCACTTCAACCACAACACCCACAAGTAAGTCAGATAAGTCAGGGAAAAGTAAGACAGACAAGAGTATGAAGAAGTCAGGCAGAACCTTTGCCTTCTCTGCATTCATCGACCTCTTTTGTGGTGATACCATGGTGACGAGATAGTATTAAGATGTAGGCAACGTGAGGCAGGGGGTGTGTAAGAAATAATATATTTTTTTTGTGAAAAATGAATTTTAATTTTGATTTATTGAAAAGGTAGAAGACATAGCCAACATTAACCTTTCTCATACTATAGCATCATGGGAGAACGTACAATAAAACCTAAGAACCGTCGAGGTGAACGTCATCAAGGAGCACCAAAGAAATCAAAGTCGAAGGTACCCTCTGTGAAAGCTTCTGCAAAACAGGCACTGAAACCTCTGAAAAGGCTGTGTAATCTTGACACACTACCTCCAAAGATTGCTAACAAGTCGCATCAAGTGAAGAAGCTTACTACAAATGTCCAAAACAGAACTAATTTGGTGAAGGTAGATGAAGAGTTGGAATCTGTGAAAGAGACGATTGAACAGTATGAATTTCTATCACGTTATGTCCCAGAGAACCTCTCCAAGGCTGACAGGAGAACATTGGCTGGCCTTAATATTGCTGCTCTTCTGAAGGAGGAAGCGTCATTGCAGCAAAAGAGGAAGGTTCTAAATAAGAATCTTCAGGGAGTACAGTTTGCTAAGAATCGGCTATTCAACGAGGATCATACACCACCCCCCGTAGAAGTAGTGTTGCAGCCACATGAAGTACAGGAGAGAGCTCGTCGATCACCTGTCGAGAAGACTGCTGGGAGTAGACGTGTACGTTCAAGTTCCAAGTCTGGTCAATGTAGTGCTTCGGCTCGATCAAAGGCCAAGGCTCACACCTACACTGGTCTACATTGGTCGTCTGTATTTGCCTTCCGTCGTCAAAGCTCCACATCTCGTGTTGCTCGTATTGCCCTTTGCCGTTACAGTGCATCCAAGAGTCCCATCCATCGTGTTCGAGCCTTTGAACTTTACAAAGCTGGGAAGATTTCAAAGAGGCAAGCTCTTCGTTACAAGGGCGTGAATAGAATCGATCGTGTCATCTTGAGCATTCTTATCAAGAACCATGAGTCGATTGATGTTGAAGAGCCTTCTACCAAGAAGAGACGTGTGTCGACTGACGAGGATGTGTTTGATGATAATGCCGTTTCAAAGCAAGTATTTGTGAAAGTTCCAATGCTAGGGCGTGTGTTCAAGTTGTTGTACCATCCCCAGATGGAGCTCGAGCAAATCAAGCAGAATATCGCATCACGACTGTCTACTCTGTCAAGTACAATTCGTTTCACTCTTGATATTGCGGCTGGAGGTCAGCCCCCCAAACTAAGTAACGGCACTATGACTCTTGAGCAATACAATATCAAACCAAATGATACTTTGCGGTTAGTATCTGATGCGACGGCTGTGATTGGAGGTGCAAAGAATAAGAAGAGAAGTTTTGGAAATCCAATAGATGTCAATGTAGAATCATCTACTGATCAGGTCAAGTCAGGAAAGAAGGCAAAGACTACCACCACATCATCGAAGAGGAAGCGATCAGAGATTGACGACGACGACTCTCATTCCGAGTCGACCAAGTCTTCGAAGTCCAAGTCTTCCAAGTCTTCTTTACCTGTCAAATCAAAGGCTGAGGTAAAGGCGGATACTAACGCTAGGCTAGAGAAGGCATATTCAAATGTCAAACGTGCTAACAAGTACTTCGGTGAAGGCGAGTATAACAAAGCCTTAGTCAAGTACAACCGAGCACTGATAGTTTACAAATCGTTGGACGTGGCCAATGTCGAGAAGGTGATAAATAAAGTTTCAAAATGTCTCGTTCAAGAATGTACAAACCAAGTCACGTTGAAGTTACAACTGGCTTGTATTGAACATTGTATCTTCTTTGCCAAACGTAGCAAGGCATACACGCGCATGAACATTGCCAGATTTCATTTCCAACATGCCACGATTCTCTTGTCACTTATGAAGAAAGACAAGGCAGTTACTGATAATGCTTCGTTTGTGTTATATCACGGACTACTCACTAAGAGTGTCAACCACATTATCACTGCCTACTCTTCAGTCGGCAAAGAAGTACAAAGAAAAGTACCTAATATGAAGAATGATGCAGACACTTTACTATCAATGCGAGCACGCAGTTTTGCGTACAAGCAGTCCAGTCCATTCCTCAAACTGTTGGAGGGTATCAACATGAAGGGTTCGTTGTTCACAGCCGCCAAGAGGATTCGTCGTACTAGCCAGTCTTCTAATAAAGTCGAGGCAGTACTAAATGAGTTAATGTTGTTGGGAGAGAGTGAATTAGAGCCCGAGTTGTATGAGAAACAGTTCAATATATTGATTGACAAGCTTTCCAAGACGCTGCAAAGACTGACCAAACGAGAGATCAATCTTGGTAACGGCTTGAGTACTGAACATTTCCTCTTTGTCTTGATGAACTATGCCACTCCAGCTTGCAGTGGTTGGAAGAATGGTGCTCACAAGAGTTGGATACACGACAGGATGAATACAAGTGAGGGTTGTATCAGCTTTTGGTTGAAATCTGTCATTACTTGTTTAGAGAGAAGTAGTGGAATTGAGAAGAAGGGTAAGCATGACAACAGCTGTATCAGTCTAACCGACCGACTGTTTTGGGTTAGTGACTTCAACAATAAAGAATACAAAACCGAGATTTCAAAGATATGTAAGAAGGCAAAGATTAGTGAAGATGTGATGCATTTGATACCAATGATCTTGTTGGGCTTGAAAGTCAAGTATGCCAAGATGAACGGTCACAGACCATCCATTCTCTCAACTGGAGCCGAGACTCGCGACAAACTGTTCGACAAGGACTGCGTCGTCATATCACCCGATGCCACATACACCGGATCTGTGCCACACTCTGAGTTTTTTATGAGGAAGGATCGATTCCTTCGCTTCTATTCAACAATTGAACAACAGCACAAGTACAGTCTTGTACTTGCCCGATTCTATGCGTCACGATTCTATACCTTCTCTAACTGCACATTCACTGAGGATTGGACAGGTCTCGGCAATCTCTCAGAAGAAGAATTGAAGAAGTTTCAAGAGGAACACAAGAAGCTAATGCAAGATATCGGCTCAAGAGGTGGCAAGACAACTGCAGAGTTAACAAAGTTGGCTTCGGCGTTACATAATGTCGATTGGAATCATGAAGACCTCTCTCCAGTGATGCAATTGAGATTTGCTCGGTGTTTACTGCACAAGAATCGTCGTTATCAAAATGAGGAGAAGAAGTTTAGTTCGAGGAAGTTCATCAAGTTCTTGAACAAGATGCGTGCTAGTCGTAAGAAGGGTGCCAAGACAACTAATGAGATGGCAACACTTGCATCTGAATTGGATTCGGTTGGTAGAGACTACAATAAGTTGTCCTCAGAGTGGAAGGTTATCTTTGAGTTACACATGGCTCGTAAGAAGATCGACGAGAAAGCCTTTATCAAGATCTTGAAAGAGTTGCTTGGTAGTCGTAAGAAGGGTGGTAAGACAACTGGTGAGATGCACACACTTGCAGCAAAGTTGAAAGATGCCAATGGGGACTACAACAAGTTATCACCTGAGTGGAAATTAGCCTTTGATTTGATTCATGCTGGTTACAACAATCGTCACAAGGAAGAGATGAATAAAGATCAGTTCATCGAGTTCTTGGCAAAAATTAATGATGGCAGAAGTAAGGCTGGTGAGATTGGTGGTGCTGTCAAATCTGAAGCCAAAAAGAAAGCATCTCCATGGAATGCACTATATGGTCGTAAGACACAAGATGAGATTGATCTCCTCAATGAAATAAAGGATATCATTGTACCAGTTGTTGATAGTATCAAATTTTCCAAGAGTGATAAACTTGGTGGTGCTAATGACAAACTACTCGAGAAGAATCTTCGTGCTGCATTACTCAAGTTTGACAAGACAAATCCAACTAATGTCAAAATACTTTCATGGACTTATCAAAAACATTCGGATTATCAGAATGCCACTACAGAAAAGAAAGGAGCAATAACGGGTTCGCCAGGTGATTTTGCTTACTTCAGAGCATATTATGTAGTTACATGTAACTCTGGAACTTTGGGCCGAGGACTAGTTGCCAGGAGCCGAGCACAAATTGAAATACAAGTAATTATTCGTGCATTACTCAATGCCGATATTACTCATCATAAAAAGGAAGAATACAAAGCGAACATAAAAGAGTACATGAAGGATATGATAAAAATGGTGGTGGAAAGAAGGTAGAATCACCGACTGGTAGTACGAGCAAGGTTAGTAAGGCGGAATCCAATGATGCCGCCAATATCTCGGCATTTCAAGTTCAGGTTCCTAGTTTTCGAGGTAGTTCTAACGATGAGGCCACTGTCGAAGTTGAGAATGAGAGTGTTCAAGTCAATCCTAGTGCTCAAGTTAAGAAGGATGATGAGCTTATCGCTGCTCTTGATGATGAGGAAGCAAGCTCAAGTGCCAAGGTATCCTGGGGTATCTCATTTGAGGATGATGAAACTGTGAATGATGCAATCAAGGAGGGACCAGAAGAAGAGCAATCATCTAGCTTTTATGACGTACACATTGAAGCTGAGGATGAAAATGTATAATGGTTACAATAGAAATAAGCAAGCCTTTGTGGAGCGAGCTGGTGGTGTATATAATATGTATTTGTATTTGAGATTTAGAGACTTGGGGAGAGTTATTATTGTTATGTGTGTGATGTATGACTGTACTGTTGATATGATTGATAAGATGTAATAAGTATTTACAGGAAAGAGGTTAAACAATAGAGTTGGCATATCTACTTCATAGTATCAGGTTCTCATCAACACAGTGTCAAGACGGGATCATACTTATTAGACCACACACAACTATTTGTACCTACTCTTTTATAAATCCATCTTCAGAGGATCAATAGTCTCTGGTTTCGTCTTCTTGATAGCTCCGTCATACTTCTTTACCAACCCATACAAGATCTTACTAAACATGGATCTCTTTCCGTCTGTCTTTGTTACTAATCCCTTCACTTTATCAATGCCATCTGGATTATACTTTTTATAAAAGTTTCGTAATACTCGTTCCATCTTCTCCTCAAGTTTATCTTTTTCAACACATTCACATACTCTTCGCTGTTGTCCGTCGTATTCATTACAACCAGACATGTTGGCAAGTAGTTTAACTATACCGGTAGTCTTTTTACACTCCTCTGTTTCTTTTTGTTTATCATCTTCTGACATCGACGGTGCTTCTTCTGGTGTTAGTCCTGGCAGTTCAGTACATCCCTCATCCATACATTTTTCTAGTTCTTTATCACATGCTTGTTTATTTGATCCACATATTTGATAACATGCTTGTTTATGATGGCAGCAGTGCTCTACATGCTTGTACGCATCATTGGCGCCCCCCATGGTCATCATCATACCATTATTCGATTGACAGCCTGTTGATGTAATACTTAATGGCCATTTGTTTACTGGAACATATGGCTTTGGACACGAGTAGCTTTGACAAACTTGATTTTGACCACCAAACATACCATCCATCGGATTGATATGTGGTTTGCTGTCGTCGGTATTATCTCCATTGGCGTATACTGTTATCAATAATGCGACCAACAATAGAAGGATATTGAATCTATATTGTGATGAGGAGATCATGGTGATTGTCCGCCGTCTATACCAATACGATGTTTTTTATTTGATGGTCGAGAGATGTGTTGATAGGGAGTAGGGAGGAGGAGGTAATCTGAGTAGTAAAAAAGATATATATTGGTATCCTTTTTGTATCTTTTTTTTTTTACTGACCAAGTCAACTTATCGTACAGTATAATAGCGCCGCCGCCCTAATCTACAATCTAATTAATATACAGAAGGGTGATGAGAATAAGTAATTAGGTTTTTATTGCAATGAGTCGCACAACACAACACCACGAATAAAATATTCTATCACGGGAATGAGAGATGACTGTGTTCTTCTAAGATATGGAAGTGATGCCCATAATTATTTATAATAACACAATCAATATATAATAAAGACAACCAATATATAATAAAGTATATATAGAAATCATCATGGGTAATTGTATGGTAACACAAACAGCTAGAGTTGAGGGTCTCAACGGTGAAGTTCAGGTGGTACAATTGAGAATGCCTCTTAGTTTGGCATTGATGTCAAACATGGTGCGTTTTTGTATGAGGGTTACCCGTGCAGTTGCCAATCGTCCTCGTTTGAGTGATGTCTTTTTGGCAAAGAATAATGTAAATAATGAAGTTCACAACCAAGCTTTTGGTAATTTATCAAAGAACTGTCGAAGGGATGTGAACAGAATCAAGGGGAACAATAAATCATGTACAAGATTTAGCATGTGCCGTGCGGATGCTGATCGTTTCTCTGACTCGGCGTTGGAGTTAATTGGACGTTACATGTTAAACAATAATCGTTTGAAAGATATTGGTTTAGGTGATCTGCGTATGGATGATTCACGTATGAAGCTACTTTTTCAAGAGTTGACAGGGAGCAAATCAGTAGAGAGCCTTTCTTTCTATATCAGGGGCGTTGATCGTGAGGTAGTGTTCGGTGCCGAGGCCATTAGCGACATGGTACCTTTCTTGAAAAATGCACCCAAGCTTTCCTATATCAGTCTCTCTGGTAACGAAATTCTAACAGAGGGGTTTGAACTATTAGTAAATGCATTAGACGGGGGATCAATCACTCAACTACTCCTTGATGAATGTAAAATTGATGACATATCTGCATTGGAAGAATGTACACTGCCTCGGTTATTTATGCTTCATTTGTCAGGGAACTGTATCACATCAATACCATCATTGAAGAACCACAAAAGTCTAGGATGGTTGACTTTATCTAATAATAAGATCGAGAAACCAATTCTTGGGGACATAGGGTCTCTTGACCATATTTGCCTCGATGGGAATGGCATCAACGATAAAGATGTAGAGGTATTAGCTGATTCACTCCATCACAATACATCACTGCACGTCCTCAGCTTAGAGAACAATCCATTTACAGAACGTGGCCTTTGTGCTCTGCTTCGGCTACTCAATAATGTTTCGTCAATTGGAAGTACACTTCAATCGAATCATACTTTGAAGTCTATCACCGTTCCTCACAGTATTGGGGATTTCACCATTCCCCGTCCTGAGCCCAACTCGGCAGATGATACACCGGCACGAAAAGAACTTCGTAAGCACATCAAGGATGCCACAAGAATCAACAGCAACAGCTCGAATCATGGAAGAGATAAGGTTATTCAGACTCAGTTGAACAGCACCAAACGATATGAGCTTGCTTGTTTCCAGGGTACGTCGGAAAGTCTCTTCTCTGATGATGATACCTTTCTTCTACCCGAGATACTTGCATTGGTGGGCGAGGAATATGGGCATAATGACCTATATCAGTTACTGATTGAGGTTGTGCCATATCTTATGTCGTCAGCATAATTGTCATACAAGCTATGCATGAAATACTGATGAGGGAAACTCTATTGTACAGAAGATTAGAAGAATGAGATGTTGTATACATCGTGTGGAGGTAGCATTTTAATTGAATTAAGTGCAACCTATCCAGACTAGTCGAAACTACATAAACTGCTAAGTTCATATGATATGCATCTTCTTTCTACCTACTCCTGCAAAGTAAATCAATACCTTCCTTCCAATATCTCTGCTCTTGATATGAATATATGCTTCATACACTCCATATATAACATCGTTACTTCTGCTCTTAAGAGCTCTGCTTAGAGGGGGTCTAGGATCAAGCAGAGGAGGGCACCAGTTAGAGGTAGGGTTTCCTCTAATCTATTTTGGGTATCTTTCCTTTTTCGATCTATCCCGTTATTTTTCATCAGTTGTTGCAAACGACAACAACCACCCCAAATAACTCGCCCCTAATACTACTCTCCATCCCACGCCGCAACAACCATCTCTTCTAACCTGTAAAAGATGTCAATTGGTAGAACAATGAGTCCAACTTCAGTAACTTCACGATCTCCAGGTAAACCTAGGAGCGGAAATGGTGGCCTACATGATATTGAACTCGGTGCATCGCCCTCAACAAGTAAACGGCGTAGTGGAGCTGCTACTCATAAAGATGATGAAGTAACAGCATTGGTTGTTGATGAATTTAATGATAATAATAATAATACACCGGCTACTACACCGCGGTCGGCATCACGTAATAACAATACTAGTGAGGGTGAAAGTTCATCAACTGTAAAAAGTATTGTTGCAAGTGCACTGTATTCGGGATGTAGTGTTGGTATGGTCCTTGTTAATAAAAGTTTGGCATCTAGGTATGTTTTATATTGTGTTGATTTGTTTCGTATCTTTAGCTGTCTATGTGTACACCCATATACTAACTAACCAATCCAAATACCACATACACAATTTTACCAACAAACTATAAATAGTTACAACCACCTAATTAATGGTGATTTAAACATCCTCCTAGTAGTCTTCCAGGCAATAACGGCAGTAATATGTGTTGAATTTTCCAAATACGCTGGATGGGTCGATTATCCCAACTTTAATGTTCGTACGGCACAAAAATGGGCACCCGTTAACTTACTTTTCTGTGGTATGCTCTTCACTGGTATGGCAAGTCTTCAATACAACAGTGTACCAATGGTAACGGTATTTAAAAATATTACAAATATAATGACAACTATTGGTGATTGTATTATTTATGGTGCAACTGTTGAGTTATTAGTTATTGCCGCGTTTGGTGTTATGTTGGCAGGTGCGGTCATGGCGGCGAGGAATGATGCCGAAATTACCCAAGCTGGCTTATTCTGGATGTTGGCCAACTGTGTCTGTACTAGTGGATATGTATTATATCTCAAGTATGCTACCAAGAGTGTGAAGTTATCAAAGTTTGGTATGGTATTCTACAACAATGTGTTGTGTTCATTATTCCTATTTCCCGTTTCGGTAATGAATGGGGAATTCAAAACGTTTATGAGTACACCTGCATTACATACAGTGGATTATGCCGTGAAGAATGGATTTGCAGGCTTTGTTGGGTTCTTCCTCAACTTTGCTAGTTTGAATTGTGTAGCTCAGACAGGCCCCACGACATATGCAATGATTGGCAGTCTGAACAAGGTCCCGATAGCATTTATGGGGTATTATATTTTTGATTCTAAAATTTCAGAAGAGACTTGGACATTCATCTCTATTAGTTTGTTGGGTGGAATCTTGTATACCATTGCCAAGCTACGTGCCGGTAAAAGGAAATCAGGTAGGGCTTGAATAGAATGTTCTGTTGGTTCAGGTATGTGTCTTTTTATGAACGTGGCTGTGATACTCATTCTTGTTATCCTTCTGTTCTCAACACTTCACCCTCCCCATCTGATCTACAGCTGCTTATATAAGGCGTTTACAGCAGCAGCAACAGGGTTCTTCTTCTAAAAAGATCCACCAAGTATAGAGAGGTCCATTTAAAAGAAGATTTGGTATATGTTTAGAGAGAGAGACGAAGTTGGAGTGTATGCACATATTAAAGTATGAGTTATAAGTCTATGTTAACTTGATATTATTTAGGAATTTCTCCTGTCGTATCTAGACCTAGCTCTGCTGTATAGTATGCTCTGTTGCCAAAGGATCCCAATAGTAAGGATAATCTTCATTCAGCTCGTCAAGCAACATCATATCTTCACTAGAAAGCTTCCATGACAAAAGAGAAGCCGGTGCATTCTCAATGATATGTTTCTCACTTGTACTCCTCGGTATAATGCAACACCCTTTTTGCAATGTCCATCGTAATACTATCTGCATTGGAGACTTTCCTCTCCTTTTTGCAATATCATTCACTACCAAAGAAGATTGATGTTTGTATTCTTGATTGATTAACACACTATTCCCACTTCCATATCCAGTTAGCTTGCATCCCATCTCTTTAGCCACATGCTCCTGAATTCAAGTTGATTCACATACGGTAAAATCGTTGCATAGTCCTTCATCTCCTCTAATAGTGTGGCTGGGTAATTCGAAACACCAATGTATCTACACTTTCCCGATCGTTGTGCTGCTTCTAGTGCCTTCCATGATGCGATCCGTGTTGCTTTTGCTTTTTCAATGTAGTTTGTATCAATTGCAGCCTTTAGTTTTGTACGTTTTGATTCCAACAACATCGGGCGTATCGCGCCGATGGACACAATTGGTGAGGGAGTGCTCCTAATTGGTTGGACCTGAAGCGTTAAGATTACTTAGTTATTATGGAGAGTGGCGTTTATGTTTATGGTCAGTAGTAACAATTGCTAGGTTCTCTTGTATAATGGCACTACAGATATAATGACACGATTAGGTTATAATAATTCACTAATAAAGAAAGAATCATTCTGCTTGAGTTATAATCAAATGAGTCGCATGCCAGGGATATCTAAAAGAGACATGATGCGTGCTCGTTTCTTTTGAGAGGTTTAAACACAACCTCTACTGCTCAACTGATGGAACTGTTCTCTAAATCCAACTCATAAAAGTTACTTTATCTCTCCGTTCAAGTCAATGTCAATATCCATCACTCCTTAACCATCAAGACAAATCATGAAGTTCTATGCCATTTCTATCGCTCTTTTATGCAGTGTTGCAACTGCCGTTGATAGTGAAAAGGTAAGTACTGTGAAGAGTATCATACATTGGTCTTTGAATAGAGTTGTTCATCCATCATGATCATATCTTCTCTTGCAATTGTAGCCCCGACCCGATTCTGGCAAACCTAAGAAGTACACACCAGTCCAATATGACAATGTAGATGAAGAGATGGGAAGTCGTCGCCGTCGACTCACAAAGGTGTTCCGTACGAAGGAGTCTAAGGCTTCTGGATCGGATTCTGACGATTCGGGATCTGACGACGAGGATTCAGGCTCTGATACCAGTAGAGTTGATGCCAAATCGAGCAAAGCTGAGGAGTCAAAGGTATGTGTAGTCCCCATTGAGATCTATGCTGTACCTTTGTGTGGTGCATATCCGGCAGCCCCATCATGTTATCTTTCTGTATGTGCCCCATCATTATCTCACAGTCCATATCTATAATGTCCTTCTATTCTTCTGACAGGAGACTACATCCGAAGACGATCCTACTTCCGAGGATGAAGAAGAAACTACATCCGAAGATGTGAGTTGTTGTATAACTTGTGATGTTTGTAATTGATTGCTTGTGGTATCTTCTCATACTTATAATATCTCATTGTCTGCACAATCTTCTGCCAAATTACAACAGACCCCTGTGACTCCTCCCCAGCCTCCCCCAACTCTTCCTCCTCTCGTAAGTGTTTTAATACCATTCTTTGGCTTATCTTTTATTTCTTGTACCTTGTACACTTATAATCTTTCATATTTTCAGATTCAAATTACGCCTCCGCCATCGCCTCCTCCAACTCAACGTCCTGTCGAGGATCCCACCCCTCCACCATTAACTCCTGTAACACCACCCCCAACAAATCGTCCGAACTTGTTTGAAAATCCCACGCCCCCACCAGTTAACCCTGTAACCCCAAGACCAACAAATCGTCCGACCTTGAATGTAAGTATTTGCCGGTTGACAACAAGTCTTGTTTCATATACTAGCTAATGCATCAACTCTCCTGAAATCCTTTTATCATATAGCCTACAAGGAACCCAACGCGTAATCCAACCCGTGATGTAAGTCTTCATGATGTGATGGATGATATGTATACATCTGCTTGTTATTAACTCAAATTCCTGATATTTCTCCTCGTTACACAGCCAACCCGCAATCCAACTCGTAATCCTACAAGGAACCCGACTCGTAATGTAAGTAACAATCTTCATGTCTTGGACTTTTGATTTGAACTTTTTTTATACCTTGCTTGGTATCTTTTGTGTTGATCAATTTACCCCAACACTGCATCTTCTCTTGAATATTAGCCGACACGTAGGCCCACTCGAAGACCTACTTCGCCTCCTACGAAGCGCCCAGTGTCGCCACCCAATGGTGGTGGAGGCGATGGCGATGGAAGTGATATTCGTCTCAAGGAAGATATTCATCTACTTGGTGAATCTGCAGCGGGTATCCCAGTCTATTCGTTCAAGTATCGGGATGATATGAAGGATTATCTTCGAGAGAATGTGGACACTCAAAGCATCTACTTTGGAGCCATGGCACAAGATTTACTTCATTTGGCACCAGAGGCGGTTAATGTTGACCCCTCTGGCTACTACAGTGTTGACTATTCCATGATTGATGTTGATTTTATTAAGTTAGTATGATAATTGATTTGGACCACTGAAGCGTGAAGGATATGTGAGATGACTCTGTGTATAGTTTCCCTGATTCGTCTCGTGTTATAGTATGTTGAAATTAAAGTAACGTGTTTGTACTTGTTAAGCCTAGTCAGACATCTATCCAAGAGGAAAAAGCAGCTCTACGGTTGCAAACATTTAACAAGCTCTTTGCCAATACTAGAAATGACTTGTGGGACGACCGCATTACCAATACCACAGTAGAAGTGAGCAGTCGCATCACCATCTTTACTGATAGATGGGGCATAAAAGTCTTCGCCAAAGCCCATGATTCGTAAACATTCCCTAGGTGTGAGGAAGCGTGGGATATCATTCTTGGTACCATCTCTTTCGGTACCGATGAATTTCGACGTGTGATTGCCCGTTCGTTTATATGATGATATTAAGGTCGGAGCTTTCTGATTTGGATTGATATATACATAACCGATACCATTTCGTTTTGAGTGTATATCTTTCAATTTTGACCATTGCTGTGAGGTCATTACAGCTTCAAGTACGGCTGGCGAATCGGGAGGCGTAATTTGAATCTGAAAATATGAAAGATTATAAGTGTACAAGGTACAAGAAATAAAAGATAAGCCAAAGAATGGTATTAAAACACTTACGAGAGGAGGAAGAGT
>Ga0214481_100338_pt1 | contig 24814 bp, 13 predicted proteins | sample M1_20Mar14CPVII9_4_FD_165057 | JGI IMG/M metagenome (GOLD analysis project Ga0214481, IMG submission 165057) | Marine eukaryotic communities from Monterey Bay, California, United States - M1_20Mar14CPVII9sort6BwellG10 | ecosystem: Environmental > Aquatic > Marine > Unclassified | place: USA...
ACACCCTTCCTCCCCTGGACAATGCAAGAGTATGTGCAGCACCAGCTGCGATTGCCTCTATTGCCACATTCCTCCATGGATTCAGGAAGAGGGAGTGATAGACGATTCGTACAACAGCCACGTCATGTTTCGGCATTACGGAATGTGGCAATAGAGGCAATCGCAGCTGGTGCTGCACATACTCTTGCATTGTCCAGGGGAGGAAGGGTGTTTTCATGGGGAGCTGGGAGTGATGGACAGTGTGGTCAAGGACATGCGGGGAATTTGTTCACTCCACGTGCCGTCCAAGGTTTGCCGAGCAGTGCTAGTAGTGCCACAAAGTCTAACAAGCCAAAAGTAGAAGATGTACATGTACCAAAAGTAAATAGTAAGGTGGCAATGGCAGTTACAATGGAAGAAGAGGCACTTTCAAAGGCATTAGCAATGAGTCAAATAACACCAGCTTCCGAGACACCAAAGACTGGTAGAATTGTTTCGATAAGAGCATCGGGCTGCTATTCTGCTGCCATAACCGCTGAAGGAGAGGTATGGACATGGGGATATGGCAGTGGATCAGCTATTGGGCATCCAATTCCAAATGAGTCAACATCATTGTCACATTTACCCCTCATACCAATTATTGAAGGGAATCAATACTCAACAGCAACGGCAGCAAAGGTTTATCCAGAGGGAGGGAGTGATGAGAATAAGATTCGTGATTGTAGATGTTTTGATACTGATTTGAATATAATGTTGCCAAGGAAAGTAGAATGTATAGAAACTCTTGGTGTACGATGTGAAGACGTATCACTTGGTCCAGGTCATATGGTATTACTTTGTTCTGTTGGAGATAACTCTGAAGATGCCAATGAAGTATCAAATGATGGACTACCAAACGAGGTTGATTTGGAGACTAGCTCACACTCTGGAGACTCAACTACTGCATGCTCAGCTGACGGTTTAAGTTCACTGAAAGGTATTGGTTCACATGAGAACTCCTCGACAGGTGATATTGGGACAACGACCACCTTTGACAGTAACGAAAGCTCAAAGAGTGAAAAGAGACGTCGTTCACCTGGTGGATGGATGACAAAGATTAAGTCATCTCGTTCCAATAAGCAGAATACAGAAGCAAGTGCAGCAGCTCCCGATAGTAGTGAAAAGAAGAAGTCTGCTTCAATTCGACAAATGGGTAAGAATATCCGTGGAGAAGTGACGAGTATATCTAAAGCCCTCCGACGTGGTGGTGATAAGTCATGATGAAAGATGTATCTTGTGATTGCTATAGAATAGATAAAATAGAAGATAGAGAAAGCATGAAACAGATCATCACTACTCATTCTTTCAAAATTACTTAGAATCAATCTATCTTGTCACTCAATAACTTACCCTAACATGGCTAGCAACAATATCACCAACAACATTGCCACTATTCAAGGACACTTGTTGATGCTGCCTTTGGATTGTGTTGTCCCTCGTCGCATATGAATCGAGTTACACGACCACCACCAATTGAAATAAAGTAAAAGATACCGATTCTCGAAATTTACCGGCCGTACTATTTTTTCAAACCAACATTATTGCTAATCAAACTGTAGTAGTCAAGATGGTGAGTATATTGCCGCTGTTATATGATATAGGAGGAGGAAGGCGAATCGGATAAACTGTTATTGCAATATTGCGAGAAGAGATGAGTCGAGTGGCGGCGGAGGAAGCACCGTCGAGGGAGAACAAGAGATGTTCAAAGGTCAAATTATTTGACTGTGTATTATATTGTACTGCAATATCATGCAGACCACATGCGAGCTTATAAATGAAGTTTATGCTATCATTATAAAGAGTTTACATATCACAGGGGTGTTGGGCGGGTAGGGGTTGCAAAACGATATCGTTTGCAATATATGTTGAGGTATCCTATAATTTGGGCATATTTGTTATTCTATATTCTTCTCTGCTTTCGAGGACTGCGCTTATATGCTGGCTACTTCTTTTTATATTCTTATTGATGTCTTAACATATTAACTAACTTTTCAATTATTATCTTCTCTTCATTCTATCAATAAAAAAACAGCCATCACAAAAGACATTCCGCACTAAGCGTACTCTTGCTAAGAAGCAGAGACAGAACCGTCCCCTTCCACAGTGGGTACGTCTCAGAACTGACAACACAGTCAAATATAACGCCAAGCGTCGTCACTGGCGTAGAACAAAGCTTGGACTCTAAATTATTATGGACTTGGAAACCCCTAGCAATTGAAATATGGTGAAATATATCATGATGGATTGGTTGTTTTAATGGGGATGAATAATGTTTCATAATATCAAATATTAGATGATGAGTTATATCAACAATATGAATTTCATACCATGGGTGATATCATCAATGAAAGTCATTTCTTTTCTACTCTTACTTTACACAGGATCAAGTTGCTTCTTTAGATTGAGATTTGAAACTGGGGTGCTTTGCTGGAAAGGTCATATCGCATCAATCTAATGATATGCTTACAGTACCGCTAAAGCTCAAGTAAACCGCTCAATCACAATTCACTAGGCGAGCTTTGTTCGTTTGAAAGAAACCTCGATCTGTTCTCCTCTTTATAGTAGAAGAGAGCAAGACTACACAATCCTCAGTGATCTTTATATTTATCTGCAATCTCTGCTAATCTATGCAAAGGTGTATAAATATAAGTTTGTCGGTGAGGTGTATCTAACCCCACAGAGAGTTCACTGAACACCGAGAGCCCACAGAACAAAGGTATGCATAGCAAATCTTCCTCACGACATCATATCTGTCATCAGCTTCTCTCTATTCCACTTTTATATAGATGACAGACATACAAGAATATCATGACTCAATAGCTAGCCATCAACAAAGATTGTAGCCCAAATCATCAATAGAAATACGACAGCTACACCAGCGACGGCGATTCCAATGTTGGGATAATCAACATCCTCATGATGTCCACAATAGAACAGTCCACACGGCATATTCAAACTCTCTGATACCTCATCAAACATTCTCCTGTATATATCTGAGTCGACTGCCATTACATAGTACGTTGGAGGTAGTTGTTTCCGACGAACATGACAGTTCTCACAGTTTGCACATGTGCATTGACATTCTGATGAAATGGGTGGGAAGACAGAATCTACTCCATTGTCCTCGACAGTGATGTGGTAGTCTTGGAAGTAATCGTCTTCGTTGTCTACCAGTGCACGTTTGTATACGGTTCCAGACTCTGCAGGTAGTAGATACAAAGAGGGTTAACAGTGAGTGACACATATACACGAGGAATCACTAAGCATGTACAAGAAGACAGCAAACAACATCTTACCAAGGTCACGATCACTCAACAATCTAAAGTTATCCTTTGGTAACTGTAATTTCACAACACCATCATTGGTCACACCTTTGAACATTGCACTCTTACTCATATCAGTCATGACCGGATCAACACTCCGATCAATTGATACGGCACTTGCATATGTCGATACTGACATGTCAGAATTGGTACGACGATGTTTACGTCGTAATGGTTGTTGTTGTTGCATCATTTCCCCTGTTCCTCCAGATGTACTAATAACTTCTTTGCCTGTTGAAGTACTAGTTATACTGCCATATCCAGAAGGAGTTGTACCATTGTTGAATATCTTATTCTCTTCTGAATCTGTAGAATAGGATCCCAATGGGTTACTATTTGATCTCTTTAACATACCATTTGCATCATTAGCATGATGTTGAGCTGTTGAAGGAGTAGAGTATGAATTCATAACATTCAATGCACTACTGCCCATGTTGTAACTACCACCACTATAGCTCCGTGTTCTACTACCTCCACTACCACCACCCCATCGTGGATCGGGCAATAACTTCATTGTTTCAGAATTCATAGATCGTGTACTAGATTGACTTTGTAGTGAGTATAATGATAGAGAGCTATTTCCTCTTCGTAATTTATTAGCCTGTTGATGCTGAGGCGTTGCATCATATGAATGAGTCCTACGATGATGATTATAATGCTCAAGTAGGTTATATGTATCCGATGATCTACGTTGATGAATATTATTACTATTACTGTACAATGGATGATGAGCATTATTGATATGTTGCATATTCATATTGAAATTGTTATTATTCATAACGATGTTATTATCTGAGTAATTACTACCCGGAGTAGAATTTGGTGAAGGAGAATGAGATCTTCTACGTGACGGGTGTTGTTGTTTTGGTGAATTAGATCTACGATGTTTGGGAGGTATAGCAGTACCTGTTGTTGATGGTAAATTGCCATAACCTGGCGATGAGCCAACACTACTACCTGAGTCAGCTCTCCTACGCAATGGTATCGGAGGAAGTCCATTGGTTGATAAAGGTGAAATGCCATTTTGTGGCTCCACAGATTGTGGAGTATTTCTATTGTTCGAAATATAATTATTTTCTGCACCATCGTTTTGCAATAATAATTGTTCGCCCTTCAATTCATTTCCTTTTGTTATTCCTCCGTATTGTTTCCTACTCCTACTACCGCCACCGGGAGACCGCGGAGGACTGCCCTTCTTGGACGACAATAATGTCTCCGTCTCACTCATTCCAATACTTTGCAATGATACACAAATATTGTACTGAACTTCCTCACCTTCGAAACAAAAAATATGAGAGTATTTGCGAAAGACACAAGAAAGCAAAGCATACGATTGGTATCCATTAAGGTAGTCTACTTAACCCTTTCCTTCCTAAGGGGTTAATTTTTTTTTAGCAAAATTGCCGCTCACCACAAACTCAACGCCATCATCGTCACCACCATATCTCTTCAAGCAGCCTATTCAACAACTCCAGATCATAGGATCTAACAGTTAATATACACATCTAACATTGTCTAATTGCAATAGATCAATGGTGGTCGTCTACTAGGTCTACTACACCAGTTTCCTCCTAGGCCGCATTTTTTTTGCAATTGCAGACGATGATGTGATCGTCGACAACCCTCGTCATCTACAGATAGAAGATGGCATATACTACCGTCAACCAATCAATGGCATTGATCTATATGATATATATGGCCATTATGTTGAGGGAGCCACTGGTTAAGAGGCCTTAGAAGCTGTAGATGGCCATGCTCATATAGGCCATCAGATTGTGAAAGTTGACACCGACTCACCCCTCCACCTACTCTACATAACAATAATGATTATGCCATCACAAGTCAATATCAGCAGCCCTCCTCCTACAATTGCATAGATAACTATCATATAAACAATATCTGATGGTAGTGTTACTACTGATATACAAAATGGCGGCAATAATATGCCAGGACATACAACCATCATCAAAGTAGCAATTTAGAGGTGGTGGAGGATGCAAGTAGGAAAGAGAGGCCCTGACAAGTACTGAGGTGGGATAGGAGTACAACCAACACAACAATCAATTAATATACTATATAAGGGAGAGAAAAGTAGTGAGTCCAGCCGGGAGATGTGCCTTAGATGATCAGATATGGAGGTGGAAATATCATGTTGCAAGGGCGATTTCGAGAGGAGACACAAAACATCATTATAGTACGATATTGTAGGATGGTGTAGGATGTTTTGTATAGGACAAAAAGCACACAAACAACAGTATGTAGTCTAATCTAAAGGTTAGTTAACTTACTATATTCATACACAGCATATAACTACATCATACCACCTCTACAAAGTAGCATCAATATCAGCATTTTAGGATACCGCTAATTTTCTCTATTAAGCTCGACTTGGCTTCGGGCGGATGGAATAACGCCGTCATTACTAGGAATTCGACCATGAAACTTGGTATACGCGTCGTCAGGATGCTATAGAGGAGTACGGTGTGCTTGGAACGGTGTTAATCGGACTAGTAGAAGCGTTGCAATGGCTGAAAGTTGAAAATGCTTAAAAATGCTTACTCGGAAGGAAAGGGTTAATTACCATATCTAGAGGCAATCCGCTGGTTAATTTGTACAGACTGCAAGGCATAGACGAGAATGAAGATTAAACAACCGCCCAGGTTATATTACATTATTGTACCTCTACTTGACCTAACCTTCCATCAAACAGAGTCAAGTTCTAACTTTATTCAGTACTCTCTTCTTCCCTAGACCTTCTCTTATCCTCCTTCTTCCTCCCGTCTTGTTGTTGTATTCTAACTTGAGCCAACACCTCTTTAAGTTCTTTTGTAATCTTGGAAGCTTTGGGTCTATCATTTGGCTCCTGTGCCCAACACTGCTTGGTTGCAGAGACTAATGCCTTGATTGCTATATCTTCATCTTCCAATACTTCCGATGGAATGCTAGGTCTAATACCATCCATTACTTTCTTCTGTGCCTTTGATTCCTTCTGACCCTCAAATGGCATCTCACCTGACAGTATAGTATAAAAGACATTACCCATGGAGTAGACGTCGATCATCTCATCCTCTTCATCGTAATTATACTCTTCGGGAGCTCTGAATTTACCAGGATTTGCTCCAACATAGAAACCACATGGCGAGTCGTCATTTTTATACTGACGCATGAATCGACATCTATTGAAATCGTTCATCTTCCACCTTCCATTGATATAAATGAACTGAGATGGAGTTATATCAGCTGCAAACCGATAGATGAAGGGGGCAATGGCATTAGATATCAAATTAAAGGATAACAATATTACAAGTAAACACTTACTGTGAGCTATCGAAGCATAGCCATCATCTTCTACATCATGCATATCAGAGATTGCCTGGGCAACTTGATATGCTAAAGAGAGTTTCAAATATGTACAAGTGAGTTAGCTAAATCATCTCACAAAGTGAACCACACTGACACAAACACATACTCAGGACTTACCCATTTCAATCTTTTCAAGACTTGGTATATCAGCAATATAGTACTTATCCTCTTGCTTATCGTACGGCCACAGTACTCCGTCAATATCTCCACCCTTTCCATACTCATAGACTGCCGAGTTGGAACAATAGGCAAAGATGTCGACCACATTGGGTGATGCCGAAAGTCGTTCTGATGCGAGCGCATCCTTTCTATGACGATCATAGTTCCTATCAGTAAAGTCATGTCGATATCTCAATGTTTTGAGTACTGTAATTTCCTCATCATAGTCTGACTCCTTGTCATACTCAGTCTCAAATGAGCCCGATCCCTTGGATACTAACCAAACGTCTCTCCAATAACCATGTGCAAGGTATTTGACTAGTTCATCCCCGTCACCCTCAAGCTTGTGCAATTTCTTTCGCACAGCTCTACCAAACATTCCACTCAGGGCACCTAATTCATACTCATGTAAGACATTGCAATTAGGGAACGCTCCCTTCTGCCATTCATGTCGAGGTTTGCATTTATCATCTTCTAATGGTTCACGTCCAGTACGTGCATACTTTTTACTGTTCTTAACTTTCTCAACACGCTCAATATAATCGTCGTCATCGGGATATATTGTAACATATCTATCTGATATTGGCATATCTGTTGATTCATATATTGGTAGAGTGACTACTTTGGTAAGGAGAACATTCTTGTGATTAAGATCACTCTTTATACTTTCTCGATCACCACCAATGGCACGTCTATCTCTTGTTGGAAAGTATGTTTCAAACTTTAGTCTGACCATTCGAGGTTTTATTCTCGAAGGCGATTCACCTGATAGTACTGATTTGGCCTTCATTTCAGCTGGATTATTAGACATTGATCCCGATGATGCATTATCTTCATGATTTTCTTCGTTCTCATCACTATCCTCGCTATCTTTTGCACGATCCTCGTCATCGTCATCATTATTATTCTTTGAGTTTTTGTAATGCTTCCCGGCCTTCTCCTCGGCTTCTTGCTCTTCTTCACTCTCTTTGGATTCAGATTCAAGTACTTCTTGCTCTACATAATTACTGTCTTTCGACTCTATTTCCTGCACCACCGGCTCATGCTTAACTGTAGTTTCTTCTTCATATGTATGATGACCCTTCTTAATAACTCTTTCTCCTGATTTTTCATTTATTATATTAGGTATTGGAAATAACTCTTCCTTCTCTTTACGATATCCTCCATTACTTCCTGGACGTTGACGTGGTTGTTTCTTCTGTTTATTCTTCAACTCGACTACATTTAGTTTATCTGTTATTGCCTGCTTTGTATATCTATCCACCTTACTCTGTTTTGGTCTAGGGTGTACATATGTTTTTATTTGTGGTTTCGTACTATTATAATCTGTTGAGGATGAGGTAGACCACATACCCAAAAGACATATTGCCAATACTAACAATGCACCGCCTAATACAAATAGATTCTTATTCGAATGAACACCACCATGATCACTACGTGTACGAAGAGTACGAGCAGCAGTAGTAAACCGTTGTCCGCTATGTATTTTACCGCCGCTTGATGAAGAAATGTTGCTATCGGAGGACTTAGTGCTTATTGCAACTCCATTATTACCACCGTTTGGTGAAGGACTGTTAGAGGCACTACCGCCTCCTCCTCCACCGTTTCGATGACGAACAGCGTTTGATAATACCATTTAGTAATATATAAAGTTGAAACGTCTACCTAAATAAGCAAACTTTATGTCGGTGCCTACGAAATGAAGTTTCTGTTTGCACTTCTATATATCTAGAAACTTCAAATACAATCAATACTTAACCTTGTGGGTACGGGTATCTAGAGGTACAATAATATTAGAAGAAGGGAGCTAAGAGCAACTGGGATGGTAGAAGAGCTTGCTCTGATTCGTTGCTCAGAAAGGGGTCGCCTTGATCATATCGGTGGGGGGATTATATATGATGTGTCACATTCAAGAACAACTTAACAAAAACGGAGTACCATAATTTAATATGTATTATGCATCATAATCATAAGACCAATACTCTGAGGATTTACTGGACCCAAACAAAACTGTATCTATTGGATAAAAAACACAATGTAATACGAACCATACAATTCTTTTTCAAAACACAAATACATAAAATTCTACTTGACAGCGACAACAAACAAAGAAGAATACATTGGCAGCTGAATGCTGACTATACACATAACAATAACAAATTAGCATACTTTGATAGACTTATTCATGACGTATTAGTTACACTGGACAAGACGTGAGGACAGAAGATACAAAAATAGTCTTCAGATCTTGGAGGATACAAAGAATTGACGTACAGAAATAAAACAACACAATATATTATACTCGCATCTGAATATACGATAAGACTATTACTGATCTTGGTTTCCTTAGTATCGTTGTCAATTTGGAACAGCAGTTCCTTATATGTACATCATTAATCATTGGTTCAAGAAACAATATTGCCTAGATGATATGAAGAAACAAAGCTTATGATAATATGAAGGAAGAAACAAAGCTTATGCATACATATCATAATGTGTGAGATTGCGGCGTTTGAAGATAAAGTCAGATAATAGTAGTAGATAGATAGTATCAATAGTCAAAACCGTCAAAAGTAGAATCATACCCTAAAAGCGCGCAACCTTGGAATTGAGGGAAGCAACCTCGTTCTTGAGGGCCTTGTTGTCTGCTTGGATTGCATCGACCTTGGACATGAGCTCACGCATTACAGCGGAACTGTCCTTCTCATCAGATGAAAGACGAGCAGCGGCAGGAGTGGCACAAACGAGAAGAGAGAGGGAGATCTTGTAGAGATTCATAGTGAATTGATGATGTTTGATGGACGAGTAGTGGAGGGAGGTTATGATGGAGATTGAATTATAAATTTATGTTGCAATTGCAATACGTGATAATACGAATCATGGCAAGTAGCGTTGGGTTGTCAACATGTTCATAGCGATGGTACCACTAACAGCTAGTAATCAATCAAGTGTGCCGCACTAGTGGAGCACTCTGAGGCGGCTGAGCTAAGGGGTCAAGCACTAATAATACAATCCAAAGGTGCTGTAGTGCTTGCTTGATTACTTTTGAAACTTCAAGAGAGAGTTATAAGTTCCAGCTTTTTAACTACTTCATTGAAATCTGATTTACTCATAATAAATATATTAATGAATTAATATAAACCACCACCATACTATAGTATGTCTCGAGTTACAGCATTAAATGATGCTCAGAAGGGAGACTTGGCTAAACTATGGGAACGACTTGCACCGGCGCACAATCAAACAATAAGTGGTGGTTCAAGTAGTAGTAACTTTCAACCAACTGGTAGAGGAGGTAGAGGACGAGGGAGGGGCCGTGGAAGAGGACGGGGTGGTAGTAGTAGTAGTGGGGTTGCACCAAGAAAAGTTGTTACAATGAGCTTGGAAGATGAAGATTATATATTCATCTGTAGATTGTATGGATTTCTTAGATGGGTTGTTGATTGTATGGAAGAACAAAATCAGCAATCTTCTGCTACCGGTAGTGTTGGTGGAGAGAAGGAAAATGATCATACAACAACAGAATCTGACGATGACAATGATGATAGTTATATCAATAATAATTCTAGTAAAGGATTAAAGACTTGGGAATCACTAAGATGTTTATTTGAATGGACAAAAGTTAGTAATGGTACCAAATTCATTATTGTACCTCAATTACTGGGTGGGAAGAAGGTAGTTACATTCAACCATGATTTATTAATGCAAGATTTTAGAGTGTATGAGAACGCTGGATCATCATCATCATCATCAAACAATACTAATCAACAACAGAATCAGCAAGGACTGGCTTTTGCATCCTATTTATACAACAATCCAGATAGAGCAATAGCTTCCTTTGGATGTGCCCTTGGTGTTACTGTATTAACATTGTGGCGTAGGCATCAATCCTTTACATCATCTTCCAATCCTCTACAACAGCAACAACAAACAAATAATCAGCAACATCCACATCTAGAAACATTTGATACAGCAATCTATAAACCAAGATTTCACAACCTGTCTTCCTCATCACATGTTCGTATGGCGCATGTACGAACTGAGACTGTTGGTAAACTAATCTCTCTTAGGGGTACAGTCACCAAAGCCCGACCAAAGAGACTACGTGTATTAGACAGTGGATTTACATGTGGAAAATGTGGTATGAATCAAATTACTAAATTCTTGGAAGGAAAGTACTGTCAACCAACAAGATGTGATGATATGAAATGTCGTAGTCAAAAGTTTATATTGAACAGAAAGGTTGCCAACTTTTGTGATGTACAAGAGTTGAAGATTCAAGAGGTACGAGAAGAGTTGGATGAAGAAATGGAGGAGGGCAATCAACAGGGTGGTGATACGAGAGATGCTGGAAGAGCACCACGACATATGGAAGTTGAGGTGGATACTGACCTTGTTGATCTATGTCATGCAGGTGATTCAATTGTTGTTTGTGGTATCGTCAAGGCTGTTAATGCTGCAATTTCAAGTGGAAGGACGGGAAGGAAAGCTTCTGAAACAAGCACATATAAGCTTTATGTTGTTGGTCATTCCATTGTTAATCTCACGGCCGAAGATGGTTCTCGTGGAAAAACAGCTAAGCACGGGGCGGAATCAGAGAATGACGATGATGGTAACCAGAAGAAGAAACGATCGAGAACCTCTGCCTCTTCTGCCAATATGCATTATACAGATCAACAGCTACAACAAATTGCTAATCTCGCTCATGCTGACCATCGCATGTACAGTATGCCAACACGTATGGCATTCCCATTTGATTTGTTGGTACGATCACTCTGTCCAAACATTATCGGGAATGATTTAGTAAAGGCAGGTATTGTCCTTTGTCTCTTAGGAGGAACACCGGCAGAAGTTTCAGGAATGGAAGCACAGAGTGGCATGACTATAAGATCCAACAGTCATATGTTAATTGTTGGTGATCCTGGAATGGGAAAGAGTCAAATGCTGCTGTCTGCAAATCAAGTAGCATCAAGGAGTGTTTATGTTGGGGGTAACACTGCATCATCTACCGGACTTACCGTATCATTGACTAAAGAGCCAGGAGGTGAAATGGGTATTGAGGCTGGAGCTTTAGTATTAGCCGATAGGGGTGTGTGCTGTCTTGATGAACTTGATAAAATGCCCAAGAGTCATCAAGACGGATTGCTAGAGGCTATGGAACAACAACAGGTATCCATTGCTAAAGCAGGTGTAGTTGCTTCATTACCATCACGTTGCAGTATAATAGCTGCTGCCAATCCTAAAAAGGGCCACTACAACATGTCAAAGTCGGTGTCAGAGAATCTCAATATGGCTGGCCCACTCCTTTCTCGTTTCGACTTGGTTTTCATTCTCAGAGATGAGGCAGACTCAGATCGCGATCGTATGATTTCTGGAAGTATCATGGGACGGCTTGGCAACAACGGAGGAGACCCCCAGAGAAGTGCTATGCATGATGACAATGCAGGTAGACGCTTGAATGATATGGATCAGTATGGAGCCGGTAGGATTCCATTGAAATGCCGTCTACCTTGGGTAACTGACTTTCAAAAGCAGCCACTTCCTCTGCAACAAGTGAAAGACTACATTGCCTATGCTAGGGAGTATTGCAAACCCAAAATGACTGATGCTGCCGCCATGGTGCTTAGTGATTACTTTATGCGATTACGCCATCCAGAGGGAAACGAAAGTAAAAAAGATAATGTACCCATCACAACCCGACAACTTGAAGCTTTGATTAGGCTTTCTCAAGCACGAGCCAAAGTATGCCTAAGGCCATATGTCCTCAAGGAAGATGCAGAAGATGTAGTTGAGCTCATGATTGAGAGCGTCAAACAAGTTCATACCGATGCCTCTGGCAACATTGATAAGGCCCGTGGAGGAGCGGGTGGTAAGAGCAAACAAAGACGAGCCTTCTTAGAGGCAATGAGGACATCTGGCCAAGCACAATTTGAGTACAGTGATTTGCAAAGGATTGCAGACAGGTTACAGCTACCTGTTGGTGGTTTTAGGGAGTTTATTGATCAGCTACGAGAGCAAGGTGAACTTGGGAGGCGGTTTGATGATGGCAATCCAGTGTACACTTTACTATCTTAGCTTTATAATATTCAAAGTCAGTTTATCTCACGAGTAAATACCTACTACTTATCCTTTCTCGCTTTGAATTGCTGCTTTGGGTATCTTTGGCCGACATCACATACGATCACAATCGATACTTGTCTTCTCTCCTCTGGCTTCTCTCCCATTTAGTTATGATTCTATGTTGTTCTCTTTGACTACTCTTACTTATCTGTGTAGGCAATTGATTAGTTTATACTTTGCAATCTCACCAACTTTTTGACTCTTCCACGCATGACAACATTCACTACTATTCCTGAACACTAACGAAACACATCATCTAAAGGATCTGTAGGTACAACAATCTCCTCATCTCTCTTCTTTCTCTTCCTCTGGGCACCCTTCCTTCTAATGTACTTCTCACCCTCCTCTTTCTTCTTCAAGGCCCTTTCAACATTTGGGTTGACAAAGTCTTCATTTACATATAAAGTTTGACCACCGAATGATCCACGGAAGATACGAATTGGATTGAGTACAAAACGGGGTCCAATTTCAATCAATGATGTGGAGTGTGCATGTCCAGTGAGTTTCTTTTGAGAATGCGCCTCCTTGGCAGTTGAGGCTGCTTCTTCTAGGATTTGATAGTTTCGTACCCAAATCTAAGTGTGTTGTTAAGTTAGAGAGAGAATAAAAGATGATGATGTTAGTGTGTATCATTCAATATATTCAGCAGTGTCTCAATTAGAAGGAGGATTGATTGGTGTCTCATTCCATCGTAGTCTTAATTACAAAACAAATGTCGTCACTGATGATCGGACATACGCTCGTCAAAGCTTGTTTTTAATATAATCATAAACACAATACCTCCTTCATACATACATCTGAAGTACATAACGAATAACACACACTTAACATACCTTGCCATCAGCATAATAAAAGCCCATAACCCTATCAACAAACGGTTTACTCTTGGGATGTCCCCTAGGCGTACCAAAAACATCCACAAACAAGTGCTTAACTAACTTCAAATGATCCAACTTATCAAAGTTACTATCAAATGATAATATTGGACGTGAACCCTTCATACAATTACCAGTCATTTTCAATTCATCCATGGTATGGATATTGGTGATATGAAATTTAATCGATGGTCCACCAGTGTTCATTAAATGTTTATTATCTTGCTGACCGGCGGCGTCGGTGGTAGCGTTGGTATTATTACTGGCAGCAGTGGAAGTACGACCTAGCCATAAATAACCATCTTGACCATGCTTACGGCATTCTAGGAATAGTACAGTATGACATCCACGGACCTCGGCAATTTCATTAATGGCGGCGCCATATCCACCACCGGCAGAGCTTCCTGAATAGTTCTTACCTATTTGTGGACAACAGTTTACGATTTAGAAATGAGAGACATTAAGAGAGAAACAATACATGCATAGATATATAAGTACAAGCACAAAACTTCTTACCAACATCTAATTTGCTCTCCTTCTTACTATGTGGAATTAATGTACGCAAGTCTTCCAGTAAGTGACGATACCTAGCAGTAATACCCCTTGATGATAATACCAATAAACGTTGTTTGTTATGATATCTACCATCCGATTTAATACTACTTTGTACTGGTACTGGTGGAGGTTGTACTACAGAAGTTGGTTGATGTTCATCCTCAGATTCAGAGGAAAGTTCATCATCATTAGCGTTGGTTAGTTTGGTCGCGATTTCGGCCGCGGTATCACTTCCGACAGAGGACTCATCGGAACTATTACTACTGTCTTCCTCTGCGGTACTTTCGGCATTTGGTTGTTCAGGTTCTTGCTTCCTCTTCTTTGCCATGGTCGACTTGTTGTGATTATGATATTAGAGATATTATTCGATTGATCGCTGTAATTGCAAAAAGGAGAGATATTTGAAAGAGAGAGAATGATTGTGAGATACAGTGTGTTCATAATATTGCAGAACATCAACAAACACATACAAGTGGCTGGGTATCAAGTACATTGCAACACCTTTCATATAAATACAATACACATCAACTCGTCACAAACATATAATTATGAGAGTATGAAACATGAAGCTCTACACACCGCCCTAAACTCAGAGAATCAAAGCAAGAGATGTTTAAAGCCTAACTCACACCACTCATTCCGCCGATTGATATTGGTTAGCCACCGAATACACAAATCTTACTCACCAAATATACCAGTAATAATGATAATATCAGTGGAGAGATCAGTAAAAAATGAGGACATTCTTTACTCAATTTTGTGTTTTCAGATAATTGTATCTGTCAAATGATAGTGATTTGAGTGTTTAGTAAAAGATACCAAAATAGATACAGACAATTGCTACGAGACCACAAAAAAAAATCTAAATCTCCCCCTCCCCTTTTCAACAACAAATACTCATCAAACCTCCTCATATCGATATCTCAGCACTTAATAAGATTCGTATACCAACAGCACACTCACTAGATCAGTCTTTCACGATCTTTCTACTGATAGCACTCCGGAGACTTCAATCCATCTAGATCGATACTTACAATCAAAGATACCCCAGACCAGTATCATCTCTTCAAATCTATCATAAATGATGGAGAAACCTCAAGCCACCAATACTACTACTATCACCAATAGCAATATTAATAATAAACAAAGGAAGAAAAAGAAAGCATCAGATCCAAATACATTATTTGTGAAATTTACTCCACCCTCACCATACATTACTCGACATCACCTATCAAACTATTTTAGTAATTGGGGTCCAGTTAATAAATGTTCTGTCATTCGTAATAAGTCCGCTGGTGGTGGTAACAATAAAGCTCAGGAGGAAGGTGATGGTGGAGATAAACAAGAGACAGAAAATCAAGATAGAGGAACAAAGGGATATGGCTTCATACGATTCGTAAATGTTGATGATGCCATTTCGGCTGCTACTGCTATTAAAGAACAGAATAGTAGTCAATTAAAGATGGGTATGACTGTTGATGGTATATTATATAAGATCCATGCTGAACGTGCGGTAGATGCTGCCGCTGTTAATAATAACAATGTGCAGAAGAAGGAGAGAAGTTCAAAGGATACCGATAAGAAGAAGGAGGAGATCAACAAAGTCACTCCACCACCACCATCAAACAACAAGTCAACAACACCAACACTAACTAAAGAAGAAGAACAAACAAAGTATAAAACAGAATCAAAACGTAAACGCACGTCACGTGTAATAATACGTAATTTATCATTCTACGCTAATCAATCTAACATTACACAAGTTATGGAAGATTTATTCGGACCTGTTAGTGTTGTTGATTTACCATTGGTTCCTAATAACAACAATACTACTAATAATAATACTTCAAGAGGAGCATTAACACGTCATCGTGGATTTGCATTTGTTACATTTACTAATTTAAATGCAGCAAAAATGGCTGTTGAATATGATAAAGAAATACGGATTAAGAATAGAGTAGTTGCGGTGGATTTTAGTATTAGTAAAGTTGAACATCAACGATTGTTACGGGAGGAGAAGGATGGTAAGAATAAGGAGGAGAGTAGTAGTGATGGTAGTAGCAGTGATAGTGACAATGAGAGTGGCAGTGAGGAAGAGGGAAGTGATGGAGAGGAGTCGAATGGTGATGATGATAGCAGTGATGATGATAGCAGTAGCAGTAGTGAAGAAGAGAGTGATAGCGAATCAGATTCTGAGGATGAAAAGAAAGACAGTGATGACGACAAGAAAAATTTAGAACAAGATACAGAGGAAGAAGATAAACCACCACCAGAAGATCAATTCACAACATCAAATGAATCCAAACGTACATTATTCTTACGTAACATACCATTCGATGCTACACGTCATGATATATTTGAATTATTTCGCAAGTTTGGTCGGATTGAGGGTGTATATCTTGTAAAAGATAAGGTAACCGGTGTTTTCAAGGGTACTGCATTTGTACGATTTGAGAATGAAGAAGGTTGTATGAATGCCATGGATGAGGCTACTGGTGGTGGAGGAGACAATGGAGATGGTACTTCACAGTTTGTTAGTAGTAAGAATATGACAATGTCTGGTGAGAGTGAATCATCATCCTTAACACTCAAGGGACGGACAATCCTACTTGACCTTGCCGTTGATCGTACCACGGCATCATCATTAGCAATCCAACGTGATGAGGATGGCAAACCAATCAAGAAAATGGTAGGAAAAGATAAGCGTAATCTATATCTCAAGAATGAAGGACGTGTATCAAGTTCAACAGATTCCGGTCATGCCCAGGAGGCAAGTGCGAAACATGGCGGGTTGTGGGAAGGCTTGCCAATGAGTGATCGAGCGAAACGTGAACGTGCATTTGCTGATAAGAGTACCAAGTTACGCAGTCCATTATTCTTTATTAATCCGAATAGGATTAGTATACGTAATTTGAATAAAGAGGTGAATGAAAGTCAGTTGAAGTCGTTGGGTAAGTTTTTGTTTTATTGTTCTATGAATATACTGACGTTTGATGCACAAACTGCTAACATCATTTCATCTCAACCGACTACGCCTCTTATTGTCACACAGTATTTGGTGCATTAAAGTTAGGCATCGATGAAGGACTGGTAACCCCCAAAGATGCCGTATCACATTGGCGCGCTGGCGGTGAACTACCACACGCCGAGGTGATGCGACGAGCCACTGATCCAAAGTTGGTAACACCACCAATTGATGAGAAGAATATGAAAGAATCGGTAGTATCAGTCTTCATTGATCGGGACGTAAGCGGTGGTAAGAAGACTGCCGATGCTCCCAGCAGAGGATTTGGTTTTGTAGAGTTTACACATCATACACATGCCTTGGCTGTGTTACGTCAATTAAATAATAATCCAATGTACTCGAGAGAGTATGTTGCCGGTGGTAAACATGCCGGTGAAATGTCAAAGCAGAAACGGAAGAAGGGTAAGGGGAAGAAGAATATTGATAACACTGGTGATGAGTTCATGAATGATGACGACAAGGGTCTTGTGCCGCGTTTGATTGTAGAGTTTGCTGTAAGTGTCTGTCGTTTGTGTTGTACTAGTATGTGAATAATATCCTCATTACATATACTATACATTGATATCAAACAGGTTGAAAACAAGGTCAAGGCTAGACAACAGGCTGAGAAAGTAGCACAAAAGAAGGCAAATAAGATTAAGCAAAGGATTGAAAAGAAGGAGAAACAACAGGAACAGAAGGCATCAGATGATAAGAAGGAGAAGAAGAAGGGTCGTGGAGCGTTACAGCGCGAGAAGAAGCGTAAACGAAAGGAGGCAGGGGAGGATAATGATAAGACCAAAGCAGATGAAGATACCTCTTTGAAGAAGAAACAAAAGCTAGCAAGTGATAACAGCATAGAGGCGACTAAGGTTACGAAACAAAAGTTGATCAAACCAAAGAAGAAGAGGAAGATAGACAAAAGAGAAGAAGACCTAGAGGATATGATTAGATCTTACAAGTCATCCTTTTCTCAAGGGGGAGATATCAGTAAAGGGAACTCGGCTGAAAGTAAAGCAAGTGAATCAAAGACAAAATCAAGAGAAGACGTTGTTAAGAAGAGATGGTTTGAGTAGATATTGTGTACAATAATTATACAACTTGTTGGAATTTCTTAGAATATATCCCTTACTTTATCACTCATCACTGCTCAACTAACTAACATTAGTAATGTCAAAATCACTTGTTCAGCTCCTTTTCTGACTTTCTTGTTGCCTTAGTGAAAGCTTTTAGTAGTTGACTACGCCGAGAATGTGTCTTCTTTTGGGTAGATGATTGAACATATGATGATGATGGTATATTATGATCAATGTGAACGGCATCTTCTTGTGTTTGAGGTGTTCCTGGAGTTGTAGGCCTTTGTAGAGGAGAGCCAGGTATAGATACCAATGGCTCCTTGTGGGTCGCTGAGATGTCAATATTGTCGGCATTTGGAGTCGTTGGTGTCGGAGTTGTAACAAGTGCAGACATTGCAAGTGCTTTATTAGGATCCGTCCTCTCCACGGCCGTATTGTCAACAGCGGCATCAAATGATCGTTTATCCAGCTTGACACAACGACATCCCCCAGAGCTATTTTGATTTGGAAGTACCCATGCAGAGAAGTCTGGCACGTACTCAGGATCGGTCAAAGCTCTACTGGCAAGTACACCCCAATTAGATACATTTGATCGAAATCTATCGGCGCCTGATAGCACGACGATCTTTCCTGATAACACGACAGTACAAAAGTCGGCTTTGACGCCTCGCTCGTATATAAGTTCAGCAGAATCAGACGGGACACCACTGCCGTCATTACCAGGACCATCTTCAGTTGCACATGATGAAGCAGGGCAAATTTCAGTCACTGGAACTAAAGATAAGAGGTCCTTCAACTGTTTGTCTGATATCAAATCAACAGCTTTTGCATAATTCGTCTTGAGATGAGCGGCCACAGCTCTGACTTCCTCAGGAGCTAAATGTTCATCAACGAGACGTTCATCCAATAATCTTAACCTCGATTCCCAGTCAATTACACGAGCAGAACCACGATCACTAACTCCTCCTCCTACAAGAACGGGAGATTCTCTTCCTCCAATGCCCTTTTCGACGGACCCTACAATATATTCTCCAGTATCGTTTCGTTCAACCGCAGAATTGGGATCATTTACATCGATTAGTTCATCAGTCTCGTCAACAATCTCATCTCCAAGAATCATCTCAATGATATCTTCCAATGTAATGATACCTTTGATTTCATAATACGGATCTATTTTTCCATCCCCGTCATTCACATCTCGAACTAGTGCCATATGACTCCTACCACTTTTCAATAACTTGAGTACTCCACCTAATTTGTCATCTGGCCATACGACATGCAAACCCCTACCAAAGATTTGAACAAAGTTCTTTACTGGAATCTCATCTTCAGGATCAAGAAAGATGAGATCCTTGACAAACAATAATCCAATGATATTACTATGTGATACTTCATACACTGGGATACGAGAATAACCAGTTTTGAATATCTTGGCAACAGTATCAAAGCCTAGTCGTTCATCTGCACTGAGCATAAATGTATTGACCAATGGTGTCATGACTTCATTGACAGATGCAGTACGATAACGTAGTGCTCCCGTCATGGCTGCACCCGTCGCGCTTTCCAAATGTCCCATAGAAACATGCATTTCAATCAACTTTGCCATCTCCGAAGTAGAGTATGTCGTACCAATCTCATGCCCTAAAACCTTGTTGAGTATCATTGATAATGGTTTGCAAATGAGATATAGCAAAACAATAATAACTTTCACCAACGGTACAGTCTGCTTTCCAATTTGTAAGGCATATCGAGAACAGATTGCCTGTGGAATGATCTCTCCGAATATTACAATAACAGCGGTTGATACAATGAAACCTACTAATCCACTTGTCAAGTCGGCCATTAAAATTGATAACAAGGAGTTCACCCCGACATTACCCAATAGTAACGTACATAACAGTAAATTACCATTAAGACGGACAGGATATATCGCCTTGGCAGCAGCTGCTAATTTAGGATCATCACTATTCGCCATGACAATTTCTAATCCAGAAGGATCTAAACTCATCAGTCCAAGTGTTAATCCCGAAAACAAGGCTGAGAAGGCAACTAATATAACAATAAATAAATATTGTAACCACATTGGAAGACCAACCTTCTTGGGAGTGGGACATGGTGCTGGTGCATCTGGCATGAATGGTTCTTGAAGTAATCTTGGAGATGGTACATAATTATTTATCATGTGTTCATCATGATTGTATTGATGATTGTATTGGTCCATAATATCAGTAAAAGATAAGCAGCACTCATAACTGCAATTCTCAATAGTAGATGGGGAGGAATGTAAAGTAATGGTACCTCGTATATTACCCACATGATATGTATCAGCTCCTTGACACTGAGACATAATGCAGAGTAAAATCATAATTGTAAATTTGATATTACTCATACCCATTATATACCCTGTCATCTCAGACCCGTAGTATTTACTATTGAACAAACGTATATTGGGTGGCTCTCCACCTTCCTCATCACCACATTCAATACAACCTGTTGCAGCAGTCCCATCATGATTGTTGGCGCTTGAACCAGTTGATGTCTTAGTTTTATTGAGGGTATCCATTCAAAGAAGTACACAAGAGAGAATACACACAAATAGAAGAAAAATAGAAGAGGAGAATGTAGGTGATATCTGTGGTATATACGCGGGAGGTTGTGTACGATATGTTATCTAACTTAAGTAAACACTCTTCTTGGCTGATTTTGATTTTGTGACAGTATGGCTAGGTAGGTTCTTAGTAGCAAAGTTTGATAAGTAAGACTCCACCTTACGGATGCTCGCCTCCCTCATATGCCTCTTGGCTAATTGGCTATTGACCTCTATTGACTTTGCTCGGCTTGATAGTTTGGATAAGGTATTCAGTATATATCGAGTGCATTTTGCTATGCGCTAAAGTTTTCGGCTGTGACCAAGAGCAGTGCATCAATTTGAAAAATCACTGTAAAGTCAATAATATATACACGGTATAGTCCGGAGTTGCCGGCATTAGAACTGTTTTTAACGCTCTTTCAATTGCTGATACTATGGCAGTATCATTACCAGCAAGGCTGGCACTCTTAGTGGTAGTGCTGGCTGCATCACTAATGGCAATGTTATATAAAGTACATAAAGCTACACAATTTCACACAGTTATTGATAGAGGTGAATTGGCAGATCTACCTGCAGAGAATACAGCTGTGCATCATAAGAAGGGTATGAAACATAAAGATGCAAAAGATAAAAACTTGGCAGCTATTAAATCCCTCGAAGGTAGACGTAAGATGATGAAGAAAGAAGAGCACATAGACAATGTGCACAATACTACACATCAAAAAGAAGAAGAGGATAAACCAATGAATATTATATTATTCTATGCAGATGATTGGCGTCATGATACATTAGGTGCTGCTGGAAATCCAATAGTGAAGACTCCTGTATTAGATGCCTTGGCAGAGGAGGGTATTCGATTTACTGAGAATTGTGTAACAACGAGTATATGTTGGGTATCAAGAGTAACATTATATAGTGGACAATATCTAGCTCGGCATCACTTTGAAATGCTTGGCAGGGGAAGAACTATCACATTACCGAACGGTACCAGAGTTGAAATGAAGTTTGAGGTATCTCAGAATGAAACTATATATAGTCTACTAAAACAAAAAGCTGGATATGCAGTTGGACATGCAGGCAAATTAGGGATATGGGTTGAAATGGATCGAGCATTAAACTTTGATTTCATGGTCGAGGAGGATGGATGGCACTGGCGTAAGATTGGAGATAGAATGTGGCACATTACACAGAAGAATACTGCTGATGCACTGCGGTTTTTAATGACAAGAAATAAGAAGAAACCCTTCTTCTTAAATGTTGCATACTTTGCTACACATGCAGTTGATGGGGATACAAGACAATACTTACCTCAGAATGAGAGTCTGTCAATGTATGAAAATGATACAATACCAATGCCTGAGGATACATATGATAAGATGCCACCCTTCTTTGGACAATACAATGAGGGCAGAACTCGGTGGCGTTGGAGATTTGACAATGTCGATAAGCATCAATCAATGATGAAGAACTACTACCGCATGGCTAGTGAAGTTGATACTTCAGTTGGTATCATTTTGAAGCAACTAGAAATGGAGGGCGTCCTCGACAATACACTCATTATATTCACAACCGACAATGGCAATTTCCATGCTGAGCATGGCCTCGCTGATAAATGGTATCCGCATCAAGAGTCGATAAGAGTACCGCTGATAATCAAAGATCCAAGAATGGATGACGAGTTCAAAGGCACATTGAACGATGAGTTCACTCTCAACATTGATCTTACAGCAACGATTCTTAAAGCTGCTGGTCTCGAGCCACTGCCATCAATGATGGGTAGAGATATGAGTGAATTATATACAAATGGGGGCTTGAAAGCATCAACAACAATTACAGCACAATCTCGCCGCAAAGAATCTGCCTCTGTTGAAAAACGTCAGTATCCAGATCCTGCATCAGATGGAGACGGGAAGTATCATTCAGGTCACGAAGCAGCATGGAGAACAGAATTCTTCTACGAACACCCAATGCATACTAATCCAGATTACATTCCCGCATCTGAAGCACTTGTTCGGAAAGAATGGAAGTATTTCTACTGGCCTAATCACAAATATGAGCAATTATTTGATATGAAGAATGATCCTGGAGAGCTAAATGATTTGTTCAATTCGACAGATCCGATGCACCAGATGAAACTGAAATGGATGAGAAAGAGATTTATCGAATTGAAAATGCTGGCACACTCTGACTTGTCGATTATCCTGTAATTGGATAAACTAAATATTCTAGACATAGTATTGAGAAGCTTAAACACTGTGCTTGTCTATAGCAAATAACACATTTAACATTATACTTTTAGGTATACTTTATATCAGTGGAGCTCTTTCTAAGAATTCTAAACGCCCACATGATATACACTCCACCCTCTCCTTCTCTTCATTTCCTTATTTACTCAGCCTTGATTGCATTCAGAGCTTGGTTTGTTACACTAGCGATGGCTGAGCCATCAGCCTTGGCAATCTGATGATATTTACCCATAGCTGCATCGGCAATATCCTTAGCAACTCCGGTGGAAATAAACTTATTCTCTGTATCAATACATAATAAGTTGAATCCTGGCAATACACCCAATTGCTTTGCACATGCCAATACTTCATCCTTCAAATATTTACGTGATGGCTTACCATCCTTGGAATCCTCATCTGCCTCTGGATCAAACTCCTCACCCTTGGATACACAAAGTGGAACATTGGCACGTCCATCGGAGATACATACTACAACAACCTTACCAACATCACCTGTCTTTTGGGCATTCAAACCCGTTAACATGGCTCTTTGCAATGCATCCGCAAGAGGAGATCCTCCACCACAGGGCATAACCTCCAATCGTTTCTTAGCCTGTGCAATTGATCGAGTGGGGGGTAACAATACATCGGCCATATCACCCTGGAAGGGGATTAGACAAATCTGATCACGAGATTGGTATGCCTCAGTTAGTAAACTCATGGCAGCACCCTTGGCGGCATTCATACGATTTAAGGCCATCGATCCGGAAGCATCCACGACGAAAATAATAAGTGACCCTGCCTTCCTAGCCATCTTCTTCGTTCGGACATCACTCTGTTCAATGAATACACCACGTCCCTCATCCTTGGTACCCTGAGCACGCTGTCTACGTCCACGTTGGTAGGGAGCAGAGGCACGTAATGTAGCATCGACCGCCAAACGCACAACCTTACCCTTGGGTAACATGGGCTTGATGTACCGACCACGATCTTGGGAGAAGATGAGTCCTCGTCCACCACCCTTACCAGAACGTTCACGTGATGAGAATTCAATTAGATCAGGGTCCATGGGTGTGGAATCGACATCGAACATGAACTCTTGGGGAATGTCCGGTACGTCCGGTTGATCATCTTCTTGTTCATTATCCTCATCAGGTTCATCTTGTTCATCCTCTTCCTCCTCTTCATTGTCATTCTCTGAATCTTCTTGTTCCTGATCCATTGGTGGCGGTGGTGGAGGCGGAGGAGGTGGTGGCATCATCTCATCTTCATCCATGGGTGTATTGATGAATGTACCACGGGGTGCAATGGCAAGTTTCACAGCCAATCTTAAATCCTCAGCATTAATCTGTCGTCCTTCTAACGCAGCCGAGGCACGTGCCACCTCACAGGCAAAGATCTCGGCACGGTGTCCCTGACATCCAGCACGGATAGCCTCCTCACATAGATATTGAGTCTGTGATGGAGCAATCTGTACATCCTTTAAGAATTCACGTGCAAATACAA
>Ga0214481_100340_pt1 | contig 24780 bp, 9 predicted proteins | sample M1_20Mar14CPVII9_4_FD_165057 | JGI IMG/M metagenome (GOLD analysis project Ga0214481, IMG submission 165057) | Marine eukaryotic communities from Monterey Bay, California, United States - M1_20Mar14CPVII9sort6BwellG10 | ecosystem: Environmental > Aquatic > Marine > Unclassified | place: USA...
AAATGGCTAATACAGAAACTTCGTCCATAACGGATGTTACAGATTCACGGGTACTTTATCCCTCGTTGGCATATGAGGCTGCCATCATGTCGTTATTGTCTGATAATGTTGATACCGCACTCAATAACCCCGTATTCCAAACATGGGAAGATGGTGTACATGCCATTATCCGTTCCGAGATGGGTGTTATTGAAGATGAGGTACTAAAATCACATAACAGTGCGAGGGTAGCTGCAGCCGAGAAGAGTGGAGGTCACTTTCCATTCCGTGGAACTGAATTTGATACACTAGACACCGGCGACTCTCCCCAAGGCAATGATGGTGATCTCGGTGCTGCCTTGACAAAACTCGAAACATCGGGTGTTGAGCGTATTCGTGAAGAGGGCGGCGATCCCTTTCGTAATGGCATGACCTCTTTCCTTGTTGGACATAACTCAATGAAAGAATACATTGAGGAATGTGCGGTTCTGTCGCTTGAGTCAGACACCGATCAAGATGAGGCATGCTTCCTGCGGTTCATTACACACCTTGTCCTTTATGTGGATAGTGTTCTGCCCGACTTTTGCTCGCAATTGAGTCTTCCATCAGGGCTTGGTGCAGATGGCAGTGTCTTTTCTCTTCGCGAGCTGTTGATACTCAAGTATGTGGCATACCTATCATCTCGGAGACATTTATGGTCACATGTTGCTCTCTACTCGTCTCTTCTGTCAAATGAAAACATACTTGATACCTTCTCAAGCTTCCTTATTCATGTTCACAGTAATGGAGAACGTCAAATGACACTCAAACAAGCTCGAGAGTTGTTTCCAAAAGGCTTGGATTGTTACATTCTTCGAAATGTTGTCAGAGGTGTGATTATGAGTGAGGATAGTGATGATTGGACTCGTGAACCTGGAGAAGAAATTGCGCTAGCTGGTATTTCTCCATCTGATGCTCGGATGATGAGATCTATCCAATGGCTCTGCTATTATCCAGAACACATGCCTGATGCCCTTGTCGCAGCTAACATGCTTCTTCGTAAGTTTCTACTTGCAGACTGCAACTCAAGTGAAGCTTCATCATCACCAACCCGTGGTCTTTATGCTCCGAAAGTGTTCATTGACAAGATTCTACCAAAAGATCTTATTGATGTAGCCGTTGAACAATGTCAGAAGGAAGAAGACGAGGAGTTGGCTGGATCAATCTCATTACCACTTGTACAAAATCTCGAGGCTGAGTACCTCTCGATTGAGAACTTCCTTAAAGCCCACACTGCTTATTGTCAGTTCTTGGATGCTATAAGTAAAACATCTCCTTGTCACAAGTCAAACAAGCTAGTCGAGGCAAACCAATCACAGCATGAAAGTGAAATTGCGGATAAAATGGAGAGGAACGCGTTCAGACAAAAGAAGATGGGTCTTTGCAAACTAATGATTGAGTCCGCAAGCAGAGCAGCAGATGCATTGACGGAAGTACTCACTTTTGGTGGAGGATGGCTTGTTGATGGTAACCAGGATTTAAACAGTGGGGACATGGAAACGGAAGAAGCCAAGGCAAGGGCTGATGAGATGGAATCAATCCGGTCTTCAGTTCTACCCATTGCCGTGTTCATGTTACACGAAGTATCAAATAAGATGGCCATGTGGCTTGAGCAGGTTGTGTATGATACTCTATCTCAATTTGGAAGTAGTAGTGCAAGTAAGGATATGCTCCTTACATTATTTGGTAGCTTTGATGATTCATACCGGGCAAATGATGATGATGAGTTGTCAATGGATTCATTAACAACGTCCCAAGCTGCACCTGGGTACTGGTACAAGAAGGCTCTTTCACTTTCGAGTGTTGTTGCCAACGATGGCAATGGGTTACACGAGACATTTGATAATGCCGAGATGGAGAGCTTCTTAAGTTTGATGGCCGACTCTCACGTCAGCCTCTCAAGATCGATCTCTCTATCCAATGAGTTTGAATAAGTATGTAGATGTAGTTGCTTTCCCTAATCTAAGACAAATAACAATCTCAACAACACTGTCATCATAGCTATATAAGGACTCTTAGGAAGCAATAGTCAAAGACAATATTATATTACAATACGCATATCTTTACATTCACATATCTTTACATCATAAGTAAGTTCGTGAGTTCTGCATCTGACTAGCTCTGCTGAAATACTCGGACTGATCTGATTCATGAAACTGGTCGCCATCGTTTCTCGATCCATAACTGCCCTCATAGATCTCATCCTCATCCTCATCACTACTCTCCTCTTCACCACTTGAATTACTGCTGTCATCACTGTCTACAGCACTTGGTGCGTTTGTGTCTTCATCGTTCAGATTTCCATAGCCACTTTGAACATCATCATATTCATCATCATCTTCGTCATCTTCCATATTGGCGGCGTTGTTCTCTGCAGCACTACCACCAACACTTCTGGTCTTACCCCAACTAAAGTCGTCCATATTCCAGAAGGAATAGGTTGGCAGGATGAGATAAAAGACGGGTAGACCAACCACAAAATAGATCAAGAACCACCATAAATACTCCCATCTTGATCTTAAGATGAACACAACGATTTGGACGCCCATGATAATCCCATACAATATGAGCAGAATAGTTGATACTGGAAGGTCTTCAAAGAACACCAGGAAGAGAAGATACATTGCATAAATGTACGATGCTGGCAGAATCATCGTTGCAAGTAAATCAATGAATACAACGACTTTCATCGACACACAGCAAACACCACACATGGTATTGACTTTAAGAAGCTCAAACATATTGTGGACTGTGGAGTTAATCCAACGACGACGTTGCGATAATAGGATACGGAAGGTATGAGGTACTATTGTCCAACAAGTTGCCTCGGGGATGAACGTGAGACTCCTGTCGGGATAATACTTCAACAACAGTGTTGTAAGCATCCTATCCTCACCCAAATGGTATAGATTCTTCTCGTGTAGCGTCTCGATGTCATTACGAGAGTATTCATATAGAACGCCATCGCCGGGAAGCAACGGAGTGCCGTCATCGGCAATGATACGGTACATAGTGAAACATCCAGGTAGACATGTTACACAGCCAAAGGCTGCCTCGAAGGCCTTTTTCAGGTGATGCGAGTTATAGTACTCAAAGACTTGAATCATTGTGACCCAGCTCGATGCTTTATTGTCAACCTTGGTCTCACCACAGAGTGCCAGTACCTTCTCCTTCTTATCCATACCGTACACCATGTGTGTGATACTCATGGTATCAACACGGGTATCAGCATCAATCGCCATTAGGAAACGGACCATGTCTGCTTGAAGATTCAAGTCCACCATGGCACGCTGAATAGCAGAGTCAAGCTCAGTCAACTCACGGCCATAGTGGATACGGTTATAATAGCCCATGATGATAAGCTGAGAATCACGTTTACCACGGTTGCCGGGCTTGGCACTTGTAGCAGCTTCTTCGGGTAGCCCACATTTGACAACGGCGATATACTTGAGGAACTTATGACCTTTTTGCAAGATGCCATGATATACTCGTGCTCTATTTTTGGTATGAATGACTCCGATACAATCATACTCGAATGTATCATCTTCAAACTCATCAATATCAAAGCCTAGGATATTGGCAAGATGTTCAGGTGTGCTCATATCCTCGCCGTTGCCGGTAACGAGACCATCAGCAACCATGAGCAAGACTTTATTCTCATCCGGGTATAGGGTATTGAGCACGGACTTGATTGTCTTGCGTAATTCATTATCACCCTCATTATAGCAGGGTACCATAATCATCACTGGACTCATAACATCCTCTTCCGAGTAGGTACGATGTCTCGGACAGATGTAGACCATAGATGCAATAAATTGTATGACCATCAATGAGGCCACAAATATAAGCATGACATACATCATAATATTGAGTGTGTAACAGAACGTGTCAAACTCGTCATCAAGTAGACCGGTATAGAACATTTCTTCAAGACAAGCGATATACTCCGAACTACCAAACAAGGCCTCATACAAATCAGTAGCGTCGCCACCTAACGAGTTCATAATAACTTTGTTGAGCGTAGATGTCAAGTAGGCTGCAGGATTGTTATCCAGAGTCTCATCTTCTTCATCTACCACTGGTTCACGATTCTCATTAATTGCTTTTACATAGTTGGTCACATCATATACACGATCATATAGTGAAAACCATGAAATGCCTTCCGCGTTCAAACCAACCGTCGTATGGGATAAGATGCCTCGTTCATAATCACCCAGGAACTTAGCAGTTCCATTTGAACCAGCCGCAAATGTATGACATGTCATTCCCAACAAGATATCTAATTCACTAAAACTCTGACATGCTGGATTTGTAAAGTTATTCTCTGGTGTGTATACATCCAAATTGAAACCTCGTACTTTCTCCATGTCTAAACACTTTTGTGGTAATGTCACTGGTGGTGCTCGGGGAAAGACTTTCGAACCATCCTTACCCAAAAAGTCAACTATACCTTTAACACCGCCTGGATGACGATTAATCAATGTCTTGACATCATATATCGTACCATGCACGACCACCCACTCTTCACCAGTCTGCGTCCAAATATCTGCCATACTAAATACCGAATCTTCCTTACACAACAGCAATGGGACAAATCCAAATACGCCCACAAAGAATACAGAACATGATACCATAATAACGAATAATGCAACCTTTTCTCTCCATGCTTGCTTGGCATCTTTCGTTGGTCTCATAATACATTTATTTGGTACGGGAAAGGTTATAATCCATGCAAAACTAGCCCATAATCTTCCAGCTACTACCTTGTTACCCTCCTTTTCATGTTGGGGTTCTGGTACACTTGCGGTATTGAAAGACCGGCGAGTTAATACAGTTGATTGTGTACCGACACTTTCCGATGCCCAACTAAACTTTGCCTGTGGTATTATTGCAGCAGAGTTTGCCAAGGAACGTGATCCCTTACTTCCACCAAACGATGATGCTCCCGAAGAACTATATCCTTCCTGTTGTATCATTTGACCTTGTATACCATATCCACCACCATATTGATTCATATTATTATTTGGATCGATATATCCACCCTGTTGACTACCATACATTAACATGTTTGGATCTTGTTGGTATTGACTTCCTCCTCCCATTGGCATACTACTGCCACTGTTTGCTCCCGATATATAAGAGTCACCCATGTTACTAGCACCCATTAACATTCCCTGCTGTTGTTGAAGTGGTGACATGAAACCAACTCCGCCATTATTAGGCGGTTGACTCATATAACTTCGACTAACTTGACTGGGATCATCGGTATTTAAAAAGTTATTACTGTGAGCTGCCAATAGAGCACCACTGTTCATACTACCACCGGGAGCACTCCTTGCATCCAATTGTAACTGTTGTTGATTCGAAAAACTATCAACACTGTATTGATTGTTACTTCCACCGGCAGCACTACCTTCGTTGGCAGGTGCATTCATCAAAGCGGGAGGTGCCATTTCCATACTATATGTCATTCCCATCCCTCCCATTCCGATATTGTTGTTGTTGTTGTTATTATTCCATGAACCTTGATACTCAGTTGGCATAGTCGATTGTCCAGCACTAGTGGAACTCATCATACTACCACCGCCGGTTTGATTTGAGTACATGCTTTGAACAGATAGTGGTGCCTGTTGTTGTTGCTGCGAGCCACCATTGTTAGTATAACTCCCTGTTGATTCACCGCCGTTAACACTCCCGGGAGGCATTATAAATCCTGTAGGTTCCAATGATTCATTATGTCCACCTCCTCTATTAGAGTTACTACCCCTGGTATTCCCCCCCCTACTATTTGATACACTATCCCCACGACGAGAAGATCCTTGAGATCTATGACTAGCTACACTAAAGTTATCACCACCCCGGGAGGGTGCACCTCTTTCTCCCCCATTATTATTGTTGTACTGATTTGGTAAATAGCCACTAGAGTTACTGGCGACTGACGGATCATTCCCTCTTCTTGGATCTTCTTGTCTTCTTCCTCCTGGACTTGGCTCTTGTCTTCCCCTTGGACTATTATTATTGGGCGTGTGGGGAGAAGTAGGGGCAATTGGCTTGGGTGTTGATAATTCATTAACTAATGTCATTAACCGTTCAGTGGCACTTGCCCCACCACTACTGCCTCCACTTCTCCGTGAATTGTTTGACATTCGACTACCATTTCCACTGTTATTAAAACTATTAGCACTATTGTTAAAACTTCCATTACCGCCAATCATACGAGATGATGATGATCTATGACTGGCACGACTGTTAATTGACATCATACTGTCATCTTTATTAGAACTCCGTATACTGTTGTTATTGGTATTTGCATATGGATTGGGATTACGAGGTGGTGTTTTTGTACGTGGTGATGATGCCGCTGGTGGAGGTGGGGGATTGCTTCTTAACGATGCAGCAGCCCCACTACGTGATGTGTTGCTACTTCGTACACTGTTAGCTGTATACAATATACAACATAGGAAATTAGGTAGAGATTATTTGCTACCCAGACAATGTTTACACTTCGATGTCTTCATACGCCATAGGACCGAGCCTTACAGCGTTGCAGTCGGAACCGCCAAGAGTGGGCTCTTCTTCCAGGGATTAAACCCTAGGTAAAAGTATGTCTAATGACATGCTTAAAATTCACTGGAGTTGTGAATTCAATGTATATGCCCGTCCCTCACTGACTCCGCTTGCTGCCGCGCAGCGGCCTCACTGGCTAGAAAACTTGCTCTCCGTGCTGCCTGAATGGCTAGCAACCAATACTCCTGCCTCTCTCCATTCGATGACTCCAAATCACCGAGATTGATTTCCAATAGAAACTGATCCTCCTTGAGCAGTCCATCTACTCCTAACTCGAGCTGTCGGTCTATCTCCTTCTGAAGCTCGCACTTATAATCTGAAACCAATGTACCCACCGTCTTGTCATGTACAACAACATTTCTGTAGATCCATTGTGTATGAGTAATCTGTAACAACTGAGTAATAACCCCACGTATCCACTTTTCTACACTCCTCCGAGACCCTGTGATGCCATAATAATCTTTCTGTAGTTCAATGAGATGTTTGGACACCATCCCTTCCGTAAAACGACCCCACCCGATCACATCCTGACTAACTGCTACCGCCAACATTCTATCCGATCCATTTCTAATACATTCCTGGAATGTCGTGTTACCTCTCCCCAACATATACTCTACAAGACCCCTCGTTAACTCCTCGCAGGTGTCATTTTCCTTCAACCAAATCTCAAACTGTTTCACCGACTCCTCGAAAGCTGCCGTCCTTCCAACCTCCTCACACCTGACTATATGGGCACTATCTTCTACACACTTCTTACAACTAGGACACGTTGGGGCTCGCTTATCTTGGTACGACAAGAACTTCCTCGTACCAGCTACATCAAGCACATGTTTGGATGCCCATAACTGGAAAAGTTTTGGAAGTGAGTTGAGAGTGCCGTGTACTGATGGCCAGTCTACCTCTTCAAACTGCTTGTTACTAAGAATGTCTTGGGATTTAAAGAAAGCTTTGGCAAGTTGGCGGTGAGCACTAAAGCTTATCTGGGTAGTCGTATCAGAGGTAATCTTCTCCCCTTCTACAAACATGCAAATTGGCTCGAGTGGAAATGGACTTGATTTTGGAAGGTGATCCGACATAGACGTAGTCCTAATATCTTCCTTAGCCATATAATCACAAACACAGTTCAGTTGAGACTTTTTAGATAGACAATTGAAGTCAGTCGAGTCATCTTGATGAGCCTTCACATGTGAGTACAGCAAAGAGAAAGTTATGTCTCTGCAGTTCACCAGGATATTCTTGAGTATATCAGAGTGCTTACAACGCGTTGGAATCCTATACGATGGTAGATCCGACACTCGACGAAGAGCACCTAGACAATCTGAGACAATATCGACCTCGCCTTGTAACTCTGGATGGACCTTATTAACGCTCAAAAGAAGTAGATGAATCGACATTAGTCCTAACAGTTCACCTCTGTAGGCATTGGCTGCCAGAGAAGCTTCAGAGAAGTGTCCAATAATCTTGCCTCGACCCTTGGTGCACTCGAGGATGAAGGCGGCTGAGCAAAGATGCGGGTGGAGTTCTCTTATGTATGACCCATCCGTTACTGCCAAGAGCGAGCCATCCGAGATAGCATCTGCAACCCAGTCGAAACCTCCTGAAATATTAAGCTTTTCCCAAAGCCAAGTACATCCCCAACTTCTCAATACCTGGACAAAGGTAGAAGGGACGGGAGCTGGAAGAGCAGAAGTGGCTGTAGAAGCAATTCTAAAACCTGACGAACTTGGCTTAACCGAGCACAACAGTCCTCTATCCTCTACAGGCACGTCCCGTACAGCAATCTCAAATCTATTTGCTCCTGAACCTGGACGGTAGATATCCATTCTCAATGTGTCAGGGGAGATGTGGAGGAGTTCGTTTGTTGCTGAGCACCATTTCCATCTCCAAATGCGATGAGTAGGGGCTATAAACTCTCCCAGCTTGTTAACTGTCGACTTACTAGGGCAGATTGATGTCATTGCCTCCTTCCAAAGTTCAAAATCCGACAGTGTAGGCTGCTCCTTAGGCCATCTTGAGTATGTTGACCACTTATGATCATGTGGCCTCGGGTGCATCTTCTCAACTTCGATCCTTGCTCCCGAGGCAGTAGTCACGTCTGAGAGGAAGAGAACTTGGAGGTAGACTCGGACCCTGTTGAGCCTAACTCGTTCACTCCATGAGAAGCCCAGGTCTTCAAATACTTGGTTGAGAAACTTGTCCCCTCGTCTTGGAAAGTCACGCTCCATATCCTGAATCTCAGTTACAATGCCAAACATGGACAGCTTTTCCCACAACATCTTTATCCACGAGTGTGTGGCGAGGGCTCCATACCTTGCATAATCCAGTTTGAGAGGTTGAAAGCCGAATCCCACTTCTAACATAAGGAACTCCAACGACGTCTTGAGTAGTAGCCCCACACTCGACTTGCAGCCATAGTGCATAAGCAGCTTGTTCGAACTTGCTACTAGAGCCTCTACACCGGGATGTGGTAGACCTATACCGTAGAAACCCGAGTCAATCATCCTTGCCTCAGTTGTTACAGTTCTTACCACCCCGCAGTATGGAAGAATCTGGTAGTATTGGGATTGAAGAGAGGCTGTTAACTCGGCAAAGGTAGCCATCGAGTTGCACAGACTATAGCCTACCCTTGGCCAGAACTGAATGTTCAATGAAAACCAAATCATCCGACGAGTCAGATTGCCAACCTTGATATCATTCACCCAACTTTGAGCCTTCTCTTGCATCAAGGCTATACTGGCCTTGCTATTACCATCAGGTGATGTCATGGCGCCGAGAGTCTTCTCAGAGTGTGAGACTGGGTGATGCTTGATCTCGGCAGGCGGCTCATTGGGAAGAGGAACCTTGATTCCGAAGTTTCCATTCATATGGTTATTGGCATATGCCCACATCCCGTTCTTCCAGACGAAGGAGATGAGAGAGAAGAAGCACTTGGAGGGCTTGAGTGCACCTCCAGATACGATGAGAAGATTACCCCAGTTTGTAACACTTGATTGGATGGCTTGGTGGGCCTCCTCGACTGTCTCGTCAGCCTCCATATTGATATGAAGGAGGTCAGTATCGTCGACGAAAATGACAGAAGAGAGGTGGTGAGACAAGTTAGTGATTGGGCATACAAACTTGGCCCCGTGTCCCTTCTTCTTATGAGCTGATAGGATGACTAAACTGACTACTGCCCAAGCTGCCGGACCTCCTCCATTCCCTTGACACATTCCTTGAGTCTTGATATGAATACTGCCACCCGAGAAGGATGTAGAATCACCAAAGCCTGTCCGAAGGAAGAATTTCATGTTTTCGATTGTAGCCAACATACTTTCTGCTGCAGATAAAGGTACTCCGAAGGCTTGAAAGACGAGAGATGCAATAGCGTGGGCAATACGGTCATAGCAATTGGAAGCATCGACTGAGGCTAGGGCTGCAGGTACACGGGCTTGTCTTGTAACATCGTAGAAGAGTGTCTTGGCAAGAGTACCGTCGGTGCACTCTCTCCCTTTCTCACTGAAAACATCTTCAGGCATCATGTTATGACGCCTCACAGTATCCATCATTCTCGAACCGTAGACAATCTTGTTAGTAGCGTTGAAGTCCGCCTCCATCAGTAGGATAGCTCGAAGCTTGGTAACCAAATTACATCCAAGGAGTTTCTCTAACATGACAGTCAAGCCATTCGACCAACGAGAAAGTGCTATACCCCAAGCCAAAATAACCGAGACTCTGGCAGCATGATAGTGTGAAATTAAGTCAGACTTGGCTCCGCACTTGTAATGACCAAAGTGAAGTCCAGAGATAGACGATGAAGTTTCCTCGTTCTGAGCCTTCCAATAAGCCTTCCATTGTTCAGGGGTGATGATGGCCTTTGTTGAGGCTTCGGGTATCTCCTTTCTAATTCTAGCAATCTCGGAGAAGATATCACTCACTGCTTGAGGAGTACCGGGTGCACACTTGTAGGTACCATCTAAGACTTGTTGAGAGGATGGGGTATTAGCCAAATACCCAAAATCTTCTCTTAATTGCCCCTGGCATATAGGAGACTCCTCTGCCATCTGGTATCGTTCCCCGTGGACTGCCTTGAAAATCGCTTGTTCAACCTCATACTGGGTAGTCTTCTCTGATACAATCCCATTCCCTTCATCGACTTGAACAGAAGTTACACTTCGAGACTTCTTCTTGCCTGTGACGAAAGTCAGCCGTCTCCACCAAGCACGCTCTTTCTCTCGCTTGATGATTGCCTCGATCTTCTTGGCCACCTCCTCTTCATCTCTATCTCTTGCCGCTTGAGCCCTCCTTTCCAGGTGTCTGTATCGATACTTCTTGCCGTGACGCTTGAAGTACGCGCATTGTGCTTCACAGTGCTTGAGTTTCACTAATATCTCCTCTACAGACAAGGAGAAGGCACGTTCAATACCACACCGTCTGGCCGATCTCTTGAGATTACCCTTATTCCTGATCTTACCCTTGTGCAGTTTCAGCAAGGAGTTGTAGACTTGGACACGACGGAGCCATATTGATGCCTCGGGAGAGAAAGGGATCTTACAAGATTTCAGCTTTCGGCATATCTTCTCGGCATGCTTCATGTACTGTTCGCCTTCCGTATCAATCTTGATGACCTTCTCAGCCACTTCCTCAAATGTTGATGACTTTGTATGAGCTTCCTTGAGTCGTTCGATAAGCCGGTGTTGGATGATGTTACCCTCCAAATCCTCAATATAGTTTTCCTCACAGTATGGCAGTCGGCAGTTGAGTCTCCTGGCAGACGCCGGCACAACCTTGATTGGATCTTCCCCCACAAGACAGATCAAGGGAATGTCGATGACAAACAATCTGTGGTCACCGACACCATACCCTACCGGCATAACACAGGCATTTGAGATGTCGATATCTTGGGTGACCCATAAACCATCAATAGGACGAGACCCACGGAAGAATGTTGCTCCCAACTTCTCCTCTGTGAAATCGTAAATGGCTTCCTTCATTGCCATTCCTTCAGGATCTGCCAACATCTTGCCCAGTGGATCAGAGTAGATGTTCTCGTTGTGGTCCATGAAGAGGATAATCTTGTCACCAGCTTCTCGGTGCTTCTTCAGGAGAGCCTCCAAGTCACGGCGGAAGAGCTTGAGTGGACAGGTGCGGTCGTTCTTCTTCATGATGAAATACCGCCGATGTTGTTGATATGTAGTTCCTGACTCTGGACGATTGTTCTTGCATGGGTTGTAAGCTGAGATGATGGCTGTTGAATAACCATTAGAGCCGCAGAATCTGAAGCCACAAAACCGCCCGAGACCTGTATCATCCTTGATTCTCGACTTGATATAGGCAGTAGACTCCCCAAAGGCAACACATGCCGTACCACCCTCCTGGACCCTACCGACACCCTTCTTGATTCCCTCATGAACATTGTGCCCGGCAATAGCCTTTACTGTGTCCTCACGTTGAAACATCTGTTTGAAGCTGTTCTTATTATCCTTGTGTTTCAGATTTAGTCTATGTTCCACATAAAGAGCTCCATCCGCATCCAACTCCTTCCTCAACTCAACCGCCTTCTCGAGCTTCTCGTTTCCATTTATCTTATTATTGAAGCCATTCGAGTTCTCCCCCACTAGCCTGAATATCCCCTCTCCCTTAGTATTAGGGGCTGTACCGTGAACCTGTAGCAACCCCATCTCTATTGCCTTCTGCACACATTCGGTCTCCTCCATAATCAGTGCCTCAACCTGCTCCTCAGTCAGACTATTACTATCCTCCTCTGCCTTACTATCTTCACTACCCGATAGACTAGCCGTGGTAATTGCATCTTCCTCATCGGCTAATTCCCTAAGTATCTTATCTAATTCTAACCCTTCTATTCTACCATTGTTTCTAAATCGCGAGGCACGTTTCCTTAAGTATTCCATTATTGTTGTATGTTTTGTTTGATTTGTCTTACATAAATTGTTAATTTCTCTACATGAACTAAGCAAGTTGGTGATACGTTCATCCTCCTTGCGTTGTCTCTCACTTGCACATCGACGCTGGTTCCTCTTCTGGCGCTTACTTGAGGTTCCAACCACATTTACATTATCACTAACACGATGTCTACTAGGCGCTTGACGCCTTCCCCTCTTCGTAGACAAAAGAGGGGGGCTGATACCAACTATCCGCCCCCTGCCGCATTCTCACTTGCAGGGCTAGCAGCACTAGCGTTAGGGAGACCCTCCTTAGGGCCATTCCCAGCACCCTCAACAGTGGTGGTAGAACGCGACTTACGAGATTCGTCAACAGGTCCGGAGCCTTGCTGATTAGGCGTGTCGACATTTGATTTCGTGGTTAGGACACTGACATCATCAGTTTCCTTATCCACATCGATGACTCCCTCAACCGACTTCTTCTTGGACAAGTAGATAATAGGAGTGCCATCTGGGGCATGGGTGGGACGAGAATCACTCTTCCCTCCTGAACGACCTTGGTCACGTACACTGTTAGCTGAATCCTTCTGCTGTGCCACACGAGCAATGTTGCGACTGAAACTTGATAATGATGCTTCATCATCATCTATATCTCCTCTTCTACTACCCCCTCTACCCCTACTACTATTATTTCTACCACGAGAGGTGTTATTACTTCGAGAAGTATTATTAGAGGTTAGTGATGATAATGATTGATCATTATAATTTAAACTTGTTGAAGAATTGTTTGCTGCTGACTTTGCCTCGTTTACTAGACTGTTCAAGTCGGATATCATTGATCGGGACATTATTGTCCGTCGGTATATTAGATGCTTTATATGCCGCTATTTAATAGGCGCCAGGCAGGTAGTACGATAATCATCAATTGTAATAAAATAATAAAAATAGTCTACTTTATATTCCAATTTTTTAGAATAGCCCTCATCTTGTCGTATAGTAAATGAGTGCACGTTAAAAGAGTGTGAACATCTTATAAGTGCAACAATTTGCACTCAAAAAAGAGTGTTGTTTGATGTTTGTTTGAGATTTTTAGAGTACTTGAGAGCTAGTTGAGAGAGGTTGAGAGGTAGGGGATGCTTTAAATGAAATGCTTATAGCTTAAACTTAATAATCAAGTAGTCGCACACGCTGGCATAACATAAACAGTGTTAAAAAGTACCATCAACTCATATAAAACAAACAATCCACACACCAAAATGAGTAGTGTTGGAGGTAACAAATCTCCTTTAGCATCACCTCTTCGTGCTAATCAGAAGAAGAAGTCTACCACTATCAATAATACCAATACTACTACTGCCAAAATACGAAAGAAAAAGAAGAAACTACAATCTCAACAACTTACCAAGCATGATGTTGAAATGGAAGCTGCAGTAGATGAAGAGATACACACATCAGATAATACCACAAACAATAACAACACAGACGATACAACACAACTAAATAACACATCTTATGGTACTATGGGTATGAACAGTATGATGATGTCACCCTATTCAATGGGTATGGGTGGCATGGGAATGATGGGCGGGATGTACGGAGGAATGTACGGTGGTATGGGTATGGGAATGGGATCACAATGGCTAACATCCTTAAATCAATGTCTATTTGGATTTCAATCATTAATCTTCTCATTAGGACAGGCTGTACAAATTGTTGGTATGAATGCACAACAGTTACATCATGTTTATGATAGTATGAAAGGTATGATTGAGAATGTAGTTGGACAAGTGAATAGTAAGTTGGGTTGTTCTATTGAAGAATTGTTGGGTGTGAATAATAATAATAAAGGTAATGATAGGAGGAGCATGTTGGGAAATACTAATAATAATCAAAACTCTACATCCACTGAAGATGGAGAAGGAGAAGATGAAATAATAACACAGAATGAAATAATACGAAAAAGACGAGTGGCAGCTTTCCGATGGACTATATCATTAGCAACATCCTATTTATTATATAAAGGTGTTAGAAAATTGATACGTACATTGATATTTGGTGGTGGTGATTCTCAGCAGAGACATTCTTCAATACAACAGCAACAGCAATATCAAGGAAGTAATGGATATGGTAGTGGAGGTCAATATGGAAGTGGCATGAGTAGTGGTTACGGCAGTGGAGGTTATGGGATGAATAGATATAACAGCGGTGGATATGGAAGAGGAGGAGGATATGGTCAGAGACATTATGATCAAGGAGGATATTCTGATATAGATAGAGGAGGTTATTACTGATTTACTTAACCGGATATGTTATATAATCTTTACACTGTATTAGTTAATTATTGATTATGGTACCGTGTCGCGTTAGATGTGTTTTTTACAGTTTTTTTTTTTCCGTTAAAAAAAAATCATACAAGTTGCTTGACCTCGATTACTCAACATCTTCTCTTCCTTTGAATCAAAGTTGGCCCACTCTCTTATATCGTCTTTCGTCTTGATCAATAGTGAATGAAAGGGCAACAGCATTGATAGACTAGATGGCTTTTCTCCCTTGTTCGTCAACAAAATCATCGTCCAAAGTTGGAGATAGCGATAATTCAATGGGAAGTTCTGGCTCAAAAATACACAAAGGAGGATCAAAGATTGACAAGGAGATGGTTGAAGCAAAGAAATCAACACCAAAAGATGGCATTGGTGGCAATTTAGATGCCTCGGATATAAATAGTCTCGAGGAGGCTCGTACAGAAATTAAACGTCTTCGCCTCATTGCAAAGGATGCCTTGAAGGAAAGAGATGATCTCGAGCGTCGTCTCTCACAAACTACTACTGGTAGCATGATTACCACTGCCACGGCCTCCACACGTCGAATTAATGAGGCACGAGCTGCCGTTATGGCACCCAGCGGAAACGACAAGGCATACGTCAAGACTACTATTCCCAAGTCAAATCAAGTACGAAATCTAATCTACCACTCGATCAAACGAAACATGTTGTTTAGGGCATGTTCTGAGGAGGAGTTGCAAGATTTGATTGATGCATTTGATACTGCCAAGTTCAAGGCTGATTCGACAGTCATCAAGCAGGGAGATGATGGTGAATTGTTTTATGTTGTCGAAGATGGAAAGCTTGATGTTTTCGTTGCCACCGCAGACATTGATGAGAATGATGTGTTGACGAAACCGATTGACATGTTGGGTGCTTCAACACAAAAGGAGATTCAAGTCGGAGTGCCATATGTATCGGGCAGTTCGTTTGGTGAGTTGGCATTGATGTACGGCTCTCCTCGTGCTGCTACTATTCGTGCCAAGACAGCTTGTGTCCTTTGGAGTTTAGATAGACGAGCATTCAAGGGTATTACCAACTCGCACAAACAAAAGCGTGAGGAGATCATTCTTGACACTATACGTAAGGTGAAGATTGGCGATAACGTCCTTGGTGATGTCCTGCATTCATCAGATATTGATGCCATGGCTCTAGCCACACAATCCGACTCATTCAAGAAGGGTGATGTTATCATCCGTCAGGGCGAGAAGGGTGATGCATTCTACATTATTGAAAGTGGTACCATTGACGTATTCACAACCGAACAAGGCAGTGACGAGCCTGTAGCGCGACTAACTTGTGGTCAGTTCTTTGGAGAGAAGGCTCTCATGTCAGAAGATGTTCGACAGGCAACATGTATAGCCTCCACAGATGCCAAGTGTCTGACGTTGACACGAGAAGACTTTGTACGAATGCTTGGTAATCTTCAAGACTTGCTCAATGGTGTCGACAAACGTCCCTCTACTGCTTCCGCAAAGAACACCGGCAACGATACTGGTGAGAATGATACTGACAAACCCGAGAAGGCCGAGACTGACGATGGTGGTGCATCCAAGTTGGTACTAGGCGATCTCGACATTCATCGTACTTTGGGTGTTGGTGCCTTCGGACGCGTCAAACTTGTCAAAGTCAAGCCTGATAAGATCCCCAAGAATGGCAATCCAAACCAAACATATGCCCTCAAGTGTCTCTCGAAGCGTGGCATTGTTGATAGTGGTCTACAAGACCACGTCGTGAACGAGAAGAAGATTATGGACGAGTTGAACCATCCCTTCATTCTCACATTTCACGCGGCGATGCAAGATGAACACAATGTTTACTTTCTTCTCGAGATTTTGTTGGGAGGAGAACTGTTTCGTACCCTTCGTTGTGAGGGACAGTTCTCAGAGTCGACTAGTCGATTCTATGCCGCATCAGTCATGCTTGCCTTTTGTCAGATCCATTCGAAAAAGATTGCATACCGTGATCTCAAGCCGGAGAATCTTGTCATGGATGCCGAGGGCTATCTCAAGATTGTAGACTTTGGACTAGCCAAGAAGTTGGAAGGCGGGAAGACTTGGACTCTCTGCGGTACTCCCGACTACCTCGCTCCTGAAGTGATTCTAAACGAAGGACATGATTGGGCCGTTGATTATTGGGCACTTGGTGTTTTGATTTATGAAATGACTGCCGGAACTCCTCCCTTTTATGCCGGAGATCCAATGGAAGTCTATGAAAAGATTTTATCGGGACATGTCAGTATCCCGACAACCTTTAGCCGTGGCTTGGGCGAGCTCGTTAAGAAGTTGCTCAAGACATACCAATCAAAACGTTTGGGAAGAACAAAGGGTGGAGCCTCATCTGTCATGAAACAAAAGTGGTTTAGTGGCTTTGATTGGAATGCCCTACTTGCACGTGAGCTCTCCGTCCCCATCAAGCCCGAAGTCAAAAGTATGGATGACGCATCAAACTTTGATGACTATGGCGACGACGATGCCATGGATGAATATTCCGGAAAGAAGCCTACAAATTGGAATCCTGTACTTTAACTGTTTGTGTAACTTTTTTCTTTTGATTGGAATACGGTTTGTGTCGTTTGAGGAGTGGAAGGCTCTCTCAACGTAATGATGATGTCTTGTAGTCTGTATCCAAACCAATTACAAATCATATATAAAACTAGCCATACAGGAATCCTCACCGAGAACTTTAACCGTGCCTAGCCTGCACTTAATTGAATAAATGTTTGAGATGTGATATTGATATTGGATTGGATAATTTTACAACAAATCTATACCCACCTTCCCCCCGTATGAGTATGCTGACCACCAGCCACAAAAGAATCCCCACATATTAAATAACTCATTGTGTTTGTACATCCCTATTGTCGTATCTTTATCTTCTCCTCCCAATTCTAATCAATCACCCCCAACTAAAAATTATGAAATTATATGAATATATATCTTTTATATTGTACCATCAATACTACCTTTAGTTGGTAGCTTCCTGCATCAACGTGATAGCATCACCTTTCAATAATATACGTCCAACATTAGTCTTCTTTCCACTTTTAGTATCAACCTCCATTGCCTCATCTAATACAAAGTTCATATATTCATCAAATCCAACAATCTGTCCTTCAATTGCCATTCTTGTATCTTCATATAGTAAGATTTTAACCCTTTGCTTTTTCTGTTATTACATAGTTTTATTGTATTTGTATATTATGATGATGTAATGTAATGTTAAGTGTGAGGGTGGGTGTGGTGTTTGTGCATAAGATGTGTGCAGATTAGTATACATACATAAGACATGTGCGAGGAAATGATTCGAATAAAATAAAGCAACGAGTGATATAAGTCATAGAATTCAAATTATACTCGACATACGATAATATACAGATTAAATTGCAACACTGCAATACAATCACAACATCAAAAAGATAACACAACACAAAACATGAAATTAAAAACATACCTGTAAATGTCCAAAGATGACATTGATAGGCAATGTCATCACCTTTTTAACTTTTCTTGGCCTACCAGACATGATGGGATATAAATATTATCAAGTTGCAATAGACAGAGGTTAGTTTGTTTGGAGTGGGTTTGTTGTTAGTTACAGCAGTGCAGGAAATCTGAGAGGTTGCACTGCACTTACTCTCATGCACTATTCCACGTGTCGATTTTTCTCTGAGTGCAATGTTTGCACCGAGCTTAGTTGTAGGTATGTTGGTTGTATTTATTGATATGAGGTACTAGAGGAACAACTAAACAGCAACTTACAATAATGGAGAAAGGAAAAGGAGGTATACTACGCTCTGAAAAGAACGGCGGCGGTAGCGGAGGTACGACGTCTCGGGATCATGGACATGTATCATTCTCAAACAATAATGTTGAAACGAGGACAATACCTTCACGAACTCAAAACAATACCTCTACCAACAATGGTGGTGGTGGTGGATATGATAGTGATGATGTAGAAGATTCAATAATGGTATCTGGAGATACATTTGCAATGGGCGGTGGTAAGAGAGGGGATAATAGTGATGACCAAGATATGAATGATGCCTCTGTTAAAACACTTTCAGAGATTGAAGAGGCTAAACGAAGGAGAGGTCGAGTACGTCGTAGAGAAGATGAAGTACAGGGTTCAACTGCTTATTTTGACAAAGATGATAAGCATTATGCAAATAATAATGACATGTCATTAATTACAGATCAAGATAAGAACCCTGATGACTATGAAACAAATGCTGGTATTAATGCTGAAGTTCCTGTGGAACCCTTCAATATGAATGCCGAGAAGGATGGTGGATTGGGTTATTTTGATGGCGATACATATGTATTCCGACATAATCAAAAACCAGTTGATGGAGAAGATGATGCATGGTTGGATGGGTTAGGTGAGGATAATGAGAAGGAGACTGGTGGTGGTGGATTGGATTCTACTTCCATATGGAAACCAAGTAGTAGTGATACCAAATCAGCAGGTTATAAAGGAGAACAAAGCAAGAGAAAGTCAAAGTTTGTAAGCGAAGACGATATACCGGAAGATATTGGTAGACGAATGGCAACATTATTACAAGATGATAATGAAACAGTGATGATGGCACTGACACGGCATGGTGCATCTATACGTCAATTGCAATCTCAACAACAAAAGTTGGCTAAGAAGAGTAAGATTAAGAAGCGTAAATCATCCAAAAGTAAGAAAGAAGACGATACTGCTTCCACTGCATCATCGTCGTCATCAGACAATATTGATGCAGAAGTGAAACAACTCAAAATCAAAGTGGAACAAACACGCGAGTGTGTTGAAGAGCTAACAGAATTAGCTGATGCATTATTATTTGGTGGGGAAACGGAAGCATATGAATTGACCAAAAGTGATTGGATACATAAATTCAAATTAGAACAATACTTTCCTTCGTCGTCGTCGGCAGTGGCTGCGCAGAGAAAGAGACCACTTGAAGGGCTGGAGGATACACAAACTAAAAAGAAAAGTAAAGGGTACTTTGATACCAATACCGAGGAAACGAAAACAGAGACTCAGGTGGCCGACAATACGAATAAACCTTCAGTTGAATCCACAGTAATGTGGGAATACAAGGGCAACGAAGATGGGACAATACATGGTCCATACACCAGTCAACAAATGAAAGATTGGACATCGTGTGGATACTTTGTCGGTGAGAGTGCCGTGGATATACGGCGTGTAGGAAGCAGTAGTGATACTGGCAAGGGCGATAATAAACAAGAAAACAAAGAGGAAGATACAAAAGCAGATGTTGACGACCTCATGGCTGATCTTATGGACGACGAAGAGGAAACTAAGAAGGAATCAGAAGACACTTCAGCACGATGGATGAGATCAGATCGGGTTGACTTTAGTTTGTATCTATAACACACATCACTTCTACCCACTATATCTATTTCCTAGCTTATCTGTATATCTATGCCTTGCGCTTCTTCCCCGACATCTGCTCAATAAACGAAGCCTTCTTATTGCTTCCAGATTTGGCTGTAGCTTTTGCAGCATTCTCGGCAGCTCCTTTGTATCGAGCAACAAACTGAGCAACCTTGAACTTTCGCTTACAACCATTGTAATTCATGAAACGAATCTTTCCAAAGATTGGACGCTCCTTCCATCCCATATCATGAATACCCATGATACTCCAGCCAACGCCTACAAATCCGTTTGGGCAGTTGCCATCATAGGCATAGCGGTCATTGAAGTATTGTGCAGTGGCCAGGGCATAAGCAGGTGATGATGTCCATTCGAGTATCTTCTTGGCCCAATACATTCGTAGAAAGCCATGCATGCCTCCCTCTTGGACAAGCTGAAGTTGAGCGGCATTCCACAAATCATCATGAGTTTGACTCTTTTCCAACTGCTTCCAAGTATACAAATGCTCTCGTTCGTCACTACTGTGCAACTCAAGACTTTCCCTCGCCCAATCTGCAGCACCGCTTAGACTGTCATATGCGTCAGGAGTGTAGTATACAAAGTTATCACTCAATTCCCTACGAACAACTCCCTCTTCAATGTAAGCCGCTGTACCATTGGAATGCTTCTTCAAAGCACGAACATCAAGAGCCAATCTTTGGAATGAGACTTGTCCAAAGTTGATCCAAGGCGAGAGATTTGAACATACATTGGAATAGTTGGGATCATTTCGTAGAGTATCAAAGTTCTTCAAACCATTCTGCTTTGAGGTACAGAAATCATTAAAGCGTGCCATTGCCACTTCATGTCCTGCTTGCATACCATTCACTTGACCAATAGAATCATCCAAGTTCAAATACTCCTTGTATTGATTCCAATCATGCTGAGTTGGTGATTCTTCCATGTATTGCTCTGCATCTTTAACATGATCATTACCATTGAATGTAGGGAATGTTGTACAATACTTGGAGAATACACTATTGATCTTTGGTCGTAGTGTACGTGCTCCAACCTCACGTTTAGGGCTTGCCTGCCACACTGGTACAATATTGTGTGCATCTACTTGATACAAAGGAATATTCTCAGACTCAAACAATGGTACAGACTGCTGCTCAGTCCATTGTCGATATTGTCTTAATGGACTCATATCACAGACGACAGCCATGGCATCTTTCTTACAGTATGCAACAATACTTTCTCCGACTTGTTCACGTGATGTTGGACAGAGGATATCAAAAGGTACCTGTTTCTCAGACAATTCATTTGATACAATCTTTAATCCATCCAACAGGAATGATCCGTGTCTTGTTGTTAATGACATTTCTGTTGGGGTTGGTGGTGATCCATCTTCGCCCTCTGTTGCATCATTTTCAGGAGGTGGCGGTAGACTATATACCACCCTTAATGGAACACGATGTTGTATAGCCAAGTTCTGTGCAAATATTAATGCCCAATTATCAATAGTTCGACAATCTCTCATGATCCAGTAGACAATACATGGATTGTCATGTGGTGCATCAAGTTCACGGGGTAAAGGCGTATTCAATGTCAATAACTTAGTTCTTGTTTGATCAAAGTTATTGGTAATGAGTGATGTTGGTGCATGTGTAATTGATGGTGTATCATCTTTCTTGTATGGATTCTTTGCTGCTGCTTTCTTCGACATTTTGCGTTTTGTTGTTGCCGTCTTCTTTGTAGTAGTTGATGATTTTCTTTTCCTTACAGACTTGCTGTTATTAGTTGTGGAATTACTGGTACTCTCCTGTCCCTTATTAGCTGCAAAGTAAAGTTGAAATGGAGATTGTTGTGAGGAAGAAGTAGAGTGGTGGTATTTATGGTGCACTGAGGAAAAAATATGTTGACGACGATAGTTGTTGTTATGATTAACGAATGCAGATCGACGACCAGTTACAAACACGCGGTTGGATACTAACGTTGATGAAGAAGTTAATAAGGCAAATAGAGTAGTACTACCCTGCTGCAAGTATTGCATTGATAGTGCTAATATATTATAAGAGGAGGCGATTAATAAATGCATGATGAGTAGTTTTTGTTGCGAGTGAGTCAGCACTTTTCTCTGGCGATGCAACGACAGACTATGCTGCAGAAAATCTATTTTGGCATTGGCATTCAATAAGACCACATACTACTGGCGTCTCCTACCATAGTAGGATATGTTCTGTTATTGAGCTATATACCCTGTGCTTCATATACCAACTTTAGAGATTGGCGTATTCGACAGGAAGATATCAGCGTCGTCGTCGATGCATATGATATGCACAAAAATAAAAATAGATATCGTCATTGCAAATTCCTTGTTAAACAATGTTCTTAGATATGGATGGGATAATACATATATTGATCCTTCTATCAGCTATATCGGCTGATAGAATACAGGGATTTTCCTCGACTAGAAGAACTGCAGCTCCGCCGCCGCCTGTGGCTAGGATACAGTCATTTCATCATAATAATATACAACATACACAAAATAATTTAAGATATGATACACCAATAGTACAACACAATAGAAGATATCGAAACAGTGGTGGTAGATCAAGAGAGACTTCTAGATATATATTCTCATCTGACAAAGAAGATAATATTGAAGAAGTGGATAATATAATACCACCGATAGATGAAAACATACACAGTCAAAATATCACTAATTCTACAATAGACGACATATCAAATGAACAACAACTCAATACAGAAGAGGAGATATTGGGTATGCAAAGTGGATGGGCTAATATTGGTAAATATCTCTTACCATCATGGTCGTCTACTCAATCTTCAGATGATATATCATCAAAAGAAAACTCCAATTACACTAATAATGCTGAAAACTCAACAGTCATTCAAGAGGATGAGACATTTATTGTACACACCTCTATATTTTCACACAATGATACAAAAGATGACGAAGAAGAAAGTAACATTATTGATGTCGAATGTAGTGTTGACGAACCAACACCTGAATGTATAGACGCTGATATGATATCAGAAGTATCAATAGAGGATAATACAAATTCTACACTGCCAAGTACAACGAAAAGACTTCTTAAAGGGGCAATAACAAAGTCAATATACGGGGGAAAGAAGATATTACAAGTTGCAAGAGAAATGAGAGATAGTAGAGCAGATGAGGTAGCACAACCTAACCAATGGGATTCTTCCATCCTTGGTGAAGGACCATCCCTTATCAATGAAACTGATATACCGAACAATATCACATCATCATCCGAAGAAGAAGTATCAACAGACAACAAAGGCTCGAGACGAACACGTCGTAGACAACAACAGCAGTCAACAGATGCCAATCAAGATAAAGCAATATTTACATCATTAGAATCAAAAGATATAACAACAACAACCATGTCAAAGCAACGCAAGTGGGAAAGACGACGACGAAGAGTTGGGTTGGCTTTAGGTGGTGCAAAGAATGCTGTCTTATTATTTGTTGCTACATTCCTACTTGGTAATCTTATGAATCAATTTGTTGATTTGACTGAAGATGGTAGCTTTGAGGTACATTTTGGTAAAGTTCTATCTGGTCCATCGCCATTCCCATCTCAAACTCAGTCTGCAGAGTTGTCAGAGTCTTCAGTGAAAGCTGAGACGACTAGCCCAAGCAAAAAGATGAAAGGTTTATTACATACTATTACAACACCAAATCAAAGTTTTAATGTTGATGGAACAAGAGCTGAAGCCTTAGGATTAGTATCCCGGGCTGTACAACGAGTAGGACCGGCTACAGTTCGAGTTGAGACCGAAACTTACGTGGATGCTGATGGAGACAGTAGTAGTAAAGCCAAATTAGTGGAACAAAAGAATGAAGAACAGATGGATGGAGAGAATTTTGAAGGAGAAGATCGAGGAGACGTGTTCGATGGCGTACCAGAGGCTCCTCCAGCTAATGATGACAAAGTCAACATTGATTTTGGGCAGGGAAGTGGTATAATTATCAATAGTGAAGGCTATGTACTTACAAATGCACATGTAGTCGAAGGCGCCTCAAAAGTATATGTTCATCTGACTGACGGAAGAAGGTATAAAGTTGAAGTGAAAGGATTTGATGATATTGTCGACGTTGCTGTACTCCAAATTATTCCAGATGAAACAATTTCTCGGAAACAAATGAAGTTGCCCGTCGCACAGCTCGGCAATAGTGATCAAATAGAAGTAGGACAGTTTGTCACTGCGATCGGGTCTCCCGGAGGTCTCGATAATACATGTACAATAGGCATAGTGTCGGGGCTTAAAAGATGTCCAAAGGTGGTTGGAATACCAGACAAGTTTGGTGTACTTGATTATCTCCAGACCGATGCCGCGATTAATCAAGGAAATAGTGGAGGACCGCTTGTGGATGTCGAGACTGGTAACATTGTCGGCATCAATACCTGTATTAGAGCCAACATGGAAGGAACAAGCTTTGCCATACCGATTAACAAAGTGCTAGCACTTGTAGATGATCTTTCTGAAGGCAAACACATAACTCACGGATATCTTGGTGTTCACATGTCTACCATGACACCATCACTTGCCCAGTATTACAACAAACTCCAACCACAGCG
>Ga0214481_100341_pt1 | contig 24742 bp, 25 predicted proteins | sample M1_20Mar14CPVII9_4_FD_165057 | JGI IMG/M metagenome (GOLD analysis project Ga0214481, IMG submission 165057) | Marine eukaryotic communities from Monterey Bay, California, United States - M1_20Mar14CPVII9sort6BwellG10 | ecosystem: Environmental > Aquatic > Marine > Unclassified | place: USA...
CATCAACTTTTAAGTAATCGGTGTAAGCTTTGATTAACTGCCAATCAAACTCTCAATCCCAACAATCCTTTACCTCGTACGGTATACCCAACGATCCTCTACCAAACCTCTCGCCATGCTTCTCTTTTCCTTCCCAACTTGCCGTATAGTATTAGCTCCTAATAGATGTATTTGTGAAAGCTTTTCATCTAAGGCCAGTCCATACAGAGTATTGTTCTATCTTACCACTACCTAACACGGGTAAACTGCCCCCCGCCAGAGCGGGCATGCTTCTAGACAGATAGCTGAATCATCGCTACTCGTCAAGATTGCTTTTCTGTTTGTCTGGACAAATAGTTGAAATCATCCTCTTTGTCTCCGTGACCTTTGCATCGAATCCTACATCTGCAATTGTATTCCATCATGCCAAGCTCAAGCTCAGAAGCGTCCGTTGATCACAAGATCAAGGTACTGCTAGGTGCCACAGCTGATACTCCTATAGACATTTGTCTACGTAGAGGGAGTTACACCAAACAGCGCAGGTTAGAGAAGCTTGTCCGTACCCCAGGGGACATTGACCAACTACGATGGGTTGATCCAAAGGATAGCACCAATGCCGAGCAAGAGTTAAATGACGAGCAGAAGGAGGAATTAAATGCGTTAGGGTCCTATGAAAACTGGTTGAGAAATACGGAAGGGTTTGTTAACAAGGATTCGTTGGATATCCAGACTTACACCCGTGAAGACTTTCTAGACTTTGTTGATAATGTTTTTGATATTACCAACCCTATCAAATATGATAAAGCAGAGGCCACCGAAAATATGAGAAAGAAAGAATTGCATGAGAAAACAATAGCTAATTTGAGCAATCAAACTGCCAACACAATGACAGGTTCAACAGTCACCACAAACAATACTAATACCTCCGGTGGAAACTCATCGCACAATGGCTCACAGTCCAATGCGCGTTCTGCAGAAGAAAAGGCGTTAGATAAGGCAATGTTGCCGAGCGTGGATGCATTAAGCTTGATTGTTAATGATCACGACTTCGCGTTTTGGTTTCCGATATTCGTGGCCGAGTTGAATAAACAGGGATTCAAAAACGTGTTGGACCCCGATTATACTCCTCCTGCTGATCTAAAATCCATCTTTGAGAAAAGAAAGGAGATATTATACTCGTTCCTTGTTAAACACCTGAAGACGGAGAAGGGTAAGGACATTGTAGGAAAACACTCTAAAACTTCGGATGCACAAGCGGTATGGAAAGAGTTCATAGCATACCATACTACGTCTCCTACGGCAGAATCGATGAGAACTGACTTCCTTCAGAAGATCACAACTGCCAGGATTACTCCCGGTGCCAATCTCAAGGAGGAGATACGTCGGTTAAAGTCATACTTCAGGGCTTATAACTCCTTCACGGCTACCCCCTTAACAAAGCAGGACGAGAACAACTATATGAGACGATTTGCTTCACAATCAAAGGACATCTCTAACGTTGCATCTCTGACATCCCTTGTGGAGAGTGTAAGTAAAACCACTATTGGCCCGGAAGAAAAGATGGAACTAATTGAGATCCAAGCTGCTATGGCTGATAACGCGGATGATGCCCAGAATAATATTCCATCTAACCGTCGTAGTGTTCATCAGACACTCGTTCAAGATCGTGGGGAGCATTTAGAAGTTGACCTTGGTGATGGATTCATTACCGTGATGAAGATGTCTTCCTCAGGCGTCAGCACACCATCTTTCCGAGTTCCAAAAGTTGCTTGGGATCAATTATCTTCCAAAGATAAGTCGGCTTGGTTAAGCATGAGCAAGGAAGGAAGAATACTTGTAATAAATTCTAGCCAGCAATCCCCATTGGCATCTGCGTTACGACAACGTCCATCGCCCCAAGGCCAAAGTCAACTGCGGACTCAGAACCAGCGTGTGAGCTTCCATGGACTATCTGATGCTCAGTTCGATGCGTCTGGCAACTTTGTGGGTGGTGATGGAGGAAATGATGGTAATGATGAAGAACAGAATAACCAAGATTCAGATGGTAATGAGCGCATCCAATGCACCATGACACAGGTATCTGATAATTCTCAATTGCCAGAAGCGCCTGATAAAAAGGACACACTCCTTATTAATGCCATCAAGCAACCTGGTAATTGTTCTGAACTTCATACATTTGATCCCAGACGTTTCATGGCAAACGCACAACCGCCCAAGGATTATAATACTCAAGCTGAAGCAAACGCATCGTATGACCCAGTTCCCTCTAGTCAAAACGACGTTACTCCTTCTTCGACAGGCAAGTCCAAGTCCAAGTTGTCACGACTCTTCAAGAAGAAAACTGCATCTGCCATTAACAATGCCATTGCTATCTTCGCGCTCATCTGTTTAATACGATTTCCACAAGTTGTTACTGCATCTGTCCACGAGGAAAAACGGAACGCTAACATAGAGTGCCATCCTATTATGTTCCATTCAAGTGTTGCTCCCAACGCCACTTATAACGTCAGTCGTAATTCCCATCGTGAAACACATTCATCTAACTCTATGGTTGACAATGGAGCGAATGGTGGTATTGCTGGTGGGAAGAACACCCGCAAGGTCTGTGAGACAGGTCGTTTTGTGGATGTGACAGGCGTTGACAACCATGAATTGAATAACCTTGCAATTTGCACCGTGGCAGGAATGGTAGATCTTCCCGGCATATCTTTTCTATGCTATTTTCATCAGTACGCATTTCATTCGGATGGTGACACTATTCATTCCAAGGTTCAACTCATGGATTATGGTAACAAGGTTGATTGTGACCCCATCAAGCTCGGTGGTACCCAGAGAATTACCCGTCCCGATGGCACTGTCTTTCCCTTGGATATAATCCGGAGCTTGGCCTACCTTCCCCTTAGGCGCCCAACTGATGATGAGATGAATACATATGAACCACTTCATATGACTTCGGATGAAGTTTGGGATCCAACAAAGTACGACACTGCCATATCTAAGGATGCTGACTGGTTTGCAGCTCTTGCCAATAGTACTCAGGATATTGATGACGGGGTTCATAGATCCTTCGATCGATCTTATTCTCAACTCTATGAGTCTTCATCTGTGCTGAGTGACATGAATCATATCAGTGTTTTTGGTGTCTCATCTACACCCCGTCCAATTGATTTTGAATCTATGCGGACTTACTTCCTTGGCATGCCGGCTAATATTGTGAATAAGTCTTATACCGCAACCACGCAGTTTTACTCAAACTTCTCTCACCGTCCAGGACAGGTACACATGTATAAAAGTCCATTTCCCGCCGCCAATGTTTTTCGTCGGAGTGAAGGTGTATCTACTGATACTATTTATGCGGACACACCAGCATGGGGAGGTTTCACGTGCATGCAGATTTTTGCTGGTGCTGACTCATACTTTCTTAGTGGACATGAATGTCGCACAGATGGGGAGTTTTGTAGGATCTTGGAGGATGAAATACGATTCCGTGGCGCACCTAATCTAGTTGTAAGTGATAGGGCAAAAGCAGAGATCAGTAGAAAGACGGAAGAAGTATTGAGGAGGTACATTATTGATGCACATCAGTCGGAACCTTACCAACAGCAACAGAATCCAGTCGAGCGCTTCGTCCAGGACATCAAGCGATATGCGAATTATGTTCACACCTACAGTGGTGCTCCTCCTGAGTCATGGGTACACATTGTCCACTATGTCATGTACGTCATGAACCGATCTGCCCGAAGTACCCTCAATTACCGCACGCCTTATGAGAAACTTTATGGCCAAACTCCCGATATTAGTATCATGACCAAGTTCTTATTTTGGGAACCAGTGTTAGTTCATAATCACGTCACTAGTTATCCATCCACTGCCGACAAGATACTCGTGCGCTTCATTGGGTTTGCTGATACTGTCGGTAACGCAGGGTGTTATAAGGTATATAATCCCAAGACTGGACAGGTCCTCTACAGGTCACTACTTGAACGTCTTGATGATCGTCTATGTGAAATATACAACGTAAAACCATTTCAACCGTTGCATGCAAATGGGGAGAATGATGACGTTCCTGTTGGTGAGTTGGTCAAGTCTCGTGAAGGTAACCCGAAACCAATACCCATTGGGATTGACAATATGATCAATCGGTCATTCCTCCTGCCACCAAATGAGGATGGTAGCCGCCAGCGGGCTCTCATTACTGGAGTCGTAGAAGATTTTCAAGGACAACTCGACAGTGATCCTGATCGTGTGCGTTACAAGGCTAGAATTGGTGAAAGTAAGTTTGAGGAACTCATAGAGTACAATGACCTCATGGAGATGATCGAAGAGCAGAAACCAAATGATGACGGCACTTGGAGATTCCGCAAGATCATGGCCCACCGTGAACCGAAGAATAAGAAGGACACGTGGAAAGTCCTAGTTGAATGGGAGTCTGGTGAGCGTTCATGGGAGCCGATCAAGAACATCTTTACTGGTGACAGGTATATCCTTGCCGAATATGCTCGGGATCATGGTTTACTTGACAAATGGGATAATCCCAAGATGAAGATCAAGAAAGCGGCCAAGAATAGCAAGAATCTTCTGAGGATGATTAACCAAGCTAAATTGAGGTCTCACCGAACTACCTCAGTCTACAAGAATGGTCACAAGGTTCCTCGTAATCATCAACAAGCTATGGATTTAGATCGAATCAATAACAACACCATGTGGGCTGATGCCGAGTTATTGGAAAAGAATCAGTTATTTCAGTATGAGACTTTCGATGACCGTGGTCATAGATCATCCAATAGAGCACCTGATGGGTACAAGAAGATTAACCTTCACTTTGTCTACGATGTCAAACATGACGGAAGACACAAGGCTCGTGTTGTTGCAGGTGGACATCTCACTGAGACGCCTCTGGAAAGTATTTACTCCGGTGTTGTGAGCCTACGTGGTATCAGGATTGTAACTTTCATTGCTGAATTGAATAATCTCGATGTGTGGCAAACAGACATTGGCAATGCTTATCTTGAGGCATATACTAATGAGAAGGTATACGTCATCGCAGGACCAGAATTTGGGGAGCTTGAAGGACACATCTTTGTTATCAGGAAGGCTTTGTATGGTTTGAAGACTAGTTCTATACGTTGGCATGAAAGGTTTTCTCAAGTATTACGTAGTATGAAGTTTGTTCCTAGTCATGCTGAGCCTGATATATGGATGAGAGATAAAGGAGACCACTACGAGTATATCGCTACCTATGTTGATGATTTGACCATCGCATCAAAGAATCCCCAAGCCATTATTGACGCACTTGAGGCAAAACCGAACAACTTCAAGCTTAAGGGTACTGGTGAAATTGATGTTCTTCTTGGTTGTAATTATTTTCGTGATAATGATGGTCGACTTTGCTATTCCCCCAAGAACTATCTAAAGAAGATGAAGGACCAATACAAACTACTCTTTGGAACAAGCCCCAAGTTTGAAACGAATCCTTTAGTGGAAAATGACCATCCCGAACTTGATGAATCTGAATTTCTCAACGAGGAGCAAACTCGTATCTACCAATCTCTTATTGGTTGCACTCAATGGGTAGTCCAACTGGGCCGATTTGATATAGCCGTACATGTTATGACCCTCTCAAGCTTCCGTGCTCAACTGCGACGTGGCCATCTTGAACGCATTAAGAAGGTAATCGGATATCTATCGAAGATGAACAATGGAGCTATTCGCATTCGTACTGAAATGCCTGACATCTCTGATGCCGTTATCGAGAGGTATGACTGGTCCAAGACAGTTTATGCTGGTTCTGAGGAGGAGATTCCACATGACATCCCAACGCCTAAAGGGAAACCTGTCAAACTTGTTACATATGCTGATTCTAACCTTATGCACAACATTCTTGATGGTAAGGCTGTCACGGGCATTTTGCACTTTGTTAATAAGACGCCGTTTGATTGGTATTCTAAGAAACAGGCAACGCCAGAAGTCGCTACGTTTAGTACAGAGGAACTTGCTGCAAGGACCGCGATAGAGCAGAGCCGTGCCAATAGGTTGACTTTTATGTACCTTGGAGTACCAATTGAAGGACCATCAATCCTGCTCGGAGATAATGAGTCTGTTGTGAAGGGAGCGACTATTCCACACAGGAAATTGAATAAACGTCACTTGATTCTTTCTTGGCACTATGTACGTCAAGCCATTTCCACTGGTACATATGATTATGTGCACATACCTGGAAAAATTAACCCTGCGGATATTCTAAGCAAACATTGGAGTTACGGCACTGTTTGGGGTATGTTGAAACCTATTCTCTTCTGGTCAGGTGATACTGGAGAATTAGCTTGATATCGAATGGTAGGGGAGTGTCAAATAGTACGCATTCGATTGCTACCACGTGGAACTACGTGGGATTTTAGGGTATGTGTACGTACATACTCAAATTTGTAGAAAAGGTCTTTTGACCGTATAATTTAATTTTAACCTTTTTCTTGTTTGTTTAACAACATCAAATGACTTTATTGTCACCGCTCTTAGCTTTATCGCTATAGAACAATTATAAGTATACTTGCGTAAGCATTATACTTCATATGATTATTTGAAGCAATGAGAAGAGAAGGAGAAGACGAGGCTACAGGAGAAGAACAAGAAAAGTAAGAAACGGCCTAGACCAGAATAATGTGTACAGATATGATATGTGGTAGTGATAATATACTTAGGACGTCTAATATGTGTTGTAGGGACTATACTATGCCATACCTACGTTATTCCTACTACTTTTCCCACTAGTGATACTAAGGATACCATGCAATATGATGTGGGATTTTGCCCTTCATTTTGCATTCTGCCCAGTGTCCAGCCCCTCTAAGCTACCATTTAGGTATGGACTCCCGATACCGAAGCCAAGTAAATGAGCCGGACCCGAAAACCTTCTCCGATGATTTGCTCGAGCTAACTACAGACACTTTCAGTTTACCTAGCCTAGGTAACTACAGACACTTTTTGCTGTGTTCTGTCCGTGTGTGTGTCACCAATTAAGAATAAAAATTACAGTTTATCGCCAAAATAGTAAAACACCAAAATTTTAAATTTAACTACAGAGGATGAGGCAATACAACCGGTGCTGTAGTACAACTACTCTAGTTTTTCTTGTCGACGCCAGTACTACAACACCCATCAATCCAGGACTACAACCAGAAAATGATCTCCCACACTTCCTCTCCAATTACTCCACAGTGTCAAATGTCTCGAATTCGAGATGATCTTTCCCTGCTTCAGCAGAGTCAAAGAAACTCTCAAGTAGGTTGTCATCGCTGAGCAGTTCTTCTTTGTCATAACCTGTATATAATGCCACAAAAAGAGCAACTACATCATCGTTCATGATGTACTTGGATACAGGGGCCAGGTCATCTTGTTTTGAGACCTCTCCACGGTACACATAGTTCTGTTTCTTGATTTTCCTCATTGTCTTCTTTGGATCTGCCAAGAAATCCGCGAGTAACTTGGCTAGGTCAGTTCCAACGCTTGCAGCTGTGCTGTTTCCTGAGGTGTCAACAGTAATAACAGCGGGCCACCCCCAGCTCACCTAGGAAATTTGGATTTGATATACAAAGATGTATTGGTTAAGTTAGTTATATTTACACCCTCTTAGCTTGCCAAGAGCTAGTCTGGCTTTACAGGCCTGCTACTTTATTCCCATGGCCACCAACTGCCGCTCAAATAGGGCTTTTGAGTAGGGCTATAGGACTAAGGCAAGACCAAATTAGGCTGGTATAAGACTAAGGCAAGAAATGAAAATAGGGCTTATGGTAAGATCAGAACAAGATCAGGACTAAAATTTGACAAAAGCCCCTAATTACAGATAGGGCTATTCGATCAACAATGGACAGCTTGGCATATATTACTTCAAATGATGATGAGGAATAATGTAAATGAGGGTTTGGCAGCATCAGAATTGTATAACAACAATCTCTGCTTGCTATGTGAGGCCATAGAATTGCAACAAAACACCAACAATAGTAACATTTGCAGTGATAAAAACAAAAGGCTGGATAATAAAAATAACGATACATTAATCATCAGTACAATAAACTCAATCAAAAAGAAACGTGTATACAAAAGAAAGAAACCATGTATTTTTGAAGGATGTATATCCTTAAGAAGAGGAGGTACAAAGTATTGTGTACGTCATGGTGCAAAGAAGTATAAATCCTGTTGCAAATATCCTAGTTGCAATAGTTTTGCACGGAAAAAAGGACTATGTCAAAAACACCACACACAATATACAAAGGCATGTTACTAGATATTTACAGTCAACACCAGGTAAACTGCACCTGCCAACGCGGGCATGCTTCATGAGTAATACACTCGGCACAGCACAAATCCCTCTCTGAGGGAGGTAGTTCCCAATGTTATATCTTATCTGGACACTGGCATTCCTCATCTACAAGGCATCGAACAGGATGTTTAGTTCTATTCTTACCATGAGCTCTGATGAGATGAGAAGAAACAACATTGCAAGTAACTAAACCAAGTTGCTGATTAAACCAAGTCATGGGATCCATAGCCTTGTATGAACCACTGAACGAAAGATTAGGATTCTTCCTCTTCCAAATATCATTGGCACGTCGAAGGATACCATGAGGCATCTTAGTAGAGCAGGCAAGTTTATAGGCTGCTTCTGCATTGACACATTTAGTACCATCTCGTCGTTTGAACTCGGGACATGGTAAAGGATCATTTCCATAAAGTAAAGCTGAAGGAGGGCATCACAGCAAAAGGAATAAAGCCCATATTCTGATCAAGAATCTCACCTATGATATCATCTCCTGAGTTCTATCAAACTAATAAGATTGAAATGGGGTTCTTACCCAAACTCTATCGATTGTTTCACTAGTGCATGGCGAAGACAATAAAAACAGCATGCAGCTTTTGATAAGATGTCTCACCACGCTGCAAATCTCTAGCATCAGAATTTGCAATGGTATAGCAATAGCAACAATAGTAAGGAATGTATAGATAGAGAGTAGATATACTGATTGCATTCTTATGAAGAATACCAGTAGGTGAAAATATTCGATGTCGATATTCATATAAAGGTAATGGTGAAAATATTCGATTCATCGTCTGCTAGTACTGCTTCAGTTTCGGCTTCGAACATCATCATAAGCGGCGGCGGCTTGGCCGGTTTATCAACAAGTCTCGGTCTCGTCAAGCTTGGATATAGTGTAGGTAAGTATATCCTATATCTCATGATAGCAGTGATTAGTATAGATACATCAATCTCAAATTCATATCATGTTTGGTATTGGTATCCTCTACTTATTAGATATCATCGAGTGTAGAAAAGAATGGCTACAACAAGGATCTGCATTCGGTTTAGCTTCGAATGGTCGTAAAGCATTGAAGGAGATATTTCATTCACTAGAATCTTTAGATTCTTTAGTTGAGAAGGGTATCTACATGAAAAGATTATGATAGTTATCTTCTCGTTTGGTATATGATACGAGATGCTCTATTGGAAGAAGTAGAAAAGTCAGAATTGATAACAATACACATGGGCAAGACTATTGAAAGCTATGATGACGATACTAATGAATCACAAATAGAAGTAGTAATCAAAGATGTGGATAGCAGTAAAAGTAAAACAAGCATACTGAATGGATCTCTACTCATTGCAGCTGACGGAGGTGAGTAGATGAGCATATCTTGTGCACATTTCTATACACATCTTATAATACATGCATACTTAGTCTATTCGAATGTACGAGAACTAGCTGGACTTGAGCCAGCAAAGTATGCAACAAAAACAAAGTGGAGAGGTTCGATACCTCGAGTACCAGAGGGCTCTATACTTGAACAGTTTCTACACAAGGGCGTCGTTCCGTTAATGACAGATGAATCAACCGAAGACTTGAGAAAAGGAGAATGTATTCTAAACCTGTTCAACTTTCATCCCAAGATTGATAGAAAGATGACATTTGTGATGAACGCTAGTGTTGTTGACGTTCCAAAGGGTACCCATCCAAGAGAGATCTTCCGCAAACACATCTCTAATCCAACTCATTTGGAAATCTTGGAGGAGATATACAAATTAGCAGATGATAGAGAATTGAAGTATCCATTGGCCATGGCAGTGATTGAGCTACCTCAAGATGGAAGTAGTGGCTGGGGAGGTAGTGGAAGAGTCGTGCTTGTTGGTGATGCCGCACACGCTATGAGGCCAGCCTCTGGACTTGGTGGCGCTCTAGCTTTTGAAGATGCTGTTGTACTGTGCCGTCTCTTGAAGAGGAGAGGAAACGATTCTCTAAAAAAAAAACAATCTACTAATGATCTAATACATGAGTTTGAAACAAGCAGATATGACCGAGTTAAAACGATTTGGAACAATCAATGGGAGATTTCCGAAGGTCAGTATAAGAAAGGAGCCGCTGACATAGAATGGTCTAAATCTTTTGCCGAGTGGGTAGCTCAAGGTGTTTAATAACCTACTATTAAAGCCAATAATCTCAATATTTTGTTGTTCAGAGGTTCAGAGGTAGAGAGCTAATCTGACTGCTACTTTTAATGTACCATTCTACTACTAATGTCTGTGATACATAATCTTTACACTACTACACTTACATCCATTCTTTAAGTTTGACATTCTCAATAACTCTCAGCTCATTCATTTATTATGTACAATCTGGCCATGTTTTGCTGCCAATTTAGTCAACTCAGTTTTATCTGGATTCTCCCAACTTCCGTACTTATCAAAGTCCGAATACATTTCATTGGCATGTCCTCCGGAAGCAGTTACACTAACAATCTCTCCCCCTTCCTCACCAAAGTAGTACCAGTGAACCGTATTGGCAGGGCTATGAACAAAGTCACCAACATGAGCAATTCTCTCAAGCGTTGAATTATCCTCTACGATATCATTCTGTTTCTTAGTACCATAGTGTACTGTTCCTTTAGTAACGAAGAAACTTTCATCCCACGAATGGAAGTGTTGACCCGGTCCTTTCCCTTTTGTACCATCTTGATGGAATATCTCATGACCCTGCGTTTGTTCTTTTGTTGCTAATGGGGAGATGTTGAATCCGGCGATATCGTATGGCTTTGGACGAGATGATGCATCGATGTTGAGAACTTCTTGGTCGGAAGTAGTAGTAGAAGCCATGATGTGTGAAGATGTTCGAGATGTAGAGAAGACTGTGGAGAATGAAGTTGTTTGATCGAGTGCTAGTAACGATAGAAGAAGAATTTGTTGCAATTGCATGTGTGATATTCTGTGATATTGTGAATGTGAATTGTGATATTTTGTTTTTGCTGTTATGTTTTGATTTTGATATTGTTATCGGAGTGATGTGATTATTGGATTTATGAGATGAGGAGGAGAGAGGCTTACACCACCACCATCTTGGGTCGATAATATGATCATGGTTTTGATTTGTCTTTCAACAAGATATGAGGCAAGATGTTGTGGTATTCTGTGGTATTGCTGTCGAATCGCGAAGTCAATTTTAATACCACCAAAAGCTCGAACTGAAACTAAGGACGCCAATGCATGAGCATAATTTATCTTTACTAATTTACAACTGCTAACGCAACAATAGATGTCTATCCATCCATAGCAAAGAACAGTATTGCACTGTCGGCGGTGCTTAATTGCTTCGCTTGGTTGATAAATATACGATGTGATTAAAGAAAATGATCCGGTGTGCTCGGCCGGCAAAATAAATAAAGAGTGATTACATTGCTCGAGTTTTTAGCAAGACATCAAGGAAGACCAAAGGGCCTAAGTAGTTATGATGTGCACATGTGATATATCTCTGCTTCATCATACTATCACCCCAATACACAGTTAGAACAAATATAATATACTATCACCACCATAATACACAATTAGAACAAACAGCACATACAATCGGATCAAGATATACATACACAATTTGCAATACAAATACAAACATTACAGCAACGACATATAAATAATATGAGATATCAACAATGCTTTAAGATAGTTATATCCATGCTTGCAACGGATTCAATCTCTGGATATATCACGACACATACAGCACTGCCTATTATACAAACACATAACAACAAAATGCCAAGATACAGTCCTAGTTTAGATGGTATCTTACACCAAATAGATGGAAGTGATGATCAGATGAGGATACAAGACGCCTACTTGCAACAGTTCCGACAAGTTGGTGACCTTCACATGGATAATATAATTACAGTGGCAAAACATGAACGAATCATATCAAAAGTAACAGTAAATTATATGCAAAAAGCATATGAAATGAGAATAGAACAAAGATCACCTACCCAACAAGCAATGGCAAAACTATATGCTCATTATTCTCACGTTCCAAGCTGGGTAGACTTTGAACAACTACAACGGGGGATGAACGTATTCTTCAAGTATCTTCCTGCAATCAGCACTTCTCTCTTCTTCCGGTCTCTTATAGCAGGATTTTGCTTCCCTGGCATTACAGAAGTCTTGAAAGAAACATCATACCTCGGCAAGAACAGCAATAAGAGGAGCGGTACTTCAAACCGTCGGTTACTTGATACAATTACATATGTCACAACAAACATGATATCAGCCGAAGCACTAAAACCGGGAGGAGAAGCATGGAAATGGGGTCTTGAAGTTAGAGTAATTCATGGTAAAGTTCGACATAGATTGCTAAACAACAAGAACAATAAGTGGGATACTGTCTCATATGGCATGCCGATTAACCCGGAAGACATGTCAGCTACATTACTTGAATCCCAGGCGGCAATTCAAGGACTTGACTGGATACTTCCAATCATGTCTTCGGCTGACAAGGCAGATTACATTGCCCTCTGGAGATATGTGGGTTGATTGGTAGGAATCGACACAAGAGATGACAAGATGGCTCGTCCCGAGACGACTCTTGATCCTTTGGGTGGAAGGACAAAGCAGATTGAGCTCATCAATACATGTATTTCTCAGCATTTGATCGAGACGACTGATGATGCCAAGATAATGACAAAGCATATACTTTCGAGTGTTATTGGTCAAGATAAGGAAACATCGTGCAAAATCCTTTCAGTAATGTCACACAAATGGTTGGGGAAAGACTTTGCAAGTGCCCTGGACATTCCAGAAACGAATAATCTACTTCTTAAGGCCATGGTGGTCGGTCATATCATGCTTCGGTTGTATATGATTGCAGTGACAAAGTTTCGGCTTATTGGGCAAATAGCTGTAAATATGAATCGAAGACTAACTCTGTATCAAAGGTAAAAAGGTGAAATCTCTGGTTGGGGATGTGAAAATGATATAGTGGGTTCTTAAAGTGTCATTTAGAAAAGACTCCCTATCTTAAAGTGCATTGTATTCGTGTCTTATTTATTAGTATTTTACTAAGTTGGGTAACTATATCTCTAATTTAGTGTAGATAATTGTCGTGCAAGTGGTATGAATCAGGTTATGAGTACTGGTATCAATGGCCACCCAATTTATGCATCGGCATCTATTGAAAATGTAAATTATATAATTGGTGACCTAACCCTCGATAATCTTGATACTGAGGTACATTACAAACGGGAGATTGATAACAGCTATATGTTTTCAATAGTATTTAGCAACAACTTTATGTTGGATAAATGGCGTTATAAATGCACCCTTGATGACATATATTAAAGTGTGAGATCCGAATAAATGGGATTACAATTGGTACTATGATGGATAGCTCACAACCAATGGCTCAGTTGTGTCAACTACAGAATGATGATTACTTAGGGATCAAACACAAATTTACATTTGAACATGGTGCTACTGCGTGGGGATACTACGAGAGTTTCAACTTGAACTTATTATGCGGACCACTATCAAAGGATATGGCAGCTTAATAGACAACTTCAGCTATAGCCAAATAACTCACAAGGGCATTACATCTATTAAATTTGTGGATATACACTTTCGTGAAACAAATATGAAACGAAATGATAGAGTATCATATAGTTGGAAGGAACAACGTCTACATTACATTGCTTGGAAAGAGTTATATCAAAAGAAAGTAGGGAAACAAATGTCAAATGAAGAACTACGCAAAGCATTGAGGCAAATTATAGAAGCTGAAAACAAAGTAAAGTATTGGAAGTGTCTCAAAGGATATTAGAATTGTCATGAACGGAGAAATGGCATCAGATGTCGTGAGTGCATCATTGAACATTTCCATCACAACCCAAACACTGGAGAATTTCACTATGAAGAACCACCTCCATCGAAAGAAGACTTCCCTCTTTGTTTAGCTGGACATAGCATGTGCCACGATGGGATATTGCAATGCCCCGAATGCAAGAAAGCTAACGCACCACAAAATAAACCACAGTGGAAATACATGGACAGCAGATGGAGGGTGCATTCATTCTCGACCTATGAAGAGTGTAGAAGAGAATGGTTCGCAAATTGTTTCAAACACATTAACTGGTAAAGAAAGATTAATATTGTCCATTTAGCTTTAGATATCTAGACTGTTATGTCTCAGGAAGCCTGCAGCTGCCGCGTCACAATGAATGAGAGACGGGGTTTAGACGCTCGTTTCTGATCAATAATAAAAAAGGTGATCACACGATACGATCACACGAGTCGATGCTCATTTGCAAAGTTCATTCTATGAAGAAGGATTAGATTGTTTGATAGGTACACATACATAAATAAGTTTAGTAAAACCTTTACATTTATAATTTCTAGCAAAGAACGGCTGCATAGCTAGATGAATACTGCTCGTTTCATTTCATTTCAGCTGGTGTGGTTCGGTGACAAGAATAGACATGAATATGAAAGAAGCAAATCTTTTTTAGGCTAGAATCACAGGCAAGAATGAAGTGTTAGACAGGAGACAGCTTTTATTTGATATTAATCAGAGTACCATATAGCGACTTTAGGTGTATATTATTATACTTGGTAAGTGTGTGCTTGTGTGTGATGTGAGAGGAAAAGGTATATGATAAGCGGTTGTCTGTGGTACCATCACGGTACCCAAACTTTTGCAATTTGCAAGTTCCCTACTAATTTCAACAAAAAATGAAGAACTTGAGATAGCGATGTGTGATGACAGAACGAGAGCAGTGTGTCTCTTGTGCCGCATCCCACACAATACTGATATGTACTGGCTTGCATGCATATTGCATACGTAGTTCATCATGTGATGAAACCGGCGGCAGTGCTGCCGTTCAGTCTCAGAAAAACAAATATAAATGATTATATGACACATCATGTGCACAAATCAGAAAGAATCAGAATGCGTACTATTTAACCCAATTCATTTCCATCTCCTTTCATCTAATCCATCTATCTATTCTTCTCTCTCCTCTCCGATTTTTTGCAATAGCTTCCATACAGCAATCCCAAAGTTTAACAACTACAATAAAAACCTTCATGATTTGTTCCCCTGCTCCTCCCTCTCAGGGTGACATTACCGACTTGTACGGGACAAGGTCATCCTTTTGGCCACCACTTTGGTCAATCTTCATCCTTATTGCCATTATTGGCCTGGGATTTGCTTGCGGGTACTGCAAGACACACCACCGCACCATTATTTATGTGAGTCATTTATTATGTGAGAGTATTGTTTTGATGAGAAGATGGTATCATTCCAATACCTATGGCTGCTAATACATCAAATCAATACCTATTTTCTCCATCTCATTACTAACAATGATATATCATTCATTATAGGTATTATTAAGTCTATTCACAACGTCACATCACAACAAACAAACAAAATCGAAAAAATATAAAAATAAAAATGAAAAGAATGTATCAGTAAATGTTTTGTATGGATATGTACTTCTGGGTTTATTGCTGGCCGTAAGTTTGAAGTTTATGTGTATATATTACCATTTGTTTAAGATTGATTGATGTGTGGTGTGTCTAGTATACACTTGTGGCTTCACTCACTATAATTAACAATACTTTTTTCATATCTTTAACTTTAACCTACCATTGGATATATATACAATCTCAGAAGAAGAGTCGTCAAAGTTTCGTTATGGTTGGTAGCATTACTGTACTGATTGCTGCTTTAGTATTGTCGGACTTGAGTTTCAAGGTAAAGTTACATCATGTTGTTGAAAAGTATGTGTTGGTATATTCTCTTCTTCATATAACTCACACACTCGTCTATCTAATATATCTATTTTGTTAGGCCCAACGTTTCAATGCAGCAGTGGTGGAAGTAGGTAACACCCCAGCTCCTTCTTTCCCTCTCGGCTTGCCTCCTCCTCCAATTGGTATATCCAGTGAGTTAGCTCTTATGGATGCCTCTGCCTCTTCGGAGTATGAAGATATTAGCAACTCGTTCTCTCCCCACGCCCCCGTGGCTCGGGCGTCGTTTCTCAAGGATAAGGCAGCCAGCTTATTACGTGGAGCTACTGTCCAAGCTTTCCTCCTTGGTCCCAATAGTAACAGGACCACTCAACAAGAAGAAGGTTTGGATGATGATGGTATTGTTCGTGGAGTTGGGACGCTCAAAGTTGCCCCTGGTTCTGTTGACTTGTTTCCCTCATTCAATTCAGGTTTCCAACTTGTTGGTTCCAAAGGATATGATAAGGCGACGAAGGATGTTAGTGGTCGTATTCCTGTTGATAATGTTTCCCTAACCGTGTCTGGTGAAGAAACAGAAGATCGTATCAAACACCCTGTTGATAAGGATGCAGATAGTCAGCGTATGAAGAAGTGGATCAACCGTGTTATTCTCGTATCTAGCGATGACACCTGTGGACTGGATTGGTGAGTACCCATTTTGTTCTTCTTGTGTAAAGGAACTATTTTAACTGAATGCACCTTCATGTTATGCTCACATTGACATATCAGGCTGGTTAGTGATTCAGCTGTTGGCCAAGTTGGCCTCGGAGACCCGGGCACAATCAGTAATCAAGAAGTTGGTGCTGAGAATATGTCTTGCGGTTTCTTGTCCCCTTTCGACTCTCCAAGTGTCTGTGCCTTAAGTCTTGTCGGATTGGAAGTCACTTTGAAAGCTCAACACAAATCACCCTTCCCCTGGCATCTAGTCTTAAATACGATGATAGCATTCATCTTTGGTGCCCTTTTTAAATATGAGATGCCAACGCTTGCTTTGCAAAGGGCTCCAGAAATGTTGGTCAATATCGGCAACTTCTCATATTGGAAGCTGGTTGTGATTTCGTCCTCTCAAACTCAATCTCTTCGATACTCTTCTGTTGATAAAACAAAGAGACGTGGTATCGGAAGGAATAAGTTATTGAAATACTTAGTTCTGTTAGTATCTTTTGGAGCTTTGGTCACCGCTAATGCTGATATGGAGGGATTAGATATCAAGAAGAACAATGAACGTCCAATGAGTCTAACAGACAGTGCTAAACAACTGGATGAGGTATCGAGAATGCAGCTCCGCGGTAACTTAAACCCCTCGGAAGCTGTTTCTCAAGATAAGCATATTCTTGATTCACTTTTAGGGCATATGCAAACCTTGCAGGAACAAGTTAAAGATGGAGTCGATGATACGGCAGTTGCTTTGTTGCTAGGATCAGTCATTGAGGATGCTCAAAGTGCTGCTGAACTTATGCATGGGGATGGGGGTGAGTATGCCCCTGAAAGTAATAAGCATAATGCAAGAGAATTGCAAGAGAGTATCAAAGGCATGACGGCCTCTCAGCTTCATGCAATGGTGGATGAATTTGCATCCAAGATCAAGGAATTAATTGCAAGTACACAAGATGGTTTGAACATTGTTAAGGAAGCAGAGCGGTCTATCTCAAACGTTAGAGATAGTACTAGATACCATCGACGTGCTAGCAAATCAAATGAACAATCAGATTTTAACTTTGATTCTAGTTCAAGAAGGAGTAGTCCTGATTGGGGAGCGTTCAAGGCCGGTAAATTCAGTATCCCTAGTATCCCAACTTTGGGGAAGTATGGCAAAAGGGATTATGTCAAGTTCCCTAAGCTCAAAATGGTGGATGAGTTAAAGAGGAAACATGGAGATCAGAGTCATGGTCGTCACCTACGACTACAAGATCAAGATGTATGTCAACCAGAATGTAAACTTGAGAACGACCTTGATTGCAATTGTAGACGTTTATTCGAGTGTGTAGAGAAACTTTCGTCCTATGACTTTGTTATGCTATTTGTTGGCGGTTATGTAAGTACACAAAGTGTCTATTTCTCATTCAACCTTTGATAAGACAATCTAATAGTTGCCAAATCTTTCCTCTTCTACAATAGGTTGACCAGGATCCAATTAGTGAAGGATTTGGAACATTTGGCCAGAATAGCTTGAGTAATATCAATTTATTTGATGCCGTGGAGGATGGATTTTCAAATAACATTAAACGTATTCAGGAACTTGCGAAAAAAGATGTTACACCAAATAATTGTTATGCGGTTCTCGAAGAGTTACGTTCTACATGCAACCCTAAGGAGGACTCTTGTGATGGGCCAAACCATCAAACCTTCCAGCTCTCAACTGAGAAAGTTTGTAGTGCAGTTGACTCTCGAACAAAACTAGATGTTACAGCCACTGGAAACTTGTTTGACTTTCAGAACTATGCGGTACCTCAACCTTTTACTGGCACAAGAGAAAGCAAGTATTTGCGTACCGAACTGGCTGTTGTCTGTTGCAAAGATGACACAGGAGATATTGATGATGATGATGACAAGTGGTACCAGAATAAGGATTCTTGCCCATTTACCTCAAAGAGTACTAAAGGTATGTTTCTGGCTTACCCAAGTGCAGAGGAGTTTTGTGATGAGGAGGAAGGTCGACTATGTACAATAGCCGAGCTCGAAAGAGATTGCGGTGATGATTGGCCTCAGGGAGAATTGGCGTGGTCATCAACAGAGTCAACAGATGACATAGTTTGTCCAGCCATTAGTTCTTACATTTGTAGTGAATTTGTGGTTGAACTTGACAATATATATGATACATTAGTCCCTGGCGGCTATGGACTGTTCCCTGCAGGTCCTAGGTGCCCAGATGGTGCTGGGCTAACTGAGGACGAGTGTAGAGAAGCAGGAGAAGAGCTAAATATTGGACAAGATAGAGAGTTTAAAGTCGGTATGTGGGGCCACACGCCATGTGGCTGTTTCCTTTGGGGAGCAAATCAGCTCCATTACGATAAGGGAACGACTTGTGTTGCAAACGATGAACGTCACGTTGGTTCTAATAAAGGGTTGGTTTGTAAAGGAAATCCAATGAGAGTGAATCCATTGCAGCAAGTTAAATCAGATTTTACAAATGTTCATTTCCCAGTTGATTTTCATCGAGTACTCTCATCTAGTGGAAGGGAAGTTATCGAAGGGTATGAGTATTACAAGCATAGAAAGGTGTTTGTTACATCAAACACTTATGATGGTGACTTGAGAGAAGATAAATCTATGAATGGCTATGAGCTTCTCTCTGATTTGAAAGGCCCTAATTGCCCTGATGGATTAGGCTTGACGAGTGTAGCAGAGTGTGAAGAAGCGAGGACGGAGCTAAATCTTGATGATCTTTATGGCGCTACCCAGGTGCATGGACCCCTTTCAAGAGATTGGACACCATGTGGATGTTTCATGTGGGAGAGGGCGGGCACAAGCGGACCACTCCGTTTTGATGATAACAGGGGGAAGTGCCCTAGTAATGAACCTGATGTTATTGGAATGATCTGTAAAAAACCAGTCGACGACTCAGGCATTCTTGGTGCCGATATGAAATGCCAGACTCTTGCAAATGATGCTGGTTTGAATGGGAATTATAAAGCATGGATTTCGGATCGGAATAACAGTCCCTCACGTGACTTTGTGGACTTTAATAAAGATGATGATGTACCCATTTCCTTCCAACTTGTGGATGGTACCATTATTGCTGATAGCTGGGATGATCTGTTGGATGGTTCATTGCAACATCCAATTAATATGGACGAGAATGGGGTTACAGTGGACAGCCCTTTAGTTTGGACCAGCACCTATTCAGACGGTACAGCAAATAGTCCTGATTACAGATATTGCGAAACTAAGGATCCAGACAGACCAACTTACACGCAGACCACCGGATGGGCTTCTACCTTGGATACCACCGGACACACAGGTGATTCTTCTTCAGTTACGTCTTCCTGGTCAAGACGTAACTTCTTCAGCTGTTCAGCAGAACGACGACTTTACTGTTTTCAACAAACTCCTGTAAGTATTGTGTATTGAGGTATTGAGGTTGCCCGTTGCCCAATATAGCTATGCCTAACCATGTCATGTTATTGATAACAACTCCTCAACAGGAACTAGATAGCCGCAATGCAGGAGCTTGTGAAGAAGCCAAACTTGGCCCACCGTCAGAACTAGCAAAGGCTTGTGATGAAAGTATGGACTTTCTTCTTGGCAAAGAAATATCGACTGGATCGCTTGCTTCAATTGCCATGTCAGTTCTTGGTAAGACGTATGTTGCCAATACGACTGTATTATTATCTTCTGCTTCTCACTCTGCATCACGGAAACCTCCTCCTTTTCAATCGTCATAGACGTACCAGACCAACCGTTTATACCACAATGGGTTCCACGGTACTTAAGTCTAGTCGATACACCGACCATAGAGCGTGATGATGAGTTTATGGATTACTATCTCAACATTACCGACCCTAAGAATGAGCCAGACTGGTTTGATTGGTATCTATCTATTAGGGATGATGAAGGCTTTGTCTTGCCCAACCCCAATGGTGGAATATTCTTCTGTAACGACCAAGAGATATTGGATGATCCTTTTTCAAGTGCTACACTTCGAAACTGTCAAGAGTCATGGCTTTATAATGCCATTAACCCTTACACAAGTCAGTATGAGGCCATCTCTTATCCAGATGACCCGGAACTCTTGCCATTCAATCAGACCAGCTGTGATGCCTTCCCAACATGTCAGCTTGAGTGGTTGAACATATCGAATAATCCCTTCTCTGATGATGATACTTCCGGGGCTGTTGTTTACAACGAGGAGTCTGTTCGGAACGTATGTGGTAACGATTATAATGATGCTGCAAGTAATTGTAATACCAATGTGGATTGTCCTTCTGGATTTAGCTATGAATGCCCAGAGGGATTAGATTGTTTTGCAAACGTACCTTGTCCTGAGATCAATGAGGAGGGATGTGGACTCTTCTTTGACTACTGTAGGCAGTTGAATCCCCAACTCAACCAATGTCAACGTTTCTGGGATGTTTGCCGCCGTGATTTGAACGCAAGCTATTCATACTGGCAGTATCCTTTACCCAGCTGTACAGATTCTGAAACGGTACCCGAAGGGGATATTGTGACTTGTCCGGCAGAATGGCTTGTCGAAGAAGACAATCCATATGAAGTCGGTGAGAACGAGGCTTGCTACAGCTTCTTCGACTTTTGTAGGGAAGAAGTTAGTACTAGCATCTTTAATTCTTCTGAGTACCCAATTGATTATTGCGAAGGCAATCCGAGTATGACATGCAAGGAGGATTGGCTTTACGAGGAGGTGAGCCCCTATTCAGACGAGAGTAATAATCCAGATCCAGCATGTGATAGATTTTGGAACCATTGTAGAGATCAACTCATTACCGAATACCCTCGATGGTATTGGCCACTTCCTGGGATACCTACGAGTTTTGAACTTATGCCTGGTGAGTCATTACTGTATGTATTGGTGTTGTATGCTCATTTGCAACTAACAATACTTCTATTTCTCGTTAGGTTACTGCTGTTCGGATACCCCAAATAATGAAAAGTATTTTGGCTATACCGTAAGTTTAACATGTCAATAGTTGTCGTGTCTGATAGATGCAACCACTCACCCTTATCATATCACCAACTTTAAAGTTTAACCCAGATCGTGATATGACGTGTCAACTGTTTGGTCCTTTGCATTCGTGGTTGTCACTGGAAGCTTGTTCTAATGCTAACGGGCAATGGTTTCGTAATCCTTGCTATATACTTCAAGAGTGTGTTGCTGATCGACCAACTAAAGATGACCCTTATTTTAATGATCAATTTGAGGTCTGGGTTCAAGATGAAGATATGGACATTTTCAATCCCTTTGATCAAGAGCAATGTTCCCAAACACGTGTAGCACTGGGATATGATGAGAACTACTTGGATGATAAAGCAGTCTGTGAAACATTTCATGAATATAAGTGTGATCCATTCTTCGATGATGTAGCCTATCTGGTTGATGGGGCAGATGGTCCTACAAAGTTTGTGCAAGTTGTATACACACCTATAGAGTAAGATTGCTTGTGCGTGTGTGTTTGATTTGACCTGGAATATGAGACATAATCTTCTATACCCCTTGCTTTCAGGTATGATCCAGACAAACCACTTATATTCGAACCTTTACCCAATAATGATGGATGGACGATACCAGAATTGTTAACTCCAGAAGAAGGTGACCACGTCATAGCTTTGAAGAATTCAAAGACGGCCTTGGAGTTTTACCTTGCTAATTACAAGAGAGTATCAAATTATTTAAAGTCTCTAGACGAAAAGAAGTGTAAAATGGTTCCAACAACACTCTCTGCCGGGCCATTTACTGTTCCCAATCCTGTGTACTTTCTCTGCGTTAATATAGAATTGATTCAGATCATAGTTGCAAACCATGTCAAGGAAAGTATCGAGAAGAGGTGAGTGTACTCTTTTTTATGTCGCAACCGATACCCTCGCCTTCGTGCCTCATTATCACCCTTCTTTTAGCTTGGAAGTAGTAACAGACGCACTTGATTTACTCACCCCAGATCCTGTAGAGGAGATAGATCAAGTTCTCTATATTGAAACAATATATGACAATCTAAAAAGGGCAGATGATTGGTAAGTTGAATTTTGAGCAGAAGTATCTGCTATTTTATTATTTCTCTTCGGATCTTATTGCTTGTGCTCTGACTCTATACATGAAGGAATTACATGGCCATGGAAACACTCAATAAGAACCTGAACGATCAGCAGTAAGTCTATTATTCCATTTGTGTCTTGTTCGTGCCCTTTAGCACTAATTCATCAATTAATCTTTTAATATAGCTTCCAGATGCGTACAGAATTACAAGACAGGCATCAAGATATTGTGAATGATGCGAATCAATATACAAACTGTAGTAAGTCTGACTTGTTGTGTTGAATCGGTGCATATGTTACTTATTATTGACTTCTCCTTTCCTTTTAAAGTGAACAATTTTCTAGGTCTACAAATATTCCTTGCTCTAGGAGCTGATACAGAACCACTTAGCCCAAAATGTTCTTCTGAGTTAGGTCTTGATTCTAACCGTCGACTTGCTGAACAGAAAGAGAACCTTCCTTTCAATCTCAACGTTAGGTTTGGGCCAGATTCTTTCCCTAATCAAGTGAGTCAGGTACTCGTCAAAGAAGAACAAATTCTGATTGATGTAGAAAGTATACAAGAGCGAGCAAACAAGATGTACGACAACCAACAAGTCATGATGGATGCACTTTCTGAAATACAGAAGGAATTTGTTGATCACAAGGATTCCAAGTCGAAAAAGTCAAAGAAGGCCAAGGGAGAGAAGGCGCAGGAGGCACAAGATGATGAAAGTGATCTTTTTGAGCGAAGACTTTTGGCCGGTGACGGGTTAATGATTAAGGAAATAGTTGAAGAGATTGCGTCAGGTGTTAAAGAGGTGAGGATAGAAGCCAAGGAGACATCGAATGAAATGAAAGAGAAAGTTGAGAAGATTGAAGATAAAGTGAGCAATATGGAGAGGTCCATCGAGGATATCAAGGAAATGCTGTCTCAGTTGATTATGAAGGAATAGGTCTGGTCGGTGTCTGGGCATAAAAGTACCAGTGTAAAGTGAATGTTTTCTACTAGATTGATTGAAAGGTCCAATGAGGATATCAAAGAGATGTTGTCTCAGTTGATCATGAAGGGATAGTTGTCCAGTTTGTAGTTGTCTGGGCATATTAAAATGCACCAGTGTAAAAGATAATAATGTTTGCTTGTTTGTAAAGAATCACCATCACACTAAATTTACACTACTATGAAATAGAAACAGTAATCTCCTCTTCCTCCTTCTTGACAGCCTTGTTCCCCTCGTTACCGCTAATGGTATGAAAGAGTGACAACTCCTCCGCTTCTAAATGCTTAATCACATCCAATTCTGAAGTAGTTTTTGCATCATTCTTCCTGTTAACAATCTTTGAATAGTACGATATCTGACTCCTCGTACCCTTTTGGATAATTGTTGATACAAGACGAGATTCCCAATAGCTGTATCCCATTGTACCTTCGGGACATTGTCCTCCTTTACTACAGAACTTTGTGCCTGCGTCATCATAACAATCTATCTCTCCTTCTTTCTCACAACAAACTTCTTCACATGTACCTTCCCAATCCTTTGTACCATGACACCTCACCTGTCCCTCTGGACATGAACACCCACCATTCTTAATCAATACACAACTGTGTGGTTCATAATTCTCATCATAACACGTCGCTTCATCATCACGACAGCATACCTTGGCACAATGTCCTTCAATATGATGTGGTGAGGGTGATCGTCTTTGATTTCTAAAATCAAACTCGTCCTTAAATGATCACACTTTGCAATTTGCATCTCTTTATGTCCCGGTATCCTAAATCCACCACCAATTGAAATATCAATTAAAACTGATTCTATTATCGTTAGTATACCTATGAGATGTTATATATTGATATAATATATCATACGATCGTTTTTTACAGCTGCGATAGGTCGAAGTGTATTCATGTAGATAGTCTGTAGTAAAAAGTATCCTAATTTTTACAAGTTATGAACACGCGCGCGTGTTCATATTTAGCTCAACATT
>Ga0214481_100343_pt1 | contig 24632 bp, 19 predicted proteins | sample M1_20Mar14CPVII9_4_FD_165057 | JGI IMG/M metagenome (GOLD analysis project Ga0214481, IMG submission 165057) | Marine eukaryotic communities from Monterey Bay, California, United States - M1_20Mar14CPVII9sort6BwellG10 | ecosystem: Environmental > Aquatic > Marine > Unclassified | place: USA...
TTGTCATAGCATGGTAAGCAGTGTATACCTTCTTCTCCTTCCTCTTTTGGCAGTGCCGCTCGACCAATACTAGAATATGTACCTCTTGGACAAACAATATTTTCACAAGCATACAAATCATTAAAGTCTATTCCAGGAGGACCTATCCCATTGCCGTTCAAGCCCTTTTCAATACACAACAGTATCGGCACAACTCCCCTCATTCTAGTTCCACGGATATCAATCTTTTCAAGAGAGGCAAATCGTAGATCAGAAGGTAGAAATCCAGTCAAGTGATTGTCTTGCAAATCAAGTACAGTCAATTCACTCAAATATCCAAGCTCTGGAATGAGAGGTCCTCGAAGTCCTAAAGAAGGGAGTATGATCTTGGAAACTTGCCCTTCGTCATTACATTGAACACCTTTACGTTCACATGCCGGAGATCCTTTCTCCCAGGTATAACTCGAGTCTAGCCACTTATCTCCATGAGGAAGGAGAAGAAGGTATACACTGCTTACCATGCTATGACAATGAAGCTGCCTTTTACATAGGTCGTGATCAGTGTACTGACATATCCTTGATTGGTATCCAATTTCGAAGAGACAGTATGACCAGTGTGTTTGTCAAGTCGATACCTATTTCAATCATCTTAGTCTCATTGGGTGTGTTTTCATGGATGTATAGAGCTAAGAAGCTTGCTTCTGTTGATTCTGCTCCAGATGGTCATCGTCGCCGTGACGATTTGGACGGAGAAAATGAAGAGCCATCGTTATGTCAAAGGTCGTTATCGCTTCCATTACAACGATGGATGTCTTCTCGGGTCGAAGAAGAAGAGGAAGGAGGAGATGATTGGTCAGCTGGATATTCCGACTCAGAAGAGGTGAATCGCCAGAGTATGGCAGTTCAACTATCACCGAGAAATGAATCATTACCTGGAGTCATTTGATGTCAATATATACTAGAGATAGAGGTTGTAATAACACATATTAAAAGTGTTCTTCTTTGTACATACAGTTTAGTTCAACACTTGTATCTCACAATGAGTTATCAACATTCCATTTCACAATTAGTATTGGACTAAAATCTCATGATAAATGGTATCAGTCATATAATATTGCAGTCCAAATCTCATCTCTTACATCTGCTAAACATTAACACTTCTTCAATGGAATCCAAGCACTCATGATTGTTTGATTAATTTCCATAATGTAGACGACACTTTAATCCTTTTTAGTCCATTTGGATATATCAGGAAGATCAAATGAATCAAATGATGGAATGGCAGGATCACCATCACCAACTACTCTTTCTATAAAACTCCCCGTTGCAGCCCCTAATCCAAATAAGCCCCCCGCTAAGGCATTTCTTCCTTTATTTGTTCGAAAGAGTAATAGACCGGATGCGGCACCAAATGTAAATCCTAACACTGATTTTATTGCATAGGCCTCCAAATGATTTTCAATACCATTAGGCAATTCCAAAGTTGGCTCATATGATTTTACTCGAGACAAAATTGTTGAGGATGTTGATTTTACTTGAGATAATATTGTTGATGCTGAGGATGTTGGTGTTGCAACTTCTTCCTCCTTCTTTGGTGTATCGGTATTAGGGGTAGATGATTCAGTCATTATTATGCGCTGGCCTAATTGATGGTGATATATTAGTAAAATAAACCAATGTAAAGTTGCACCGGTGGCCTATTGATGGAATGGTATTAGTAATAATCTAATAATGAGTACAGCACAAGCTTGGGTATATGGGGAATCGGATAATAGCAGTATGAGATAGGCGTCAGCTACATGGGAGGTGGTAAACATTCCCCGTGGCATAAACATTTTTTTATTTTTTCATTATTTCACAAATCGAAGATCTGAGTTAGTGTTAGTGATATAAATAATCAATAGGACACAACATTAATATTAATCATGCATATAATACTAGTATTACTTGCTTTGTTGGCCATGTGCCTGTCTCGGGTGGTGGCGTTTTCATCAGTATCACAAAGATCACATAATAATGGTTTCTTACAACAACAACAAAGAACTTCCACATCATCACCTTTGAGTAGAGATTGGATGTCAAAATCAATCAGTATACTTCACATGGCTCCCCCAGCAGATGGAAAAGGGGGTATGGAAAAGTCAAAAGATAAAAAGAAGGGCGTATCAACAATTGTAATTGATAAGACGGATACTCAAATGGAAGAAGAGGATACTCCTGAAGAAATGTGGCGAGTTGTTCTACATAATGATGAGGTACATACATTCAACTATGTTATTCGAAGTTTACAAAAAGTTATGGGGACATTAGATAAGAAAAAAGCATTTGATATTTGTACAGTTACTCATGGTCAGGGACAGGCTACTGTTGATACCTGTTGGAAGGAACAGGCAATGAAGTATTGTTTAGGCTTGCAAAGACAGGGATTGACTGCCAGTATTGCTCCAGATGGAAAATTTGAAGGCGGAGGAAAGGGAGGTGGGGGAGGAGGAGGAGGAGGACCTGAATCTGGATAGCTTTGTCTCAAGGTTGTATGTTCTCGGGGTGCATTGTATATTCATTCAAGAATGAGTTTGAGATGAGTCTGAAATGATTGGTATGCTAGGAAGAGGGGAGGATTAACACTTAATCAGCACTTGCTCATTATTGCAAATATTTATCTTCTCTTTATGTTTCTGCGTGTATCTTAGATATAGTGGATAATCTAGGGCAGGCAATAACTAAGGATAAGAACTCTCGCCTATCTCTTTGATTCATATCATATGAGTTGGAAAAAGATATCACTATCTCCCCTTTGCTTCTTAACTTGCATGAGTACAAAAAGATAAGATATCGAGGTTTGACCTTAAAATTTTAACATTACACTTTCTATTTATATCCAATCTCTTTGGTGATCGTAAGCATTAAGGACGCGCAACTTCTCCAGTACTAAGACAAGCGGCCACGACTGGAGTTATTAACGCCTATCTTGGACAACAGCAGTATTGGTAAATGATGGTTGTTCGATCTCACCCATTTGTTCCTTCCAGTCTGCTGCGCCAGTGTCCTTCCAGCTGTTTGCAACGGCACTGAAGTTTCCACCGCCTCCTCCGCCACCTTGTCTCCTCTCACGTGGGGCAGGTTCTTGATCCTTTGTAATCATTGACAATGAGACACGTCCGGCAGCTGAATCAACAGACCTTACTCGAACTTTGACTTTATCACCAATTGCTACTACATCTGTGACGGCGTTAGTTCTTCCCTCAGCAAGTGCAGAAATGTGTACAAGTCCATCAAGTTCACCCTCGAAGCCTTCACCAAGTTGTGCAGTATCGAAACGAACGAATGCTCCAAAGTCAAGGGATGATACAACTTCTCCATCGACAAACTTTTCATCATCAACTCCCTTCTCTGCAAGTTTGTTGATAGTAGCAGCCTGTGCAGCCTGGTCGGCACCCGAACGCTGTGGCCTGTCACGACGACGTCCAGCTGGGCGTCCTCCTCCCTCGGCTGCCTTACTCTCAGCCTCAGCCGAACGCATAGTAACAGCAATCTGATTCTTATCAGTATCAACTGAGATGATACGGACTTTAATCTCATCTCCCTGCTTAACAACATCCTCAACATTGGCTACAAAGTCATCCGACAGACGAGAAACATGTACAAGAGCATCTGACTTGGCACCAATATCTAGGAAGGCACCGTAGGCGGTAACAGTCTTGACTTTAGCATCAACCTCGGCACCGATTTCAAGATCCTTTAATGCTACACGAGAGCTCTTCTCATCATCCTTATGCTTATGAATACCAGATCCACGTGCGGGACGTTCAACGTTGTGTGCCTCTTCTTCGGATGCAACTCCATCCATTGCCTCAACTTCTACTGGAACACCATCTTCAGCGGCAGCTTCCTCGATAGTAGGAGCTTCAGACATTTGAAGAGCAAATCCACTAAAACAACCGCAATTGCATCCATTTCCGTGCTGTAGTAGTAAAATTGTATAATTTTTATCATTAAAAAGGTATTGCATGAGAACATATGATAATTTATACAGATCAAATTTACACACATTAATCAGACTCACAGACTTGTTATTAGCAGCTTTAGAGATAGATCTAGTAGCAGTTGACTTGACAGCCCCCCGAGAATATACGGTGGAGAAAGCTGTTATATAATTTGTGCATAAGATGTGTAAAACAATGTTAGTGTCGTGGTTAGTATAGATGCATATCATGTGCATGTGAAGTGTCAATATCATCCGTAAAGGTACTCCCCGATCGAGATAACAATTGCAACAACAGAGAGGTCAAGTAGCTTATACAACCATTACACCACTATATCAACTAATACGTGGCACGGAAGCACATCACAATAGTAATAGAATTTTGCATTGCAATACATCTTTAAAATCCTTCCTCCATCTGCGACAGCCATCAACATTAAACTTACCCGAAGCACTGAGAGGGGCCGCAATGGCCATTGCAATAATAGAGGCAGAGAACTTCATTTTTCTATTCTATTAACTTTGTTGATGTGGATGGACGGCGTAAAAAATTATGTGTGCGTAAGTAAGTACTCATGAAAAAAGGATACCCCCTACTCGTTGGATCGCTTTTATGGAGTTTATTCACAAGATATCACCTCAACTAAATCAGCAAATTGCGGCTTGACACCTTTATATTATCCTTTATAATATTGCAATTATGGTTCTTATTACCCTACTATCTAATATATATCAGCAACTAGCACCGCTAGTACCTCCTGGTCTAGCATGCTGTATTGCATCGGCTTTCATTGTTGATAAGAAGTACTTTGGAGCCTTCAGAGCTGAGTTCATTGGTACAATATTAATGATTGGACTAACCTTCTCTCCAGGAAAATGGATTGGTGCCGACTCACTTGCAATTGCCTGGGTTGCACATGCTGCAGGTGTTGTTGCCGCTGATAAAATTGGTGGTGGACAACATGTTAATCCAGGTGTTACTGTATCGATGTGGGCTTTAGGGAAATGTTCGTATACTGAAGCATTTGTTCGTATTATGGGTGCAATGGGCGGAGGACTTGTGGCATTCCCTCTATTTAAACTGCTGGCTGATACACTTAACTTAACTCCTCTTGGTGGTCCGGAATTTAATCCGAAAGATGATGAAGAGGTATGTTATGTTTTGTGTCTGTATTGTGTGTTTTTGATACACATCATATTATGTACAGTGTACAGTAACACTTTGACTTCTTTGTATCTTTCCACTAATATACTTATCTACTAATTCGTATCAATAATAAAGGGAATTCAAGCTGGCTTTTCGGAATTCGTTGCAATGGTACTACTTATGATATTGATTTATGTAGTCAACTGGGAACTTAATTTCGGCAAATTCCATTACTGGATCAAACAAACACTTACCGCAGTTGGTATTCGTTATTTAATTGAAACTTTTCCTTTGGCTGGACCTGCCATTAATCCCATGCTTGGTACAACATGGTACATCTTTGCCTATGGAGATTTCCCTGGCAATAATTTTCATTACTTTGTTTACTGGGTATCTACCATTGGCGGTGCAATATTCGCGAGTATCTTGTATGTTATCTATGCTGGAGGTACTGTATTCGGGAAGAAGTTACCAATTGGTCCTATCAAAGAAGCAAAGGCTGAATCGAAGAAGAAGAAATAGATATTATATGCTTTGAGTAGTCGTCGTTTTCGTCAGTTTGCAGCGAATCAAGTGCTCTTCCTCGCTATTATAATATGGTGATACTATATACATAATTAAGTTATAAGATGCCACAGTATCATTAGGAAACACAGACTGCTTATAATACATTACAATGGCACTACAACTAACACGAAACATATTCGTCTTTGACTTGCCGAGATGATCTTGAATACATACAACCTACTTTCTATCTAGATGTTACTCTTCTTTCAAATAGAGCTACCACCAGAGTCAGCAAACTTTTGAAGAGTCTTGGCCAGGGCCGAATGAGTCTCAAAGATCTCATCATCATTTTCCATGAGATAACACTGTTGGTATACGATAATAGTACGGAGAAGATAGATACGCTTCTCATAATCCTTGATCTTTTTGCAGATATCTAGCAGGTTGACGATATGTTAGTTTTGAAGTATGAATAGACAAAGTATCGTGCCATACATAAGAGTATATCTTACCTGCCATCTTTTTAAGTACTTCTACATGATCACTTTCAGTATACATGGTATTATCAACTTGTAGCTGAACACAGGCTGAGTAGGTATCTAAACTGAGACGATATTTCTTTGTCCTGTAATAGATGTATGCCATTGTACTCAATGTTGAGATTGTCAAAGTCTTATCTGAAGTCTCTGGTAAGAATTGTTGTAGTTCAAATGAAGCGTCGACTAAGTCGGATGCATCATCGAACTGCTTATGCTTGATAAGTGTATATGCCATATTGTTCATGATAGAAGCTTGATCAACAATAGTAGAAATCCATGCAGAGCTCTTGCTATTATGAAAGAGTTCCAATGCACGTTGGAAAGTCTTCATTGCCATATCATACTTACCCAACTCAAAGTAGCAACATGCCATATTATTGAAAAGTTTGCTGTAGAGATCTGGTGATATAATCTTCTTCTTTAACTCAATTCCGGCTCTCTGGAAGATGCGCGTTACACAGTTTATGAAGATGAAGAGAGATGAGAGTAACTTCTGTTAGTACATGTAGTTTGCAAAGGCAGCCAAATAATAGGCAAATGAAGTTCAAGTGAAGTACCCAAATCACCAAACTTCGTATGAAACACTTGAATACACAATTTTAACTTTCCTGAAGTACCGACAAGGCTGGTTTGAACTTTCCCAGAGCATAGTATGCATTAGCGATTATCATAAGAGATAATCCATCGCTAGTATCTGAATCAATTAATTCTCGGTACATTCCAGCTAGGAACTTGGTACAGATACGGTTGCGCTGTCCAAGCTCACTTTTAGATACCTTCCCCTCAATCGCTTCTAGCTCTTGTAAAGTATCTTTTGCTAATCTTACAGCATCTTGACTCTTCTCAACAAAACAAGTGCTATCATCAGCAATACTATTCCGAAGGTTTGTATTGAGGTTTGCAATGATCTGAGCATCTCCTTTACTACTTGTACATTCTTCTCCTATTGAATTATTATCAACTACTTGTATCATATGTACCATTTGACTCGTCCTCATTCTCTCAAAGGGCATTCGTCCGACTGCAATACCTCCGCCTAATCGAGGCACGATACATATTGTAGCAATTGCAAGATCAGACAAATCAACTATTGAAGTTTTCTTCGGTACAAGCTGTTGTTTCATCGACTTCATCATTGATTTTGGTATACTCTTTGGTAAACTTTTCTTAATCTGCTTAAGCTGACTTTTGAAGGTTGTTTTGTTGTTAGACGGTTCTTCCTCGACGGGGGATGATATGTTGACGCTTGTATCCTGAGTAGTATCACATGGTGATTCATAGTTGATATCTTCTTTAAAGAAGTGTATATCTGTATCACCACGAGACTTTCTTTGAATCCTAGGAGGACTACTAACTTGATGGAACGCTGAACTACTACTCCCCTCGGATCCTGGCGTTTTCGTCATGAATGGATTACTCTCGTAGGATGCATCTGTGATAGGACTATGTTCGAAATGATCATGATTATTGGTATTTATTGTAAAACCTTGTGAGCCCAAAGTTACTGGTGTTGGTTTGTGAAGTGTCATTGCAAAAGATTATATGCATATAGTATATTTGATGGTAATAAGATATGAACAAAATATCAGGGATGACTCTCTAGTATTGATAACTATATCTCCACTCTTTAGGACTACTGCACACAATAATTAGGTTGCATATGATGGCATCCTATGATACTCTCAAATCCCTCATCGTCGTTCACCATATTGACACACCAAAGAAAATTTGCATGCAGCAGCATATCTTGGCGAGGGAACGACCTTGCCGAGAAATCTTGAAATAACAACTTCCGCCTGTTTTGTGTCTCTTACTCATCACAAGAGAACAATTACATCTACTCATAGCAGCAATGTAATGGGTAGTAGTCACTTCACTCTCACAATATCATCATTAAATAAAACCATGACCCGATATCTCTTTGCAATCGTCTTGGCCACCACCACGACATCATCATTCGGATTTGTTCCTCCATCAACATCTACTTGTAACAAACACACATCTACTTCAACTGAACTTGATTTAACAACTTCCGAGAGCCACAAGCTTGTTGCATTCAGTCAGCACTATCTATCAAACAAGTCCAAGGGAGGTAAAGGGTCTTCAAATCTAACATCCTCTCGTCGTCGCACAAGTAGTGCTAATGATCCTCGAGGTGGTGTAGTTACTGCTGCAAGGAATGTCATCTCACGTCTCGTTGGACATGAAGATAAGCAGATGTCACGGAATAAGGATACATCACTACAATCTTCTTCGTCTACAAGTATTGAGGAGGTTGTGCATAACTTCCTACAAGAAGATGAAGGTGTTGTATATCCAATCACAGGATTTACATTAGTGGATGGGCATGCAGTTCCTACTCCTGAACAACAAGCAGCATGCAATCTATATCATAGTAGGGAAGAAGAGGTAGTATTTGGAACATGGACAAGTCCTCAAGGAGGTGATGCTCTATGGTTATGAATATGAATCTACTCTTGTATATTGAAATGATCGTATGGTGTAAACCAAGATGAATTGTGCACACCTCTCTCAAGACAAAGTTATGTCTCCTCTAAGACAGCAAACGAAAAGAAAAAGAATGTATATTAGTATAGTAGGAGATAGTAGCTTTAAATTAAATTGTACTCTATTGGTCAATGCAGTCACTTTATTTGTTTATGTAAACGAGACCAGATGAGTCATATCTGCGCAATACATCAAGCAAATTAGACAAGTGTATCAATGCCAAGATATGCTGCCAGAATAGATGATATAACAACAGAACATTTCAGCAGTCTAGCATGAACATGTTATATGCTGCGTACATATAAGATATTATATGTATTATGTTTAAACATATGATATGTAGCGTGCGTAGCATAAACATATGTATGCAAAAGAGTATCCTTTTATATTGTTACTTCTCTTCAAACTGCAAAGCTGCTCCGTTTATGCAATACCGAGGCATTCTAGAGAATTGTAATTTGTTCTCACCGCCGGCATCGTTGCCTTGGGCTTTATACCCTATATCAGGGTCAGTTTCTGGAACTGTCGCCAAATCATTTGCATCTAGTTTCCCTCTTTGTGGCCCGTCAGGGAACACGTGACCTAAGTGTCCACCACAGTTGTTGCAAGTTGCTTCAATTCTACCGTCCCAGCTTCTTTCCAATGCTACTTTATCATTATCTATTGTCTTCCAAAAAGAAGGCCAGCCTGATCCACTATCATATTTAGATGAGGAAGGGAAGAGTGGAGTTTTGCAATTTGCACATACATAGCTGCCTTCATCATTCTTATAGTTGTATGGGGATGTCCAAGCTGGCTCTGTAAAACCTAACTTAAGTACAGCTAATGATAATGGATTCCATGTACCAGTTTTTGTTTCAGTCGACTTCTCTTCTGAATCAGTGGTAGTTTGCATTATTGTCCGTCTACTTCTACCAATGACTTCGAATGAAGGCGACCATGCGTTTGCTTGGATCAATATCCCAGTACATAAAAGAAAAGATGATGATACTGCTGCTACCCTTTGCCACATGATATGTTGCTTCCAGTGATGATTCAAATAGGTACAAGTATTATAATATAGAGTAGGAGTAAGGAAGGGGTGACGAGTCGCTCACTCCCAAGAAAAAAATAAAAATGACAAAGGATACCAGCAGTGGTATCCTTCACCTTTGCCCACTTTTGTCCAGTTGTTGAGATTACGGTACTCTCAAGAGGAGATATCTTCCTGTTCTCCATATAAGTGTCTATTATCTATAATTGTCCTCCTAAGTTGGTATGCTACTAGAAGAGTGCAAAGGATACCACTAATGCATTTTCTAGATTGATCTTATCTTAGATCTTACTCTCTACCTATCCTCTCACCTTTCCTCTTTCTATTCTACATAGGTGAAGGGATCACCAACCTTACTTGTTATACTTCGATTCAACAATGTCAAGTATGAGTTCATTGCCTTGATCATACATTGATAACTAAACTTGGCATCCTGATTATCACCTGATGCTAATGCACGTCTATAGTCACCAATTCGTAGATATATCTCATTAATATACCATCTAGCCAACATCAACTCGTTAGACACACCGGTATTCTCACTCGCAAGGAAAGAGTTGGCAAGTAATCCCATTGCTCGAAGTTGATATGAAGGATTATCAGACAAAGGCACATCATCGGCAGAAGTTATACTTCCAAGCTTTAACAAACTACTCTTTGCAATATCAACTTTACTTCGATACTTTTTAAGCCCATCATATCTTTGTTGACTCAATACAAATGGCATCTTTATAGGGAAATCTGTACTACCCGGTTCTATCCACTGTGCTGCTGCGCCAAATTTAAAGTAATTATCTTGACTGAATAAGACATTGGAGTTGTCATTTCGTCTTGACGGTGATGCTTCTTTATTACCATAAAAGATTGATACCTCCCTATCAACTATACTACCACCGGGTGCAAAGTCTGCATTTGCAATTAGTGGTGATAATAATGTTGTTAATGTTGTACTTGCAACTCCGATACTCAAGAGTGATCTTCTTGTAAATTGTTTTGAAAGTGGTTGAAGATTTGGCAATTCGGTTGCAACAAATGTTGGTTCTTCTAATCTATTGTCGAAACGATTTGCCCAGTGATATAATTGTGTAGTTGATGATGATGATGATGTTGATATCGAGCACTGTGTTTGTGGTGGGGAAAAAGCAGAGGTGCTGGTTAATATTAATACTGCCGAGAGGAGATGCCGCCTCCTGCTAAGCGTCGTATTATTATTATTATTGCTATGTTGGTTGTTCATTGTGGTAATGCTTTTTCTCTTCAATATATGTTTTAATGTTGTTGTAGGATAGGCTTGGTTAATAATATGCGCCTTCTCCATTACATAAAGTAATGGTGGGTGGGGGGTATAGTATTGGTAATGCTACACGAATGTTTTACTGTTGATGGGTGCGTCACAGGCAGGTTCTTAGAGTAGCGATGGGGTATTGTAAGTATCAGTCTTAGCCACCCATCACAAATCACAAATCACTATTACACTGATAAACAGTAATCAAGGCATATTACTCAGCTTGTGATTGCTGATATATTGACAAATACTCATCATGGTATATAATATAATATCACTGTGGACAAGTTTCTTACTGATTTCGATTATAACAAATCATAGTGTATCTGCTTTTATTACTCCATCAAGAACGTCGTTTTTCACTCAAAACAATCCATTACAAGACAATAATGATAATACAATACTATTTGCTGCAAAGAAGAATGTACCAAAGATGCCAACTCTACCAACTAATAAACCACAAACAACAATAAAAACAATGGTATTAATGGATGTAGAAAATATACGCGGAGCGACATCTTTCCGTATTAGTCATGAGGCATTATTATCACGGATAAGGTTATGGAGAGAAGATCGTTTATCAATGGGAAGTAGTCGAAGTGGAGACTATGGAGATGTAGCATATTTAGAACCATTGCTTTGGGTATGTGATCATGGTATGACTCCATCGATACATCACTTTTCCTCGTCATCTAGTAGTGAAGTACAAATACCACACAACTTTGGAGCCGTATTTGCAGGACCAGTACAGGGTCGAACTGCTGATGATGTTATAGTTGATCTAGTTAATATTCGTTGTGGAGGTAGGAGAATGAAGTATGGTGATGAAAAAGATGACGAAGAAGCAGATAACTCAGTCACAGAACCACTGGTAGATGTCAATTCAAGGAATAGTACAATTGTCATCACAGCAGATGCAAGATTAATAACAAGATGTCAACAGGCAAGAAGAAAGAGTAATTCACTTTCAGATGTGATATTTGTAGAGCCTGCATCATTACTGCAACAGCTTGAGAGATATAGAATTAATGCCAATGAGGAAGAAAGTCTCTTTGGTAAGAATGCACGAAGTTTGACAATCAGGAGTCCTAGCAGAAGATATAACAAACCACAAGATAGTGATAAACGAGTTGATGGGAAGACAAATTCCATGACATCGTTCAAGGATAGCAGTATTGCAATGCAACAGCATGCCAAATTTCAGCAACGATTTCAAGGAAAGAAGGGTGATTCAGTGGATGATAAAGAAGAGCCCGACACTAATGATGAGGAGAAAGAACATGAGTCTAACAAGCAAGATAATGATGCAGTGCTTGCAGCTCAATTGAAGACTGAAAAGATACGTCGACAAATGCTTTTGTCAGATGCATATTATCTCGCAAGACCTCACAAGAATGTAAGAGGCCGACGTGCACATACAACCTCAGAACCTCAGACCGCCGTACATGCTCAGTATAAGAATCGGAATATAAGTAAAAAGCAACAAAAGAAGCTATATGCAAAGAGATTTGGTAATAAAAGGAAGGAAGATATGGTAGCGGCTGCATCAAAGAGAAAGGAGCTTGCTGCAAAGTTACAATTAAATCTGCAACAGATAAGTCCTGATAGTTCGTCCTATGATAGTGTATCAGATATTGAAGATGAAGATGAGGATATGCTGATAAAATCCATGAGACTGTTGGAGAAATTGCTAAGAAAGTTTGAAGACGAAAGGTTGCAAAGATCTTCCAATGAAATCATGGGTAGTAATGGGATGGCAGACACTTCAATTGATGATGCTTCTGCTCTTCTTGGTTTGGAGAGAACTGCTGGTAAAGTTGGGGTTGATGATAAATGGGATCCTCTGGGCTCCACAATTAATATCCCTCTCCGAAAGAAGGATATGCAGAGCAATGAAAGTCTTCCGCCTCTTCGGATTGTCGTCATTAGTGATACGCATGGCTTCGAAGGAGCTTTAGCCAGGTTTGATGAGAACTCGCCAGCTGAGGGGGGTCAATCTTCAAAGCTTCATAGTGACGAATATCTCTTTCCACAGGCTGATGTTTTACTGCACTGCGGTGACTTTGCAGCCAGTGGTAGTCGCAAGACGCAACGCCAGGCTGCAAGAAGGTTAGATGACTTCCTTGCACGCCAAACTCATATACCTGAAAAGATTGTTATTCAAGGTAATCACGACCCAAATAGCCCGGCAAAAGTGCTGTTCCCTTCGAGCAAGGCAATATATGTCAGATCTTCTTCAACACTAAAGATCAATGGTGTATCTTTTACTTTAGAGCCGTATTCAAGACGAATGGCCTTTCGAAGTATACGGAAGAGATCTACCACTACTTATGCAATGCCATCTTTGCCGCCAGATTGTGATGTATTAGTATCACACGAGCCCCCAAAGGGATGCCTTGACTTGACATATCACGGCTTTAGTGCTGGATCCATGTATTTGCGAGAGTTGGTTGAGCATACAGAACATAAACCTCGTCTGTGGCTCTGTGGACATATCCATGAATCCCGAGGTGCAGAAACAAGACGCTTCACTCGAGATCATGATAAAGAGAATGATGAAGACTCATCAACAATTGTTATAAATGCGAGCAACGCCAATAGTGGACGAGCCAATCGTTTAGTGTCAGGAGCAGTCCTTGTCGAAATAGAAAGGCATCCAACTAATGGAGGTGATGAGAGTGCCAAAGATACATTAGAGTCTTCGAAAGTTGATTACACAAGCGGAGATATTATAGAATCAATCAATGGAGGCGACGATCTCGCTTCACTTGGTGGTGATCTTGAAGTATATATAACTCGACCAGGTGTACGACGGCGTAAAGGTGTACCCCAATCAGTTCGACAACAAATGAAAGGGGTAAGAGCAACACTAACCTCTAGTAATGAATAAAACTAGCTTCTGCTTAAACTTAAACTTGGTGTACCTAAGGATTTGAAGATGTTGTGAGTGGAGTGAACCTCTATCATCTGACGTCTATTATTTGATGAGATATGATTCGACTGCCACTAGTGTAATCATTTAACATCTCAGTTTTAGCTTTCTACAATAGCGAATTCTATTATCTCTCTACATACTATTACAGACAAGACGAAGACCACTAATCTCCACAAAACATATACTCAATCATACTTCTACTGTTCGCACTTAAGCTGAAGGAACCTCTCCCTTGAGTGATTTAATCATCACAGATACATCCTGCACTTCAATCTCTGATATTCTAAATCTTTCTAATGCACGGTCAACTGACTTTGGACTGACGAATCGTACAAACCCGAATCCTTTATTGCTGGGGGCAATTGCAGCACCTTCTATATCTCCAAATGATTTAAACGCTTCTACCAAATACGACCGTCCTAATGATAGATCGTTTGTTTTTCTCATACCATGAACAAGTAGTACACTATTCGGTAAGTCCTTCTCGAGTTGTAACCCCAGCATGGCAGCACAGCAATGTATTGCTCGGGTACCATCAGATGGGTTTATCATACCCCGTCGGACTGTTATAACCATTCTATTAAGTAATTCTTGAAAGAAAATGTTTCTATAAACGAGACAGAAGAAGAATGATTAGTAAAAGGAAGATCTTCCAGCATTCAAACACAATGAAAAACCACCAAGACACAATCAACTAACCTTTCATCTAATGTTGAGTGTTCATTCTTCCTCAACCAATCATTCGTTTCACATAAAGCATTTGCCTCTATACTTTCTGCATCCTCAGCTCCACCCCATGATGGGTTAATATCTACCTCTTCATCATCCATTAATGCACGTGTCATGGCCAAACTCATCATACCCTCGGCACCATAGACTGATTCCTCGACACCATTTCGCATATATTCCAAGTCTTGATTCTTATAATTATCAAATTCATCTTGTAAGGTATTCAATTGCACGCCTGATCCTTCGGGATAATCGTCAGCTGACTTGGATGAGAATGATCCTCCTCCGCTTACCATACTTGGATTTGAGAATATCGAATTACCCACAGTATCTATACCTGCTGGACTTGTCGTCCTTTCAATATCTCCGGAATCTTGAGTATTTTGTCTACTCAATCCTCCTCCCTGTTCACTAAGTCCACTCTCACCGGCCGATACCTCAAATCCTTCATCTAAGTTGGATATCTGTGGTTCCATTTCTATAGCCTGTTGACGTAACGATTCCTCATTCCGAGCTGCACGGCGATCCTCCTCCTTCTTAAGATTCTTCCTCCTCATATTCCATATTAGGAAACATATAATTAATGCCGCTCCACCTAATCCAGCTGCTAATCCAACTATGAAATTAGTTTGATCTCCACTACCACTAGACGGAGATGGTGGCGGTGTAGGTGGTTGTGGTGCCGATGGAACCTGTGATGGAGATTCACTAGGAGCGAATAATAATGTAGGTGCCGAACTTGGTTCCCCGAAAGTCGTGGGTGGTTCAGTCGGTTCCTTTGGTTTATACACAATAACATTCTGAGCTTCAAGAACTGGTAAAAACCGCTGTGCCATATCATCTGTTACCTGTTCCAGATTACTATTAATATAATTCTGGAATTGACTTGGATAATCTTCCACATCATATCCATATCGACTTGTATATTCCATTGTAAAGGTAATGACTAATAAATTCTTTGTAATTGTTGTTTGAAGATTACGATCTTCTTCTTGTTGTTGTTTATTGAGTAATTTTCTCAATAAAGTCCTTCTTCTAACTGGCTCCTCCTTCTTATTCTTCTTCCATCTCCTTCTACCACCAGCTAAATCTTGATCAAGTACTAAACTAGTAGTAACAATCTGTGGTGCAGTTATTTCATACCCAAAGTTGGCAGTATAACTTTCCATTAATAATTGATATATACCAGTTTGTACATCTGTAAATACTTCTGGTGCTTCTACTTCTAATATTTGTTCACAATTTCGTATGACGGATGTTTCATTGAAGTTGGATGGTGCACCCGATGGTGCTGGAACTGGTGAATAGGTTGGTATTGGTGTGGGTGATACTGTTGGTGTTGATGTACTGGGTGGGAAAGATGGTGCTCCCGAGACTGATGGAAAGTCAGTAGGTTGTTGTGTTGCTGTTGGAAAATTTGTTGGACTGTATGATGGCGAATAGGATGGACGGTGTGATATTGATGGACTGTAACTTGGTTGTTCTGTAGGTGATGTTGTTGGAACCTTTTTATTGTATCATAGAGAGAATAGAGGATATTGTTATATTGAATAAAAGAGTAGAGAGATTGAAATTTACAATTTTGTGCATATCATGTGTCATAATATAAATAGAAACCAATAAAACTTACCAATGGAGCTGGAGGCAATGATGGAGATATAGTAGGAATTGTCGTCATTGGTGATTCGCTAACTATTGGTGAAGTTGTCACTGGTAGAAATGGAGCCAATGTTTTGGATGGTGATATTGGTGATATCGATTGATTTGCTTCATTATTAGTTGTAATCTTTGGTGTAGGAGAAGATGTCGTTGATATCTCCTCCTGTGCAACAACAACTACTGATATGTTTGTAATTGCAATTAATAGTATCGCAGCTCGCAGTATCACACCGAGTCTATATTGTGGTAGATTCATCAATGTATACCTTATTTTGATACGATCACCATAATATTTTTCTATTGATGAGTTGTTCAATCTATGTCTATGCCGCCTTTTAACTGCTGTCGCCGCCCCAGTACTGCCGCACATTCCCTCCTCTTGACAATTACCCTTTATTCTCATCTCGCTATATTGTCACCAACTTAGTATATGGCGATCAAAGAGGCTATATTCATCCTCGAGAATGTGATAGGCTCCTCAATAACTATGAGAGTTAGGTGTCTGCAAAATGAGACTGTCGCAAATAGAAAGGCTCAAGCTAAAACAAGGTTGCTTCTAAAAGTCATAGATAGAAGACTAACAGTAAGAGAGACCATAAGTAAGAACAATATACTCATTATTCAGTAACAATCTTTGGTTTTAATATGATTATAGATTCACTACATAGCTTCTACACATTGCAACCGTAGATCATAACAACACTAAAACAATACACAAATCCCCAAGCCTTCACTGTTTGGCTCGGAAGTTCCTATTTGCTACAAAAACTGAGACTCATTTCATAGACTCGTATGTTCAACATGAGCCTTGAATTCTGACGAAGAAGATTGCCTATTGACGAGTTGGATAGTGACTTGTGATTCAAACGATTCGCAGCACACTCGACAAGCAAAACACCCATTATTTATCTCCCTAGACTCCGTCTCTCCAATTTGTTATCCTCGTCATTTGCAAAATCATATTTTTCAGTACGAGGGGCAAGATTAAGACCTCGACGGCCTCGACGACGACGGACTGGCTCGCTTTGTGTCCGATAATCAGGACTACTCCGAGGTCCCATCCAAGACGACCCATCCTCAGTGCTCTTAAAGTATGACTTACTAACTTTGCCACCCTTGGACGACTTGGATGACTTCGAACCCTTGCCAGACTTTGTCTTACTACCTTTGCTACTGCCACTCCAATATCCTCCTCCGTCTCCGTCATAACTGGGAGGAGAGGGTCTTGGTGTGTTAGGTTTGCCAGGTGTTGGCGGTGGTGTCGCTTTCCTTCCACACATTTCCACAGTGGCCGGTACAAAGTTCTCCTATAAAGTTTGAATATGGTATATTGAAGTTGGTTAGAAGATATCTCGTGATTAGATGATCTCAACAATAGAAATGACATATAACTTACAAAGACAACCCAACCAATGGCATCACCCTCCTCAAACGTTTGAATACCACAATCATTCGTATATGTAATAGTAAAAACATTCCGAACAGGTTCACCAGCGGCGGTAACTCCTCTTAGTACCATATTCATTCCCCCGGGCACAACACCCATCGTCTGTGCCAATGGTTTTGACAAAATACTTGTGTAATTAAACACGGCACCATTCTCAAAGTCAATACCACGAACATATGACGAATCTTGATTAATAACATTGAACTTGGAATCAACTTCTAAGAATTGGATAGAGTAAATTGATACCGGCACGACGTCAACACTCGATTGTGCTGGATCGGGAATAACGGCACCCGAACTTGAGAAACTAGACGATGACCATTCCAATTCATCAATTGGTACCTCCTCTAATTGGTACAATGAAAATATCTCATCAGTAATTGAATCAATATTGTCAAAGTATTCAGGAAATAATGATTTCATATCGGCGGTAACTTTTCCATTTTTGGTAGCGGCTATAACCTCGTCTCTTTGTTCTAGTGTTGCAGAGGCAATTTCTTCTTCAGAAAAGTAATCACTCAATCTACCTAACTTTTCTAATTTCCTCTTTCTTCTTGTAGCACTATCACCATCGTCATTATCTCCTTCATCGACCAATGGTACACCATCCTCACTTGTTACCTCCTGACTAGCACCACTAGGGATTGGTTCTAAACCAATAGAACATGTATAATCCTTCACACCAGCACCAAATGTATCATTGGGTGGGAAAGGCGGAGGTAATGCCGGACAAGACGCTGATAATGCCAATCGGAATACAAATGTTTGTGGCGAGCAGGAACATTCCTTTGGATTTGTTGTACTTTGGGCATTGGTTAAGGTGACAAGTGATAGTAGTTGGAGTGATAATAATAATAGTGGTGATATCATTTTTTGTTTGATTGAGTTATGTCTTCTTAGTATATTGTTTTTATTGTCTTTGTTGCAATTGTTAGCGTTTCTTTTCATTATTATTGAGCGGCTATTGTAGGCACAAGGCATGCTGATATTAGAGGTAGATGTGGGGTTGTTTGACATAAGATGGTGCACTATACTTATTGCAATAGATTTAAGTTGTTCTTTGATACTATCTCACACGCTGGAATTTCTAGATATTAGTTTATATGCACCAGAGATTTATTGAGTATATATTATGCAAGTAATAGTAAAGGCGCGGCTCTGATAGAGAGTAGTATTGTAGATAGCATAAAGAGCGCGAGATGATATTTCAAAATCTCTTTATTTGAATGTCGAGAAACGAAAGGATGACATAATTGTGACATTCACGAGAAAGAGCAAAGGTGGATAATGGTAGATGAATGCTTTGTACGATTGAGACTTTTTATTATGTATGGGTGAAATATCCTAGTATTTATTGTGTATGGATGAAATATTCGAAGTATGTATTGTTTATGGGTCATAAGTAGTAGAGGACACAAGTTGCCTTAGAAGCACTGATAGTCAATAGAGATCGTACTTGTAGAGACCACTATACCTACTTTCATATCTAAACATTATCTTACTTCATTTACATTACACAACTTTCATGGACAGCCAAACTGAATTGGGTAACAAGTTCCGGTCTGGTCTGTACAAAAACTTTACAACAGAGCTCTTGCATATTCACCCCTTACTTAGAATCTAATGATTTCCAATAATCTGCTGTGGCCTTGGCAATAGTACCTGTTGAACTTGGACTATCCCCCGGCAAACCACTACTGGCACTACTATTATCATCCATTGCTGCTACACTTGATGCTGCTGCAGCGGTAGGCTGGTAAGATCTACCTTTCGATTTCAAGTAATCGGCAATCTTTCCATTGATAAAGACACTCGAGTATCCTTCACGCAAGGCTTGCTTAAACAAACTTTCGTTGACCTTTCCATTATTATCTGCTGATTGGATAACAGCCTCCAAAGCACCCTTTGCTTTTGTACTGGGACCTTCTGCCTTGACACCACCTCGTACAGGTTGGTTCGAGTATGTCGGTTTAGCAGCAGGTTTTTTACCATAGTCGTCATCATCCTCATCTGAATCACAGAGGTCAATAACATCTGAATCCTGACTACCGCCAGTGGCTGCAGCAGCATAGGAGGAAGACTTTTTCTCCCCCTTCACTTTGATCTTGGGCTGGATATCTAACTCGGTATCACTATCACACAAATCAAACATATCTCCTCGATCAATTGCTTCCTTCTTCTTTCTGGCCATTGTCTGTTCAAATGATTCCACTTCCATGAGCTCAAGCTCCAACTCTTCTCGTTCAATACCCAACATTTCACATGCCTTACCTTGAATATCTACTAACGCATTCAAAGAGGGCAGAAGCTTGTCACGGCACTCTCTCATTCTCTTCTTCATCTCAGGATCAATCATTGCCTCGGCCTGATTATCATCCCAGCAGATTGAGAATACAGTACTCATAGTTTTAGTAATAACCTCAGCTGTTCGTTCGATACTCAACTTGAGACTCTTGATCAGAGCCTCAATACCTGTCAGCAAATTTCTCATGGCATCATCAAACATAGACTGCACGGCTTGGTTGGAATGAGTTGCCATGGCGCCCTTCATCCTGCGGTATGAATATAAGAGTATATGTTGTGTGAGTTGTAAGCACTCTAATACATAGACTTATTCGGCTGTTATACAAACAAACATACCTGTCAAAAGTCCCACCGCCCCTTGGTACATTGGTTGTTGCGTGATACGAAGATTTCATCTTTGCCTTTACTGCAGGCAAGAGTTCACGAGACAAATCTCTCTGAGCATTAACAGCAAGAGCTGACATTGCAGTGAAGGATGCCTTGACAGCAGATATACCAGAACGGTTGGCAGTATTGAGCATTTGCTGAATTCGAGCTGCATCTACACTATTGCTTCGTAGAGTCACTGCAAATGATTGAGCAGTAGATGTAGATAGTTGAGTGATCGTTTTTTCTGCGTCCGTGAGTAGCTTCTTTATGGTCGAATCCAATACCGACTGCCACTCTGTCGAAAACTCCTTCTCCACTGCAAACGAGATATTAGTTTGATAAATGTTAATAAAATGAGAAGGATTGTTATGATGAACACATCAGACAATTGAACTTACTTGGATCACATAATTCTTGGTTGAGATCTATTGCTCCTGCTGAAGCGGAAGTGTATACTCCCTCTCTACGGGCAACAGCATTGTATGTACTCCAGTACAAGCCGTTCTTATCAGGACGACGTTCGGCCTTGCTCCTCCTACTCTTAGAACCCCATGAGTTCACTGTTGACATGGCAACTTGACTTCCCTTGCGAGCACCAGTAGACAGACTAGTAACTAATGACCTTTGAATCTTATTGTCAATAACCTTCTTAAAATCCTTGGCAATTGGATTGACTAGAGCTGTCATGCCATTCATGGTACGCTCGAATAGCTTCTTAAGCTTGGCACCGCCTCTTCCTGGGGCATCTTCCACATCTCCTGCGACAAGTTTCATTTGATCCAATAGGTCATTTGTATTTTCAACGAAAGCTTTCACAGATGATTTGCAGAATCGTGCGGTAGTTTCATGTACAAAAGAACGTAGTTGTGGAATCTGTGTATCCTTGGGATTAGAAAAGCAAGAGGTTGGACCGTCTCTCGAGGTTTTGATCTTCATCACTTTCAAATAGTCATTTGCAGAGATGCAAAACACACTCATATCTTGAAAATCAGGTAGTTCTTTATCAGCTTGAGTACCGTCGTCGTCGTCATCCTTGCGATACAACTCTTTCAAACCGGCTCGAAAGTCATTCTGTAAGCAAGAAGTGCTATACTCATTTCTTACAATGGCACACATCTGTTTATAATAGAAAAACCTGTAAGTTCTCATTTTGAATAAACACAACAACAGAGAAGTCTCTCTACTTACCGCCTTGAGCTTCTTTTGCAAACGAGTGCATTTGCTTTGGATGGTATCAATAGTTGGGGTGTTATTTGATTGCCATGAAGAGAGGGCCTGTTTTGATTTCACAAAAGCAGCTTTGTTATCATCAATTACAGCTTTCAAGTTATCGATGAGGTCGTCATCTTCAACTTCAGAGTCATTACCGTCTTCTTGAGCCTCTTTCAAGTCAGCTAATGATTCTTTTAATTGCTGTTTTGCGTCATCGACTTGCTCTTCAAGCTCCTCTTCAGCTGACAATAGTGGACTGAGTTGTTTCTCGTAGTCTGAGATACTCTCTGCTACCAGGGTCATCTTCTCCCATCGACCTTCGACACTTTGTGCTACATCAGCATGGTCGCGCATAGTCTCGGTGGCTTCAATATCATCTGTTTGAGTACAGATGAAGAAGACATTTCCATAATTACCATCCATTAACAATCGTCGCTTGAACTGTTCACCGAGTAGTTCCTTCGCCGTACCGTCATCCACAGCTCGCTTGATGGGAGCGACAATGGCAATCTGATTGCAATTCTGGAGATAACTCTCAGCAACCTTGGCCCTGGCTGCATTCGAATCTCTGACACCCGGCAAGTCTACAAGAACGGCTCCTGAAGAGAGTACACTCCAGGGTCCCAAGAGCTGCACTTTTCGAATTAGTGGCCAAGTTTGTGGCTGATCTCCATTCCCAGCTCGATAGACATAGGTGTTTATACGCTTTCTAAACTCTTGTGCCCATTTCTTTTTCTTTGACTTAGACCGTGAATTCATTTCACGCTGCCCTTTTAACAACTCTTTAGCCTCGTCCGATCCTGGAACAACCTCGCCTACCTCGATGACAACTGAGTTATATGCTTGTCCATCAACTGTAGAAGTAAGTAAATTCTGAACTCGAATGTCATGAGCAAGACGATTGTATACCATTTGAGTAGATGCTTTATGAAACTGAGTCATACTACCTTTTCCATACACTTGTTCAATCTTTTGCCAGGCAGCGGCTGCATCCGGAGCTGCGCTCTCCTCAGGCACTAAGGCATAGATTGTCTTCTCTTGTGTTGATACCTCATCCACTAATGTCTTGAGTTCCTTTCTCCAATCCTCGAGTGTGATGAATTCTACCTCGCCTCGGTATACATTAGTTTGTTGCTGCGGTGGCGTATCCGCTGTGAGTGTTGCTGCCGCTGCTTCTTCGTTATGAGCTGCACCACCATTTTTACTTGTCTCCTCGGGAGCCAAATCAGAGTTGAATACTAATTCAACCACGGCTGCAGTACACCCTCGACTTCCAGACGTTGGTAGGACTGCTGCCTCGTCTAGCAATCCATTTAATAACGATGATTTTCCAACACCAGTATTTCCGAGAACACCAAATACAGTTTGAGGGGTACTCTTTTCCAATAAATTATTCACTTCTTCCAGCCATTCTTTCCTACGATTCTCGGAACAGAAGTCGGGATTGTCTTTGAGAATAGTACTAAGTGAGGACAACACGTGTTTACTCTTTTCCTTAGCTTCATCAGATTCCTTGTGTGGATCATTAGCGGTCAGTGACTCCTGATGGACTTCAAGAATGTCTTCGTTGGTAATGTCCAAACCAAGTTCATCCAAACTATCCGGCTTTTTACCAATCTCAGCCGAGCCATCCACCATTTCACTGTCCTCGGAACTGTCAGCCTTTTTGTTTTTCATGCCAACCATACCTGTACCATCCACTACATCACTGTCTTTACTAACTGTTGCCAATTCACCTCCACCCTCCAAATCTAAATCCATAGAAGACTCATCTTTCTTTGATTCTCCTTTCTTAACCACTTCCTCCACGTTGGCATTTAGTGATTCTCCGTCCTTCGCATTCTTTTCATCAACATTCTTTAATAATGGTTCCGCTGTATCATCATTTATTATCTCTCCGTCCTTCTTATCCTTCTTATCTAAAGTGTCAAACTTTCCTTCTAATTGCAAAGGACCATTCATGCTGATACTATCGCCCGTGGCAATTGTACTGCTATCATCCATATCCATAGTATTATTATTATTATTATCAGATGGTTTATCATTGCCCTTCCTCCTTGCTTCAGACTCCCAGGGTGTAACTGCACCGCCACCTGCACCGTCATCTAATTTCGTCCTCTTTACACTAACTCCACCATTAACATCCTCCTCAATATCACGTTTATTATTCTTCATTGCCACCAATTCAACTTTAACATTATTATTTAATAAATCAAATGCATTCTTCCTACTTTCCTGTTTAGTTGATATTCTAATACCATTAACTTTAAAAGCAAAGTCGGGAATTAAATCACTTGTACCATCATTTTTATCTCCACTACTTTCTTTCTTATCGACGCCTCTAGCATCAATATTGGGAAGTTGTTCTACATCAAAATCTTCCAATATTAAACGTCGCACATCGCGTAATGTATCAGATGAACTAACCTCAACATAACCATCCTCACCTTTGGAATTTACAATAAATTCTCTTTTGGCAGTGTTATCACCCGCTGAGGTAAGAGGGGTTGACATTATCGAATTACCTTATATCAATATCAAACAATAGCACTCGTATGCGCCGTAATATATAATATATAGATTACTATGACAACAAATTATAGGTACAATTAATTAATGAGGTCAAGATGTATGGTGCACCTGAAATTGCAATTTATGAAGTTTCTTAGTTACTGAATTTCCATTCTTGGCAAGTCATTACTCTCACTTTGACTTCTCCTCTATAGATTGGCAACGCTAACATACAATCCTATGCGTAAAATATCAACAATAAAAACAATACAATAATTAATATGAGCAGCAATAGTACCAACACGAAACACTTGGCAGTTCTCTTGCCTCAGATTGGGTCCCATTTTCGAAATCGAACAAGCTGTCCGACAATGTATCACCAAAACGCAGAGGTATGCTATCATTCTGTTGCTTAGATATTGGTAATTCCTTCATGTATATGTATATGAAAGGCCAATGGACACTATCAGCACCAATGTAGGGCCC
>Ga0214481_100345_pt1 | contig 24537 bp, 18 predicted proteins | sample M1_20Mar14CPVII9_4_FD_165057 | JGI IMG/M metagenome (GOLD analysis project Ga0214481, IMG submission 165057) | Marine eukaryotic communities from Monterey Bay, California, United States - M1_20Mar14CPVII9sort6BwellG10 | ecosystem: Environmental > Aquatic > Marine > Unclassified | place: USA...
AGGATCATGAGATAGAGCCTCCATGAAGTCATACTCTTTATCCTCATAGGATGCCTTACAAATGGACGAGATCTTATCAAGAACCTCCATTTCATTATCAAAACCCCATAAAGCTAGCAACTCAAGCAAGGCATCACCCTTCTGAGGACAGCTGTCATCCAACTGATCATCGATTCCAGCTAGGAAGTTATCAAAAGTGCAGTCGTCGATATTGAAATTGACGTTTACATTCTTGTCCTTGATGCATGATGATAGAGATGTAGTAATCGCAATGTTACTAACAGTCCACTCGCCTACACTCTTGTCACCTTGGTCATTATCAGCAACGATACCAATATAGTTAAAGCCGCTAACTCGGTCAAACATACTGCTCAACCTGTAAACATAACGATGTGACTCGTTAATTGCAGGCTCGTAGTTCATAACATAGTTGTTCTTGGCAGTTGTACTAGAATCATAGTAGCTTGGGGCAATACAACGCACTGGGTTATACTTGTTCATGCTTGGGCTGTCATGATCGCCAAGACTTTGATTCTCATCAAAGCAGATGGCTGCAATCTCTCCAGGCTCCTTGAGGATGTAATCAAAGGAGACTACATAGTCACCAAGGTCTTTTCCAATATCGATGGGGATACTTCGCCACATGTTACCATGGGTGGTAATGCTCTTGCCATCTTCTGAGACAGTCATGAGATTATCTCGACGAGGACAGTCACCATTATTGTTAGTGAGCCATGGACAAGTATCTTGACGGCTTGTTGTACCTGAAAAGTAACGTTGTTGGTCATTCTCAACCTCAAGAGCTTCTCCATCAACCATGACGATAATGTTAGGCAGGCTTGTGATTTCCAAATCAGCGATTGTACTGTAGTGATATTGAAGAAAGATGTAAGAACACATCATGTGAGCATAGATACAAGGAAAGAGGCAGTGGTGTATACAATCACAAAACTTACGCCTTGCCAGCCGTACGTTTTACTTCCGTTCCGACTTGATTATCCATATCCTGAGCCAAACCAAGGTAGGCAACTTGACCAGTGAAGAATGTACCAACTACAATCTCAATGCTCTTCATCCCATCACCTTCTTGTACCTTTGGTTTGATCACCCTAAAAGCGTTATTGCTTGAGGTTACTTCAGTACCACTTACACAAAAGACATCATTTCTTCCATCATTCATGTTACCATGATCATTGTCTTTTAACAGACCAACACATAGTACCTCGGCCTCCTGTTCAACAGTAACATTGAACTTGAGTACTGTAGACTTGGAAACAGTAAACGGCTCGGGAAGCTTATAACGTTTCCACGAGTTACCCTCAATGTAGATGCTCTTACCATCAGCTGATACATCCTGTAAGTGCTCGAGGGTATCTTGAACATAACTGTTTGAACCCGAGTTGGTCATGGGAAGTTGAACATTTGGTATAGATACTTCATTATCAAAGATTTCCATATTGATTGGACGTTGATCACGTTCATATATCTTAATATCACTGAATGTTGATCGACCTGCTCGTTTATCGCCAACGTCATTATCTTGAACAAAAACGAGGTAGTTGGCACTGATGTGTGTAGTCGAGTTACTCGTTAAGCCTCGAATTTGACCATAGGGTATGGTAACACATCGTTCAATGCCCTCCACATATTGTTCATTCAGATTGTAAAACTGATTAGCACCCTGATTAAGTAGCAACGTCACACAAGAATTTTGGATACCATTATCGCCAAGATCATCATCTAAACAGATGGAGTGAATCTCTCCCTTCTGACCTATTGTTGCCGTAACTTCAATCATGGTGTATGGAGTTACAACATAGGGCTCGGGAAGAGGAAGAGCCTTCCATTGATTACCAACAACTAAAGAAGTATAGGATAGAGATAGAAGAAGAAGAGTGAGATTAGAGATCACTTTGAACATATCATGTGCACATATACTATTAAACTTACTCTGAATACCATATCCATCCTCACTAACCTCCATTAACCAATCAGTAGTATCCTGATTAGAATCTTTATCGCCACTCTTATAACTTAATTGATTATTCTCAAGTTCAACCTCTTCACTATTAATCTCAACCTTGAGCTTACCCCGTGACTCATCAACCAACTGTAAGTTATGGATCGTTGAATCACCAATAGTACGATTGGTACCATCGGAATCTTGAATAATAACAAGATAATTCACTGGACCAGTGAGGTATTGACCAATGGGTACAGATTGGGATGATGTTGTACCTTCTTGTGTAACTTCATTCGAATTCATATATGAGTTGCCAGAGACCCAACCTTGACTAGATGACATGATGATACATTTTCCATTAGTGACACCACTTGGATTAGTCTGTTCAAGATCAGTATCAAGACATACGGCATTGAATCCCTTTTCTGTATCCTCATCTAATTTGAAGTCAAACTTTAGAACAGTATTTTCATGCACGTCGATTGAGGTACCGTCAGGATTTGCAATGGAGTATGCACTCCATTTGTTACCGATTGTTCGTAAACCTGAATGATCATCTACAGATATCGGTAGTGGATTACTACCCTGATTTTGATTCTGATCATATGGTTTCCATGATGATGTTGTTATGTTAGTTTCCGTGCCGTAGATGTTAACTGTAAAGTAATCTTCGTCGGTGTCTTGTGCGTGGATGACGGAGGTGCCGAGGGCGGCGAGTGTTGTAGTGAAGAGACCTAAATGGATCTTCATTGTTTAATAGGCGGTGTATAATAAAGTAGTATATGGTTAGGTATGTAGTTGATATGATATCGATTTGCTAATTGCAATGCTTTTATCTCTTTTTATGAGACAATAATTACTTACGGCCGTTTCACGGTTTCGGGCCGTTTCAAACCATTCACGTTTCTTCGGCGGGGCTCAACACGCCAATCGAGAGTAAAATGATGGTCATTGCAATACGTCTCATACAATCACTAACCAACGATTAGATCCGCCGCTGCGCTCCAATCTAGTCAACATAATCTCTTCACTGTATTACGATTGCCCAGATCATTAGCTTATCTCATACCACCGATCAGATCCGCTCCACACTAATCTCTTAAACAAATCTCTTCACTGCATTATTGCAATTGCCTAAACAACATAAAACTTGCCTCCTTCATACCTATCACAACAATCAATCAATCATCATGTACAACATACGAGCATTAATCTCGCTAACCATTACTCTCACGGGCTTAGCCTCCACAACAACAGCACAGGATGATGCAGTATGTGCATCCGATTGCGCCCCCAGCGACCTCGATACCAACGCGGACTTTACACTAACATTTGATAATCAAAATTGCAATGCCGATGCCGACATGTTAGCAAAAATTGCAACAAAAGTTAATGATGCATGTTTAATGTGTCTATACACTGCATCGGGTGGTACTAAGAGTACTATCGCTGAAGCTGTTCGTGATATGTGTTTGGATGCCTATAAGATACAAACTGTACCGTTTGCTAGTATTACTAAGAAGGGTGCATCGTTTGATAAGGCACATTATCATGGTGATGCTGGTAAGTAGATTCTATTTATTCTGTTGCAGTACTTTTGTGCACTATATCAACTCATATCTTATGCACACATCTTATGCACATCGCATGATGATCACATCTTATGCACACATATTATAGAATGGAACTATGAGATCGAAACATCTTCTGGTCAAGATAGGCTCAAGAAAGATGCCGCACGTGTGGACGATGTCTTCTACTACGAAGCACAACGTATGGTAATCGCATCCGGTGATCCTGACGATTCCAATCGACCCGACTTTGACAATTTAGACTCATGTCAAAATAACGCTGCATTCTGTTGCTTTGCACAGGACAGACAAGCGGGGGATAACAATGGGAACTGTAACACTCCCTATGAAAATAATTGCATTGATAAGAATCCTGCAGGAATGTCCGCGTTGGTACTGTTTCGTCGTATGAATTCAAGTATTTAATATGAAGTCTTGATGACGTGGCTATTCGTCGACTTTCATCTGCCTTATTGACTGCCCTTGCAACACACATGTACTAACACATGTTACAATCATCTCTCTTTCGTCTTTGTACATCATTATAACGCACATCTTCCAGATAACGCAAATATATGTTACATTGATCATGCACGTTCTTCGGATGCCAATCATGTTCAGGATGGGTTCACAATCTATGGTGATTTGAAGAGTGGAAACGAGGCCATTGAGGGAAGTATCCATTGCCATGGATGGACATGGGGTGAAGATCCATTACATCCTGATAATATATACAAGGGTAATTTGAAGTTCTTTGTTAGTATGTATGATCATTTGACACAACGTGGGTATGCTAGGAACATTCCTGGAAGTCCCATGTGTGATTGTGCAGAGAATGTAAGTTGCTTGTTTGTTGTATTCATCGTATATTGATTGCTATAGAACATATCCCTGACCATACTTCTTCCTTGTATCTTTTATCAACTACTTTCTACAGATGGCCGTGGTAACAAGAGCAGACTGTACTCAGATAGACGCTAAAGAAGATACACTTATGAAGTTTACAGTAGCCGATGGCAAGCTCAATACAAGTGTCAAGATCAAGGATCTAGACTTTGATGCTTGTGATGGCGGTGACAACTTTGCCAACAACAACCTTGTGGGCCGTGCTCGTAGGTTGAATGAGCTTACCTATATCAGTGATGCTAAGAAAGAAGCTATTGAAGAGACATTGGTTGGTAGTGCCGCAGGAAAGTGCAATGAAAGCATAGAATTATTCCTACAGACGAAGAACATTACAAGGACAGCCTAAGAGGTAAAGTGTTATATACAAATAAGTGTAGACTAAAAGTAATTCACAACTATATGTTTACATTAGCTTCACTCGTCACAACCCATCTAGCTAGCCTGAGAATATGGGTTCTTGGCAGCAACAGAGCTTGCTTCTCCTCCATCCATTGATTCACTCTTCCTTTTCAACGACTGAGCAAGGCTACCAGTATTGTTAGCCGTTGTTGATTGGCTCTGCTGCTCCATTGTTAATGCTTGACTCATTGTACAATTGGCTCCAAGCATAGATGGAGTTGTTGCTGTTGTATTGTTATTAGGATTACCATATGAAGTGCCGGGGCGTGGTGGCAAGGCAAGTCCAGGTGTTGTTGTACTTGTTTGCTGTGGATTGGCATTCTCTTGTAACTTTTCAGCCGGCACTGCAGCAAAAACGGATGGATCGAATGATTGCTTCTTCTTTGTTGTAGTAGGTACTGCTCTGTTGCCAGGAGTTACATATGTATTGTTAGGATGTTGTTTAGCAGCAGCATTATTGTAATTGTTTCCATGATGAGGTGTTACATGTGGCTGAGTAGAAGTCTGCTTTGCTTTTGACATGTTGGAGTGCTCCATGACAACGCCTCCAACGTATTGAGTTCTTGGCGTTTGTTGTTGTGCATAGGAAGACTTTGTAGCAGTTGTATTGTTACTTGTATTTCTTGCATAACTATTGACTACTACTTGTGCCTTCTTCGGTTGCTCGTGCTTGACCATGGAAGCTGATGATTGTACGTTGCTGTGATGCTGAACAACACTTGATGAAGACGCAGACAGCTGTTGTTGTTGTACTACCTTTCGATCCTTGTCAAAACCAAATCTACTCTTGGCACGTTCAATATCCAATGTATTTAAGGCATCCTTCAATGTAGGAGGTGCATTATTAGCATTAAAGCCGTCATGATATAATGCATTCCCCATCTTCTCACCAAAGTGCTTGGCAGCACGTTTCATTGCATCCGTCACGGCACCCTTCAAGGCATTACCCGAAGCTGATGCCAAGGATCGATCAATGGCATCTCCTGATCCACAATCTTCTCTATATACACCAGACTTCCTGTGTGTAATACGAACAGTGGCAATATACGCCACATGATATCTTCCCTTATCATCTTTGATTGGTTCCTCACGTGTTGTATTCTTAACATCCAAACACCACCCATCATACCCGAATGCATCATTGAGTGTCTTTGTTACCATGTCTCCACCCATGTATGATAATTTCATACCTCCAGGGCCTGCAGTATTGATTGTGTATTGTTGTTTTGTGTAGTGTGTGTAGTATGTAGTATTGAGATAATGAAAGATAACGGTGTGATAAAATAAAGTATAAATTTACTCACCCTTCCTTGTTGAGACTTCACTCCGCAGTGGCTTGGTGCATAGAAAACGTTGAACCGTAACAGCTTCCTGTATATTTATATTAGTAATATGGTGAGTGGTAACGTTGTGAGAGTAGATGAGGTGATGATACAACAACTTATCAAGAAATCGTCAAATAAAAATTAATACAAGAAGAGCGACTCACTCCTTTATGATCAATGAGAATAGACCCGTCTGCGTTTAATACATACTCCTTATCGTCACTATTGTTGCTGCTGCTCATGATGATGCTTCTTTAGATGCCGTTACTTTGTTTGATACAATGTTGTTTCTCATCTGCTCGCTCTTATTTTTTATGAGTTGACTACTCAGTCGTACTTGAATTCGTAGAAATTCATTTTCTGAGCAGTCAACTCAACATCTCAACTCAACTAATCCAATCAACCATTCAATAAATTAATAATGGCAGGAGGTATTGGTAGATTTGCTGCTGGCCGTAAGAAGCCAGCACAACAACAGCAAATAGATGCGTCAGCCAATAACGACGTCGGCGGCGGTGAACAACAACAACCAAACGTAAATAATAATAATGGTGCGACTGCCAATGTTAATAATAACACTGCTGATTCAACTAACAACAACACCAATAATAACATGGAAGTAGACCGTCCATCCACGGCATTCAATTCATTCAATAACATCAATAATGCTGATGCCGATCGTCCAGCAACATCTGGATCACACGGCTTCTCGGCAATTAATAATATGATGTTTGGTGGCGTGAATGATAATGATGATAATGGTATGATGATGATGGATGATAATAATGGTGTGGGTAATTTCGGATTAGATAATGATACAACAGCAGCAGCTGAATTTGGTCAAGGATTTTCACAATCATTTGATCCAATGGCAGCGGCGGAAGCAGCATTTCAAGACTTTGGAGGGTTTAATACTACTGCTACTGAAAATAATAATGTTGGCGAGGAAGGAACAGGAGATGGACAACAACCTATGGAGGGGGTGGGTGAGAATAATGGTAATGGTGGGTTTTTGTTAATTGTATAGTTTGTGTAGATGCTGCTTGTCGTTTGAAGTATTGTATCTAACATTATTATTATCATTAATTACTACTTTCTCAACTCTCAACACGAACACGTAGGCAATGAAAAGAATCTTGAGCAAACAATTGTTGCTGAAAAACAACCTGCTATTGCCTCTGTTCAAGAGCAACCTAAATCAAACGTAGGCGTAGGAGGAGGAGGAGTTGGTCGATTTGCCAAGAAACGTATTGTTAATACAACAACAGCAACAGCAGCTGCCAAGTCTACGTCTACTACTCAACAGCAGCAACCTTCTGCACTTGCCGTTCTTGCCAATGCGGCCACTGAAACTGCCACTCTAATGAGTAATACTGATAAGTTCTCTCCCATTAGGAATCCTACAACTAACAACACTGCTACTGCTGTCGTAATGAACAAGTCTGTCGTGGAGAATAATAATTCATCGTCGGACTTGAGTCGCTTTGATGTTGATCTAATGTCAAAGAATACTGATAATGCCGTTGGTAAGAGTAATGCTGATGCTGTGATGAATGTTGAGGGTGCTGGTAATAAGGAGGAAGCAGTCCCAACGTCTATTCGTACAAGTGGTGATGATGTTGAAGATGACTTGACAGAGGCAACAGCCACTACATTTGATGGTGATATCTTTCACGAGGCCAAGGCAGATGATACTGCTGTTGGCGAGAAGGAGTCATCAAAGATAAGTCCCCACTTTGCCAACGTTGCCACAAATCAAGTTGCGGAGAAGCAGAATACTGGTACCACTACAAAGGCAACTTCTCCCGTCGCTGTCAAAGACGTGGGCATTCAACAACAGCCATCTCCCAAGCTAGGTGGTAATAATGTGATGAACGTCCAGCCTCCTGCTCGGCAGACTGCTGTTCAGGCTATCCCTACGAATACTTCTGGTGCTAACGATATGAATCAAGGCTCATCGGGTGCTCCACGAGTATCACTTTCACCTCGAGGTCCTTCGGGTGCCAATGTTATGAATCAAGGAGGAGATGTTTCGTCACTCTCTCCCAAGGGCACTTCGTCTCGTCCTAGCCAGAATAATACCAAGCAAGCAACAGCAACAACTGATGAGGACGATAATAGTATTGTGATTCCTGGAATTTCAGCTGCCGTGGCAAACAATCCAGACTTTTCTCAGCAAGCTAATGTTGTTGCTAGGTTGAGCAATACTATCGACAACGTTCGTCAGCCTGGTAGTCAGCAGCAGATGAATAACAATCGTACATTCCAGCCTCCTTCATCGTCGTCAGCTACCTCTATTCAGAAGCCTGTTCTCAATCGTCAGAAGAAACAACCTCCATTCATGATGAATAGGAATACTATGACCACGAGTAACTCTTGTGATATTGTCACCGAGAAGGTCACGTTTGCATTGCCCAAGTCTCGTTCTACTGCTACCAACAACAACAGCATGATGTTGGGTAGTAATCAGAAGAATGGCACATCGTTGGCTCGTGCGGCTGCTGCGGAAGGCTCGACTGCCATTACTCCCGATTCTCGTGGAGTTGCAAACAACAACCAAGCCGCGGTAGCAGCTACACCCTTTGGTCGTCAATCTGATACTAGTAGCGGTTCTGAGAGTAGCAGTGGTGATGATTTGAGTCCTCACAAGGATCAAGCTTTTGTTCCTACTCCAGCTTCCACTACAACTGTTCAGCCTCCTAAGAAGACAATGGAATCACGTGACGAAAAGGCTCTTCCTCCTCAGCAGCAACAACAACAGAGGAGGCCTAGATCTCTGACCATCACCAGTCCACCCGAGGCATTAATGACTGCCCCTGCTCAATCTGAAACACCCAAGGTTAGCAATGTGAACCAGCCATCTGGTTCAACCATGACAACCAACAGTATGACAGCCTCGTTATACCATCGCAACAACAACTCGGCATTTCACACAGATGAAACATTTGATGAACTTCTCACACAGTTTGTCAAGGATATTCAGGATGGTACAGACATTTATGAGAAAGGTCAGAATGATTTGCTTGGTCTGAATGTCGAAGTTACACATGCCTACTCGAAGTTGCTTCGTTACCATGATGAGTACAAGGAGCTTCTTGCTGATATTGAGGGTGTTCAGGCAATGGCCGAGTCTGTAATGGCTGAGATTAGTGTTGAGTAAGAGATGGAATGTGATGTGTGATTTGTAGTGCATGAAGTTGATGTGTATGTCTTGGAGGTATACACATGCAACTCATCCAGAATGAAGAAGTGCAACCTGTTGTATTGACAGGACAGAGAGGCAGGGTGACACAATGATGAGAATAGTTGTGTTTATATAACCCATAAAGCCTTCCTTTTGAGATACTTTAATATTCTTACCTTATAAATAGGTGTAGTCTCCTCGTGCATATACTTGATAAGAGATTAAGATGATGCAGGGAAGGGATGTCGTCGTTGATCAGATTTTCTTTACTTTAAGATTATGTGCATATAAAAGAAAAGTAGATCCCCTTGTCTATGACGATATCTTTATGACGATATCTTCATCATAGTTGTAGCATTAGAGCCATGCGGTCTACAAGGATCAAAAGTTATCCTTGAAATGATAGGAGAAGTATTATCCCTTCTCTCTTCTATACTCTTGGTGGTCTCTAATGTCTTGGTGGCACCAGTGTTGCTCATCTGGTTCTCTAAATCTTGAGGTGATAGTTTGCCATTGGCAAGAAGTTCTATAACGTCAATAGTAACATTCTCTTTCTTTGGATCAGGCAATGGATTTGAATTCGGTTCAACGAATGCCAATGGAGGTTCCTTGAGCAGGCTGCCTTCCTCTTGGCTTGAATCATTCATTGATGATGGTATGGTAGGCCAATATCTATCAGCAATGGCACCCAGAAAACCAATCCATACCGCCCAGTGCGCCTTCCGGACATATCCGAGTGGTGTACTACCTCTACAATCCATAATACAAAGTAGCCATGGATCTTGATCTAACAATAACCGTATCGAATCAAAGTTAGGCTCACTTGTCCAACAAGCGTCGTGTAATGGAGTTCTACCAAAATCATCTGTAACCTGTACAGATGATTGACATTCTATTAACGCATGTAGCATAGTGTAGTCGCCTCTTCTACATGCCGCGTGTACAATCGATTCGCCGAATTGATTACAGGCATTGGGATGTAGACCTGATGTTATAAGGGCAGTGGCGGTTGACACGTCAGAGGAGCGTATTGCCTTGGTTAGTGAAACGCCATAACTTTTAGTTTGGAGTTGCTATAAAGTTGGGAGATGAGGCGAGGTGAATCATGTTAGGACACAGAGATTTAAATGTAGATTGCAATTGCAAATCAAGGGCATACTAATAATACTCATAGGTGAAGAGCAACCAACAACTTACCGTAGGACTATTATGATAACCACACTTTAAACTACAGAATGTCGTCCCAGGATACCCACGAGATTTTAACATACTCGAGAAGTACTCCTGAGGTGATGATATCTCTAACTTATTATCCATCCGTCTTTCCATTGTTAGTAATGTCCCATCGTCGGTTGTTTGTATAGCTTGTGAGGCAAATGATTGTGTAGACAATGTGTGAGTGGGTGGTGCCTTACTTATCTGATTCGACAGGTGAGCTGCAGATGTTATGGGGAGATTTATCGATGAAGATAATTGTCTATTTGGTGTTGTTCTATTTGGTTGTTCTGACATGTTGGCCATATCAGAGTGATGCCTCTTTCTATTATTATTATTGTTGACACTCGTTGGCAGAGTGTTTATTGGAACTGAATTGATTAATGAGTCTATTATCTCATTAGTATTCATTGCAAAACTATCTTCACCTTCTATTGTTTATTGCAATTAATTAATGAGTTTAACAAAGAATATAATGTAATATATTAACCAGTGACCTATTAATCCCATTCTTCTTCACCACGCTCAATGTCAAACGTATGCTATAAACCACATCATATAATAAGCTTTGTTTGTGCTGTGATTGGTTGTTCTAAAAAAGGCCACTCACGTGGTTTTAGGATACCTAGCCCAGCTGTCGTACTGAGGTGGTGTATAAAAATGCTTTCAGAACCCTTAGGTATAACAAACATTGTAATATTATATACCTTTGTATATCAAAATGAACTTCCCTTCAAGAAGAGACACTTTGCTGTAAGTCACAAAAGGTCACAAATATGTCACAATTCACAGTGCCGTATCTTGCATTTTTCATATCATTGCTTTTACTCAACGCAAATGTATGGGCCATGCCACTTGTTCAGATCAATACCTATGAATGCCAAACACCTACATACCTTTACTAGAAGATACGATGGCTACTAGTCGTCAATCCCCAAAGCCTAGACAGCAAAAGCGAAAGCGCAAAGTTGAAACAAAAACAAATGATGAGTCGAGTGGAATAAATGATAAAGATACTTCACATGTGCAATTAATGCAAAGCGGCCTTGTCGGCGGCGGCGTGGAGAGGATGGCGCAAATCTTAATAGTAGTAGACAAGTGCAAGTGGTGGTCTCGAGAATAGACGGGGCGGCGGTTCGTTGAATACTGATATGATATCTCGACGACAAACTATATCAAAAAAGAATACCCCAGCTTCGTCGTCATCTAGTGTTAATAGAAAAGCATCATCCATATTGCAGAGAATGAGATGCTCAACAAATGATACAGCAGTTCAAAAAGATGTTAATAACAATATACATTCTACTGCTACGGAAGAGGAAGAGGAAGCTTCAAGTGTGGAAGAGTCGTCGGACAGCACAAGATCTGATGTATTAGATTGCATTGGAACTATGACCACATCATACAATACGACGACGAATACCAAAGACAAAGAAGATACAACTGCAATGAGTGATGATGATAAACAAACATCAAATTACATTTCATATATTAAAGAAAGGAGAAAGTTGCAATACATGATACTGACCTTGGTTATATTTGGTACCATGCTCTTAACAATCTTATCTGCTACCATATATTTGCAACAATCAAACCATAACCTTGTCATACTGGAAAGAGATGCAATAACATCTCAATCAACACAGGAACAATTGGCACAAACCAATAAACGTCATAATACTCAAATGAAAGAACTTACTAATATTAATGAAGCATTGGAGAGAGATTATGATGAAATCAACACACATGCAAAACACATGTCAATGCAATATAATCTTTTGCAACACAGTCATACCGAGCTAATAAATATATACCTTGCTCCAATTCTCAATTATACTAACAAGTTACAACAATCATATGAAGAACAGCATTCAATCATACTTGATTTATCAAAGTTGATAAAATCACTGCAATCATCCTTGACATCATGTAAAGAAGATATTGAAACACAAAGACAAGAATCCATCAACGCTGTTGAAGCTGTTGCTCATGCATCCAACGAATTCGCTTTAGTCAAAGCTCACGAACATGAGTTAGAACGCATAAGCTACATTGAACACATGGAACTAACGATTGATAGAATAGAAGACGAGGCAATCGGAGCGGTCAATGCCGTTGCCACTGCCGCTGGAAAGTTAGAGTATGAGAGAAAGTTGGAAGAAGAAGAAAGATGGAAGAGATATACTAACGAAGCTGAGTCAATACTTGGGAGTATACGAAACAATGTGGTGCAAGATGATGAAATACGAGTGCTGGATACTGATATCTATAAAGTGGGGGATATCTCAATGAGAAGGGTTGTTCAAAGCAGACGAGATTGTACAGAGATGAATCAACTATATGACTATACACAAGACATATCTATTCGTTTACTCGTCTAGGTATGCATCTATCGTCAAGGTAGATGCACTAGACATATTTATTTCCGAGAAATTGCTGAAGGAAAGCCGGTAGCTTTAGAGGCGGCAAATCTACATACTTCTATCATCGACTTGGCATCAGCCTTTATTTCAGTGGCGGATTTCTTCTTGATAACTAGATTCGCTGCATCACAAGCACTCTGAGCAATGGCATTTGAATTGTACGTCCCCAAAACAAATTGAGGTATTCCAGGGGCCCTGCACATAGCTTGCTGCAAAGTAGATGATATAGAAGAGTTAGATCAAGCATTGAACCATTTGATAAACATTGTCATTGAGAAACTTACAAATTTCTTTCCTCGTCTTGTAATTTTGCCAGTTCTTCGTGTGTCTCCAGACTTCTTACTGGATTCTGCACTGTTTGCAATATTACGGGCATTCTCGGTATTCTTCTTGCGCGTTGCCTTATTCTTATCCGAATCCCAGTCTGCCGCTGCTAGACATCAGTATTGAAAGCAGCAATTTCACGGCGAATAGAAGAGGGTCTGACTTCATTGCGCAGTTATGTCTATCCATACAATTACTTAAAGCGGAGGGAGGATGCAACACAAACAGTGGAATAAGGGGAGGAGTACATAAGAATAAAGGAGATATTTTAGTAAGGGAGGGATACAATAAGAATAAAGAATTATTTTAGCGATTTAACGGTATCGAATATGTGGCCGGTCGGCAACATGGAAGATAAAGCTTTGTAGTATTACGTATGACAATCATGACACGCCACTACCTCAACATTGCAATAGTATCATTTGCTCTCCTCCTTCGTATATTAGTCGGTATACATCCACATTCCGGTCAAGACGACTATCAAGGACCAACTCATAGCAACTCCAAAACAAATAAAGTAAAGTATGGTGGAGATTATGAAGCACAGAGGCATTGGATGGAAATAACATATCATTTACCAATAAACGAATGGTATTATCATGATTTACAATATTGGGGATTAGATTATCCACCATTAACTGCATATGTTAGTTGGGTGTTTGGATATGTTGCACATCATGTTGGGTCATTTCATGATAACAAGTTTATTGTAGAGGAAAATGATAAAGTTATAATAAATAATGTGTGTCAACTTGATGATGAAACTTGCATAGAAGAGCAAGGTACTGCTGATTCCAAAGTTAGAAGTTATAGTAACGGTTTAGGAGTATTGAAGGATTTGGTTGCACTTCATTCAAGTAGATGGGGATTTGAAGATTCGAGAGGTAAACTTTATATGAGATTTACGGTATTAATATCCGATTTGTTGGTTTATATTAGTGCAGTTTGGGTATTAGTTAGAAGATTGACAAAACAAAGAGAATACAAATCAGACATTAACAGAAATGGTATCATTCCAACGTACCTACGACCTCGACTTTGGCTGCTATTAACGGTACTATCACAACCGGCTCTCATATTAATCGATCATGGCCACTTCCAATACAATACTATATCACTTGGATTAGCTCTATGCTCATTCCATTTCATAACATCAAGTACTAATGAACTCGGTCCTATTGTGGGAAGTATACTCTTCAGTTTGGCACTCAACTTTAAACAGATGGAGCTATATCATGCACCTGCGGTATTTGCTTATTTACTTGGAAGATGCTTTCGACATGCAAATCGATATACGCACATCATTGCCAACTTTATTGCATTAGGAGTCACAGTGACTCTAACCTTTGCAATGCTTTGGCTACCATTTGTAATATACCCACCAAGTGATGCAACTTCGAACCTTGCTGGAGTATTGCAAATCATTAAAAGAGTATTCCCTTTCCAACGTGGACTATTCGAAGGCAAGGTGGCCAACATTTGGTGCGCATTATCAATCAAACCATTTTCAATAAGAAGTCGAATACCAGAGAACTTATTACCACTGGCAGCGTTAGGGCTTACTTTGGTATTGATTCTACCTCCGTGTTGGATGCTATTCAAGGTTGGCAGAGGGGATAAATTGAAACCGCTACTGACGCAACCAAATGATGACAGTGATATTAGATTATTACTTTGGGGGACTGCATCTACATCACTGGCATTCTTTTTGGCAAGCTTCCAAGTGCATGAAAAGGGAATACTTATACCACTTGCTTCGATATCACTACTCATGTTGGAGGCACCAGATTTTGTTCATTTCTTCTCCATAGTTGCAACATGGAGTCTATGGCCTTTGTTAGTCATTGATAGACAGACCGATGCATACATCTGCTGCTTGGGTATCTTTGTGTGCATCAACAGTATGATGAAGGTATCAGTATCTTATGACAGATTAGATATATTTTCCAAGAGATATATCACAAGATATGTCCCTTCACTTGCGTGGATTGTCATGATTATACTGCATATATCAGAGTTGACTGTAGCTCCGCCATCACATCTGCCAGATTTATATCCTGTCCTATGGAGTTTTGTCGGCTGTGGTTTGTTTTGTATTTCATACTTGGCCACAGTTTGGGCAATGTTTGCACAGATCCTACGAAGTGAGAAAGATAAGAAGGTGAAGAAGAAAGCCAAATCAAAGACTAGTAGAATGCCACCTATATCACTACTTGGATTGGTCTTGATATCATCATATACAAACACAAGCCATGCATTTATACAACATAACAAAGTCCACACTTCATATACTCATTCGATTCATGCAAGTAGTGAAGACGCGGTGTCTAGTCTATTCACCGATGATCTTCTGGAAAGAGCACGTCGTCCTCTATCATGGGAAGAAAAAGTAGCCAAGGAGAAAAAGCCTGTCTTGAATTTGTCTGCTGTGCGGAACCTAGATGCACTGTCACTTGCAGATGGAGCTGATATGGATGAAAACACGAGCTCGGTTGAAGAGGAGACTGGAGAGGAGACTAACGACTGGATCGATGGTCATGTGTGGCACTCTACAGAGCAACATCTCATTGATATCGGCATCCTCGAGACTGAGATGATATTAAATTCAGCTCCTCAGTTGCTAAGGTTGCCAACACATCAAGTTGTTGAGGCAGCAAACTTTCTGCATTCCTATCCAACCGGCAAGAACTCTACCGACTTAATCAAATTGGATCCATCACTGCTAACATATCTAGCCGATGATCTAAGATATGGTTTGGAGGAATACCTTCCCAACATGATGTTCATGGGCGATCAAGATACTGCAGCCCAGATGATTTCAAACCAACTTTCCCTTTATTCATCTTTGGGGCTACAACTGATAAGAATGGGTATCGAGGGAGGCTTAGAAGAGAGACACATCTCGAGAACTTTGAATAGTGCAGGAACAGCTAGTTCTAAGGCATCTGAGGGGATTGTTGGAGAGGTAGGAAAGAGCTTTAAACAGCTTCAACGTATCAAAGGTAGAAAGAGTTAATTATATTTTGCCGCCTCATTAAGTAAGATTTATAAATACATCTGAATATCAATCAATAGCAATACAATTGTTGTCACATATCCTTCTCACTGTCAGAAATCATTCCATCAGAGATAGAGTTGTCGGATGATCTCTTGGAAGAGCTTCTCCTTAGGCGTGGCGACACAGTCAGATCAATCTTGTCGGGGATACTAATTTCATTATCTTCAATATCCCCTTTCTCATGTCATACTCTCGAGGGCATTTCTACTACCTGCTTTGATTCTATATTTTGTTGTATATGTTGTGCATTTTCATTCATCTTTACAAATGTATACAGTAAGCTTCCGCCCAGGACTGTAAATATACCTAATACCCCCAAAACTGTTGGATCGTTACCCCACAAATAGAAGGCCATCAATGATTGAACTGCAGCCTTCGCCGTTCCACTTATATTGTGTGTTAATGGAGATGTAGCTTTGATCTGCAGTACTGTGACTATACCAATTGAAAATCCGAAGAAGCCGGCAAGTGACATGGCGCTCCAAAACTGTGCTGATGACAATCGTTCTGTACTTTTCTTAATCTCGTCAGCTTCAAAGTAAACTATAAGCGGTATGAAAAGAAAGCATGCATTCACATTGTTGTAGAATGTGAGCTTCCAGTGATTGTCATCCACAACCGGTAGTACTTTCTTTGTAAATATGGAGTTTAATGATACAAATAGAGATGACATTACACCAGCAAGAGTACCATATGTAGAAAAGTTTAGCTCTCCACGGCTGCCAATGACAAAGCCAAATATAACTACCATTAAACATAGAACCGTTTTGAAGGATGTTGGTATACCGAGGAATACTCTTGATAAGAAGACATTGAATACTATTGTTAAACTCCTCGCAACATTGTAGAATGATACCTGCACGAGTTTCAAACATAGATTGTTAAATGTAATCATTCCAACAAACACTAAACTCAATGGAAATATCTGGCGAGCTTGTGAAAGTAAATACTCAGTCTTAGGAAATTGAGCAAAGAAACTTGGTTTGGGAGGATTTGCTGGTTGACTAGTTCCATTCTCATTAACACTAACAGCCGAATATTGAGTTGCACTGGCCGCATTACCCCTTGCTCGTTGTCCACATAAGCCCGCTATGTAGCATATTATAACTGTCACTATACATTGATACCAAGTAACAAATAGTGGTGCCGGTATTGATATACCATCATTGGACATTAGAATTTTATTTAAATATACCATGGATATACTAACAACCCAATAGGTTGCAACAACGCTAGCAATATACATTGCCTCTGCCATGATTTTATAATTATTTGAGTATTTGTATTGCAGACTGTCAATAATGTATGAATGTAGTTTTTTATACTTGAACTTATGTAATTGCAAACTCTATTGAATTGAATTGAATGAACTAGCTTAGGGCCGAAATATGTCCCTGTATTAATATAGACTCGTATTAACTGATGTACAATAGGATGGCGATATTAATGATCATAGATGGAGGGCATCAAGTTCAGTGTATAATATACAACCGCCATCATAAATTTTGCGTTTTCATATTCATATGATTGAAAAGAAAACTCAGTTTTTAGAAAGATACTCTGGTACGGTATCCTTTTTCATTCCCCGCCACGAGTAGAGGGAAGAGATTATAAGAGGAGAGATCCAAATCTATCATATCCAATACATATAGTTTATATTTAGTGTACAAATTCTATTCATTTTGAGAAAGGCATGTATATATTGCCCAATCTCTAGCTCTCAAACTTCCTAATCTCTTTCTCTTGTCCTTAGTTAATCACAAGATAAGGTGAATGTTCTCCTTCTTTGGAGCTATATGACACTCTGTTTTCACTTGACGAGTCGATGATAATGGTAACATACTTGCCTGTTGAGGTAGATAGAGCCTCAGTTATATCAACTTCCACCCAAGTATGACTCCTCACTTTCCTGAGAGACTTGACATATCTCGAGTTGCTCAAAAGAGAGCTCAGAGGCGCATTATCATATGTCACCATGTCTTCGTCCCACATTGATACGTCTCCAGTTATGACGTGAAACACGCCACCATTTTGTGAGCTATCTATAGCATATAAATTTAGCACAGCAGAAGTGAGACTTGATTTCAGACAAGACACATCGAACTGGAGCAAAGCAATATGTCCAGGCCGGCCGTCTACGAATAGTTCTGTTGCATGACCATAGTTCATGTCTTTCAAATTGGGTGAAACGAATGTATCATCTGATGGTGAGAGTGCATTCCAATCACCCACCTCCTCGCCGCCCTGAGCAAATAGTTCTGTACCAGAACTACTATGCATTTGCATGGACGAATCCAGAGTGATCAATGCTTCTTGTTTTGGTACAACCACAAGCTGTGAACCAAATCCATTAAGTTCCTTTGATGCAAATATCAAACGGAGGTCATCGCAGGATGCTCTAGCTGCTGCGGAAGGTATCACTCGTATGCTTAAGTAATCTGATGCGAGGTTATTAACAGCTGATGTAACATCGACTTCATACCACTGTTATCAAGGTAGAGAGAATACAAAGGAGTGTTAGTAAAAGATACGATCAAAGATGATATAGAACTTATACATTTGACAAACACAAACTTACCATTCCGTTTTGGATTGTACTTAAACTACCAACAACCTCGGTATACTCTGGCGCTGTCTTCCAACTGATGCTGTCCTCTGACCAGTCGGGAATTGGTGCATGTAAAAACACTGCTCCGTTCAAACTCGATCCTTCAATAACATGAATCAAGATGCTGGCATACTCGACTGGACTAGAAGAGCCAAGAGATGATAAATCAAATTTCAACATTGCATGCATATCGCCACCGCACTCAATTGGGCTTACTTCCAATAGAACATCATCTCCCAATGAGTTGCTGTCCTGATCTTGACGCATGATCGTAGCGTCATCCGTTGCATACGAACTGATGACAGTCGATAAGTCGATATTGTGATTTGGATAAGGACATATCTGTATATCTTGCATTATCGAGACATCTTCTTCATCAACACTGTCAGTATCTCCACTGTGTGTAGTTAGTTTTGTTGTATCTCTACCCCCCAGCTGTCTTCCATAATGGCTCAGCTGTTGCATTTGAAAACGCCTGGCAATCATTTGCATACCAACAGGAGAAGGATCAAGTTCAATGACGAGTTGTGGCGCATACTGCCCTTGCATGTACTCCTGTGAAGCATAGGTAACCTGATTCTTCAAACAAGCTTGAATTCTCACAGCCACATGCTCATCACTATTGGAAACCAAGCCGGTGACATCAGCCTCTACCCAAGATTCATTAACAGCTTCTCTTATCTGTACAAGTGGCGGACCTGAAGACTCTGGTGTATTTGACCAAGATATTGAACTTTCCTCCCAGTTGGGATTCATGACGTGCACAAAACCACCTAACTTTGAAGGATTGATAACATACAAGCGCAGCGTAACCTTTTTGATGGTTACACACTCACAAATGTCATCCGGGAGCTCAAACTTGATGATACCGTCTGTTTGAGGTTGTTCAGCAATCACAATCGAGTCAGTATTGTAGCCCTTGTCATTATCGGCGACTATATATGCATCATTACTCGCTGAAATTGTAACCGTCTCTCCTTCTCGTGGTCTACAGATTTGGTCTGGTGCTTGTTGAACTTCCTGAGGAGGATCACAAGGCACTCGACGGTAAACATCAAAGGTACCTTCACAATTGTTGAGTTGATCCTCCAATCCACATTCACCATCAGACTCACAGAGAGCTCCAATTTCTAATGTTATATCTGAACAGCTTGGAAGTATAACCGGATCACAACTTGGGCATTCATTAGTATCTAGTGGCTCAAAACACATATCTGGACATGATGGTATTATAACTGGCAATGAATGAGTAGGTCTCAATGTAGGCCTCATTGTTGGACTAGCAGAGATAGGCTTAGACGAAGGCTGCTGGCTTGGAGAACTCGTTACAGGTTTGTCAGAAGGCTGATTCGTTGGACTTGAAGTCAGAGTTGATACAACCTGTGTTGGCATGATGACAGATATTACAACAGTCGCTTCGTCACTGCCACCATTATCATCTGATATAGTATACTTGAACAAATCTTCTCCTGCAAATCCAGTGTTTGGATAGTAAGTAATTGTATTATCTGTATTGATCTCGACTCTTCCATTGACGGGTTCAGTTGTAGACACGACAGATAGCTCATCATTTCTATCCGAATCAAAATCATTTGCCAACACGTCAATACTAACTTCAGTGTTTGTCAGAGTTGATGTATAGTCATCATTTGCAAAAGGATCTCTATTCCCATCAGTCGGTTCGGTACTTGGGGCTTGAGAAGGCTGTTGTGAAGGCTTTTGCGTCGGGGGAGAAGTTGTCGGTTCTGCAATAACATCAACAACTAGCTCTGCTGAATCACAGACGGTCGTATCTTCCACACATACAATGTATGAGCATGTATCAGTCCCAACATATGTTGGATCACTTGTATATTGAACTTGACCGTCAACAACCTCACAAACACCATTATCTGCTTGTTCAGCTATGTCTATCACTTTCAATAGCAAGTCATGCTCATCATTATCAAGGACATCAACCAAAACTGATGTATCAGGTTGAGTTTGAGCACTATCATCAGTTGCTATGGGCTTTTGCGGGACAACATTAACAGTGACAACAGCAGCATCACATACTTCAGTGTCCTCTATACATACAACATATGAACAACTATCAATCCCTGTAATAAAGTCTTCTTCTGGGGTATACAGAACCTGATTATCAACTACCTCACAGACTCCATTCTCTGGCTGACTTCCAATGTCTGTTACCACAAGGGGCAAGTCTTGTGGTTGTAAGTCATTATCTAGAACATCTATTGACACAGGAGTGTTTGGAGTGGTCTCTGACGTATCGTCATTACCAGTTGGAGCGTTTGGAACAACCTCCACAGAAAGAGTGGCTTCATCACACTCCAATTGACTACTATCAAGCTCACCATCCATTGTTGTCATTTCTGTTTCTCCAATAGATATACTAAACTTTGCTATTGATGCTTGTACCTGGCATGCTATACCACACCTATGAAGTCGAGCTTTAATGTCAACACAGACTGTATAATCACATTTATCGTTGCCAACGAATCCTTGATTAGGTGTATATGTGACTTGCCCATCAATTACTTCACATACACCATTCTCGGGTTGAAGTGCAATGTCGGTTACTTTCATTGGTTGATCTTGAGGATGTTCATCATTCTCAAGCACGTCGACTGATACTGGTGTTTCTGATGGTGTCTCAACTTGATCATCTACTGCAATAGGTTTTGTTGGAGTGACATTTACAGTGACTGTAGCCTCGTCACATAATTCTTTACTACCTTCAATGCAGACAATATATTCACAGGTATCTGTGCCGATAAAGTTAGTGTCTGGAGTGTATTGTACTTGATCTCCGACTACCTCACATAATCCATTATCAGGCTGTGTAGTCGTAACAACTTGAAGTGGTGCCTCATTAGGTTGATCGTTGTCTAAAATATCTATCAAGACAGGAGTGTTAGCCGGAGTTTCAATTTCATCATCTCCTGATACAGGCTTTGGTATCACCTCAACTATCACAACCCCTTCATCACATATATCAGTATTGTCTTCTAGACAAACTGTATATTTACACTCGTCACTTCCGCTGAAGCCTAGGTCAGGGCTATATTTAACTTGCCCATCATCAGTGATCTCGCAAGTACCATTCGTAGGCTGGGTGACATTAACGACCATCAATGGTAGTTCAGGATCGTCACTGTAGCTATCATTGTCGAGTGCATCAACTATTATTGAACTGTCTTGTGAAGTTTCGACATTGTCATCTTGAGCAATCTTGACTTCAACAACATCCACAACCAACACTGCAGTATCACAAGCCTCTGTTCCTTTGATGCAAACGATGTACTCACAGGTGTCTGTGCCGATGAAGTCGGAATTTGGTGTATACTGCACTTGATTATCGACAGCTTCACAAACTCCGTTATCAGGTTGTGTTGTGATGTCGGTCACTTCAAGTGGCTTGTTGGTAGAGGGGTTTACGTCGTTGTCGAGAACATCTGATAACACTGGAATATTCAATGGAGCTCGCTCTTTATCATCGTTGGCTGTTGGCGCTGGTTGAACAACATCAACAGTAAGCTCTGCAGAATCACATATATCCGTACCCTCAACGCAAGCCGTATATGTACAATTGTCACTACCAACAAAGCCTTCATTTGGTGTGTACTCGACTTGACCGTCGACTACTTCACATGTACCGTTATCTGGCTGCTCTACAATGTCTGTCACCTCTATTGGAAGGTCTTCGGGATGGTTATCGTTGTCAATCACATCCACAGTAATTGGTGTGTTGGGTTGAGTCTCAAATTGATCTTCATTTGCCGTAGGTGGACCACTCTCTACCTCCACAAAGACATTTGCAGTATCACATTCATTCGATGAATCACAAACAACATATGGACATATATCTGGCCCAACATAGTCAATATTAGGCTCGTAGATTACTTGGTTATCCTCTGTAATACTACACTTGCCGTGTAGTCCTTGTGTAACAGCAGTCACTGTCAACTCATCGTCGTCTGGGTCGACATCGTTGTCTAGTACAGGCACTGTTACTGGAGTGTTGTAGGGTGTTGATACCTGATCATCATTAGCGTCTGGTGGCAGATTTGTCTCATCTACAGATATTATGATTGCGCCTTCGTCGCATAGATCATTATCATCACAGACATAATACAAGCAGATATCAATTCCAACAAAGCCAGTATTGGGAGTATAAGTCACTGTATTGTCCTCCTCATTGGCCACACAAGTACCGTTAGCTCCATCAGTAACATTAGCAAGATTGAGTGGGCTATCGCTTGGGCTTTGATCATTCTCCAATGCGTATACTGTTACAGGTTCATCTTCATTTGTAGTTACAGGATCGTCAACAGCCAGTGGCGATTGCTTGGGTGTTTCAATAACATCCACAATGATTGATCCCTCGCCACAATCTGTAGTGTCTTCAATACAAGCTGTATATGTACAATTATCTTGGCCAAAGAAACCCTCGTTGGGCGTGTATTCTATTTGCCCATCAGCGATGATTTCGCATGTACCATTTGACGGAAATGTTACTTCTGTCACCTCCCAATTATCTGGAAGGTCATTTTGAAGCACATCAATCACAAGTGGCTCGCCTTCGGGCGTGTCGACTCGATCATCAAGTATAACTGGATTAGTATTGTTTGGATCAATCGTCACAGTAACGACTGCATTGTCACATGCATTTGTGTCACATATTATATAGTCGAATGTATCTTCACCTACATACCCTTCTTCTGGAGTGTACACTACGCCATCTCCATCTGGACTTATTTCAGCAACTCCATGCTCAGGTTCACTAACATCAATTACATTCAACTCATCTCCATCGGGATCGTTATCATTTGCCAGCACAGGTATCGATATTGGCCCAGGATTCATACCCTCGGATATAGTCACAAAGTCATCACTGGCAACTGGTGGGTCATTCAGTGGACGCTCAACAGTAACAGTTACAGTAGCCTCATCACACAAACTTTCTGGGTCTGATATACCAGATTGAACCTCAATGGATGGATCACATATTTTGTATGTAAATGTATCTTCTCCAACGAAATCCTCATTAGGTTTGAATATTATGGTTCCTTCGGGACGAATTCCTGCTGTGCCATTGGCCGGTTGTGATACTATACTGTTAATTGTGATTGGATCATCTAGGTCGACATCATTTTCCAAGACTGGTATGTTGACATTTGTGTTCATTAGAGTTTTTTCGGTATCGTCATCTGTTGGATGTCAAGTCAAATGAGAATAGATCAGTTTATGCATAAGATATGGTCAAGCTCGATAAAACACACAATAGAAAGATACTCACTAGCAACAGGCAAATCATTCACAGGTTGCACTTCCACAATAACATCTGCTTCACTGATAAAGCCATTCCCGTCTACAACTTCATACTTGAACTCATCAAATCCATTATATCCATTCTCCGGTGAGTACACTATTTCATCATTATTTCCAAGCTCTACACTCCCAAACTCTGGTTGGGTATAATCAACTATAGTCAAGCCAGTACCCACTCCATCTATATCATTATCTAATACCGACAGAGATATCGGTGTATCTTCTGG